>JADMIO011000845.1_pt1 | contig 13957 bp, 8 predicted proteins | sample 8958161 | NCBI WGS metagenome assembly JADMIO01 (sample SAMN16585339, study PRJNA669376) | soil metagenome | isolation source: Crop rotation soil | place: USA: Cullars Rotation, Alabama | collected 2011 | reverse complement strand
ATGAATGCGGCGTGCCTCGATTTTGCCTACCACAGGGATATTATTTTCTGCCTGGCAACTTACAGCACAGGCGCCGCATCCGATGCATGAATTCAAATCAATAGACATCCCCCATTTAATGGCAGGGAAACTCTGTTCAGGATAAAGCGTTTCGCTCCAGAGTTTTTTCAGTTCTTCCTTTTCTTCCTTGCCCTCATTCGGGTTCTTCTTATATTCCGGCAGTGAAGTTTCACTGATTGCATCACGACCCTCATAGCTGAAGTGCGTTTGCGTCATTGCTATCGGGTAATGCCTGTTCGTTTTGGTGATAGAAACATTGGAGTTGGAATACAATGTTGTTTCTCCGTTACTCATCAATAACGGGTACGCATTCATCCCGATATTATTTCCTGAGCGGTTAGTGCCTTTGAATTTTTCACCAAGGTCATGCCCGTATCCCAAAGCAATCGAAATGGAATCATCGCATTGGCCCGGTTGGATGTAAATGGGAAGGTCAATCGAGAAATTCCCTGCCTTAACGGTTACAATATCGCTCCAGTGATCTGATGTATTCATTTCAACTCCAAGTTCTTTGGCTTTCTTTGGCGAAATGCATACATAATTATCCCACACTACTTTGGAAACAGGATCGGGCAATTCCTGCAACCAGGGGTTATTTGCATAGCGACCATTGCCTATGGCAACTTTTTCATAGAGAGAAACTTCAATGCCCTTTGCACTTCCTGACCTACTCATTATGGCTGCTGAAACAGAGGCAGCATCAATGTTGCCTGATGAAGACTGTTCAGTAACACCATTAAGGGCAGCGTTATTTTCAAAGGCACCTTCTTTTAAACAAGTATCCCAGAAAGTCTGGAAATCAGAGTATGTGTTTTGGTGGGGAAAAATATTTGATTTCCAGTAGTTCTGGATATACGTTACGTAATCATCAGTTTTTCCCATCCACCTCAATAATGTTTCTTGTGCCTGCCTCGTACTGAAGAGAGGCCAAATAGCAGGTTGGCAGAGTGTGAACAAACTGGCTCTTGCAGAAAAGTCATTCCAGCTTTCAAGATAATGATGATCGGGAAAATGATATTTGCAATGTGCAGAAGTTTCATCAGCACGGTCATTGAGTGAGATGGTCATTTCCACCTTTTTCATTGCTTCGATAAACCCTTTTGCATTCCAGTGATCATACACAGGATTGGAGCCATAAATGATCAAAGCACTTACAGAACCATTATTCATTTCATCAAGCAACAGAGCAGTATCCTTGTCACTGGCCTGATGTGCATTGCTATTGTTAGCGAGGTTAATAGTGCTGCCATAACTTCCAAGCATATTATTGATAGCTGCTACCATCAACTGCACATTGGAATCATTAGAAGAAGACACCACTAATGATTTTCCTTTGTTAGCCATCAGATCCTTTGCAGCAGTATCGATCAGAGCATCAGCATGAGGATTGATTGCTATAGGAGCAGTTCCTGAAATTTTATTGTACAAAGCTGCCACAGCAAGACCTTCCTGAGACGGCTTTACCACTGCGCGCCGATCAGCATTGGAACCGGTAAGTGATAAGCGGGACTCAACCTGATAATGCTTAGACATTTCGGTTTTCTGCGGGGAAACTTTTCTGTTCTGAACATATTGTCGTGCAAATTCCACAGGTGAAATCCAGGTGCCAAGAAAATCTGCACCAATGGAAACAATCACATTTGCATTTTCAAAATGATAACCCGGGATCACTCTCCTGCCGAAAGCTTTCTCATGAGCAATGGCAATGCCTGCATAAGAAACCGGATCATAAATCACCTGCTTCGCAGAAGGGTACATGGCAATGAAATCAGCCATCACTGCCTTGGTAGAAGGGCTCATGATAGTCGGAGTAAGAATCCGAATGTTTCCATTCTTTCCTTTGATCTCTGCTAATTTGTTCCTCACCTCACTATCCACAGATGAAACATCCGCCTTGTTTACACTCTTGCCCCCGACCGTTGGATTCTGCGGACGATTCATATCATACAAGGACAAAACAGAAGCCTGTGCTCGGGCACTGGTTCCTCCGAAAAAGAACCTGTTCGGGGAATTGGGGGCAATGTGCTTTGAAACAGAAGGTTCAATTTTAATAGGCCGCCCATCACGGACTTTTACCAGGACAGGGCAGAAATCATTTCCATCACAAAATGTAGAAGCATAATAATTTGCAACGCCGGGAACAACTTCTTCAGGCTTAATAACATAAGGGATCGCCTTTTTAACCGGTATCCTGCAGCTTGCTGCTATCGTGGCGGCAGAAACACTGAAACCCAGCATCTTTAAAAAATCGCGGCGGCTCTGCGACTTCCGAATCAGGGATGAATCAAAAATTTCTTCAACCGGCAATTCATCAGTAAACTCTTTGTCGCGTTCTGCAAGAAATCCCGGCTCCTCGTGAAGTTCTTCAATTCCCTTCCAATAGTTTTTTTGTTCCATTATGGTTGGCTAACACTCTTACTAAAACCTGAATATTAATAGTGACACTTTTGACATTCTTCACCTCCTACCATGGCCTCTGTTACATGGAAGGAAGTATCTGCTTTGGCTTTTTCATGTAAAGAAGTAAACATGCTGTAATAGTTATTTGACTGAAATTGAACTTCGGTTTGACGATGGCAATTCAAACACCAACCCATAGACAAGCTGGCAAACTGGTAAACCTGTTTCATTTCCTGTACCTGGCCGTGGCACGTTTGGCATTGGACTTTTCCCGCCACCACGTGCTGGGAGTGATTGAAATAAACATGATCGGGAAGGTTATGAATTTTAACCCACTGAACCGGCTTATTATTTTCGTAAGCGGCGTATATTTTTTTGATTTCTTCTGTACCTGCCGGGCTCTCTCCTTCCTGAACACCTTTATGACAATTCATGCAGGTTCCTATGGTAGGAATTCCTGCGACTTTACTTTTTTCGGCTCCGGCGTGGCAATACAAACAATTGATCTGTAAGGTACCGGCATGCAGATCGTGAGGAAAATGAATAGGCTGCTCCGGGGAATAATTCCTGGAATGACCGAGGCGCATAGCGCTGTCAGAAATAGTCCAGCCGAAGAGAAAGGCTAGCACCAGTCCATAAAATGCGAGAGCTTTCCAGCTAGTCAATCGGCGGCGCCACGTAATTTCTTCCGGAATCGCCTCACCTTCACGCTCACGCAACATTTTCTTTAGTGCGGTATTAGCTCTCCATAGCATGAGTGCTACAATAAAAAGAGAGAAGACGACTGCAATAAGCCAGAAACTGATTGCTGGTGTTGCGGGAGGAGGATTAGGTCCTTCGGGTCCCTTTACGGGTGCAGGTCCCCCTGTTTTAATGTAAGCCAGTAGAGATTTAATATCATCATCAGAAAAACTCAGAAACTGCGGCATCTCATTTTTGCCATACTCATTATAAATCGCCAGGGCGTGCGCATCGCCGCTTGCACGCAGGGCTGCATTGTTCTTGATCCATTTAAGAAGCCATTCTTCTGATTCTTTTTTGTCAATATCCCTTAAAGGAGGTCCAACCACTTTTCTATCTATGGCATGGCAAGAAGTACAGTATTGCTTGAAAAGTTTTTCGCCTGCCGCAGGGGTTACTTCCGCATATATTTTCCCATTAAAAAAGGAAAATATGAGGAATAATAACAACAAAGCTTTCAGGAGTATAGGACGGTAACAGTTGCGGATTCGCTTGGGTAGAAACACGAGCATAATTGAAACTCTGCCTTTTTAAGCGGGAGCAAAAATATACCTCGGAACTTAACATTGTTAATTTTTTGACAAAAAAATGACTGAGCATGTTTGAGTAAGATGAAAAAAAGCCGTACGCTCTTTCTTTTTTCCTATGAAACGCAGGCTATTTCTTAATGACTGAATCCTTATTTCAGGGAGCGGGACTTGGAAAATTATTGGGAGGATGGAGTTTATAGACTGCCATAATTGTGTTCCCCTGAACTTTGAGGTCATAAATCTTTTCATCCGAGGCATCTGCCGGATGATGGCTGCGATAGTTTGTCAGATAATATGTACAATCTTCCGGCTTAACCCGGTTTATTCTCTTCCGATCTTCATCCGGAAGCCAAATGAGGTTCCATTCACACGGATCTACTTTCCAGCGCACATCAAGCTGACTGCCCCGGTCATACTTTACTAAATACTCCAGTGCATTTCTATACGACAATCCCCAATAATCCTTCTCAAAATAATCATTGGCATATTTTCTTCCAATCACGTTGAAGTACGCATATTGAAAGGGATGAAACTGAATCATGAATACCAGAAGATATAATGAAGTATATAGAAAGGTACACCATGCGATTCCACTCGGAAGTAAGGAAAGAACCTTTTTCTTCATAAACATCATTGTATTCATTGACTGAAATCCCATTACAGCAATAAGAATCAATGGCGGATAAGTAAAGAACAAATGCCTGCCATCATCATAAGTGCTTGAATGAAGAATGATCTGAGTGGCCACGGGAAAGATTAGCCAGAGAATAATAAACGTCCATTGAAGAGAAAATAATTTTGGGCTGCGGAGCCACATCCAGGCTAGCGCCGCAAGACCGGTTAAAAATAATAGGCACCATCCCAGCGGAATGATAATTGCCATCCATACAGGAATGTAATACCAGGGTGTGTGGAGTGATGAAACTGTTTCTCCCATAAAAAAGGTGGTAACCTCATAGGGATGATGACTCATAACCGATACGGCTTTTAAAAACTGCTCAAAAGGGTGGTGCCAGAAGGTGGGAAAGAAAATATATACAGATACAGGGTATAGCATCAGGTAACCGATCACCATTTTTATCTCCCTCATCTTCAATCTTTGCGTCAAGAATCCCAATGCAGCGATAACGATCAAAATAACCGGAAAAAAAATTCCGGCTATGCGGGCTCCTGTGAGCATACCGCAACACAGAGCCAGCCACATAATTTTTTTCCAGGAAGGTTGCTCCAACCATAGGATAAGTACAAAAGCGTTAACGATGAAGAGAGATAGAAAAGGAAGATCCTTTGAGTTATAAAAGCAATGTGCAAACAGCCGGGGCATTAAAATATATATGAGGCAGGCAATCAGAGCTAAGTGGTAATGGCGGAAAATCTTTCTCGCCAGAAGATAGAAAAAGATCAACCCAACCCAGCAGAAAAGAAAGTTGAACAGGTGCCGCGAAAGAAATATGTCGCGCTCATTGTTGAGATTCAGGAGCTTTTCGGGAAGCACTTCAAGCCATGCAATAAAAGGGTTGAGATAGCAATTATCGTTACCCAGTAAATCATTGTTTGATCCGGCAATATAATCCGACGTCGCCAGGCCAACCTGATGTTGCAAAGGCTCATCCCATGAAATCCCGTAGTCATCATAAATAAATAATCCAATGATAAGCAGAACGAAAAAGAAAAGGAACGGCAGGAAAAACTCAGGATTGAGAAATTTTTTACGCTGACCCATTATCGTGATTATATTTTTTTCAAAGCTTAGAATCTTCTGCTTTAGGGTGATGGATTAGGTGACCCATTAGGAGGATGCATTTTGAATACCGACATAATAGTAATGTTTTGCACTTTGAGATCATAAATCTTTTCCCTGGATGCTTCTGCGGGTTGATGGCTTCGGTAATTTGTAATGTAATAGTCGCATTGATCATAATGCACATTGCGTATACGGTTTCTGTCCGCCTCGTCAAGCCAGGTAAGGTTGATTTCACACGGATCGATTTTCCACGCTACATTTAATTGAGGGCTCTTATCATATTGAACAAGAAATTCCAGGGCATTCCTGTACGACAAGCCCCAATAGTCCTTGTCGAAATAATCGGTAGCATATTTTCTTCCAATGGCATTGAAATATGCAAACTGGTAAGGATGGTATTCAATCAAAAAAAAGATTGAGGAAAAACAAGTGACAAGGAAAACAGCCGCCCCAACTAAAGGCAAAAGCAATCTTTGAAATTTTCTGCCTGAAGTTCTGAATTGTATCAACTGTTGAAAACCGTACGTAGCAATAAGCAGCATAGGCGGCTCAATAAAAAACAAATGCCTGCCATCTTCATATGTATTTGCCCTAAGAATGATAACTGTTGACAGCGGCACAAAAAACCACAGGCCCACAACAAGCCATAAAAGTGAAAACTGGATTCGATCTCTGAAAAGGCAGCGAACGAGAAAAGAGAAACCGGTGAGAAATAAAACCCACCAGCCAATCGGAATAATGATCAGCATCCATACAGGCACATAATACCGGGGTGTTTGCAATGAATGTACGGTTTCACCCATGAAGAATGTAGTTACATCATTGGGATGATATGTATAAAGAGTTATTGCATTCAGAAACTTGCTAACCGGCTGTTGCCATATTGAAGGAAAGAAAATATAAACTGCTACCGGGTACAAAAAAAGAAAAGATGCAATCATCCTGATTTCCCTGCCTTTCAGCTTTCCGGCAAACACTCCTGCAATCGCCGTGATTAAAACCACAAGAGGAAACAGGACGCCGGCTACCCGCGTGGCGGTAAGAATACCGGAAACAACAATCATCCAAGCCAGTTTACTCCATGAGCGCTCCTGCAGCCATCCTATGAGCAGGTACGCATTCACCACGAACAAAAAGAGAAATGGAAGATCCTTGGAATTATAGAAACTATGAGCAACGAGTCGTGGTGTGCAAACCAGCAACAGGCAAGCCACAAGCGCAAATCGGTAATCATTGAATATCCGAAGGGCAAGCCGGTAGAAAAAAATTAATCCCAGCCAGCACAACAAAAAATTGATAAGGTGGCGCATCATGGTTGCCGAGCGCTCACTCCCGGGCTGAAAAATTTTTTCCGGTATTACTTCAAGGAGGGCTACAAACGGATTGATGTAACAATTATGATTGCCAAGCAAATCATTATTCTTTCCTAAAACATAATCCCATGTATTCAAGCCGAGCTTGTACTGAATCGGATCATCCCATGATAATCCATAATCGCCATGAATAACAACACCCAAAAAAAAGACGGCGCCGAAAAAAAGAACCGGCAGCCATCGCCTGGTATTGTGGAGTTTAAATAGTTTGATCATGTACGAGGTGGCATGGTAACTTCTTATCAATGTAGTTTTTCAACGGCAAGAATGGTGACTCCCTCCACTTTAAGAGCGTACCATGCAGAATCCGCATATTGTTGAGGATGAAAACGAAAATTTGTGAGGAAGTATTGGCACGAGTCAAAAGGAACCTCGATCAGCCGCTGCCGGTCTTCTTCATTCAGCCATTCTAAGTTGTAATTGCCCGGGGCATTTTCCCAGCACACTCTGATGGAATCATCATTTACATGATCAAGCAGGTATTCGAGACCTTGCCGATACGATAACCCCCAGTAATCCACATCGAATTTATACTGAGGATTTTTTCCTGCCAATGCATTGAAATATACATTTTCAAACGGATGGTTGCGCCACATAAATTGAATCAGGAACCCTGTTTGAATGGTAATCAAGGCAAGACATGATATGCGTGCTGTCATTTTCCATCTTTCCATTTCACATAGTCGTTTGATTCCAAACACTGTAATCAAAATGAAAGCGGGATAAGTGAAAAACAAGTGTCTCCATTCGTCGTACAAATTTGAATGAAGAATAAGAACCAGGAACCACGGGGCAAACAACCAGCAACCAATTAACATCCATTGCCAATGGCTTTTAAAGAAATAACGATCCCGCACAATGGCAATCAGTACAGCTACAATTCCTGCAAGGAAAAATATCTGCCATGCAATAGGGATAGTAATTCCCATCCAAACAGGAATGTAATACAAGGGTAACGACTGTGGCGCAATAAGTTTCCCCATAAAAAATTGAGGATCATCAAAAGGAAAATGACTCATGATCGTAAAAGATGCTTTCAATCCGCCGATGGGATCGTGCCACAGCACCGGAAAGGATAGAAAGGCGAAGTATGGAAACAACAGCAGGTACACCGCTAAAAATTTCCGTGATTTTTTGGGAAGATTGCCGTTCCATACATTCAGGATAAAAAATAAAACAGCAAAGATCGGGACCATCAAGCCCACGATACGGATGCTGAATAACATGCCGGATATGATAGCGAGCAACCAAGCGAGCTTGCAGGACGGGCGTTTTAAAAACCAAAACAAAAAATAGAAAGCAATAATGAAAACAGAAAGCAAGGGAAGGTCTTTCGAATTATAAAATGAGTGGGCGAAAATCCGGGGGGTGAAGTAAAGGATGAACACACCGAGCAGTGCGTAAATATCCTTTTTGAAAATTTCTTTTCCCAGTAAAAAAAGAAAGATGCTTCCTGCCCAGAAGATGATGAAGTTGACGAAATGTCTCGAGAGATAAATGGAACGGTGGTCATGAATATGAAAAAGTCTTTCGGGAAGCACTTCAATCATTTCTATTACCGGACCATAGTACTGGTTCCAGCCCCGAAACCAGGTGTTATGATGGTAAAGAACATAGTTCCAGTTGCCGTTGCCGAGTGCGTGCTGAACAGGCTCATCCCATGAAATACCATAGTCATCAAAAAAAAACATCCCCGTTACCAGCGTCAAAGCAAAAAAAAGGGGGGGTATAAATTTCATGATCGCCAAAGAAAGGGGAGTTAATCCAAACCTTTTCTAAAGTTCAAAAAGTTTGTAAAAAGGAATTGAAATAAAAATTAGCATACGGTTTGACTTTCTTTGCGCTTTGATGATAAATGACACCCATGAAACTGCGACACACACACTCTTTTAACCTGTTTGTTATTTTGTTTTTATTCAGTTGCCATGCAGCAAAAAAATCTTTCCAGTCAGGCAATTTTGAAACGGCGATTGAAAAATCCGTCAAGAAACTCAGGAATAATCCTGCTGATGAGGAAAACATCACCTACCTCGAAGCGGCGTATGATAAACTGTATTATCAAACGATGGATCGCATTTCTTTTCTGCGAAAGGAAGGGAGACCTGAAAATGTTCTACCCGTCTATGATGAAATGAGCAGACTGCGCCTGTATGAAGATATGATCAAGCCCTTGCTGCCTCTTCACTTTACCACGAAACACCGCGACGCTCAATTCAAATTTATTGCTGATGAAGATTTTATTGCTGCGCGTCAAAATGCAGCATCGTATCTCTATGCATATGCAAGCAAGCTTCTTGCAACAAGCAATAAAGCGGATGCCCGGCGGGCTTATGAGATACTGGAGGAGTTGAAATGCATCTATCCCTCTTACAATGATTCAGATCAAAAAATGCGTGAGGCAATCGAAAAGGGGACCAACCAGGTAAATCTTCAGATCATAAACAATTCAGGCGCACAATTGTTTAGCGAACTTGAAAAGCAGATGACTACGATTGCCATTGGTGATTTAAATGCGCCATGGGTGAATTTCTCGAATGATAAAAATGCCACGAGGCACTTCGATTACCGTATTGCAATGAACATCCGTTACATTTTTGTGACCCCCGACCTTCAATTGATCTCAACTACTTATACTGATAAGAAAACCATTTCCGATGGCTGGGAATATGATCTGGATGCGAGGGGGAATGTGAAAAAAGATTCACTTGGCAATGACATTAAGAAGCCGAAATACAAAACCGTTATGTGCATTGTAACTGAATATGCCCAGCAAAAATCTTCTAGCATAACCGGCTCGATTGATTTTTATAAAGCCAACAGCAATGCTTTACTATACTCCTATCCAGTGGATGTACATGAAGTTTTCGAGCATCACTGGGCAACTGCCAGCGGTGACTTAAGGGCATTGACACAGGAAAGTTCTGACAAGGTAAAATCAGGTCCGCTGCCTTTCCCCTCTGAAATTGATATGCTGCTTAAAGTGAGTGATGATTTAAAAATGCAGGTAAAAAATGCGGTGCACGATCATCTGGCGATCCTCAGCAATTGACTGAAAAAATAGCTATATTATCTCTTTAAATCGTAGGAGTATTTACTAAGAGCTTCATTGCTCATGCTCTTGCCGTAGCACTTTTCTTACCCGCTGCCATAATTTCCTTAAGGAGTTTTTCCGTCTGAGATGCAGTCTCTTGGTCCCCAGATATTGTGGCGGCTTTCAATTTGCCCTGAAGGGATAAAGTCCTGTTGGGTGCAGTCTTCAGAGATAAATTAAATTGCTCTAAAGCCTGTTGGGGCTTATTGACTTCAAGCAGCCATTCCCCATACAATTCATTGGAGGGTTTCACAATTACAGGTGGACCGAACGAATAGCTAAGTGCATTTTCCAGAACTGTTGCTTTCCTGAAAAAACTATCTGTAGCTGAAGTATCTTTCTTCATCCACGATTGCAAGGCTTTCAATTCCAATTCCATTACTTCGGCTTGCTGCACATCAAGCAGGTTTGGGATATTTCCATTCACGCTTCCGCATACACCAATAGTATTCCCTGAAACTTTTTCGGCATCAAGCAGCCTCTCACCTGCAAGCTTGAGAATCCATTCAGAAAGGGATTCCTGATCTTTCCCGTTATAAGCCTTCATCCCTTCTGTAAAATAAAACATTGCCCGGGTTGAGATGTTGAGTTCATCCAAATCAACATTGATGTTTGCCACATCAGTATTCCATTCATTACTCTCAACCAGATAAGTTGTTTTCATGTACACTAAATGATTCCTGATCCTGGTTGCGGGAAGAGTGTCGCAATACACTTTCATTTTCTGCAATAGTTGTTTCGCCTCTTCCATTCTTCCCTGCTGCAGGTAACCATACTCAAGCCAATGCAGGTAATGAAAGCCGAGGACGGTATTTTTCAGCTTCTTGCTTTGCTGCCTTTCCACTGTAGCTTCCCATGAAACCTCATTAGACGAAACCACTTTGTCCCACATGCCCATGGCAAGATAAATATGTGAAGGCATGTGCAATGCATGACCCGCTGACGGGGCAACTACAAAATATTCGTCGGCGGCGTCGAGTGCAAGGGATGCATGTGACGGATCATCGTAAGAATGAATGAGGTAATGCAATGCACCCGGATGCTTTGGATTTTTTTGAAGAATTTCCTTCGCCAGTTCAGCCGCATGCTCATAGACTTTATCATTACGCCCTACCTGTACGGAACCGAGCAGCGACAAACAATAGAAAGCAGTAACCTCAAGATTATCAGTGTACTTTTTATGCATGTCGGCCATGTATGAGGCATACACACTATCACGCTCAGCCTTACTTCCTTTGCCGTACAACCTATCTACAGCAGAAATAAAATCTCCTTCCATATCAGATTGTGCTTTCGCTTTTCTCGTTTCAGGAGTACTTCCTAATTTGCTTAGCGCGGCTTGTCCTTTTTCATAATCCTGCTGGCGCCAGAGAGGATGATTGTGAGTCATGGCTTCACCCCAATAAGCCATTACGCAGGTAGAATCCAGCTCCTCGGCTTTTATAAAATTTTCTGCTGCATCATCGTATTCAAAACTATGAAGGAGTAAAAATCCTTTTTGAAAAAAGGGTTGGGCTTCTTTACTCGCATGAACCGCAAAACTTATTTCACCTAACTGATCTGTAGAAATGTTATTTCCCTGATTGCATTGGATAAAGAAGAGGGAGGAAGTAATGATGATTAGAAGTGTAATGGAATATCTCATTGCTAAAAAATTCAGGAGCCGAAAGGTAGAGAAAGTCTTCATCTAAAATATTTTTCTTGTTCTGGCTGCCAAAAACAAAAGCCCTCTTGCGAGAGCTTTCCTTAAACTTCGAATCATTCTTCAGATCAAACTATAGTTTCTACGCCTTCAATAAGCACAGTCACTTTATTCTTCAGCACTTCAACAAAGCCTTCCTTTGCATTAAGTTTTGTCTCGCCTGAACTGGTACTATACTTAATTACCCCTGCCTTCAGGGAAGAAATCAGCGGAGCATGATGATTTAGCACCTGGAAATGGCCTTCGGTTCCGGGGAGAGAAACCGATGTTGCTTCACCGCTATAGATTTTTTTTTCAGGAGTTAATATATCGAGTTGCATGGTCTTCAATTATAGTACGGCTTTGATTAATTCTTCGCAGCTTCCATCAGTTTCTTTCCCTTTTCTATAGCATCATCAATGCTCCCAACGAGGTTAAAGGCTGCTTCCGGGTATTCATCTACTTCACCATCCATAATCATGTTAAAGCCGCGAATGGTTTCTTCAATCGGTACTAAAACTCCTTTTAAACCGGTAAATGCCTCAGCAACGTGAAATGGTTGTGAAAGAAACCGCTGAACGCGTCGTGCACGATGAACGGTCAATTTATCTTCCTCACTTAATTCATCCATTCCAAGAATGGCGATAATATCCTGCAATTCTTTGTACCTCTGCAGGGTGAGCTTAACCCGGTTTGCACAATTGTAATGCGGATCGCCCAGCACATCAGGAGAAAGAATTCTTGAAGTCGAATCCAGCGGATCCACAGCAGGATAAATTCCAAGTTCGGCAATTTTTCGGCTCAACACCGTAGTTGCATCTAAATGCGCAAAGGTGGTTGCAGGTGCAGGATCGGTTAAATCGTCAGCAGGTACGTATACAGCTTGTACGGAAGTAATGGAACCTCGCTTAGTGGAGGTAATTCGTTCCTGCATGTATCCCATTTCAGTGGCAAGTGTCGGCTGATATCCTACTGCTGAAGGCATGCGACCCAGGAGAGCGGATACTTCGGAGCCTGCCTGGGTAAACCGGAAAATGTTATCAATGAAAAAAAGAATGTCATTTCCTTTAGCTGCATTGGGATCTCCATCGCGAAAATATTCTGCCACCGTTAATCCTGAAAGGGCCACACGGGCACGCGCACCGGGTGGCTCATTCATTTGTCCGAACACGAGGGTTGCCTGTGACTTCGCAAGCTCATTGACATCAACCTTGCTCAAATCCCAATTGCCCTGCTCCATGCTATGCTTGAAATCATCACCATAGCGGATCACGTTTGATTCAATCATTTCCCGAAGAAGATCATTTCCCTCACGTGTACGCTCACCAACTCCGGCAAACACACTCATGCCTGCATAGGCTTTTGCAATATTGTTGATCAGCTCCATGATCAAAACCGTTTTTCCAACACCGGCGCCGCCGAATAACCCGATTTTCCCACCTTTGGAGTAAGGTTCGATAAGGTCTATTACCTTAATTCCGGTAAACAGGACTTCTTTCGAAGTGCTCAGATCCTCAAACCGGGGTGGTTTGTTATGAATTGGATAGCCGCCTTCATTGCTCATTTCATCAATACCATCTATTGCCTGACCCACAACATTGAATAACCTTCCGCGAATCCGTTCTCCGGTAGGCATCTTTATATTCATTCCTGTATCCGTAACATTCATACCCCGCATGAGGCCTTCGGTAGAGTCCATGGCTACGGTTCTAACGCTGTCTTCCCCCAGGTGCTGCTGCACTTCAAGGACGAGTTTTTGACCGCTGCCCCGATCTATTTCGAGAGCGGTAAAAATTTCCGGAAGGTTCGATTCTTCGAAACTCACATCTATTACCGGACCTATGATTTGCTTGATTTTGCCAATGTTTGCCATCTGTTAGTTAAGATATCTGATTAATAATGGGGAAATGATTGTGAAGAGCGCGCAAAGATATAGACCTGACCTTATATTTGGAAATGAACACTCCACATTGTGAGTAGAATGAGAGAGTAAAATAATATTTATTACATCTTCGCTTCCTGAATTCTTAGGTTTCATTCTTGCTATTCAGTAATTTCATCTTGGGACATTTCCTAATTAACATTTTAAAAAAACTGATATATGAAGCACTACTACATGGCTGTATTGTTTATTTTTTTTACGGGTTTCTTCCTTCTATTTAAACACGATTCCATCGCCCAGGCACCACAGATTCAATGGTCAAAATGCTATGGAGGCTCAGCGAACGATCAGGCCAAAGATGTTCACCGAACAACAGATAGCGGGTACGTTGTGTGTGGATTTACTGCCTCAAACGATAGTGATGTTACGAATAATCACGGCGGGCTCGATGCATG
>JADMIO011411952.1_pt1 | contig 13959 bp, 6 predicted proteins | sample 8958161 | NCBI WGS metagenome assembly JADMIO01 (sample SAMN16585339, study PRJNA669376) | soil metagenome | isolation source: Crop rotation soil | place: USA: Cullars Rotation, Alabama | collected 2011 | reverse complement strand
CACCTCATAAAAAAAGAAAACTTCTTTGAGCTTACTATTTGGAAATAAGATATCTCCGACAGAACTTTTGGATTGACCTAAGTATATCAAAAAACCTTTATTCCATTCAGTAAATCGGAAATTAAAATCGAGAAATCATTAATAGTCAGCTCATCTGAGTGAAAGAATTGTCTCAGCAGTTCTGTAGATCAGAGCTTAGAGTTGAACTGTTACATCCCTAATCATTAAAGGGTGGCTCAGAAGTCCTATTCAATTTTTCTATCGTGAAACACGTGGTTGTACATTTGTCTCTAGGATGAAAATATGCAGTAAAACACGCTCTACAAAATCACTTTTGATTGATCCCACTAGCTGATGTATGAAGAAACTTACAAGCTTAGAAAAGCGCTTCACAAAAAAGAAAAATTAACTGTTAGCCTCCTAGAAAAAGAAAGAAAAGAGTCGATTATCAAATACGTTTTCTCTACAAGAACAGTTTCGTGGAAAAGAAAAACGAGCCGAACATGACAAAGGAACCGGTAAACGATAAACTAAGATGCAGTGCACTAAGAACTGTTAGAATAGAACAATTCAAAAAAGGAGTAAAAAGATTAATACATTTAGAAAAAGAGAAAGTCAATGAATAATTCATCAGCAATGCTGGCCGCAAACAATGAGTCTACAAAACTGTCAATCACATGTTTCGCTATAGAAAAATTTAATATTCAAATCGAATCAGGATTTAAATTTTATTTGCCATTACGTAATTATTGAATGGCTGACAATAACAATGACTACAATCAACCACACAGTAACGGTCATTTACAAGATGCTCAAGGTTTCCAGTCAGAATTGTTATCACTAACACAAATGCTTATAGGAGAAGAAGAACAACAACAACGAATAGTCAAGAAAAAAAGAAATCCTACAATATCTGAACAATTATTGAATGATCAAAGAAACGAAAAAGAGATCAATCGAATCCAGCACAATTATTCAACAGTTCTATGAAATCAATGAGTCAACTATTTATATCTCAAGAAGAAGGTGGATCGGAAAAAATGAAGAACTCAACACATTCAAGATAACTGTACTCTGTATAAACCATCCAAATATTTGAAAATGCCACAAAAATTACTCTTCTATTCATTATATCTCCAACTGAATTATCGATTAAAGAAAAAGAAACAACAACATTGTATATTATCACAGTTTGAACTATTTGATCAACAGTTTTGTCTTGATCAAATTCATTATTTATATCAAATGTGGTCAGTAAGTAATTTTAAGGATGATATTCTCAAAATAATACCATCGAATGAACCGAAGATCATTCAAAAATATCTGGAAGATTATTACATCTTGATTTAACGAGACAAATCAATTATCACGTCGACAAACTTAAAGATAATATACGTGAAAAACAACTCTTTCAAGAATTATCTTCATATCCATTTATAGCAACGAGTAAGTCATCGATCGTCTTATTCATCTTTATCAAAAACAATTAGAAATCTTCGAAGAAATGACTATGTTCGACGTACGAATTACATGTCGACGATTACCTAATCTATGAGAAAAAATAATAAAAAAAATAATACTTTATAGTAAATAAGTACTACATGAAATTTTTATGAACGACCTCTCAATTTTAACATACATGTCCAATCTTCGAAGATTGATAATAAGTCAATATTTATAATTTTATGCAATTGAAAAATTTATTACAAAAACTTTCTTTTTGTCCTTCAAACATAAGTACGTTAGTTTACTTAATAATTAGTATTACATTACAAAGAAAACAAATAGATTTTTTTTACGAAATGAAAAGCGCACATGATAACATCTGTATTAACACATATTTCTTAAAATCTCAACGTGATCAGTATCATAACATGCTATAACAATATCCATCCAATTGTCTTGATTTAAATCTATCACAGCAATTGAATAAGGATGATACCCATAGCCTAAAAGATACGACGTTTCGTTTCCAAATGTCCCGTTTCCATATCCATAAAGTAGAAAGATATTGCTGGTGCCAGAATTTGCAACAGCAATATCAAATATGTTGTCATTATTGAAATCGCCTACAGCGACTGTGTACGGACGAGAACGAGTACCAGTAAAATATGTCACTCCAAATGCAAATGTTCCATTACCATAGCCGAAAAGGATTGAGATACTATCAGTTTCAGAATTGGTGACAACAATATCCAAATGTGTGTTGTTGTTGCAATCGATGACAGCAACAGAATATGGAGCAGAACCATTACCAGTTATATATGTTATAATGGGATCGAAAATTCCATTTCTACGACCAAGTAAAATACCTACATTGTCAGTGCCATAATTAGCTACAACAATATCCGACCAACCATCGTTATTGAAATCACCAATGGCAACCGAATGTGGGTGTGATCCATCGCCAGTGGTATATGATGTCATGCTTGCAAAAAGCTCATTGCCATATCCATAAAATACTCCAATATTGTTCTCATAATGATTTGAAACGATAATATCTAATCGACCGTCTTTGTTGAGATCATCAATGGCTAACGCAGAAGGTTTAGATCCGATACCACCTGTTGAATATGGTGTTCCAAATAGGAAACTTCCATCTCCAAATCCAAAAAGTACAACAATATTGGTAGTTCCAATATTAGCGACAACGATATCTAAATGATTGTCATCGTTTAAATCACTAACCAGCACACACATTGGTGTAGAACCAGCTCCTGTTGAATAAGTCATCATTTCAGCAAAAGTTCTATTTCCATAACCAAGAAGAATGCCTACATTGTCTCTATTTAGAATCGGCACGGCAATATCAAGTCGATTGTCATTGTTGAAATCTGCAACGGTTACATCTGCTGGTCCAGACGGATAACCCGTTGAATATGTTAGTTGATTTTGAAAACTTCCATTACCATATCCAAAAAAAATGCCTATATTGCTGGCACCAAAATTAGCTACGATAATATCTAATTGCCCATCAATGTCCAAATCAATAAGGGTGAAACTATAGGGAAAAGATGTTTCTCCAGTTGAATATGTCTTTACAACGGAAAAACTTCCATTACCATATCCAAATAGAATTCCAACGTTGCAGGCAGCAAAATTGGAGACAATGATATCCAATTGATCATCATTGTTGATATCACCTACGGCAACAGCTGTTGGATACGAAGATCCTCCAGTTGAATATGTGATGACTGCAGTAAAACTTCCATTCCCATATCCTAGCAGAACACCTACATTATCAGTGCGCGAGTTGGTTACAACGATATCCAATTGACCGTCGTTGTTAAAATCGCCCACAGCAATACCAAAAGGTCGCGAATTATCCCCAGTTGAATGAGTTATCATACTAGAAAAACATCCATTACCACAACCAAGAAGAATACCCACTTGATCAACTGTATAAAATACAGCGGCAATATCTAGATAGTTGTCATTATTAAAATTACTAATGACGACTCCAATTGGCCCTAAACTATCACTGCTTGAAAATGTCATTTGACTTTGAAAGGATGTATAATTATAGGCAAGAAATATGCCTATACTATTTGTACCTTCATTGGCAATGACCAAATCCAATAAAGTGTCATTGTTAAAATCATCCGAAGCCCCAGCATACGGATGTGAACCATGTCCAGTTGAATATATCATTTGTTCTTTAAATGTTCCGTTGCCGTATCCCATAATGACACTAATATTATCACTTTTTGAATTAATACTGACTATATCTAGTTGATCGTCTTTATTGATGTCACAAGTAATAACATATTGTGGTTGAGAGCCAGTGTCAATCGAATATGTCATTTTTATATTAAACGTATTATTGTTCGAATTGAAAAGTATATCTAAATTATCAGTTCCTGAATTGGCAACGACAATATCTGATCGATTGTCATTATTGAAGTCACCAATAGCGACTGAATATGGTTGCGAAGCAGAACCAGTCGAATATATTGTTTGGTTGGCAAACTCTGCAACATAATATTCATTTAATATTGCTATATCTCCAGTACCCAAAAGAACAACAACAATTTCTATTTGTTTGTTATTATCAAAATCAGCAGCAGTAATACCAAATGGTTTTGAACCGAATCCCGTTGAATAGATTCTTTTAAGTTCAAAACTTCCATTGCCGTCTCCATAGAAGATAACTATTTTATCGGTGCCCGAACTGCTGACCGCAATGTCATATATATTGTCATTATTGAAATCAGCAACGATGGCAGAGTATGGATAAGAAGCAAAGCCAGTTGAATAAGTTGTTTGTTCTGTAAAGGTTCCGTTACCGTATCCAAGAAAAACACCTATATTGCATGCCGCTGTATTAGCAACAACGATATCCAGATGAGTGTCACTGTTGAAATCAGCAGAAGCGATCCATTGGGTGCCGGAATCTTTAGCATACTTTTTCGAGAAGATAAAAGTAGTATCCCCATTTCCAAGGTAAATAATTAAATAGTAAACATTAGTAACAATGACAATATCTAAATAATTGTCGTTATTGATATCTACAATGTCGACTGCACTTGGAACATCGCCAAAAGTATCAATAGAATTGTTCACCATAATATCGAAGATTCCATCGCCATTTCCACGATAGATACCTATAGTACGAGTGCCTGCATTAACGGAAACAATATCCAATCGATTATCGTTGTTGATATCGCCAAGAGCTACCCACACTGGCCTGGAACCAATACCAGCAGAATATGTCTTTATATCAGCAAACGTTCCATCACCATACCCAAGCAAAACACCTACACTATCAGAGTCTATGTTAGCGCTCACGATGTCTATTCGGTTGTCATTGTTCAAATCTCCAACACAAATATATTGTGCAAAGGACTTGATATCAGTCGAGTATGTTGCTTCTGTACTAAACATTCCATTACCTAAACCAGTTAATATGAGTATCTTGTTTCCTACACCAAATATTATATCAAAGATATGATCGTTGTTTAAGTCACTAAGAGCGACTGAGTCCATAATAGTTGGTGATCCGACATTATAGTTTGTTTGTCTTGTAGATGGTTTAAAGGAATAATCGATAAGAGCGAACACATTATTAGTTCCATAGTTGGTAATAACAACATCTGATTGATTGTTGTTGTTAACGTCAGTCGCAGCAATCGAGTATGGACTAGATCCAGATATTGTGTCATATGTAGTTACGGTTGCAAAATTTCCACTTCCATATCCTGGAAAAATGTGTAGTCGATCGTTTTTCGCATCAACGATGGCAATATCTAATTGATTATCTTTGTTAAAATCACCGACGGCAATGTATTGTGGATTAGAATTGGAACCAGTTGAATATGTTGTTTGCGCTACAAAAGTTCCATTACCTTGACCAAGAAATATACCTAAATTACCACTACCATTATTGGTAACAGCAATATCTAATTTATTATCATTATTAAAATCTGCAACTGCAACGGAAGATGGATTAGAATTCAGAGCGGTTGTATAAGTCTTTTGACTTGTAAAGGTTCCATTACCGTAGCCAAAAAAAATGCCGATGTTGTTCGTACCATAATTAGCCACAACAATATCTAAATGATCGTCCTTATTTAAATCCCCAACCGCTAGCGAAGATGGAATAGAATCATAACCAGTGGAATATATTATTTGATCTTGAAAAGATCCATCACCATATCCAAGTAAAATACTAATACTATCAGTACCATAATTAGCAACCACTATATCCGTGCGATTATCTTTGTTAAAATTACCAGTAGTGATAAATAAAGGGTGAGAAGGACCAAGTGAAAATAATTTTTGATCGACAAACGTTCCATTCCCATTCCCAAGAAAAATACCTATATTATGGGTGCCATAATTAGCAATAACAACATCTAAATGATTGTCATTATTAAAATCACTGACGGCAATACAATAAGGACGAGATTCAGAGCCAGTAAAATATGTTTGCTGATCTGCAAAAGTTCCATCACCTTTGGAAAGAAATATTCCAATAGTATTTGTACCAGAGTTGGCTACAACAATATCCATTTGATTATCATTGTTGACATCACCAACAGCAACACATCGTGGTTGAGAATTAGTGGTAAGTGAACTTTTCATCGTTCGTTTAAAAGTACGTTCACATACTTTACCTAAAATAGATTATTTAGAGTGAGTCAAATATCGATAATTGATTTTTATCGATTTATCAGTTTTATACTTAACATTCAACTGAATCCGAATAAACGCTTTCATTGTTATTTATGTTGCATTGACAACAAAATCAGCCGATGCGATTTAATGCTATATGAAGAGCTCAGTTACTAACTCTTAACATATATTGCTAATCGAATCAAAAGTTCAAAGAAAGTTTTCACTGAAGTCAAAATAAATGACTATCATTTATAATAAATATACTGGAGAATGAGAATTAATGTCGAACTTTAAAGATATCTGAGCTGCTTCATATTCCTCCTATTGATGTATCTCCTGCTCTTCTCTTTTTTTTGTCCCTTTTCCTTTTTATGTATCCCTTCCCATTTGTAAGCGTTCCAGAGCGCCACAGATTAAGCAGGCATTATAAAAAGATCTGAATAATTACATCATCTGTCTAAATAACAAATTAAGCACATACTTGGTTTGGGTGAAGTAAAATAAACTGTCAACACTCCCAAAGTCATCGACAAACTTATGAATAAAACGACAGCGATATTCATCTTGCGTGACTTTAGACATGTATAAAACATTCTCCTATCGATAATAGATGTAAAATATATTGATATTATTAATGATCAAAAAAAATGAATACCGTGATTTTGAAATATTATAAGCTATGGTGGATTTCTTCCAAATTGTTTTACCATCAGTAGTAATTTGTCGACCTGATAATTTTGAGATCATCTTTCATTCACTAGAACGTTGTTTATCAGATGAGTGTTCGATCGGTACGAGCTCGATTTCCGTAAGGTTGTTTGAATAATCTATTATACAAAAATATAATTAGTAGTAAATAATGCATATTGAATAATCGCTGTTGATGAAAAGAAACAGAAATATATTTTATTTATATTATATTTTATGATTGGACTTAGACCCAACAGATATTGCGACAAAAAATCCGAGTATGTCTTCTGCTGTTCTTTCGTCTCTGCACACAATCTATATAATTTCACTGTGTAGAGCACTCTTTAGAGTTCTACGTGAAAAAATATATTCAAAGGAGACTAAAAGTTATACATGTGACTGATATCGAACAGAGCTCTAAGCGAAAAGACTTTTTTGATTCCCGCTTTGTCCCGACATTAAAATCGTTTTTCTTCCCCGTATCTAAAACTAACTTGATTTCAGCTGAAAACTCACTCTGATTCGATGTTTCGGTTTCAATCTCCAGTATTGCTGGATATATGTGTCGAAGAAAAACATTAGGAGAAATTAAACATTACGGTAGTAAAGGGGAAAAAATGACGTCTGATACACAGATACCAGTTTGATATTATGCTAATTAACAGAAATTGATCAAAATCAAAGTAATCACTTTCCAAAATCTGTTATAAAATATCAATAACTCACTATAAAACTTCTAAAATATATTATATATTCAATTTAGAGACGTCATGTTTTTAATATGTAACGGATGTTATTTTTATTTCTAATTACCAGTCTGGTAATTAGAAATCCATTTTAGTAATATCGTTTCAAACTCAATAGACTGGCGTGAGCATTTTTCACTCTGCATCATTAACGTTTTAATTTTTCATATAAGTTTTTCGACTTCATCTTTTAGCTATGAGTAGATCTCAGTAGGACTGAGAACACTCTAAAAACATTCGTGCTTGTGGCTCTTCGTTCCCGGGACATGACTAATTTTATATCGAAAAAAAATACGTTTTTTATTCATTTTTTTAGATTATCGTTCATATATACGCTAATAATATTGTTTCGATCTTACTAAAAATACAGATCAAAATAGTGTTATTAAATTAGTATCACTCGTATATTTCCAATGGCTGCATTTCTTTTTCGCATGCTTATTCGATAGAAATGATATACCATCGGATAACTATAGAATCATTGTGATTTTTTATCACACTGTCAAAGCTTGCTTCCCTTGCAACTCGTTTCTATGTAATGAAGTGTTTAACTTCTTTTTTTATCTGCTGTTTTATAATGTTGGAGACAGCCAAATTTTCGTCACTTTTACATGGACTATCACTATCAATAAGTTGCCTTTTCTATTTATCTATCATAAATATTATATCATTTTTGTATTTTCAATACAAAAATGAAACTGCTATAGGCCAGATTTGTCACCATTGACTAGACTTGTGACCGTTCCTGATCAAAGAACGGAACTGGTGTCATTAAAATATCTTATTTTATTCCTTCCTAGTCATGTAGCTGAACTGCGCAAGTGTGTTGCAATGGAATTATCAAAAACTTAGGGCTAGAAGAAAATCTGGTGTCCAATAACCCAGATCATGTGAAAAAGAACTGATCACTGCACTCAGTTCTCATAAAAAGAATCGGTTAATTGAACTGGAAGCTATCACAGGCTTAAGCACGAATACTTTCAGATTTTTCTTAACCCTGTTGAGATCTACTTATAGCAAAAAGATAAAATCGAAAGGTTGGAAACAGTTGAGGTAGTTCCCTCGTAAGATTCAACGATATTTATCATACAAGCACCGAGACATTGAGAATTTTGTGGAGAATCTGTAGTAATATATTTTGAATTTCAATAGGTCTTTAAATTCAAAAATAGTTTATCGACTTTGTTTTTTAAAACGTCGCAGTTAGGTAATTGGAAAGTTCTCTATGAAATACGCTATGAATCAGAAAGTAAACCTCCAGAAATCGTGAGAAATCCCTAGAAATCAAGTAATAATTTGTTCCTCTTTGATGTATCTGACACATCCTTCGTAAAAATCGATGTAAATTATCGTGTACATTCGTTGTCAATATATAGTTTTTAATTCCAAAATTTCTACAGAGAAATTTTGTGAATTGAAATACAACTCTGGTCCGCTCCGTTTCAACATCTGATCTCAGGTCTTCTCTTTTCTATAATTATGCCTTCGTGTGGGAGGATTATTACAAAACAAGAAATAATTATCGTGGTCATTTTTTTTCAGTCGGCATGTTCTACAGTGTCCGACTCGGATCAGATCACATCAGGTCGGGTCGAGTCACTCAAACCTTGACTCATGTCGGACGCTGGTGTTCGATAATTAATAGATTGTCATAAGTCGTATTTGTTCAAAATGATTGGTTTTTGTGGAAATGAATTAGGAGAAAAGAAAAATCAAATATGCTTAAATGTCAGGCACTCATTCTTTCTTTTTTCTTCCTTCTTCCTCTTTTTTTTCACGTGCTTGAGTCTCTTTTTCTTTTTCTTTCTCCGCATTAGTACACTACCTTTTCGTTCTCTTCATAATATAAACGTTCTTCCTTTTTTTCTTATTTACTCTTTTGTTATTATTACAAGTGTGAATTAATACTCGTCATAATTTTTCAGGCAGCAAACTGTTTAACGCTTTGTATTCGATGTTGCTTTCGACTCAAACATTTTCATTTCTTTGTCAAGTATCACATAAGTACTTCCGAGTGTAACATCTTCCAGAAAAATAAAATTAAAGAAAAAAATCGACTTAGACTTTCCTGAAACTGTGATGAAAAAGTAGAAAGAAAATGGAATTTTTTCAATTAAATGTTCAGATTGCTGATCCAATTCAAGATGAAGTATTTCCTTCGTGACTCAAATGGAGTTCAATTCTAATATACAATGCCAGAGATTTCAATCGATGCTAAAATCTCATATACCATTGTGTTTATAGTATGTTAACATATTATAGAAAATAGATACTAATATTTGCACTTCCTAATAGACTTTTTTATTAGGACAGAAGATTATCCAATCGGCATACATTAAAGTCTTTATTCAGAAAAATTAAAAAGAAAACAAATATCGGTTTTACACTCAAAAAATGGTATGAAAACTTTTAAGATTTTGTAGAGAGACCTACGAAACCTTTAAAAAAGTATCCTAGACCGTCGACAATCATTTTGAAGGTAACTTGTGTTCTTATGATACCTTGAGGGTTTCGAATTCGTTTCAAAAAGATTCGGTAATGTATCTTAACAGAGTTCTGAAAGGATTTGTATAGTAAGAAGAAAAATCTAATCTATATGATCATAGAGTTTGAAATGAGTCCAGCGTAATTGATATGTGTTGTATCAATTTTGTTGTAGTAGTTTTACAACTTGTGACATCCTATACATGTATCTGAGTAAGCAAAAAGTAGGATTTGTTGAGAAGATCGAATATTATACTTTTCAACAACATCCTCTACTATCACTAATAATAACATTATAGTTATCTAAAGAACATTATTTAGCAGCTGCCAATGATTCTGTTACTATTACATATTTTGCTCGTTTGTCCCCTCTAATTTTCTGTGAAAATCTACCAAAATTCATTGTCATGTCTTTATTCTATTCAAGTGAAATTATATTTACCTGTTTATTCGTATACCTGGTTTTTATAATGAATAATGAAGTTGTGTTGGTGTTACTTTTTATTTTCACATGTGTGTTATTGCAAATGTGCTACTAGACATAAGATACACGTTATGCATCATTAACTGCCTAATGACAACATAAAATCAATGCGTTGTGACTGTTTATGATTGGCTTTCAAATCCCGTATTTGCTGACGTATTTGCATAGAAAGTGCATTTTTGATTGCATAAATGTCACAGTTGATATGAGAATTTAGTTAAGTTTGGAATACTAGATTTAATTAAAAAAAGAGAAAGGAAAAGAAAAGAACAAAAAACGTTCTAAATACATATTTAATAATACGAATAAAGATTTATGAGCAATATAATTATTTTTATGAACAATATTTTACAAAGCATATTCTCATTGATCACAATAATTATATATGTTATCTAATTTTAATGATAAAAAAATTAATTTTTATTGCGTATCTTTCATATATCTGAACACACTATCAATGTCAATTGTATGAGTCATACAGTAACTAATGCTTGATATTGTACTAATGGTTGGGTATTTAACGGATATCAAATAATTGGTTGATTTATAATCATTTTATTACATCAGTTTTCAATTATTTATTTATCTTACAATGGAGATGTCTGTGTTGTCAGTTAAAAAGATGGGACATTTACCAAACTAACGAATTTAAAATATTAGTGGTTGTTGGCGTACCTGAACAGAGATATTCAATTTTTAAGTTATGCACAATCTATTACGAGGCCAAAGATGAAAAAACAAAGATTAACCATAAAAGGTAGCGACTGATGAATACCTCAAGCGCAAACTTTACAAGTTTCAGTTTGAAGTGTTCATCAGCCGTTGGTCTTTATCGTTAATCTTTGATTGTTCATCTTTGACCTTTGATGCCGTAATAGATTGTACATAACTTCAAAAATTGAATATCTCTATTCAGGTATACCAACAGCCACTAATATTTTAAATTCGTTAATTTGGCAGTGAGAGCTTTAATTTGATTTGAATATGTCCAGTCTTTTTAACTGACAACACAAAAACTTCCATTGTAAATGACCTAAGTTTGCTGCAAATTCTCCTTGTAATTTCATTGAATCAGATCGTAAGATTTTATAAAAACATTGAGATTGTAAATTCGATCGACTTATTGTAAAGAAAGAATTTTTAATCTTACATCAGAATCACGTGTAAATAAAAACATTCTAAATATTGGCGAAAAATCAATGTCTTTATCTGCAATAGAAATAAGAACACGCCCAGCTGTAAGTTGAAGATCACGATTAAGAATAGGATTAATTAATGGATCAAAATTTTCAGCATCATGGATATATAATATCGTACCAAAACGAAGGGCACTTTCTAATTGTTTACGAAAATTTCCATCTATAAGACTACCAATCAAAAACAAACATAATAAAGATGACAAAATTATAGATGTTTGGATATGAGGAGAGACTTCTGTTACCTTGTTTGAACAATGTTTTTTTTTGTCAATATTCTCGATAAATAAATTGAAAAGCTTCTCTAGCGAGATCAATAATTAATGGATAACGAGTAAAACGTTTTAACATAGGAGCATTTTCTCGATATAGATTATCACTTGGTAATATATTCATTTCCCATCGAAGTCTTTCATCATCATTTGATATATATTAAACATATATCAATTAAAGATTTTTTTCGAATAAAAATAAATTTTACTTGAACACAAGCTAAATCATGTTTATAAGATATTTTAACTTGATCTAAATGATTTTTCCACTATTGAAAAGAGTATTTGTCTTGTCATTTGATCAAAATATCCTGTATAAGCTAAAAATGTTGAAATTAAAAATCCATCACCAATTAATGTCGCTAATTATGTTTGATAATTTTCACTTAGTTGTTTCTCAACGAATTTTTTCTAAACTTAAATTTTGAATTAATGCAATTGATCGTTCAACTTTCGATTTGACCTGTGATAAAAATCTGTTTTAATAACTTGTGCAGCTGATATTAAATCTGCATATTCATTTTTATACTGTGCAATACTTGTTTCAAATGTTGTAATTAAATCATTTGTTTGTTGCATATCTGCAACAATTTTTTTCTGCATATTTTTCTAAATTTCTTAATTCATTTCGTAATAGTTCAACTTTCTTTAACATATCAGCATATGTTAATTATGCTATTGCTCATTTAAATAATGGACCACATACAATAAATGTCCGATTAATTCTTGAATATGAATAATCAAGATTATTTAAATATATTGTTTTCATTTTATTTGCAATTGTTGGACTAAATTAACGAATAATTTATTTGAAAATTTCATAATAACATCTTACGTAATGTTATCAGTATTGAAATTAATAATAGTTGAAATGAAATTTTCACTTACGATTATACTACGAACAGATCTATAATCGGTTGTTCTTCTCCAAATAATAAACATATTGGTTTGAGAATTAATTTAACATTTTGTGATGGATTATTTAAATATCTTATTTCAACTAAATTTTGTCTTTGAATTGATTTAACCGTTAGACAAAAAAAGAGAATAGATTTTATCTAAATCTTGCGTAATTGTTTGACGTTTTTCAACCATTTGTTGTTGTTGTTTCTGATAGAAAACTAGGAGAGAATTCTTATCATTAAAGTCATAGTTGATACATAGAGCTAAAACAATTTGTAATTCTTCTGAATTAATTCGTTTTTTTTCTGCTTCTTTTTGATTATGAATGTTTTGTTTTAATTTCATCTTAGCTTCTTCATTTTTATCATTTAATTATTTTCGTTAATGTGCTAATAATGTTTGTAATTATTCAATTTGAAGAACAGTTTGATGAATTTTCTCAAGACCAACAATTAAATGTTGACGTGTTTCTTTAATGATTTTAATCTAATTATTTCATATAGAAAATATTAATTTGAAAAATTTTTTTTTATAAAAATGTTGAATTGCATCCACAAAAATGACTTGGTGTAATAACAATTGTTTTAGTTGTTGAATCTTTTTTTACATAATCTTTCATTTTATTTATGAAACGATAGATGAACAAATACAAATGCTTTATTAATCACATCAAGATAAGTTGGTTCGAATGGGAAACTAACGAACAAACGAAATAATGTTCTTGGATCAATTAAATTTATTTTTTAAAAAACAAAAATGTCTACTTGTCTCCTTAATTTACCTTTATAATGTTTAAGCTTATTTGTTGTTTCATGTGACTATAGTCATGTACATCTAGTTTTTTTTTTCTTTTCAATAGGAAGAATATGATGGATGAATGATCACCTGAAGAATAATATGTATATTATCGAAGCAAGGAGGTCTACTTGTCTCTTCGATTTACCTTTGTAACATTTAAGCTTATTTGTTGTTTCATGTGACTATAGTCATGTACATCTAGTTTTTTTCTTTTCAATAGGAAGAATATTATAAATGACCAATCACCTGAAGAATAATATGTATATAAT
>JADMIO012727130.1_pt1 | contig 13963 bp, 9 predicted proteins | sample 8958161 | NCBI WGS metagenome assembly JADMIO01 (sample SAMN16585339, study PRJNA669376) | soil metagenome | isolation source: Crop rotation soil | place: USA: Cullars Rotation, Alabama | collected 2011 | reverse complement strand
CTTTCCCCTGACGATCGCCAGAGTTGAGAACGCGATCATGATTGCCAGAAACACGCCGCGCGGTCCGAAGTGAAACTTAATTGCCAGCACGTAGGCCAGCGGCAGTTCCCACAGCCAGAAGACAAACAGATTGATGATCGTAGGTGTCCAGGTGTCACCGGCACCATTGAACGATTGCGTCAGGACCATGCCGTAAGCGTAGAACAGAAAACCGCAGGCGACGATACGGAGGCAATCGATCCCGTAAGGCGTAACTGCCGGATCGGAAGTGAACAGGCGAATGATTTGCGGCGCGAAGATGACAAAGATCAACCCCACCGCGCCGAGCACGCACATGTTGTAAAGACCGGCCAGCCAAACTGAGCGCTCTGCGCGGTCCGGCTTCTTCGCGCCCAGGGCCTGGCCCACCATCGTCGCCGCGGCGTTCGACATGCCCCACGAGGGCAATAGCGCAAACAAAATCACGCGCACGCCGACAATGTATCCGGCCAACGCGTCAGCGCCGAACGTTGAGATGATTCGGACTTGCCCGATCCAACTGGCCATGGCGATGAAGACCTGAAACGTGCCGACCGCAGACAGCCGGACCAGCCGGCCCATCACTGCCGGTTCGAAGCGAAAATGCTGCCGCTTGATTTGAAAGCGGCCGCCTCTGCCCACCAGCCTGACGAACGCATAGAGCGCTCCGGTACCGCGGCCGATGTTCGTCGCCACCGCTGCTCCGGCAATCCCGAGTTTCGGAAATGGTCCCAGCCCAAAGATGAAACATGGGCCCAGCACGATGTTCAGCGCATTCGCCAGCCACAACACGCGCATGGCGATCGCCGCATCGCCGGCGCCGCGAAAGATCGCATTGATCATGAAGAGCATGACGACGGTCACGTTGCACGCCAACATGATTCGCGTGAACCAGACACCGTGCTCGATCACCGAAGGCGCCGCACCCATCGCCGCCAGCAGTTGGGGGGCGAGCGGCGCGCCGATGAGTGCGAGAATAATCGCGACCAGCAGGCCCAGGAACACCGACTGCATCGCAACGCGCGCCGCGCCGTCCGAGTCATGTTCACCGACGCGCCGTGCGACCATAGCGGTCACGCCGATGCTCAACCCGATGGCCAGCGAATAGATGATGGTCAGCATCGACTCGGTCAGCCCCACCGTCGCCATCGCATCCGGCCCGAGATAGGAAACCCATTTGATATCGACCACCGCGAAGATGCTCTCCATTAACATCTCCAGCACCATCGGAATGGCCAGCAGGATGATCGAACGGCCAATCGGTCCTACGGTGTAATCTTTATGACCGCCGCGCAGCGCTTCGCGGATGGCCGGCCAAAAACCTTCCTGTGGCAAGTTGGTTTCAGTCATTACAGGTTGAGTCGCCTCGGACATCAGTCTTCAAGGTCGCTTGGATTTTTGCGATTGGTGAAGATACGGGCTCGCCGAGAAAATGGCAAAGGAGAAATGGGCGAATGCCATGCACACCGCGAGCAAAGGTGGGAATTCGGAGTACTTCAGTCCTGTTCGTCTGATGCGCGCATCGCGAGCTCGCCTACGGGCACCGTCAGCAAGGGTGCCACGCCGTGACTAAGTACGCGCTCGCTGTGGCTGCCGCGGATTGAATCGAGAAATTCATTACGACCGTCGGTGGACATCACGATGAGGTCGGCGTGGGAATCTCTCGCGGCGCCCACAATGTTTTGAATCACGTCGCCGCTCCGAAATTCTTTCGACCAGGTCCAGCCTTCCACCGCCGGACAATCGACCGCGGGCATGCTGCCGGCATCGCCCACATGCATCAGGCAAAACTCACCCTCGGGGCAACTCATCTGTTGCACCAGACGCGCGGCAGCTTGAATCGCAGGTTGCGCATGCGGACTCCGGGCCACCGGGATTAAGATTCGCTTCAAGTTAACCGTTCCATCTTCCGCAGAGACAAATCCTTTGCTGTTCGCGGGGATGAAGAGCGTCATTTGCCATGCGGTGCGCGCAATCGGCTGTGACACAGAGCGGCCCAACCAGCGAACTCGGCCATTGTGATCGCTGGTGGCCAGCACAATCAGATCAACCCGCTGGCGGTGCAGGAAACCGAGCACCGTCTTCACCGCGTCATCGCGGTCGGCGATAACCTTCTCAACGAGAACCCCCAGCTGCGCTACCGCTGATCTTGGACTGTCCGGCGGAAGTAGTCCCCAGCGTTCCAGCGTTTCGCGCACGGCCGGAAAGTCGGCCATGTGCGATTCTCCGTCGGCCGAGACATTCAGCAGAATGATTCTCGACTTGGCCAGCAAAGCTGCCTTCAGCGCATGATGAAAGGCGACCAGGCTGCCTTCGGAAAAGTCAGTCGGGTGGAGAACGGTGTCGATGATCCCATTCGAATCAGTTTGTGTCATAGATGAAGAGTGGCGCGCGTTACCGGGTCCACGCGCGGTTGGCCACTTTAGTGGCGCAGACAAGATGGGCGAAACTGTCAGTATTGACAGGGAAGATTCAGATGTGGGACGGGACGGGCACTAGCCCGACCGTGAGGGAGGGCTCCATCGCGTTTCTTTTGTGAGCCCTCCCTTACGGTCGGGCTAATGCCCCGGGGACCCCGGACTCGATTCAGATTATTGAATCGGCTTGAGCAGGATTTTCCGATTGCGGTTACCCAATTTCAGCGTGATCGGATTATTCACCTGGATCGGATGCTCTTCGCCGTCGATGCTGATAATGAAGTTAACCGGCGCAGGTCTTTCAGCCACGGGCTCAGGCTGAGTTGCCAACACAGCTTCAGCCGGCTTGGCGATATCGACTGACCGCGTCATCAAATTCGTCGCCACCACGCGCCACTGAGCGGGGGAGCAACGCAAGCGCAAACCCGGAGTGTCGACTTCCGCAGATTCCTGCGGCGCGAGCGCGTCGAGCTTGAAGAGACCTTCTCCACAGCGCATGCCATTCGCATCGTAAAACGTGGCCCAGCCGCTGACATAGGTATAAAAGTTCGGGGTGATGTTCTTGACGGAAATTTTCGTGTTAGTTACCGGCGAGTCGTCTGACCCGTTTAGCACCTGCGTCAACAAATGAACTTCAAGCGCGGGCGCCGCTTTGGCATCCATCGCCATCGCCGCACCGGTGAGCGCCACCCGTTCTTCATTTGGTTGTTGGGCGAAAGTTGAAAAGGAAAACGCGACGATCACCGTCGCCAGCAATGCCAGTCGTCTCATGCCAAACCCTCCTGAACTCTTCATTTGCTACGCGGCCGCATGCGCAAAACTTCGGTTGCGGCCGGCGGCCGGTAAGCACAAACCTGATTGCGGCCATTTCGCTTCGCGCGATACAGCGCTGAGTCCGCCATTTCCACAAGTTGAATCGGGTCGCGGCCGTCGTCGGGATACGAAGCCACCCCGATGCTGATCGTAATGTGATGAGTCCTGATTGGCTCTGCCCCTTCGCGCCGCACCGCCGGGAAATCATGCTTTTCAATTGCTGCGCGCACCCGCTCGGCCGCGGTCATTCCCTGCGAATAATCAGCGTCCAGCAGGAAAGCCGCAAACTCTTCACCACCGAAGCGCGCCCCCACATCACCGGCACGCAGCGCTTTCTTGATCACTGCACCTACGTCTTCGAGCGTCTCGCTGCCCACCAGGTGGCCATAGGTATCGTTGACGTCCTTGAAATGATCGATGTCCATCATCAGGACGCAGAACGGCATGTCTTCCGCCGCGGCCCGCCCCGCTTCGCGTCGCAACTCAGAGAAAAAGGACCTGCTCGTCAATAAGCCGGTCAGCTCATCGTGCACCAGGAGGCGATGAATCTGTTGCTGAAATTCACGATCGATTTCATCGAGCATCTCGAAACGAATGAGTTGCTCGCCAATTTCGAATTTGTCTCCATCCTGCAGAAACTCCGATTCAATCGGCTTGCCGTTTAGCAGCGTCCCATTCGTCGAACCGAGATCGCTCAAGCGATAACGCGTTTCACCGGTTTCCTGGTTGTGCTCAGTGCTGATGCGCGCGTGCAGTCGCGATGCTCGCGGATCGTTGACCCGAATGTCGGCATCAAGCGCACGGCCCAGCGTAACCTGCTCGCGTTCCAGCGGAATCTGCACCGCCAACAACTCGCCGCGCAGGAAAACCAATGCCGGTCGCAGATCGGCTCGGCGCTGGTATTGTCCCGAGAACGTATCGATCTCACTCGACTTACTGCCCAGCGAGGTGTCGTCTGAATTATCCGCCATGCGTGCGCAGGGAACCGCCAACTCAGGTGAAAGCGATTGATAACGCCGTATCTTAGCTCGTGGATTGAGTTTGCGGCAATAGGCTGGCGCGCCGAACTGTGGCTTGTGGTACTGATATTCGTGCACCTATAATCGTTGTCAATAGACCAGCTAAACAATCGCGCGCACGATGCGCCACTAAATCAGAGGTTTGCAATGGGTTGCACCGCCAATAAAGTTCTTGTCGAAAAATATAGCTGTCCGAATTCGCCCAGCACGCTCTCGGTCGAACGAGTGGCTGAAGCAAAACTGCCGACCGACTGGGGCGACTTTCAAATTGCCGGCTATCGCTCGCTGACCAGCACCGAAGAATTCGTGGTGCTCTCTAAAGGTGAACTGCGACCCGACGTTCCCACCCTGGTGCGCATTCATTCACAGTGTCTGACCGGCGACGTCTTTGGATCGACGAAGTGCGATTGCGGGCGGCAACTGCACCGCACTCTGGAGATGATTGAGGAAGAAGGCCGCGGCGCTGTCGTATACCAGCAGCAGGAAGGCCGCGGGATTGGCATCATTAATAAGATTCGCGCCTACGCGCTCCAGGACCAGGGCGCCGATACGGTTGAAGCAAACGAGCGCCTAGATCTGCCGGTCGATTCGCGCGATTACCGGCAATGCGCCGAAGTGTTGTTCGATCTGGGACTCTGTAAGGTGAAAATAATCTCGAATAATCCGGGCAAGTTGAAAGCGCTGGAAGAGGCCGGGATGGAAATCGTCGAAAGAGTTTCGATTGAGGTTGAATCCTCAGAACCTGCCGCGCGATACCTGCGAACCAAGAAAGAGAAGATGGGCCACCTGCTGGAACTCAACGCCTAACGGTACGCACGCCTCTCGGCGTGCTCTCAGCTTCGGTACGCACGCCTCCGGCGTTCTCTCTCGACCAAACGCGTACCGTTTACTTTATCTTCGGAATCTCAATCCACTGGATCGCACTGCCGAGGCGGCCGCTGTTCACGTCACGCACTCCGACTCGCACCTCGTAAAGTCCGGGTGCCAGCCAGGCCCGAAATCCGTAAATCGCCTGCTGTCGCTTCTCGGCCGGTGCGTCATCCGGAACCGGGAAGACGCGCAAACGGCCGACAAAACTGCTCACCGGCTTCCCTTTATCGTCATAAAAGATTCCGCCGATATCCAAATCCGCCGCCTGCTTTCCATCGCGAAGATCAAAAGACAAGGCTTCGCGATTGATCCCAATCGAAGCTGCGACCTGGGTTCCGACGCCCGGCATCTGGTTCACGCGCAGATCGAGTTTCGTCGTAATTTGCGTCTGGGCCACCGGCGCATCGATCACTATGCGCATATCGTCTTCGCGGGCCTTGACGGGATCCTTGTCTGACTTCTTTTTGGTGGTGAGAACCGGCAACGGCGCAGACTTGAAATAAGACGACCGCAAACGCACGGTCAGCTCGGGACGGCCGATGACGCTGGCTTGAATGTGATTGAACTTGCCGCGCTTCTGTTCGTCGCTGTCCGGGCGCCAGGCCAGCAGATAATAATTCGATGTCTCGTCCAGGACCTTATCGACAAATTCGTCCATGGGCGCGTTCGTATTGCGCAACGCGCGTCCGCCGGTGTCACCCGCCAAGGCATTGAGCCCGTCCTGTGAAGCGGCGATATATTCGTGAGTAGTACCGGTCGAAAAGCCCGCGCCGTCCGCTATCCGGTTGTTGTTGTTGACGTCAATGTTCTCGCTGATGATGCCGCGCGCGTCCAGCGTATAGATGATCACTCCGGCGCGGCCGGCGGCGTCGGTGATCCTGCGAAGCTTCTCGCGTGAAGCCCCGGTGTGCTCGTCCAGATAAAATCCGTCCGAAATCAGGAACATCAATTTCCGGCCCGGGAGCTGCGCGATAGTCTTCATCAGACCCTGGAGCAAGGCCATCGTATTGAATGTGTCGGGAGTTGTTTGCAGTCCAATCTGTCTGGCGCGGTCCTGAACCAACTGCTTCATCGCCGACACCGACATGTAGCAGGTCGTACCGCCGCCCGGAGTCTTGTAGCACTCCTGCTTCATCATTTCAGAAACGTAATAGCTAATCATTGCCGAATCGCCGTCGCGAATTTTCATCGCCGTGTATTCCGACATCGGCGGCTGGAACATGTCCTGGCGGTTTGGTTGTCCGCGAAAATTGAGGCGGGCCACGGCCGAACGCAGGGCAAACCGATCGCCGGTGAATTGCTGCAGGAAACCAATTTGGCCGCTGGACGAAACGATCGCTACCTGATCGTTATCGGCCATTCCTTTATCGATAAATTCCAGCAGGGCTTTACGCGTCCGCGAGAGACTGTCAGCGGATAGGTGTAGATCGTCAACGAAGAAAATTACAATCCGTCCGCGAATGATCGAGATTACGTTCGAGTCCTGATCGGAAGTTGCCGGTGAGGGTGAGTTCGGATGAGCGGTCTCGATTTTGCCCCCGGCGACGCGTTCAAAAAAAGAAATCGCCGTCGGCTTGTCATCGACCTTGAGCGCAAACTGCTCCGGCTTCAAACCGTCGACGAAGCGGCCCTCTTTATCAAAGACCATGAGATCGGTCTGCACCAGGTCGGTGTTAACCCGAATGACATCAGCATCAGGTTCGGCAGGTTTTTGCGGCTTTGTCTGCGCAAACGTGGGGGGCAAAGAAAGGGAGAGCAAAGCCACCAGAAAACCGTAGCCAATCGCATACTTTGCGGAGCGAGTTCGCACGTCTTACCTCCTACTGCTTTCTCAAATCGCTGATCGTCTTCCTGATCTTTTCAGCGTCGGCTGCCTTGGGTTCGAGCTTCAGGTACGCTTCCAGCTCATCGGCCGCCTCTTTGTTCTTCTTGGTACTGATGTAGACCCCGCCGAGCATTTTATGAGCCAGGGGCATGTTGCCGCCGGCGTCCTTAATTGATGCTTCCAGCTCTTTCTGAGCTTCGTCGTAAAGCTTAAATTTGATCAGCATCAAACCGATGTAGTAATGCGGCACCGGAGCCGGGCTTTTTAACTTGATCGATTCTCGCAGAGCGGCTTCGCAGGCGTTGAACTTCGTCTCAGCCTCTTCGAACTTCTGCTGCGACGCCAACTCGACGCCCTGGTTATAAAGTGCAATGCCGAGACTAGTCTGAGCGGCCGCGTCCTTGGGCGTCACTTTCACCAGGGCCGCGAAAGTCTCCGCCGCTTTGCTCCACTGAAATTGTTTTTCGTAGAGCGTTCCGAGATCGTTAAGGGCCAGGGCAAAGTCAGGTTTGGCGGCGACAGCCTCAGTCAAGAACTGCTGGGCCGCTTTGGGATCATTCTTTTGCGTCGCCGTTACGGCTTTCTGATAAGCATCGAGCGCGGCCTTAGGTACGCCGGCAAACGCTGCATTGTTCGCGTCGATCCTGGGTCGTAGTTGAATATTTACCTGGACCGTTCGTCCGTTAGCCCGCTCGATGCTCACCGGCTCGCGGGTGTTCTCATATTCTTTACCGTCGACTACGACAGTGTAGTTGCCCGGCACGAGGCTGTTGAAACGAAAAGCGCCATCGTGATCGGTCACGGCGGTTTGGCCGGCCACCTGGTTGTCGCTCTCGAGATGCAGCTTAACGCCCTTTCCCTTGTTCTGTTCTGACGCCGGAAAATAGACACGCCCTTCGATCGTGTTGGTGCCTTCGCCGGTTGACAGTCCGCGCGAGCTACCGACACTTTGCGCCATCGCGGCACAGGCCACAGAGAGCACGACTGTGCAGATGAGAATTAACTGTTTGGCTGATGATGGTTTGATAAAAATAGTCATGAGAGTTGTACGCTCCTTTCCGTCAACAATCTAACTTAATCAGCTTATTTTGCGAAGCAGCGCGTCGTCAGGACTTTGCTCGCAGCTCTTTGATCGTGCTGCGCACGCGTTCAGCGTCGGGAGCATCAGGCGTCAGGCGCAGATAGGTTTCCAGTTCGTCGGCGGCGCGATGAAAGTCGCCCATTTTCCAATAGAGGCCGCCCAGATAATAATGCGCGATCGTCAGTTGATTGCCACTGGTCTCGATTGACGCTCTTAATTCCTTCTCAGCTTCCTCGCGAGATTGCAGATGATAAAGCGTCAATCCCAGATACATGTGCGTAGTCGGCGTGGCTGACAGTCGCAAAGCATCGCGCAGCTGGCTTTCAGCGTCGCGATACTTCTGGGTTTCCAGTAAAGCTATGCCGAGATTTAACTTTGGCGTAGCTGAATCAGGACTGAGAGTGGCCGCCGATCGCAGAGGCTCTACCGCACGGCTCGCCTGTCCTACTCTTAGATATTGGACGCCGAGTTCATTCAACGCCAGCGGAAATTTGGGAAACAGCGAGAGCGCCGATGTCAGGTTTTCGATGGCCTTGGCGCTGTCACCGGCTTTACCCAACTCGACGGCCTTTTCATACAACGAACGGGCCTCAGCCGGCACTTCGGCGAGCGCCGCGTTTACCACCGCCGCTTTGGCATGATTGGCCGGCTTGGTCTGCAGCGTCAACATCACGGTATAGCGCCGCGCGCCTGTATTTATCGAAATGCCGGAGCGGGGTAGAGTGCTTTCACTATCAATCGTCACAGTTTCGCGCGCGGTCTCGTAATCGGGACCCGCATTGACCACGACGGTGTAATTACCAGGCGCGAGCGAGGTGAAAATGAATGAGCCGCTGGAATCGGCAATCGTCGAGATCTCACCCGCGTTGTAACTTTCCAGCTTCACCACAATGGTGCCTTCGGCGCGCCGCCCGGAAGGAAAAAATATCTTGCCGGAAATGACGTGACTGCCGCCGGTACCGGTCGATTCCCTGCCGCTGCCTTGAGCCAGCACGGCGACCGGAAGCACACCGCAAGTAAGAATCAACAGAAACAGTCGTTGGCAAAATCGGCGTGGAAAACTCTGCGTGGGAAGAGAGCGCATAACAAACCCCTTTCGCAGTTAGGTTGACGGGTAAATGGACTAAACCAAAGAGGAGTACCTTCTGTCAAGACTCTCGCCAAAAGAAATTGGGGAGAGACGCTTGGTAGCGCCTCTCCCCAGCAAGAGTCAACTGGTCAAGCTCCTTTCGGAGCGAGGCCGGTTGAGGTTAGAAGGTGAACTTGGCGCCAAACCGGAAAGCGGATGGTGCCTGCACCAGCAGGGCCGAACCCCAGAAGGGATTGACTACTGGCGCAACGCCGGCCACACCGCTGTTGATCGAGTAGGTCTGGTCGAGTGTCAATGCGCGCTGCGAATTGAACACGTTGAACCAGTCACCCGTCAGGCGCAGTTCCTTTTTCTCACCGAGTTTGATCGGATAGTACACACCCAGATCCAGATTCATCGTCGTCGGCGTGCGGCTTGAGCCGATGCTGTCGACGGTGTTCGGGAATCCAGCCTGCACGGTCGTTACGGTCGGCACGATAGCGGTGCCGCGCTGAACGGCGAAGCCTTCGTTGTTTCCGTAAATCGGGTGCGGGATCAGCTGGTTGAACGGCGTACCAGACTGCATGTAGAAGTTACCGCTCAACATAAGTCGGAACGGGAACTGGTAGCTGCCGTTGAACTTGAACTGATGCGGCCGATCATTCGGCAGACGTCCGTAGGTGTTATCGAGCAGGCTCTGAAGATCGAACAACGAAGTGATGTTCGGATCAGACTGACCGTTGTCGTTACGGAACAAGCCTTCGTAATTACCGGTCAGGCTCGAGTACACGTAGGAAGTGATCATCTGCCAGTGATTGGTGAAGCGCTTGGTCGCGGTGAATTCCACGGCGCGATAGAAGCGCTGAGCGCGACCGAAACAACGCGGCGCACCGCCGGCACCTTCACAGGCTGCGCGTTCGGTGGTGCCGGGCTCGTTACGGCCGGGGTTGAAGATGAAGTAGCTGTCGCCATCGTCAAATGAACCGTCTTCAATAACGTTTCTCATGTGACGATAGACACCACGGACGCCGATAGCGATGTCCTTGGCCACTTCGTACTCAATACCCATGCTGTATTCGCCGATGCTCTGGGGCTTAAGACCCGGATCAAGCGGCGTGGCATCGGAACCCAGATTGGTGGAGCCGGTGCTGACGCCCGGCACGATCAATGAGCCCGCCGGTCCATTGAGTCGATCAACGTTGAAGTTCTTGTCGGTCTGAACGTCGCCGCCGGCCGCGCGAACGTTTACGTCGAGCGGGACGGGGGTTTCAATGAACGTGGCGTAGTTGGCGAACAGTTTGCCTTTGCCCTTACCAGTGAAATCCCAGGTCAGGCCAATACGCGGAGCAGCGTTGTCCCAGAAGTTATTGAACTTGATATAGGACGCACCGCCGTTGTTGTAAGCCTGCTCGTAATCCCAGCGCACGCCAAAGTTGAACTGGAAATCGCGCGCGAATTTGTAGTCGTCCTGAATATAGAACGCTTCGGCGTTGGTATAGGTACCGCCAACCAACTCGAAATCGCGAACGCGCGTGGTGTTGCGAATGATGAACGGGTTGTTGAAAGCTTCAGCCGTTGTAATGGATGTCGCCGTCGGATTAACCGTCAGGCCGAGAGCGGTCAAAGTCGCCGCCGGAATCGCCTGAGCGCGAACCACACCAGCCGCACTCGGGCAGGTGATCTGGCTCGTGCGGACGGTGCATACCAGCCAATTGTTGGTGATCCGCGAACCGTTGGTCACGTTCGAAGCACCATTCGTCGGGGTCAGGCCCAGACCAGGCGTGAACGCGTAGGTCACTGCCGGACCGCTCGAGAGGGTGTTGATGTCGTACTTGTTGCGGAACCACTCGAAGCCCCACTTCACAGTGTGCTTGCCCGCAATGTTCTGCATGTGCGCATTGAACTCATAGCGATCGCGGTTTTGGAACGAATAGAGACCAAAGCCCGGACCACGCGTGTAGTTGCGCTGCAGTGAACCACCACGGCCGTCGACAAAATCGATGAAGCCTGTGCCGGTGCAACCAGCCGCGGGACAGGTGACACCCGTCGAAACCGGCGTCAATACGGTGCTGCCCTTCAACACTGCAAAGTTGTCAGTGATGAGCGGCTTGTCGATCGCGGTTGGGATAGTGTTCGCGCGCTGGAAGTGAAGACCACCAGAGAACTCAGCGATAAAGTTATTGCGAATCGTTGAATTCAAGCGAACCGCGTAGTTGTGGCCGCCAGTCTCCTGGGTGCCCGTGAACGCGTCGATGTTATCACCAAAGCCATTGACGTTGTTCAGAGCAGCCGTCGCCAGAAAACCTTCAACCTTGGTGAAATCGCCAAAGGTTGAACCGGTCAGGGTGTTCTTCGCGTTCAGCGCCCAGGTCAACTTGCCGGCGTAGAACGGAATCTTAACTTTATTGTCTACCGAATTATGGAACGTCTGCGTCAGGTAGTAGTTCTTTCGCGATTGCGGATTGAACGCGCCAAAGAACCAAAGCTTATCCTTGACGATTGGACCACCGATGTCACCACCCAGGTCCACTTCCGAAAAGCCATTCGCCGCGGAACCCGTGAACGGGAAGTTCTTCACTTCGCGAACCAATCCCTTGGTGGTGCCATAACCAAACAGGTCACCGTGGAATTCATTGCCACCACTCTTGGTGATGACGTTGAAAATACCGCCGGTCGCCTTGCCATACTCAGCGCCATAAGCGCCCGTCTTAATTTCAACTTCCTGCACAAACTCGAACGGCAGGTTGGCGCCCGATCCACCAAAGGCGGGGTCGCTCGTGTTCACGCCATCGAGAATGTAGTTGTTCTCAGGACCGGACGAACCGGCGACTGAAGGATCGCGATCGCGGCCGGTGGCATCACGCAAACCTGAGCGCGTGACCGTCGGCGCAATCGTGTAGAGTCCCTGCACAGTTCGCTGGGTCGGGAAGTTCGAGAACTGCTCAGTCGAAACGTTTGAGCCAGTCGTGTTCTGCGCCACGTCAACGGCAGCGCCGCCCACCACGGTAACCGTGTTGGTGGCCGTCGCCAGTTGCATCTGCGCATCGGCACTCGAGGTGCGGCCCAGGTTTACTGAGAACTCACCCGAAGTATATTTTGCGAAGCCGCCGGCATCGATCACAACCTTGTACGTTCCCGGAGGCAACTGCAAAATTTGATATCGACCATCGTCTCCGGTGGTCGCAGATCTTGGTGAGATCATATTCGGACTGGTGGCCGTTACCGTCGCGCCCTTTACTGCCGCGCCAGCCGGGTCGGTGACCTGCCCTTCAATTGATCCCGTCGTTGAAGTCTGAGCAAACGCGCTCGTAGCAACTAGCGCGAGGCTCAGGGCCACAACGAACATGAAAAATTTTTTCATCATCTCTGTCCTTTCTTAAGTAGCACTCACTTTGAAGCGCTTAATGTTTCTGCATTCAATCTAAAGGCCAACCACTCCGACCTACCTGGGGGGCAGTTGGCCATTTCATTATTCCGAAATCTAGCGGCTTTTCTGGACAGATTTGGCTGCAAATCTGATTTGTCTCATGCTTCTCGCCGCGTCAACGATTCGAATCCAGGGCAAGGCAGTAGCAATGACGATGCCAAAACGCCAAAGGGCTCTCGACGAGGTAAAATGCGTCGCTTTGAGATTACTGAAACCAAGACAAATCCGAAAATTCGGTTTTAGTCCGAAATTCCGTAAAGGAAGGCGTTTCACGAAGTCGCGATCGCGATTCAGCGTCGCTTCGCGCTCCCAGCAAAATGTATCGCGCAGTGGTGTGATAGACTGCGACTCAAACTCAGCGTCAGGTCCAATAAGTGTCCCAAAGAATCTACCGAGATCCGGTTCACAATATCATCCCTCTGCGTGACGACACCGCCGAGGAACAACTGATGATTCAACTGATCGATGCGGCTGAATTTCAGCGTCTGCGTCGCATCAAGCAGCTGGGTCTGGGTCTCTACACATATCAGGGCGCCGAACACTCACGCTTCACTCACAGTCTCGGCGCTTTGCATTTGATGACGCGCATCCTCGACCGGCTTTCAGATCGTGTCAAGATCTCAACAGCCGATCGCGTAGCGGCGCGCGCGGCGGCGTTACTTCACGATGTCGGACATGGACCATTCTCGCACGCGATGGAAAAAGTGCTCGGCGTACGTCATGAAGAGATGACGATGTTGGCAGTGACTTCACCTGAGACTGAATTGAATGCCACGCTGCGATCCTTCTCCAGCGAAATGCCTGAACGAGTCGCCGCGATCATCGCCGGCGCATTCAAACCGGCGGCACTGGCCCAACTGGTATCATCGCAGCTCGACGTCGATCGCATGGATTACCTGCTGCGCGATTCGTTGATGACCGGCGCCAAGTACGGCTTGTACGATCTGGAGTGGATTATCAACGCGTTGCAGATTGACGAAGCTAACGATCGCATCTATGTCACCGCGCGCGGTGTGCACGCCGTCGAAGAATATCTGCAAGCGCGTTATTACATGTTCCGGCAGGTCTACTTCCATCGCACGCTGCGTTCGGCCGAGGCAGTTTTGCGTTCGGCATTGCGCCGCGCTTTGGAACTGATCAGCCAGAGCCAAAACGTCTGGTGCGCCGATGGGTCGGCATTTGAAAAGATCCTGCGCCGGCAGCCGCTGACAATCCTCGAACACCTCAGCATGGATGATTCGGATGTGATCTTTCACGCGAAGCAGTGGCAGCAGTCTCCTGACGAAGTGTTAAGCGATCTCAGCCGCCGCTTCGTCAATCGCCGCTTGTTCAAGGCCATCGATTTGGATATGCCGCCGGACGAGCGCGCCTTTCCAGCACAGTGGGATCCGAAGCTTGGAATTCACGTGACTTGAAGTCGCGGC
>JADMIO011107793.1_pt1 | contig 13963 bp, 9 predicted proteins | sample 8958161 | NCBI WGS metagenome assembly JADMIO01 (sample SAMN16585339, study PRJNA669376) | soil metagenome | isolation source: Crop rotation soil | place: USA: Cullars Rotation, Alabama | collected 2011 | reverse complement strand
TAGGCGCCACTCTCGATGCGGGTCTTGCCGTCACTTCCCGCGATCCGGGGGTCACGGCAACCATGACCTTCGACAACGTCATTGTCAGCACCGTGCCGAATGATTTCAATGTTATTGTCTTCCCTACTTCTCGACGGATCACAGCGGGCTCAGCAAGTAGCCAAACCCTCTATGTGAACACATTGAATGGTACGAACGCGAACGCGCTTATTTTGTCTTCGAGCATTTTGCCGAACGGCGTGTCCCAGTCTTTCAATCCCAGTTCTGTCGCACTGGGGACGACGGCACTGGGCACTGTCTCGGTGAATAGCGGGACATCTGCAGGAACATTCCCGTTCACAATAGATGCGACAGATGGAAACCTCACCCGGAGTACTTCGTCGATACTGACGATCAATGGCGGGGCTGACAAGCTCCCGGGCTGTTGGGCAAGCACGCCATTGACAACCACGTTGCCCCTGAACTCAGGTAGCTATGCGAATGGCGTCTTTACCGTTACCAGTCAAGCTGCTGACATCGGAGGGAACCTGGACTCATTCGAATTCGTATCCTGTCCTGTTGCCGGAGACATCACGATTACAGCACGCGTCACGAGCCTCCAAAACACTCTTAAAGCGGGTGTTATGTTGCGCGAAGGGCCCACTCCTACGGCTGCGAATGCGTTTGTCACAGCCATTGGGAACGCGGTCAGAATGCAGACCCGAGCCTGCACGGGATGCGGTACCGATGTTTCAGAGGCTTTCATCGTCAGTACACCCTATTGGGTGAAATTGCAGCGCAACGGCACGTCCATCACAGGTTCTTATTCGCAGGACGGCACCACGTGGACTCCATTCAGTTCGACTTGGACTTCTTCGGCGACAATCTTGTACGTTGGTTTGGCTGCGACGTCCAACAACTTGGCTCTATCGGGTACGGCTACTTTCGATAGTGTCAGCGCCGGTTCGACAAGTGTAGCCACTCCAACATTTACTCCCGGCCCAGGCGATTACAGCAGCTCTCAAGACATCACGATCAATACGACGACCTCGGGTGCGACGATCTACTACACAACAGACGGCACGACTCCGACGGCATCGTCGACGCAGTACACGGGGCCGATCAACGTGACTCAAAACATCACGTTACAGGCGATTGCCGTTAAAGCCGGCCTGGCGGACAGCTCGACGGCATCAGCGACATACACGATAGCTGCTGCGATACCAACATTTAACCCAGTCGCCGGGAGCTATAGCAGTGCTCAGAACGTAGCGATCGCCAGCACCACGTCAGGGGCAACACTTTTCTACACCACCGACGGCAGCACGCCGACGACGTCTTCAACACAATACACAGTTCCAATCAGTGTCGCTCAAAGCACTACTGTGAAGGCGATCGCGACGAAAACAGGAATGGCCGACAGCTCGGTTGGATCAGCGACGTATACCATCGCCGTCGCGACTCCAACGTTTACTCCTACAGCGGGGACGTACACCGGCTCGCAGAGCATTACGATAAGCAGTACTCCGGGTGCGACGATCTACTACACCACCGATGGCAGTACACCGACTACGTCATCGGCTCAATATATCGGTGCAATCAGCGTGACCCAGACCACCACGATTAATGCGATCGGCATAAAAGCCGGAATGGCCGATAGCGCCGTGGGGTCGGCGGCATACACAATCGTCGTAGCGACCCCAACCTTTAATCCGTCAGCGGGGAGCTTTGTTTCCTCCGTGACAGTGGATATTTCCACCACACCGGGGGCTACAATTTACTACACGACAGACGGAAGTACGCCTACTACGTCATCAAGCGTCTACACGACATCGCTCGCACTTAATGCGACGACTACTCTAAAGGCGATTGGCGCCAAAGCGGGCTTGAGCACCAGCGCGGTTGGATCGGCCACTTTCACAATTTCTGCGGCGGCCCCGACGTTCAGTCCAGGAGAAGGCACCTACACGACACCTCAGAACATCACCATCTCTACATCGACCACCGGAGCAGCCATCCACTTTACAACCGATGGAAGCACACCGACGTCGTCGTCGCCGCTGTACTCCAGCCCGATTGCGGTGAGCACAATCGGAACGCTGAAAGCCATCGCCACCAAGAGTGGACTTGCCGATAGCTCGGTAAGCTCGGCGAGTTACACCATCAGCGGTCCGGCTTGGTACGACAACGCCTGGTTGCATCGGACGGCAATAACGATTGATCACACGAAAATCTCTGGGAGTTCAGCGTTGACGGATTTCCCTGTACTGGTTTCGATCTCCAACGATGCGAATCTAAAGTCGGTCGCGAATGGCGGGTATGTCGGCAAATCGAATGGAACCGATGTTCTGTTCACGAGTTCTGATGGGCTGACCAAACTCAACCATGAGCTTGAATCGTACACGGCCACAACCGGCGTGTTGATAGCCTGGGTTCGCCTCCCCTCCGTGTCTCCAACCGCAGACACAACGATTTGGATGTATTACGACAACGCGAGTGCTGCAGACCAACAGAACAAGACCGGCACGTGGAACACGGCGTACCATGGCGTCTGGCACTTACCCAACGGCACAACGCTGAGCGCCAACGATTCTACAACGAATGCGAGCAACGGCACGATAGCGAATGCGACAGCAGCAACTGGCTGGGTGGACGGCGCCGGTTCGTTTAACGGCTCATCTGCTCGGATCAGTCTCGCAAATCCCTCGAGCCTGCAGATTACGGGCGCGATTACCTTGTCAGCATGGGTAAAGGCTAGTGCATTTCCAACCAGCAACAAATCCAACTACATCATTGATAAAGGTCAAAACGGTTCGAGTGAAGGCTATTTCCTAAAGCTCGACAATTCCGGCGGTGTCAGGCTTGATGCGGGCAGTTCCGGCTCGGGAAGCGTGGTGACTTGGACTACCTCTGGTTGGACCACTGGTACCTGGCATTATGTGGTGGGCACCTACGATGGAACGGCTTGGCGGGTTTATTTCGACGGGAATCAAAAGAACTCCGCCAGTTCCTCAACCGGGGCGATTTCGAGCACATCCAACGGATTGATCGGCGCGACAAATACCAATAGCGGCACAACCAGTTATTTCAATGGTTCCATCGATGAGGTGAGGATCTCCAACGCTGCTCGATCCGGCGACTGGATCCTAACCGAGTTCAACAATCAGAATTCTCCGGGCACATTCTTTGCGCTCGGAACACAGCAGTAGCGAAAAGGATATTCAGGATGAACCGCTTCTTAGCAAAGGCGACGATCGTAAGCATTCTGGGCCTCAATGCCTCCTGGCTTGGGGCGCAGTCCGTCGGCCAGATTACGGGTACGGTAAACGGTCCCAATGGGAAGCCGCTCAATAACGCTATCGTGAACCTTAGCCGATCTTCAAAGGGTGGCGGAACTGCAAATGCGCACACGAAAACCGGTGCGAATGGCGCGTTCGCCCTAACCTCAATTCTACCGGGCTCATACAATGTTTGCGTTCAAGCAACCCGCGATTTGCTCGACCCCTGCCGGTGGTCACCCAAAAGCGTCTCGGTGACTTCAGGGCAGACGACTGACGCAGGGGTTATTGAGCTTGTGAGTGGAGCCCTCCTCAGGGTCCACGTCGGCGACAGCAGCGGCGTGCTTGCAGCTGGAGCCCAAACACCTGGGGCTCATATTCTGGTTGGTGTAACGGGGGCGAATGGACTGTTCTTCCCAATGTCGCTCCAGAATGTGACGCCCTCGGGCCGCGATTACGAGCTTTATGTTGCGAACGATCAATCTATGCAGCTTACGGTTAGCAGCGCACGTTACAAACTTGCAGACGCAACCGGCGCGCCCGTCGACCAAAAGAAAGGCGCGACTCTGCCTATCCAGGCGCAGACAGGGAATGCAGCTCGGAACTACGTATTTCAGGTGACTGGAATCAACGGTACTGGTAAGAACTGACCCAGCAGGCCAACCAAAATGAGAAGCTATTCTTTTCTGATACTGTCGTTCACGATTCCGGGCTACGGACAACCTCCCGTGTTTCCGCCCGGGCTCTATCACGATACAGCACACGTCCCTGCGGTTTTGACCCGGCAATACGTGATCCTGGGAGATCGTTTGCAAAAACCAGGGAAAGAGCGCATAACTCTGAATGGAATCTTGACGGATTCCACGTCAAGTTCGCCAGTCGAGATCCTCCTTGAGCTTGGCGGGAAGTTACGGATTACATGGACGGGAAAGCCAGGTCAGAAAATCATTTTCAACGGGACGCGTTCAACGGTTGTCGGAAGTATCCCGATCAGTGATGATCTAGTGGAGGCCTTCGTCGATGATATGCCGGAAACAATCATGGAGTCTGTATCGAACGGAATGGGTGTGCGGCTGCTGGGCCAACGATTTGGTGACGTCAGCGGCGCCTTCTGTGACTACTACGATGTTCCAAGCTTCGGGCAGGCCATAAAGAAGCGAACGCCCGTGACGAAACGATACTGTTTTGACTCGAAGACTTCCCTTTTGCGCTTCGTTCATTACCTGAATCCACAGAACGAATCGATCACCACAGACTTCGGGGTGTGGGTGGTGAGCAGCGGTCAAGCCGTTCCTGGAAGCGTCAGCCGAATGCGGTCTGGCGTACAGGTGTTTCGTCTCTCCGTACAGAGTGCGGGCATCTCGCCGGGCCTCTCAGACGGAGCGTTCGCACCTTGAGAAAGTTGGGGAATGCTTTTCAGAGGATCGATATGTTGAGGACGTATCAGATGCAGACTTCATCAAAGACCGTCTGGCCCTTACTGCTGTTGATAATACTCCCTCGGGTGGCTTGGTGCCAGTGGACCAAGGAGTTCACCCAAAGAGGTTTCATATCTGGCGCGGCGTTTGACGTCTCGACTGTAGACTCCGTAGATACCGTGAACGGCAATGTCGTGATGCGCATTCCCCTGGCGGCGCTCCCAGCAGGGCGCGCCGGGATGGGTGCGAATGTCACGCTGACTTACAATTCCGGCATCTTCAACAGTCTCACGGACTATCTGATCAATGGCATGGACTACAGCATCGCCACGCGGGTAGTATTGGCAGGACTCGGAGACGCGAGCGGTGTCTGGGGCTACGGCTACAATTACGGCCTGTACATGGAGGCGCGATCCGGCCAGCCCGTGACCGTCACTCAAGGGGAGTCCTCTGCCTTTTATCCTGACGGGTGCGTCCCAACCGGAACCGGACAAATCGATATGGCTCGGTCCTCGATGTCGGCTCTCTATCCGCTTAGGATGCGGGCGGTGTTCCCGGACGGAAGCACTCACGTCCTCGCGTTGACCAATTCGACTCCTTACGCCAACGGGGATGGCTGGTCATCAGTTAATTCGCTCGGAATGATCATTGGATGCTTCGCCACGGCAAACAATCCGCCTCCAACGCCCTTGGCCTTCCCGCTCCATTACGTGACAACCGACGGAACATTTGTGCGGGTCTCCATCGCGGGCCCAGATCCCCTGACCGGAGGTGCCGCCTGGACGATGACTTTTCCAGATGGTCAAACCGTCACGGGCGTGGATTTGACGACGGATCACATTTATGATCGGAATGGAAACGGCGTCACGATTTCACACACAAACCAGAACGGCGCCTGTTACCCTTTCAGGGGCGACCCCACGGATCCTTTAACTACCATCAAGGATTCGTATAGCCGGTGCGTGCAAATCGAATATGGCGTCACGAGTCATTGGATCTCGCAGACGGGTGCGCAGGGGTCGATCCTGACTTCGACGGTGAATTTCACCAATGTGGCAATGGCATTCAATTATTCTTATGGCAGTACGTCGTGCCAATTTGGATTTGAAAGCAACTGTAGTCCTTATAACCCAAATCCACCGCCTTGCCTCTCTTCCGGGACGTGTACACCGATGCTGGCCGCCCCGGTGGTCTCGAGTGTGGACCTGAGTCAGGCTGGCTTTACGAGTCCCCTTAGCTTCTCATTCGCTTACAACAGTAACGATACAAGCTGCCAGTCGCACGCTCCACTTTGTCAGGGGCAGCTCACCGACGTCACTCTGCCCCACGGAGTTTTTCTCTCGACAGCAGCACCAGCGATACACTATGCTTTCGATGTCCCCGGTAGCCTTGCTCCTCAGGACATGCCGCTCCTATCAAAGACACTGACACACTACGATCCTTATACTTCGCAGCAGTACGTGGATACTTGGACATATTCGGTCATGGCCCCCTTGGGTGGGGTGAGCAATAGCGTTACCAATCCCGACGGCTCCAAAACGATCTATAGCGCGTTTGACCCTTACAGTACTCCGCTCGGTGGTCACACCTTCAAGGTGGATAAGCTCGACGCGAGCAACCATCTATTAAGCCGTGTAGAGCAGAAGTGGACGTCCGGTACAGGTCCGTTCGGAGGTGATCCAAATATTTTTCTGAATGCAGAATTCCGCTCCGTTGCTCCTCTGAATGGAACGTCTCCGTCACTATCGGCCGTGAAGATTTATACCCAGGATGTGAATGGAAACACGCTCTCGGTGGACGAATCCGATTGGATCAACTACGCGACTATCGCTGCGTTAAACCACGGACCAAGCGAAGACATTACTCAGCTTCCGGCAATATCGGCCGCGAGGTCAACCCTCAATACGTATTATGTGCTGGCCGATGCCGGTTCTAACGTGGGGAATGCCTATTGGACCGCTGGATCTCCACGGATTCTAAACGCCAAGAAGTCTATGGAGATCCTGGATCACGGTTCTCCCTTCGCCTATTCGGAATTGGTGTACGATGATGCGACCGGAGCAAGCATGGGCAGTTCGGGAGCGGGCAATGTGACTCAGGAGTGGCGTTGGGATTCGACCAAGAGTGCCTTTCCCGGGGCCACCTCGTCCGGCGGCGCGGCGCTTACTCTCTCCACATCGAGCGCGATCGAGACGGTCCAGACGTATACGCTCGGAGACGTGGTGACGGAAACCGACCCGCGCGGGACCCTACGCCTGTTCCAGTACAACAGCTCGGCTCATCCCTACCCCACCGACTTGTTCGAGGCCAATGGCACTTCCGTCCAGCAGCATTGGCAATTTGGCTGGGACTCCAGTAGCGGCTTACGAACCTCCGAAACCGACCCAAACGGTGCTGTGACGGCAGCCACCTATGATCCTCGGGGCAGGCAGACCTCGTTCAATCAGGCCAGCCTCCGGCGGACGAATACGTTGTACGACGACGCCGGCCAAATCGCGACTGCCAAACAGGATCTGAGCACTCCCGGAGATGGTCTGGTGCAAAAAGCAACGTTTACGGATGATTTGGGACGAATGTGGAAAAACCAAAACACCGACGCGAGTTGTCCGGGCACGGTTACCCAGACAATCGATGTGCGGCAAACGCCGGCAAGTGGCGGGTTCAGCTACGAGTTGATGTCCAATCCATTCTGCGGCACTGGCGATTCAACCATGGGTTGGACCAGAACCAAGTCCGATCCTCTGGGTCGAGTCGTTGAGGTGGCGCATTTCAGCGGAGCCGATCTTCCAGCTCCATGGGGAACCAACGCCTCGACGAGTGGGTCGGTCATCACAAGCTACGACGCGAACCAGTATACGGTCACCGACGAAGCAGGCGTGTCACGGACCATGACCTTGGATGGAATGAACCGACTGCAGGGGGTGAACGAGGCTGCAGTCGCGTCCACCTCTTATACGTACGATGCCCTGAATAATTTGACCGGAGTTAACCAAGGCGGCCTGATCCGGAGCTTCGTGTACAGTTCCCTGGGTCGGCTCCAGAGCACAACCAATCCGGAAAGCAACACGGTCAGTTATACTTACGATGCTAATGGAAATCTGTTTCAGCGCACGGATGCGCGCAATATTACCACCACGATCACCTCAGATCTATTGAACCGCCCGACTTTGAAATCGTATTCGGACAACACTCCCAAAGCAACCTACTGTTATGATGGTCTGACGTTTTCAGGCGTCGACGGACAGTGCAGCGGCGCCCCCGCACCTCCCTTCCTCGGCCGCCTCAGACAGATGGCATCCTCGGTGTCCATAACCAGCTTTAGCAGTTACGATCTTGCGGGACGCGTGCTAGCCAGTACCCAGAGCACGAATTCTGCAGATTATACGTTTACCTATGCATACAACATGCTGGACGGGTTGACGCGGGAAAGCTACCCGTCGGGACGCGTTGTCAGCTACGCCTACAATGCGGCAGGCCAAATCAGCCGTGTGGCCAATGGGGAGCTGACCAGTCCGAAAAGTTATGCTTCCAACATCACCTACTCCCCGCATCACTCGATTGCGACGCTGCCGCTCGGGAACGGCCTCACGGAAACGCGGAGCTACAATGCGCGGCTTCAGCCGACGCAGATCCAGGCCGGGACAGCAATGACGCTCAAGAATTGCTACGATTCGAGTCAGGCGGCCGTATGCTCCGGTGTTACCGGGCTGACGGCCAACAACAACGGCAACGTTATGGGCCAGTTGATCTCCGGAGTGGGGCTGGGCACGACCGTGGTGCAGAACTACAGCTACGACGGGTTGAACCGGCTCTCTTCCTTCACGGAAACGGGCAATGCAGCGAATCAGACCTACGGCTTGGATCCGCTGGGAAATCGCTGGGTGGGCAGCGGCTGGGTGCCTTACCCCGCACAGACGCCGCAAAGCAATGTATTTCCAAACAACCGCTGGGCGGATGGCAGCGGCGTCAATTATGATGCCGCAGGCAACCAGACCTCGATTTCACCGGGGAGGAGTTTCCAATATGACGCGGAGGACCGGCAAACCTCGGCGACAATCAACAGCAGTGTAACGGCATACAGTTACGATGGAGACGGGCGCCGGATTACCAAGAGCGTTGATGGAGCGCTTACCACCTACGTCTATGATGCGATGGGACAGCTGGCGGCAGAATACGGATCGCAGCCGACCCCGACATGCAAGACGTGCTTTTTCACGACGGATCATTTGGGCAGCACGCGGCTGGTTACCGACGAAACCGGCAGGGCTGTAGAGCGGTACGATTACGCGCCGTTTGGGGAGGAACTGACGCAGGGGATCGATGGAAGGGCAGCGCCTTTCTCGACGAATTCTTACCCGACGGCGACTGTTGATGCGGTCAGTCAGAAGTTCACCTCCAAAGAGAGAGATGCGGAAAGTGGGCTGGACTTTTTCGACGCAAGGTACATGTCGTCGGCGCAGGGAAGGTTCACAAGTCCTGACCCATCAGGACTTCTATCAGCAAAACCACAGGACCCGCAGAGTTGGAACCTGTACGCGTACGTTCGGAACAACCCGCTGGTGTTGATCGACCCGAATGGCCTGGACTGTGTTAACGCAACGGACAGCCAAGGCGGTTTTTCAGTCAATCACGACACCAATTCGGGAGCGTGCGGGAAGGGCGGCGGGACCTGGGTGCCCGGATATGTCGATGAGAAATGGGTGCATTACAACAACGGCACCGGGATGTACCAAGTGGGTTCCATAGATGGTGCAGGAAAAAGTGCCACCGTCGATTACGCACTGTTCGCAGCAGGTGCGGAGACGAATGACAAGGGAAAGTGCCTGAACGGATGTGACGGCTATGGCTTTGCATCGGCCAATGCTAATTGGCTTCAGGGGCAGTTGGTCGGAAGCAGCAAAGCCGGTGGCTTGGATGGATATATTCAGTTCTTGACCGGTCGCGAACAACCGCTAGGCGGCGGGCTTCTTAACAAACTCTTCAGCGGCCCACTCGACATCTCGACTGATCACTGGGCTGGGCCTGGCGGCATGGGGCCGCCTGGAGGTCGGGGTGATTGGGCAGCATCGGTTCACGATTACAACTTCTCCACAAACGGTCCCTCATCTGGGCAAGGCATCACTATCGGTAATTACTTCAATCCGACCCTATCACCCGCCACGTCGAGGGCGCTCATCCAGAGCAACAGCACTCTGATCCGAAATGCTGGCGGAATCCAAGGCGTCAAGATGGGGATATTCTTTGGGGCCGTCAATGCGTTCCAGTGGTACTCAAACAGTTGGAAGTAGTGGCTGCTTCTCAACACTTCGTTCATCGGGAGTGTGCCTCTTGAAACGTTCGGCAAAGTTCGTTGCGCTGATGCTCTCTATCGCTGCTATCCCGGCAAGTGCCCAGTCAGCACCGAAAGGCCAAGGCGATGCGAAGGAAGTTCAGATACAGGGTTATTGGGTCGATCCGTCCACGGGCCTAATGTGGGCCGGGAAAGACAACGGTAAAGATGTGAGTTGGAACAAGGCGATGAAGTACTGCCGCGACCTGCGGCTGGCCGGGTACTCTGACTGGAGGTTGGCGACGGTTGGGGAGTTAGAGGGCATCTATGACAAAAACGCCAATGCTCCCGGACGGGCTGGACCCGGTACAGGTAGGCCCTTCACCTGGCACATAAAGGGCAGCTTGTTCTTGACCGGCAATCAATGGAGCAGCACCCGATTGAAGGATGATCGTGGGCACCCTTCGGGGTATGCATCCCGCTTCGATTTCAACGAAGGGCGGGTGTTCAACGGCGACGAACTCTGGTTCTACACCAATAAGCGGGCCTTGTGTGTACGTGGGGAATGACGTGCCCGCTAGAAGTGTGCTGTGTGTGCGGCGGTCAGGACAATGATTCCCCCGGCCAGGATGCCAGCCAACTGTGGAAAAACATTGGGAAGCTAGATTCGCCGATCGCTCTACGACCCGACTGCCGCTGCTGCGGTTGATACGGACGAAACCAGCGAAGATCGCGGCGGTGTACTGGATGGCCGTGGTGGTTGTGTTCGTCGGGCTACAAGCCGCTGGATTCGACATGATCGCCAGCGGAGCCATTCCGGTGGCGACGCTGACGGCACCGTGGAGTGTGCTGTTGATTGCGGCGACAAGCTCTGTGTCATCCGCCCCGGCTGAAGCGATGCTGCGGCCATTCGTCATCTCAACGGGTGGAACGTTCTTTTTGCTTGTGGTCGTGTGTGGCGGCTTGAACAGCGCCCTGATCGTTATGCTGGCTTCAGTGATCGAACGCCGTCGAAACCGGGGCCGATAAGCACCCGATCTCTCCGCTACCTGGCCAGCGCCCGCTGCAGATCGGGATCTTCCAACAGGGGCACTTCGTGGGTTTCGGAGAAGTCCAGGGCACGTTCGAGAGAGCGGCGGATGTAGTCGGAGCGGGAGCGCATGTGGAGATCATAGGTGACGGAATCGAGACGATCGACAAGCGATTCTGGAAGCCGCACAAGGATGGCACGTCTTTTTGGTTGCATGATGACTGGAGTATTTAGGTACGCAAAATGAAATGTGGATCGGGTTCCGATGTGTTCCTTCAACCCGATCTTGGAGACGCATGTGGAAATCGGGTTCCAGGATCGTCTTGGAAATCGGGTACGCAAAATGAAGGAATCCAACACCAGGAACATGCGTAGCATGGTTGCGAAGCAACCGAACTCCAACCCCTTTTCCCATTCGTCTTGAACGATTCGTTTTTCAACCCGATCTTCATTCGTCTTCAGTCTTGATGCGTCGTTCGCTTCGCTCACGACCCTTCGGGTTCCTGTTTCATTCATGCGGTTGGTTTAGAGCTTCGATGCAGGAATAGAGTCCTCCATGGGACTCCGCATCGAAGCTCAAAGGTCATGCGTACTGGCCCTTCACATCGACCGTGATCGTCTGTGTCGTCACGGCTCCCGGCTACTTAACGATGGTTTCACAGCCACCGGCAGACTTGGGCATCCCGGTTTGCAGCGCCCTGATCCTTCGTCTACGTCCCACAGTAGGATCGTCCTTGATTCCACGCTGCCGTCGTTTCCCCGAACCGTGGAGGACTTCGATGTTGATCTTGCTTGGCGGCTGGCGTTTTCCTTCACCGGCACATCCGATAGCAGCGGATCAACGCTGATATTTATAACCACATGCATCTCCAGATTCGGGTGGCCGGGAGCACTTGGGAGACGGCGGAAGAGGGATATACGGCATCGGCGAAAACGGCGTGATATCGCCGAAATCGGGTGGAGGGATGTGCGGATCAGGAGGGAGGGGCGCATCCGAAACGGCAGTGCGCCGGGGACGGCTGGCAATTACTCCCTTACACCGGCAGCTTCGCTCCGGTTGGCCCGCGCGTCGGCCACGCCGATCGTCGCCGCTCCGATCAGAGAGGCCAGGTAGCCCGATGCTTCGGCGTGGGTTTGGCGCACAGAATCGGTCAAGGCGCTCACCCGGATCGGGTCCACGCCGTCCACGTCGTGCAGGCCCTCCAGGGCGATCAAGCCGGTGCGAATCGCTTTGCTGAACTCACACAGAATCTCGACCACATCGAAGTCGCTGGTCATTCCTTCACCCACAGGCGTGTTGCCCCCAAAAAGACGTGCCATCCTTGTGCGGCTTCCAGAAAACGTGTTCCACTACCGCAAGAAGAACGGCCAGCCGCTTGGCTTCAATGCTCAACACGACCGCCTGGTGCCGTTGCGGGTGTGGTTCCGCTGGATGGCCCGCAATCATCACATCCTGCACAACCCGGCATCGGAACTGGAGCTGCCCCGGCTGGCTCAACGCTTGCCGAAAGCCGTGCTGACGGCTTCCGAAGTCGAACAGATCATGCTTCAAACAAATATCCACGATCCGCTTGGGCTGCGGGATCGGGCCATCTTGGAAACGTTCTACTCGACCGGCATCAGGCGGCTGGAACTGGCGCAACTGAAGCTGTGGGATCTGGATCTGGAGCGATCGACGATCACGATCCGCATGGGCAAGGGCAAAAAGGATCGCATGATTCCGTTGGGCGATCGTGCGGCGGCTTGGGTACGCAAATACCTGGAAGAATCCCGGACACACCTGGTGAGCGAACCCGATGACCACTTCGTGTTCGTATCGAATGCGGGTGAGCCGTTCGCCGTGGACTATCTCACCGAACTGGTGAGCATGTACGTGAAGGCGGCGCAGATCAGCAAACAGGGATCGTGCCACATGTTCCGGCACACCATGGCGACGTTGATGCTTGAAGGCGGCGCTGACACCCGATTCATCCAGGCGATGCTTGGCCACGCCGATCTGAAGACGACGCAGATCTACACGCATGTGGCGATCCGCCAGCTTCAGGAGATCCACCGGGCCACGCACCCGGCGCAACTCTCCAAGGATCGGGTTCCGATGAAGAGCGCCAGCCCGGACGCCGCTGACGTGTTCGCACAACTTGACGCCGAAGATGACGAAGATCCCGAAGCTGTTTCCTGAAGCCGCAACACGATAAAATGGGCCGCAGTGATCGCAGCGGCTAAAACATCGGCGCACGTTTTTCCTTTAGCCGCTCTTCCTCTGTTTGCTGAAAAATCGCATCAGGGGCATCGAACTTCAACCACCACCTTCCGTCCCGGCGCAACCCTTGCTATCTCCAGCACTGCGACGGCGATGCCGGTTTGCGTGTACGATTCCGGCACAAGGTCTTGTTGTTCCTCCAAAGAAAGAGATGCCGAAACTGGGCTGGACTTCTTTGGGGCGAGATACATGTCGTCGGCGCAGGGCAGGTTTACAAGCCCGGATACCGCCGGTCCTGACTTGACCAATCCGCAGACGTTCAACAAGTATCGGTACGCTCTCAATAACCCTCTTCGGTACGTCGACAGGAATGGGTTGTATGAAGAGGATGTCCACCGAGATCTGACCTACGCCTTGGCGTTAGCTGCGGGGTTCAACGACACGGCTGCCTGGCGCACTGCCTCCGCCGATCAGTGGGTTGACGATTCACGTATAACCAATCCCTGGCCTCCTCATGGCGTTGACTACATCAGCGTTGACCGCGACTACCATTTCACGACCGCGCAACGCCGCGCGGATATGTGGTCTGCATTCTCGGCGACAGGCAGTCCAGAGGATCTTGGCACCTATTTGCACGCCGAGCAGGATTCTTTTTCACATGCCGGGTTTGGCCCCGTCCTAGGTCATGTCGCTTTCGGCCACGCGCCGGACAAGACCTACAACGACCCCCAAAAGGCCGATGCTATGGCGCTCGACACATTTACTCGGCTTGTTTCGGCGAACCTTGGA
>JADMIO010809407.1_pt1 | contig 13963 bp, 11 predicted proteins | sample 8958161 | NCBI WGS metagenome assembly JADMIO01 (sample SAMN16585339, study PRJNA669376) | soil metagenome | isolation source: Crop rotation soil | place: USA: Cullars Rotation, Alabama | collected 2011 | reverse complement strand
CTTTCCCGAATTACACCGCCACTGACGGTCTAGCGGCGAATACAATATCGTCGATCGCCGAAGGCCCTGACGGAACGATGTGGTTTGGAACTCCAAGCGGCCTTAGTGCACTCACCAAAAACGGCTGGCGAACCTATACGGTCAGTGAGGGATTGGCGTCTGAGGATGTGAACTGTTTGCTGCAAGACTCAAACGGTGTGCTGTGGATCGGAACCGCCGAAGCCTTGTCCTTCTTCAGTGCCGGCCACCTTACTACGCCGCAAGTAGTTCCCGACCCGCTGCACGAACCCATATTAGGACTGGCGGAAGACAATAATGGAGGACTCTGGATCGCAACTGCCGGTCACGTGCTACAAGTGAAACGGGCAGCCTTACTGGACGGCGCTTTGAGCAATACAGACGTTCGAGAGTATGGGGTTGCGGATGGCTTATTGAGTGCGGAGGGCGTAAAGCGCTCTCAATCGGTTGTTGTCGATTCACAGGGGCGTGTTTGGTTTTCAACAAACCGAGGTCTCTCTGTCGTGAATGCTGCACGTGTAACTGCCAACACCGTTCCTGCTCTTGTGCATATCGAGGCTGTCTCGGTAGATGGCAATCCAGTCGATCCACGTGGACCGATCCAGCTTCCGGCGGGTAATCACCGCATGACATTTCGCTACGTGGGGTTGAGCCTTGGCAATTCTGAGCGAGTGCGCTACCGCTACATGCTGGAAAACTTTGATCAAGGGTGGAGTCAAGACGTTACGAATCGGGAAGCCACCTACGGCAATCTCGGCGCAGGTACTTATCGATTCCGCGTGATGGCCAGTAACAGCGAAGGTCTTTGGGATGTCTCCGAGGCTTCGGTCGATTTCAAAGTTGAGCCCACCGTCTGGCAAACATGGTGGTTCCGAACCAGCTCGGTTGCCTTAATTCTTCTCTTGGTGTGGCTACTGTACCGGTATCGCCTGCACCAGCTAGCCAAGGAATTCAATATTCGCCTGGAAGAGCGCGTGGGGGAGCGCACCCGTGTCGCGCGGGAGTTGCACGACACACTTCTGCAAAGTTTCCAGGGACTCCTGCTGCGCTTTCAGACTGCTTCCTATCTTCTTCCGACGCGTCCGCAGGAAGCCAAGCAAAAACTCGATAATGCGATTGACTTGGCGGCTCAGGCGATCACGGAAGGCCGGGGAGCGGTGCAAGGCTTGCGCGATTCCACGACACTAACAAACGATCTTCCAGAGGCGTTGAGCACGCTTGGCGGAGAACTGGCGACCCAGGAGACCAGGAATTCTGCTGTGTTTGAAGTTGACGTGGAAGGGAAGCCGCGGGACTTGCACCCCATCCTCCGCGATGAAGTCTACCGGATTGCAGGCGAAGCGCTGCGCAATGCGTTTCGGCACGCCCAGGCGGGCCGGATCGAAGTGTCGATTCATTATGGCGCACGGGCGTTAAGTCTACGAATTCGGGATAACGGGGACGGCTTTCCAGCTCGAGTTGCCGATGGCGATGGCCCAGCGGGACACTTTGGTCTGCGAGGCATGCGAGAACGCGCGAAACTAATTGGTGGCCATTTGGAAATATGGAGTCAGGTCAAATCCGGTACCGAAATTGAGCTGACTATTCCCGCTTCAGTGGCATACACCAAGTCGGGTGCTCAAAGCCGATTTCTTCAAGTGAAGGAACTAGTGTGAAGTCGTCTGGCACAATTCGAATTCTGGCAGTGGACGATCATCCCGTATTTCGCCAGGGGATCGCCGGGCTGATCGAAGGGCAGGCCGACATGACTCTGGTGGGAGAAGCGTCGAACGGACGTGAAGCTTTCCAACAGTTCCGAGCGCACCAACCGGATGTCACGCTGATGGACCTACAGATGCCTGAAATGAATGGCCTCGATGCGTTGATCGCGATCCGCGGTGAGTTTCCTGAGGCGCGAATCATCGTTCTGACTACATATATCGGAGACATGCAGGTGCTGCGCGCTATCAAAGCCGGTGCTCGTGCTTACCTGCTCAAAAGTGCTTTGCATAAAGAATTGGTGGACACTATCCGCGCTGTCAATGCAGGAAAAAAATATATTTCCTCCGAGGCCTCCTTCGAACTTGCCGAGCACGCCAGCGACGACGTCCTGACTCCTGCCGAAGTCCGCGTGCTGCGTTTGATTGCCGAAGGAAATGCTAATAAGGAGATCGCGGCTCAGCTATCGGTCCGCGAAGATACCGTGAAAAGTCAAGTGCGAAATATCCTTTCGAAATTGGGCGCCAAAGATCGTACTCACGCGGCCATGATCGGATTGAAGCGCGGAATCATAGAACTCTAGAGATCCCAAAAGGATGATTCGTCCGGACCTTTTGGGGGTTGCTGCTCGAGTGTGAGCAAGATAGTTTGTCCGTGCTGTGTGCCGCCTCTTCTCGACATTCGCTCACGGTGCGCCTGGTGTGGGTCTCCTACTGCTGCGGTTAGCCTCCGGTCTTGCTTTAATCTCGGACGCTTTAACTTCGTTGCGGGGGCATCCTCCCGTTGGGCCAGCTATATTCGACGTTTTCATGAGCGCCGTCGGAATTCTCCTGGTGGTCGGTTTGTGGACTCCGATCGCAGGCACACTACTGGCGCTCATTGGCCTGTGGCACGCGTTCGTCGAACCCACTAATCGCTCGACTCATGTTCTGCTCGGGATTCTTGGCGCCGCACTGGCCCTGATCGGTCCGGGGAGATGGTCGGTCGACGCTCGCCTCTTCGGGTGGAAGCGCATCAACACCCGAGATCGAGTTAGTTAACTCCCCCGATCGGGTTATTTCCCCATAATAAAAAATGACTCCTTGCTAACCTCTTTTTGGGGTGCCTTCGTCTCCCCAAAATGATGCCCCGAGCTTCTCAAACTAGGTTTGTCGCTAAAAGGTATTAATGCGAAATTCGACCTCAGGCAAACGTACTGCGGTGTTACTCGCAGCAAAGGGTGTTAGCAGGAGAGTGTTATGCAAACAGCAACGCAAACGGCCCCAGGCAAAGAGATAGCAGGTGTATTCGGCCCCGATTTGAGTGAGTTCAACGCGGAGATTCGGTTACCAAAGGACCATCTACATCGAGAAAATATGGCGCTGCGAGAGGACGTGGATCGGGCCTCGATGTTCGAAGAAATTATTGGCACTTCGAAGCCGCTGAATGCGGTTCTTTCCCGGATTGCCAAAGTCGCTCCTACCAACTCCACTGTTTTAATTACGGGAGAAACCGGCACGGGTAAGGAACTGATCGCCCGCGCTATTCACAACCGATCTCAAAGGTCTGAACACGCCTTCGTCAGTGTGAACTGTGCAGCAATTCCAACCGGCCTGATTGCCTCGGAATTGTTCGGCCATGAGAGGGGCGCCTTCACAGGCGCGACTCAGCAGCGACTGGGTCGCTTTGAATTAGCTAATCGAGGCACGCTCTTCCTGGACGAAGTCGGAGAACTTCCGGCCGAGACTCAAATAGCTCTGTTGCGTGTTTTGGAGGAGCGCGAATTCGAGCGAGTCGGCGGCACTCGTCGCATTTGCACTGACGCTCGAGTGATCGTGGCCACCAACCGTGACTTACATGCGGCCATCCGTACTGGTTCTTTCCGTAGTGATTTGTTCTACCGCCTTCATGTCTTCCCGGTTGAAGTCCCTCCTCTTCGAGAGCGAAGAGAGGACATTCCTTTGCTGGTTGAATACTTTATCGACCGCTACGCACGAAAAGCCGGTAAGAAAATAAGTTGTGTCAATAAGAAGACCCTCGACTTGCTCGAGTCGTACCATTGGCCAGGAAACATACGCGAATTACAGAACGTCATCGAGCGTTCAGTAATACTTTGCGAAACGGAGATTTTTTCCATTGACGAAAGCTGGTTACGACCATGCCCCTTTCTGCCGGAAACGAAAGAGCAAATTGCGCTCCCGCGTAGATTGCTGTCAGAAGAGAAGAAGATGATCGAGGCCGCCCTGAGAGAAAGTCATGGGCGTGTGTTCGGACTCAATGGAGCGGCTGCGAGGCTCGGCATAGCGCGATCAACATTGGAATCGAAAATTCAGTCGCTGAAAATCGACAAGAATCGTTTCAAGATTTCCAATCCATCGTAAAAGAATGTCCGACATGCTTTAGCTTGTCGGTCATGAGGTACGAGTCAACAACCAGCGACAAGCTAAAGCATATCGGACACAGAGGTTGTACAATGCCCGCATCCCACCAGCTTCGACATTTCGCAAGGTGAGCAGTAGTCTTGTTTTGATAACCAGAATCAATCATGGGCGACTCAGTAGATAACACTCTGACTCAGGAGTTGGGACGCCAGGAGGCGTACCTGGCCGAAGCCCAGAGACTTAGTCATACAGGCAGCTTCGGGTGGAAACCTGACACCGGCGAGATTATCTGGTCAGATGAAACCTATCGCATCTTCGAGTATGACCGAGCGGTCACGCCAACAATAGACTTAGTGATACAGCGTGTTCATCCGGAGGACCGCGCCGGCGTTCAGTCAGTCGTTGAACGTGCGTCTCGGGGTGCGTCAGATTTAGCGGATGCCTATCGTTTGTTGCTGCCCGATGGCAGCGTCAAGCATGTCCGCGCCCTGGCTCACGCAACACGGAATGAATGCGGCAACCTCGAATATGTTGGCGCGGTGACTGACATCACGGAACAGAGGCGGGCCGAAGAATCGCTGCGGGAAAGTGAGACCTATCTGGCTGAGGCACAGAAAATCAGCCACACGGGCAGTTGGGCTTGGAGACCCACAGATGGAATCAGGTACTGGTCGGAGGAATGCTGCCGGGTTTTGGGTTTCGATCCGCGAGAGGGTGTGCCCCGATTCGAAGAGTTCTTTCAGCGAATTCACCCCGACGATCGAGCGTGGCAGTGGGAAGTCACCGAAAAGGCCATCACCGAGAAGGTCGACGTCGAAGTTGAATATCGCATTGTCCATCCAGGGGGCTGCGTCCGGCACGTCCAGAGCACCGGTCATCCTGTTCTCAATGCGTCCGGCGATCTGATTGAGCTCGTAGGGACGGTGATCGACATCACCGAACGTAAACAGGCGGAGGATGAGCTACGCGCAAGCGAGAGTAAATATCGTCACCTGGTTGATACAACTCCGGCCTTTGTTCACACCGCTCTACCCAATGGCGAGCTCGACTTTCTAAACCACGGCTGGGTGCAATATGTTGGCGTGCCTCTAACAGATTTGCTCGGGTGGGGCTGGACCTCGAAGATCCATCCTGAAGATGTGGAAGCATTCGTAGCCAGTTGGCTCGCATCGGTGCGATCAGGGGAACCTTTTCTTGCCGAGTCGCGCGTACGTCGGGCTGATGGAGAGTATTGCTGGTTTATGCACCACAAAGAACCGTTGCGAAACGAGCTCGGAGAGATCGTCAAATGGTACGGCTCGAGTATCGATATCCAGGAACGCAAAACTGCGGAGGAAAAAATCCGCGAACAAGAGGCAAACTTTCGTCAGATTCTGGACCTGGCGCCGCAACACATTGGTGTCTTTGGTTCGGATGGAAGCCCGCGCTACCTTAACAAGTGGGGGCTCGAGTATTTCGGCGCTACCATGTGGGGAGCTGATCCAGGTCGTCCTGAAGCCACCGATCCCTGGCCGGGGTCTCGACTTGATCTCGTTCATCCGGAGGATCGTGAACATTTTGTCAGTGAAAGAAAGAAGGGATTTCTCTCCGGCCGGCCTTTTGAGCATGAAGCTCGATTACTGAGACATGACGGACAGTTTCGCTGTTTTCTTATTCGCTTCGCTCCGATCAAAGATGAAAGAGGAGAGATAACTCAATGGTGTGGCATTGGGACTGACATCGAAGATCGCAAACGAGCAGAAGAAGAAATACGAAAAGAGAACATCGCGCTGCGTGAAGAAATAATCAAGACGTCGATGTTTGAAGAGATAGTTGGCAATTCGGACGCTTTGGTGCAGGTGCTCAATCTGGTGAGAAAGGTGGCGCCCACAGACTCTACTGTACTGATCACTGGCGAGACAGGCACAGGCAAGGAGTTGATCGCCCGCGCTATTCATAAAGCCTCGAAACGCTCTGACCGCGCGTTTGTGAGCGTGAATTGCGCCGCCATTCCTCAGTCACTAATTGCGTCCGAACTATTCGGTCATGAGAAAGGCGCGTTCACGGGTGCGACCGGGCGCCGGCTCGGCCGTTTCGAATTGGCTGAAGGCGGCACGATCTTTCTTGATGAAGTTGGTGAGCTTCCATCAGAGACTCAGGTTGCGCTCCTGCGCGTCCTTCAGGAGCATGAATTTGAGCGCGTTGGTGGAAACAGGTCGATTAAGACAAACGTGCGCGTGATAGTTGCGACTAACCGTGATCTGCCGGAAGCCATCGCTGCCGGCAAATTCCGCGAGGATCTTTTCTATCGCCTCAACGTTTTTCCGATTGAGATTCCACCATTGCGGAAGCGAAAAGAAGATATTCCGCTGCTGGTCCAATACTTCATCGATCGCTATGCTAGGGAAGCAGGCAAGAACATCCGGAAGATCAGCAAACAGACGCTGGATTTGTTTCGATCGTACCCCTGGCCCGGTAACATTCGCGAACTGCGTAACGTTATCGAGCGCTCAGTCATCGTCTGCGACACTGAGAGTTTCTCAGTCGACGAGAGTTGGCTCTCGCGACAACCGCTGCGGGCGGAGTCGCCTGCTCAGCTTGAACTTCGGCAAAGGCTTGCATCCGAGGAGAGAGAAGCGATTGAAGCCGCTTTAATGGAATCCCGCGGACGAGTCTTCGGTCCTTCAGGCGCAGCTGCCAGGCTAGGTATTGCCCGATCCACTTTGGAGTCGAAAATTAAAACTCTCAAGATCGATAAGAACCGCTTCAAGGTCTCAAATCTTTCCTAACAATTCATCAGGTTTTGACGGTTGCGATTGACCGGAGTTTCGTCAATTGTCCGAGACTTCGGCATTCTTCTGCGCTCGCGCTTATCTATTTTCAATAACTTACGAATGGCAGCGTGATTGCACTGCATAGGACGCGAATATTGAATAGAAGATCAGATGTTAAGAATCCAGCGAGAAGCGAACGGAGAAGTTGTTCTGAGGATTAGCGGTCGCTTGGCTGGAGAGAACTTAGGCGAATTGAAAAAGCTAATCGGCTCAGAAGATGCGGGTCGGCGCATAATTTTGGATTTGCGAGAGCTAACGCTAGTGGATCACGAGGCTGTTGGATTTCTAGGGGAATGCGATTCCGACGGCATTACGCTCCGGAATTGCCCGCCCTACATCTGCGAGTGGATTGCACGACAAAGAGACGGAAGGTAGTTCATTGGTAGTTACTGACAAAGGAGAGACATCATGTTTGCGGAAGTACGCATAGAGCAACCCTTGTCGAACCCCCCTTTCTTTTTAGACCCTCGAGTCAAGAGTCAGCGTGCTCAGGAGTTCCACGAGAATCTTGCCGCTCGCATCATCGGTCAGGACGACGCCGTGTGCGGTATGAGCGGTCTCTTTCAGCTTTTTCTCGCCGGACTCAACCAGACTAACCGTCCGCTCGGCACGTTGTTATTTCTTGGTCCTACCGGATCCGGCAAAACACGCGTGGTTGAAGCGGCGGCCGAAGTTCTCTTTAACGACCCTAATGCGGTTATCAAGATTGATTGCGGAGAGTTTCAGCATTCGCACGAAATCGCCAAACTGGTTGGCTCGCCACCGGGATATCTGGGCCATCGTGAAACGTCCGCCCGGCTCGCTCAAGAAAACGTCGATCGATTCCAGACGGAAGAAAATCCCTTCTCGTTGATCCTTTTTGACGAGATTGAGAAAGCCTCGGATGCTTTGTGGCAACTGTTGCTCGGCGTTCTTGATAAAGCCACGTTGACGCTGGGCGACAATCGTCGCGTCAATTTTTCCAAATGCGTAATTGTAATGACATCCAATCTCGGAGCTCGAGAGATCTCTGAGTTGCAGAACGGCAGCATCGGTTTTACCCACAGGCAACTGTCAAACAGTTTTGGTGATGGCGAGAACAAGGTGGAGAAAAAGATTCACCGCACTGCTGTTCAAGCAGCCCGCCGTAACTTTTCCCCAGAGTTCATGAATCGAATCGACAAAGTAGTGGTCTTCAACTCGCTCAACGAGCAACAGCTGCGTCAGATTCTCGATTTGGAACTACGTGCATTACAAGATCGCATCATCTTTTCTGCCAGCACGAAGTTTCTCTTTTCCTGCTCAGATGCGGTCAAAGATATGTTGTTGCGAGAGGGAGTAGATTACCGCTACGGAGCACGCCACTTGAAGCGTTCCATCAACCGGCTTCTCGTGCTGCCATTCTCGAACCTCGTTGCTACCGGGCAGGTGAGTTTTGGCGATTCGGTCTACGTGGATTTGAACGATAGTGGTAGCGACGTTGAGTTTTCGAAACGTTCCGGTGAAACACTAATTGGCGACTCGGATGGTGCAGTTCCGGCAGAATTTACTGCGTTTCTCCGCGCTGCGCAACAAACCCAACAAGCCAGGGCTACGGCCTAAAAGCAAGGAAAGACAAATGTCTAGAAGAAGAAAAATAGCAAGGAAAATGCTCTCGCGACGGAGGCAACAGATAGCTCGGCGAATTGAGACTTTGCGGGAGACTCGTACGGAGGCAATGCAGTTCTGCTAGCTTGCGCGTGACTGAATGAATGGGAGAGTGAGATGAATAGCGCTACAAGTGTTCAATTACAGACGCCAGGTTACCTGGGGCAATCGGTTACGGTACATCCGGCGACGAAGCGCACGGTCGAATTTCGCAGCCAGAGATCGCAGCCGGTACCCCCAGCGGTGGGTGATCTATCGCTCATTTATTCCGACGCTATGGTGGCATCAAGTGAACTACTTGGATGGCAGAACCTGCTTGCACTTGAGATGCGGCAGACAATGTCGGAATGGACCGTGCCGGCGCTTGAGAATCACTGCATCATGATTCAACTGGGATCCTCGGTGGATGTAACCGCCCGGATCGGTGATGAGAGCTTTGAACGAACTTTGGAACCGGGAGCGATCACCATCGTTCCAGCCGGTCTGTCTATGCATTGGAGGCTGCCGGATGCGGCGCCAAACCATATGCTCCTTCTGTGCCTTGGTCCACATTTCCTGCGCACGACCGCCGAATCCATAGATGTTGATTACAGTCAGATTTCGATCGCTCCTCAGTTTGGAATCAGAGATGAGCACATTCATCACATTGGCATGGCTTTACACTACGAGCTGAAGGAAATGAACGTGGTCGGGCGCCTTTATGCCGATTCCCTGGCTAAGGTACTCGCGATGCAGCTTGTCAGGCGTTACAGCTATTTGAACGATTTGCAAATGAATCGTGGCGGAATGGCTCCGCGAAAACTGCGCAAAGCGATCGAGTTTATCAATGAAAACCTCGACAACGAGGAGACTGTCGCATTGGCTGAGATCGCTGATGTGGTCCAAATGAGCTACTCACACTTCTCGCGCGCGTTCAAGCAATCCATGGGTGTCACTCCTAACGGTTACATGACTGAACAACGGATCGAGCGGGCAAAGAAGTTGTTATCAGAAACAGACCTGCCAATCGCGGACATCGCACTGCGGACCGGCTTTGCAAGCCAGAGTCATTTCACTACGACTTTTCGCCGGCTGGTCTGGACGACGCCAAAAGGTTTCAGGGATACGCTGTAGATGAGGAAAGACTGAGGTAACTCAATTGAAGAAACAGGAAACAAACAAGGTAGAAACATCTACCGAACTCAGCCAGGATGCAATCGCGGAAATATCCGGTGGCCTCCGGCAACTGCTGGCGGATGTGTTCGTGCTTTACGTTAAGACGAAAAACTTTCATTGGCACATGAGCGGTCCACACTTCCGTGATTACCATCTGTTGCTGGACGAACATGCGTCGCAAATCTTTGCGATGACGGACGAGATTGCCGAGCGGACTCGAAAGATCGGCGGGACGACGCTCCATTCCGTCGGCGACATTACCCGACACCAGCGTCTGCAAGACAACGACGCCGTAAAGTTCAGTCCGCAAGAGATGCTGGCAGAATTGTGCGTCGATAATCAGCATCTCACACGGTACTTACGTTCTGCTCATGTCCTGTGCGAGCAGCATCGCGACGTCGCCACGGCGAGTCTGATCGAGACATGGGTAGACGAGGCCGAGCGCCGGACGTGGTTCTTATCGGAGGTTGTGGGCGATTAGGCTCCAGGTTGTACCACATGAAAGCAAGCGCAAACATCACAGCGTTGCTGAAGAATTAGGATTCTTCTTCGGTGCATTGTAAAAAATGGAAGCAATCGCAGTTGGAGCTACCAGAGCGAGAGGGGAAAATCCAGCTATTGAAATTTCACTGACAATGGCGTCACGCGCCACTTGTCGCTCTGTGGGTACTCGCCGTCGAGGTGCATGAAGAAGGACACGAAGCCGGGCACATAGCGCACCCACATCTCGGTCGCTTCTGTTTACCTTCACCCACGCTTAATGATAAAAACCGTTTTGTCATCGATCTGCTCCCCTTCTCCAATCTGTAGTCGATGTTCGTCAAGTTTTTTGGCATGCTCCAGCAGCGCATTGCAGATGTGTCGAGCTGATTTCGAATAGTGCTCCTGCATAACATCTTCGAGGTGTTGACGGTCTTCATCATCAATTCCGTCGTAGACGCCGTCGGTATAGAGAAAAAGAATGTCGCCCGGGCTCATTAGCGTGATTTCGGCAACATCGGACGAGTTAGCCGGTCTGCTCCGAAGTTGCATTGAGAAATAACGCTTACGATCCGGATGATCTGAAGGGATCTGCAAACCCAACGGCAGGAACTGGACCATTCGATCTTTGTCCAGCTCCACAAATTTTCGATATTCGGCAGAGAACACCAGCGGCGGCGGGTGTCCAAAATTTACAAAGCGGAAATAGCCGTACGGATGCACTTCGCCATACAGCATCGTCGCAATCTCACGCGCATTTTCTTCACTTACACCTAGTGCGTTACGAGCTGTAATCGAATGCGCCAAACGCAGGTTGATGTTTTCAAAAAGCTCCGGCGTCGTCGTTCCGTGATGATCGAGTTCGGAGAGCATTAAAGCATGAAACGTATCGTGGACAGTTGACGCAATCTTCGCCGAAATCAGTCCATGTCCCTGTGCGTCAACTAGTAGGACCCCTGCTGTACTGTGAAGCTCCTGGAGGGCTTCCGCGACCCGTACTTGCTCCGAGCTTCGTGAAGATCTGTATTCGACTTCCATTTCGGACCGATAGTCCGGTCTGGACCTCATCCACTGCACATGATCGTCGACTGAATTACGCGGTGTGGTGCCTGGGGGCAGCGGATCAAGAAATTCCTTCGATAAATTTAGCGCCTGCTGAATGCGTGCATCGATGTCATAGCGTTGCTGGAAATTGATGTATTCGAACAGATCCCCGCCGACACTTTCGACAGGAACAGAATTCCCGTACATCTCGATTCCTGATATACGAGGAATCGAGCCTTCCACCGGCATAAGCCGTTCACGAAGGTACTCATCGATAGTCAGGTCTGTGTGCGGTGTAGTCACTGAACTTTATGAAGCATATCCATCGAAAGTGGAACTAGCTGCACGTCTGTGTGGCAGCTTTATGCACTGAGTTGTCTTCTCTCCCAAAGATGGCGATAAAACCTTTGGAATAGTCGCGGTGGGCTTTGATCCACTGTCCTTTATATATAAGGCTCGCCTTTGCACAGTCCTTATTATATAGGAGGAAATTGAAATCTCTCTTTGCTCATGCGGAAAACAAAAGACCAATTAGTATAGTAGCTGACTCGGTAGGTCCAATAGCATTCCGCCGTAATTGAACAGTTCCTTTCGATTCGTTACTATCGACACTTAATTCTGCAAAGGAGAATCATCGTGTCGCAAATATCGGACAGCAACATCAGAAATGTCGTTCTCGTTCATGGTGGCTTTGTTGACGGCTCAGGCTGGGAAGACGTGTATCAATCACTTAAGGGTGACGGCTACAACGTGAGCGTTGTACAGAATCCAACTATATCGTTAATCGGTGATGTGGCTGCGACTCGGGCAGTGCTCGATGCCCAGGATGGTGCAACGGTTCTCGTAGGCCATTCATATGGCGGAGTTGTTATTACTGAAGCCGGCAATCATGCAAACGTTCAATCACTTGTTTACATAACGGCTTTCGCCCCTGATGCAGGGGAGTCGGTTGGGACACTCATCGCTAATCCGGCGCCCGGAGCATCCGTGCCACCGATCCTTCCCCCCGTTGACGGTTTTCTCATGCTTGACAAAGCGAAATTTGCAGAATCATTCGCTGGGGATGTACCGGCAGAAAGAGCTGAGTTCATGGCGAACTCTCAAGTGCCTTGGGGATTGGACGCTCTCAATGGAACCGTTACCACGCCAGCGTGGAAAACGAAGCCGAGTTGGTACCTGGTCGTAACTGAGGACAAAATGATCCCACTGCAGGCACAACAGTTCATGTCGCAACGCGCCGCTTCGACCGTTACAGAGGTTGGAGGCAGTCACGCCATCTACGTATCAAATCCACAGGCTGTTGCGGACATTATCAAAGAAGCAGCAAGCGCGAGTTCAAAGGCCGCTATACAAACATCCTAGCAATTCTTCCGGGGTGTACTGGCTTTGTTTGATATTTGCCAGAATGCATTGAGGAATTGAGAAATACCGGTCGCAAAAAAGTGTCGAGAAACGTGCACGTGCTTAAGACTCGCTACTGCAAGGTTTATGATCTCACACCAGTAATTTAGAACGAGGATCGGTGATGATTAATACGGTGAAAAATTTTAGTTCGTTTCAACCAAGTAGTTCCGACGATGGATTAACGCTTCCTCAATGGCTGCCCCGCTTCTTCTACTCACATTATGGGATTATTTCGTTCAATCTGAGCACTTGTCGAGCAAAAACCCCGCTGCCGTAAGATCAAGTGGGATGTTGAATCGTCCGCGATTGATCACTGCCCGCCTGTTCAAAATGTTCCGAGCCTTATCGAGGCTGCCTTTCGTTAGATTATAGTATCTGTAACTCATACTCACGTCGCTGTGGCCCAAGAGACGAGCAAGCTCAGGCAACTCCATGCCTTTGTTTGCAGGACGTAAGCTGCTTTGACGGCTGAAACGTGGATAAACACTGCTTAGTATCACTTGGTAGCACTAGGTAAGAAGCCGGAGGGAGGATTTTAAGTCCGTTCGATGGCATCTTTGTCTCGGGCGTTTTTCTCTCTTAGCGTCAATTTGTCCAATCGGGAATTCGATTGGTCCTCGTTACGGTTCAGACCGGAATGGAGGTAGCCGCGAGAAGGTGGACGAGTTCTGCCAGTACGAGTGAGAAAAGATCCATGAGGGAGTGGTGACGCGCGAATAACTAGGTGCTTCAGTACAAGGCCGTAATAAGCTCGACAGTCATACGAGTTGCACCAATGGGATCATTAGGCTGGTAATTAGCGCCTCGGGAGGATCGTCTTTAGCTATTGACCATTGCCCTCCTATCGAGAATGTCGCGTGCCTTGTCAATGGTTTTCTTGCTCATGTTGTAGTATCTCATTGTCATCTTCACGTCACTGTGGCCCATCAGATTAGCAAGCGCTGGTAACGGGATGCCTCCATTAGCCATTTCAGTACCGAAGTTGTGACGCACAGAGTAGAAGTAGCGTGTACCTTTCGGGACTCCAGCTTCAGCCTATGCCGCAGTCCACAACTTGCGCAAATTCACCTTCGCAGGTTCAAAGATTGACCAAGCAGGTGGTCATGCGTATTGAAACACCGGTCGGGGACGGGGAATTGTGCTTGTTCAATCTCTCCGGAAAGCCGATGAAGGCCGACGCATATATTTATAAAGGTGAATTCAAGCCCGGCACTTTCAACTACAGCACACTCATTAGTAGTCCGGGCGCAACTGACAACGCCATCACGATCACCAGCTATGACTACAATGATCATTTCAGCGGGGTCGACCGTCTTTCCAGCACATTGGGATCCTAAGCTTAGAATTCCACGTGGACAAGTTGTC
>JADMIO012741733.1_pt1 | contig 13965 bp, 12 predicted proteins | sample 8958161 | NCBI WGS metagenome assembly JADMIO01 (sample SAMN16585339, study PRJNA669376) | soil metagenome | isolation source: Crop rotation soil | place: USA: Cullars Rotation, Alabama | collected 2011 | reverse complement strand
ATGGCGACATGAAAGAGGCCGCCCAGCTAGCGGGCAAGGCTGCGAATCAGAAGGATCATCCCAACCAGGCTGACTTCCTGGAAAGCCTCGCACAAATCGATGTCAAGCTTGGCCAAGCAGCGTCGGCGGAGTCCGCACTTCGGCAGGCCGTGCAGTTGCGAGCACATGATCCGAGTTTCAGACTGCGACTCGTCGAGATCCTGCTTCATCAGGGAAAACGCAACGATGCACGCAGCGCGCTCGAAGACCTGGAGCGCCTCTCTGCCGAGATGGGCCGACCAGATCCCCGACTCTCCGTTCAGATTGTGAACCTGAAAAACCAGCTCGCTGAGGCCGGCCACTAGAGCCATAATCCTTCGCCACCCACCAAACGGATCATCCGATGCAGAATGTTGTACATCGCGAACGATCGAAGACTTCCGAATCCACCGTCTTACTTCCGATTGGCAATTATGAGCACCTGCAGGCCGTCGCGCTCAAGGGACCTTTGACGGTGATCGGATCGGGCGAGAGCGCGAACTTGAGACTTCGCTCACGTACCGTTTCGCCCGCGCACGCCGTGTTGCTGAACTACGACGGCCAGACGTTCCTGCGCGACCTCGCCAGTCACAGCCACGTCTACGTGAACCGACGGATCACACGCGAGTCATTCCTGCGCACCAACGATGAAATCGATATCGGGAAGATCCGATTTCGATTGGCGAGTCAGCCGATCGAAGGGCGCAAAGAGTCGTCCCTTTCTCGACTTGAGCTCCGACATGACGGTAAAGTGATCTCGATCAATAAGCCAGTCTTCTTGCTGGGCGCGAGGCAGGATGCTGACCTGGTGCTCAAAAGCACAGGTGCAAACAATGGCGTCGCAGCAGCCCACGCAGCGATCGCCTGGGTTGATGATGGCTGGTATATACGCAACCTCTGTAACGACCACGTCACCAGTGTCAATGACACGCGAGTAACTTTCGCGCGACTGAAGTCAGGCGATCGAATTGCCATTGGATCGCGGGTGCTGGAGGCAAGATTCCCCGACGATGCGCCCAGACCGCCAGAAGTAGAGAACGACACTGGTAGGATGTGCAATCACAAGCGGGAAGAACAACAGCCCGCTGCACCACCCGAGCCGGCTCTCGATTCGTGTGCAAGCATCGAAGTCGCCGGCGCCGAACCGGTACGGATGGAGCCAAAGGCGGTCATCGATCAAAGCGAAACCGTCAAAGAGAGTTCGGGCGATTCCTCCTCGCGGGCTGCCGAGCCTCAGGACGTCACTCAGGGTAATTCGGAGAACCCCGCTCAAGAGATTGAAAGAGAACAGGAAGAAGCAATCAATTCGCCAACCGCCCAGCACGCTGCATCGCATGACGACGATGTTGCTCATAGCAACTTTGCCTCGCCCGTTGGGTCTTTTGTGGAAGAGAGCTTGGCGCCACACGCAACAGCCAAGCTTGAGAGCCCCCCAGCCAAGCTTGAGAGCCCCCAGTCGACTGAAAGTCATCTGACGCGAACTGAGCTGCAGCCTGCCGACTCCCATGACTCATCGCTGACATTAGAGCCAAATCTGGCAGATCGCATCGCGCGCTCCGCTGCGTGGGGACCACTCGCGGCCGCTTTACTGACCCCGTCCCATCCCACAGGTATCGCTGCCGAAGCGGCCCCGGAACAGCAGGCCACGGCCGGTTTGCTACGTCGCGTCTGGGTTTCGGTTACGGTCCTGGTGGTAGTGATTGCTATAGGGGCAATCGGATGGATCGCCGTACATCTCGGCAAATAGATTATGCGGTGGCAACGCTCTACTATAGAGTTGTCGTGCAGCGGCAGTAATGTGTCTACACTAATGAGTGGCGAATCGAGATAATGCGCCGCCAGAGAAGCCAGCAATTTCTAGATTGCGCCGAGTTAACTATTGCATGGTGGTCGGCGCATCCGTACAGTAACAAGGTTCCCACTATTGTAGTAAGCTAGCCGGTGTCAGGCTTAAGTGCAGCCAGTAACAAAAAATGGTGGGCGCCTCCTGCGTTCATCGGACGAGGGACGGATGGGAAAACTACATCACCGAGTGAGGGCAGTGTGTGTCGTGCTATGTGTCACGGGAACGCTGCAGATGTTCTCCGTTGCGCGGGCGGACTCACTGCGAGTGGGGGACGTAATACGCTTCATCGATCACAATGGATCGCCGGGTGGAGAGTTCGGTATTGCAAGGGTATCGCCTGATCCGACCGGCGAGCTGTTTCGAACGTTTTGTATCCAAACCACGGAGTTCATCGATTTCAACCTTGCTGGTTTCCGCATCGGCGGCATCACCAATCACAGCGTTCTTGGGGGCCAGCCCCTGAGTCCCGGCGCTGCTTTCTTGTACACAAAGTTCCGGAATGGGACCCTTCCTGCATACGGTGGCACTGAGACTGACGCGAACAAACTGCAGGCGGCGATTTGGCAATTGCAGGGACAAAACCTGGGCATCGCCAACCAATATTACAACTACGCAAGGGATGCAGTTGACGGCTCAGCGCCTATAAACAGTTATCCGTCCTCATGGGGCAGCAGCAAGAACGTTTGGGGCAACACGATCGGAAATGTGCGCGTGCTGAATCTCTATTGGGCAACCTCCCGCTCTGGTTTTGCTGCTGGAACCGACGCCCAAGACCAGTTGACGATCGTGCCGACGCCCAACGCGGCGTTGGCGGGTGTCGCTTTGCTCGGACTGCTCGTGGTGAAGGGTCGAATGATTGTTCTTCGATCACATCATCGTGAGTGACGAGGTCGGAGCGCGAATGAACAAGAGGGGAGTGAGAGAAGATGCCTTGTTGTGACTTGTGTGTGAGTGGCTTAAATGTTCAGAATTAAAAGGGCGGGCACCTCCGTCACGTATCAGTTGACGGCTGTGATTGTGATGGAACAAGCCTGCAAGAGTTTGTGTGGCACTTCGGGCGGAAGAGCTCCGGCCGATCAATCGGTGCATTTTGCACCGGAAGGAGATGCGTCGATGACACGAAGGGTAATTCTTACATTTCTAGTTATGGTTGCCTGCTGCTGTTGGGGCACCACTGCCGTTCGTGCGGATACGATTACCGTGCATGACTTGGGACAGAATACGGTGTTGGGCATTTTCATGTACACGGTTGAGTTTGATGCCGCATCGAGCTTAAGGAATGGCGATGGCTTCGTGATTTATGACTTCGCCGGCGAGACGAGCTGGACCCTAGGTCCGGCGTATGCATCGACGGGCTCGACGCCAGTGAACCAGGGCGGGTTTGCAGTTGGTCCATTTACGCTTGACGGAACGGTATCCAGCAATACGTTGACCCTTAACGGGGCTGTCGATGCGATTGCTGGTGCTGCAGCCGTGGCTAACGCCATTCCGTTCGATGACCCTCTCATTCCCAACCTGACCTTCAGGTGGACGGGAGGGAATGTGGCACTAGCAGGGCCGGTTTTTGCGACACTTACGGTCCACACTAGCCTTCACGGTAAGACTACCAGCGTGTTTGGATCGGAAGATCACCAGCCCAACGGATCATTCTCGTTTGCCGGCAACCCGGTAATGGTGCCGGCGCCCGCAGCGGTACCTATGCCTAGCGCGGCGGGTGCTGGTCTGGCGCTACTGGGACTGGTGGGAATACGCCGTATCACTAGCTCTGTGGCGGCAAGGAATTGATGTGTTCGGTATTTCAGTTCGGCTGAAAGGGAGGCGGGCCTGCGTTCGACGTGGGTCCGCCTCGCAGCCGCTAGGATCGCTGAGACGTGGGGGACTTGCAATGAAAGTCGTTATCTATATGCGGCATCACTCCAAAGTCTCATATTCGATAGTTCTTGTAACCGCGTTGGTGATGCTCCGACTAATTGCCCCCGCGTATGCTGGTCCTGTTAGCCAATTTCAGGGGTCACTCTTTGCCCGCGCAGGTGCCGCTGGGTCAATACAGAGCGATGAAGTGACCCCCAGCCAATCTGGTACCGGCGTATTCGCAAGCAGTCACCAGGAACTCAGCGCAGGCGCGAGCTCGACGTCGCTTTATGAATTTACAAGCGGTCCTTCGTCGGCTTCGTTCGTGATGAACTTCTCGCACGTAGATGTGCAACCGACAGGAAGTTGGTTTGCCGGCTCGGACGGGACCGTCAACATCATCGTGTCCACGCCAATGCATTACAGCATCCGCGGTGCTTATGGCGCATTAGGTAACACCACGATGCGCGAATCGGTCGCATTGTATTCGGTCGATTCAGGAGGCCTTCAGTCAGAGATCTTTTATCAGGACGAGGTCAGCGAATCGGCGGCAAACCTCATTCTCGGCACCGCACCTGGGACGCATGGAACATTTGGCGAGATGCGTGGGGCGATCAGTGGCGTATTGTTGCCGGGGGCGTATCGCCTCACATATGTTAGCGCGATTGGGAAAGACGTAGTCGTGACGTCGCCGCCGACGTTTCCGAGGTCGTTGCTGCAGCCTTGGAAACTCAAGGAAACGTTGGCCGACGAGGCCCCTACGGGGAACGGCTATGCGCAACTCGACCTTTCGCCATTTGCGGTTCCGCTGCCCCTTGCCTTCAGTGGGGGTGGAACTCTGCTGGGGATGATGGCTTGTCGTCAGTTCGTCAGGCGGATCAGGGCGCGCGTTGCGACCTAATCGTTACCGCGAACCAATGAGTGCGCGGTGGCGGGCAGCTTACTGATGGAGATTGAATGAAAACGAAGTTGCCGTTAAGCACTAGGCTGTCAGCAACGTTCGTACTTTGCGCGACGCTCCCTGCCTCTGCGGGCAGCGTGCTGGACTTGCCTCAGGGAACTCCTATTACCGACGTGCCATACGTCACCGTTAGCGGTGGCGGACCGAACGGGGTTTTCACAGTAGACGCAAGTGATTGGACCGCCGTCTCAATGTTCGGACATGTCGGGGATAATGAAGACGGCAGTTTCCTCACAGGAACATTCCACCTCAGCCTTACGTTTGTGGACGGCGTCGCCGTGAGCGGCAGCATTCTTGAAGAAGTCGACTACGGCTTCGGCCTCGGTTTGGAGACCTTATTCCAGTCCGATCATTTACTGGCGGCAGACGTACCCGTGGACAACATGTATCGCTTTGCGTTTCGTCAAGACACGCAAGGTGTATTCCGCCAGCCAGACAACTCCCTCGATGGAAGTCTCACGCGCGGCCCGCGCGCAAGCAGCAAAGACGCCCGCTTAGCCGCCTTGGATTTGATTGACGACGCGGGCGACGGTACCGCGGACGTGCAATCCGAACCCGGCAATCCGACACCCGGTCGGCGGCCGCCAGGAGATACCGTTTTCATCGATCCCGGAATGATCATCGGGGGCGAAGTCTGGCTGCACGCTTTTGGCTTTCCGAATGATCCGCGGGATTCAGAGGTCAAAACGTGGGCAAATCCCGCCGCGGTCCCAACCCCGACAGCAGCCCATGCCGGTCTGACGTTGCTCGCCTGTGTCGGCGGCTTCGAAGTTATTCGTCGCCTGCGCGGATCTCGTCATATCAAAGGTGCCGATTGATCAGAAGTTTTTTTCGGCGCACCTAGGATTACGTATCAGTGATTCTCAACCCGCAACGCGGCGAAGCCTAAACTATTCGCCTACACGCGGGCGCAACAGCGCTTTTCGTGAGATGGTGTTGCGGGCCTTGCCGTAGAGCGCGACTGAGCTTCGGGCGACGGTTCAAAAATCGCTCGGTCGCGAGCCGTGACTCGGATCGTCTTTCGTCCCTGCCTCAACAACTACACCGAACAGGCGCGTGCGGTCATGTGGGATGATGCGCGTGCGCTCTTGCTTTCAGCACCTACCTTACCTCGTCGGGAGAAGATCATGCAGCGAACGCAGCGTATGCAACGAATGAATCGGTCTAGCCGCGCGCGCAGGGCAGTTTCGAGCAGGGAACACGCCTGCCGAACGGTCTGCCAGCAACTCGAGTCTCGCGTGCTGTTGGCAGTGATCGACAATCTGCTGCACATTTCACCAACGTATCCGACGACCGTTTACGACACGACCGGGACAACGACTTATACCGCGTCGACCGGAAAGATCGTGATCAACGCTCTCCCGCGCAGCGAAGTGTTTACCAGCACGCAGGCGCTTCCAGCAAACTACTCGACCTCCGTGTCGCGCAGCGTTCACATCGAGTGTTTCGTGAACTCTAGCGGCAATATCACCGGTGGCATTGCCGGGCCGGACTTTGTCATGACGGGCCGCGTGACGGATCCGAACACCAGCACCGTCTATACCGGCACCCTGTTGCAAGGGGAGATCAACCAGTTCGGCTGGCGCGAGAGCGGCACCAACATCGATGACTACGACTTCCGCTTCACGCTCGACTCGACGAATCCCGGATTGTTCGCACCGCTGTTCGCCGGCCAGGACATCGGCATCACGCTGCGAAGCATCAACTCGAATTTCACTGGCAGTTTCACGAGCAACTTCAACGGCGGAGCGAATGGGATCATCGGTAGCATCACGCCGCCGCCTCGCGTTGTTCCGAGTTCGCTATCCGGATCTATCTGGAGTGACTTGAACAATGATGGCGGCATCAACAATGGCGAGCCGGGGATTGCCAGCGTATTGCTCACGCTCACCGGGACTGATTACCAAGGCAATCCTGTTAGCCTTACGACGACGACTAATACGTCAGGCAATTACAGCTTCACGGGCCTCAACCCCAGCGACGAGAACGGCTACACGATCACTGAATCGCAACCGTCCGGATATCTCGACGGTAAAGATTCCATCGGAACGCTCGGCGGAAACTCGAGCGTCAACGATGTCTTCTCGCACATCGTGTTACCGGATGGCACGGACGGTGTGAGCTACGACTTCGGCGAATTGCTCGCTGCGTCAGTGAACGGGTACGTCTATCACGACGCCAACGACAACGGGCTCCGCGATGACGGTGCCAGCTCGAGCATCCAAAACGCGACGATTCATCTGACCGGTTTCGACGACTTAGGCGCTAGTGTCAACCTCACGACCTCTACGGATGCAAGCGGCTTTTATGAATTCACGGGGCTACGACCGAGCGCATCGGGCGGCTACTCGATTCAGGAAGATCAACCCCCCGGCTATCTGGATGGGCAGGATACGGCAGGCACCGGCGTGTCGTTCGTCAGTCAGTCGAACGACAACTTTATCGTCCGCGTTGCATCGAATAACGCCGGAGTCGATTTCAACTTCGGCGAGTTGCTTGCGGCGTCGGTGGGCGATCGCGTGTGGCGCGATCTCAACGCCAATGGCGTCCAGGACAGTGGAGAACCCGGCGTGCCGGGCGTCGGCGTGAAGTTGTTTAACGGTGCTGGCAATCAGATCGGCAGCGCGACGACAACCGACTCGAATGGCATCTACGGCTTCGGCGGGTTGACGCCCGGCTCTTATTACGTCGTCTTCAGCCCCGCAAGTGGTGATGCGATCACCAGCCAGGATCAAGGTGGTGACGATACCACCGACAGCGACGCCAATCCCACAACCGGTCAGACGACCACGTTCGTGCTCGCTTCCGGGCAGACCGACATTACACAAGATGCGGGTCTCCTGCCCATCGACCTGTCGCTAACGAAAATCGTCGACAACGCGACCCCACTCGTGGGAAGCAATGTCACGTTCACGATCACTCTGAACAACGCGACGGGATTCAGCAACGCGAGTGGTGTGATGGTCTCCGACGTGTTGCCGGCCGGGCTAACGTTCGTCTCAGCGAGCGCAGCGCCAGGCACGAGCTACAGCAGTTCAGCCGGCGTCTGGACGGTTGGCGCCATCAATGCCGGCACCTCGAAAGTGCTGACGATTACCGCGACCGTGACCGCTGCCGCGCGACCGAGTACCACAAACATTGCCGAAGTCACGGCGGCCGATCAGCCAGACATTGATTCGACGCCCAACAACCACGTTACGGCCGAAGATGATCAATCGCAGGTTACAGTCACGCCGCCCGCGGCAGCGTCCGTCGGCGACTTCGTGTGGCAGGATCTCAACGCGAACGGCCTGCAGGATGTGGGTGAGACCGGAATCGTCGGCGTGTCGGTAAGCCTGTACTCGTCAACAAACGTTCTGGTCGCTTCGACAACGACGGGAATGGGCGGCACCTACAGTTTCACGGGTCTCAATCCTGGAAGTTATTACCTGCTGTTCACCGCGCCCAGCGGATACCTGTTCACGCAGCAGGACATTGGCAGCAACGACAACGCCGACAGCGACACCAATTCGACAGGAAAGACTACGCTGTTCTCGCTCAGCGCCGGGCAGAACGATACATCGCGTGATGCCGGCTTGTATCAAACGGCGTCGGTCGGCGACTTCGTGTGGGAAGACAAGAACGCCAACGGCATCCAGGATGCGGGCGAGCAAGGAATCGTCGGCGCGACCGTAAAGCTGTACTCGTCGGCCAACGTTCTGGTCGGCACGACGACGACCGGTCCTGGTGGTACCTACAGCTTCTCGGGACTGACGCCAGGGAGTTATTACGTAACCTTCACCGCGCCCAGTGGTTACGTCATCGCTCCCGCGGATCAAGGCGGCGACGATTCCAAAGACAGCGACGCTAACGCCTCGACCGGCAAGACGACTACAAACTTTACGCTTACCTCTGGCGCGAACGATCTGACGCGCGATGCGGGTATGTACAAGCTCGCGTGTCTTTCCGGTTACGTCTACTACGAGTGCGACAACGACGGTGTGAAAGAAACCGGCGAGACCGGTATCTCAGGTGTCACAGTATCACTGCTCAATGCCGCGGGTACCGTCATCACCTCCAAGACTACAGACACAAACGGATATTACGTGTTCTCCGGCTTGGTCCCGGGTGTCTATTCGATCCGCGAGACCCAGCCGGCCGCATACCTCGACGGCAAGGACACCCAGGGATCGCCTGGCACTGGGACGACTGGCAACGACATCTTCTCCAACATCCGTCTCGACTCGGGCGTCACGGGCGTCAACAACAACTTCGCGGAGCTTAAGGCATCGACGATTTCGGGAGTGGTTTACGTCGACTCGAACAACAACGGCGTGTTCGACAGCTGCGAGAGCACCATCGGTGTCGACGCGAACAACAAGCCAATTGCGGTCACGCTCATCGGCACCAACGATCTTGGACAATCAGTTTCGCTCACCGCCTACACGAACGCAGCGGGTGCATACTCGTTCACGAACCTGCGCGGCGGTACATACACGATCACCGAAGCTCAGCCGTCCAACTACGTGAACGGGAAAGATTCGTTGGGATCGATCGCCAGCGTGACCACGGGCACGAATACAGATCTGTTTGACAACAAACTAGTTCTTACGCTGCCGTTCTGCTCAACCGCAACCTCGTACAACTTCGGCGAGAGCTTCACCTCCACGGTCGTCCGGGGCAACACTGCTACCATCGGCTTCTGGCAAAACAACAATGGCCAGGCGCTGTTGCAGAAGCTCAACGGATCGTCCACGGCCAAGAACCTCGGGAACTGGCTGGCATCGAACTTCCCGAAGCTCTGGGGTTCATCGTCGAGCACGACCTACAACATGACCGGCAAGACCAACGCGCAGGTCGCAGCGTTTTACGCAAACTTGTTCAGTAATCTCAGCGGAAACAACCCGTCGCCGCCCAAGACCGAGTGTCAGGTAATGGCGATGGCGTTCGCGATCTACTGCACGAGCTCGACGTTAGCCGGCGGTAGTTACGCCAGTGCCTACAGCTTTACCGTGACGTCGGCCGGTATCGGCAGCAAGACGCTCAGCGTTAGCGCGTTAGGAGCGTCGTTTGGCGTTGCCAACAATTCTGTCCTCACCACAACGCAGGCGTTGCAGAAGCTGAATGGGTACGCGACCGGAGGGCTCATTCATCCGACGAACACGACCCTCCGTAGTGGTGCGAACTTCGTACTTGCGGCGCTCAATGAGATGGGCGACATCTTTTGAGATGGGTCTCAGGAATGAGCATGCGTGGCGACATGTCGGGTTCGGGTCTCTCCGCTTCTGCGTCGCGAATCCGCAACTCTCCAGTCCTCTGGGTCCGACTTGATATCACGGACGATCAGCGGCGTGCTGAGATCGAGATGGTAGAACTCGGCGACGTTGCGGTCGATTGCACAGCGGCTGCTATCGCTGCGTTGGGCTTTATTGCGTTCACTGCCGTCGTCATCCATGGACAGGCCTGCGATGTGTTGAGCTGTGCGCGTTCCGTGCGACGGTTTCGTTCCAAGCAGTGCTGGCTATCAATCACGGAACAAGTGGACACTGACTTTGAACGCGCCGCGCGGGAACTGGGCGCGCTTTGCGTGCTCGACTTTTGCGCGTCCACTGAAAGATTGCCACCAGTGCTTAGATCGCTACGAGCGTAAAAAGTAGTCCTGAAACTTCGTTCGCGTCTGTAGGTTGGTTGAACCCGTAGTTCCGAGGGATCATTACACTACCATCGCAATTGCCTCGGCACGGCGAACCTCGTCGATGCGCCAGAGGAGTATGCGACTATCTTCACCTGCACGGGAATCGCGGTTCGCACCCGGGGAAGTGGAGCCTTCATGCCCGAGTCCTGCATCTTGCCCTCAGCGCCCGTGGCCGCATTTCAACTAAGTTCGTTATCGCCAGTGGCCAATCGTTTAGTTACCTCTGTAGCGGCGGGGCGTTCGATCATCGACACCGATAGTTGGATCTCAGTCGGACAAGCGCTACGCCTCTCACGCCGCGAGCTTGAAATCGTTCAGAGCGTGTTCGACGATCGGAAAGAAGCGGCGATTGGCTTCGACCTGGGCATCTCGCCGCACACTGTGAACACGCACTTGCAGCGCGTCTATCGCAAGGTAGGCGTGACGAGTCGCGCGCAATTAATCGTGCGCGTGATGGCGCAGCACCTCGCTGGGGCAAAACGAGCGTTGCCGAGCGCAGAGGATGGAGACGTGCACTCCGGTGGCTGCACGACAGGCGAATGAGCGACTCGAAACTGATCGCTGCGCTCTGATACAGTTACTTCTATACCGATGCGACTTATCGGTACGGACGCGTGGACGTGCTCAACGAGACGGGGGCCAGTAAAACAAGCTGCCTACCGTCGACAACTTAAAGGTTGACCAGTCGGCGGATTCCCCGAGGTAGGCGCGCCCCCCAGCGTTGACCTCACCGCCGACCTTTTTTGCGCCCGCTAAAAAACATCTTGTTTGCAACGGTACCACTTAGAGTAACACAAGACCGTAGTGGCGGTCAGGAATTGGTGATCCGACCTGGCTCGGATGGTTCACCGTCCTTGCTTATGCGGTCGCTGCGCTGCTTTGCTGGCGCGCCTTTGTGGAGGGTCGAGACGATTCGCCTCGGGGTTTCCAGATTGCATCCGACGTTCTGGACGCTGATGCTTGCAGGCATGCTAAGGCGCTCGACGACAGTAGGGTTGTCACATGACGCGTCATGACGGGACTGACATTGCGACGTCAGACCATGGATACTTTCTCTCGTTGCCCATTAGATTTGGATGGTGAAGATCATGAAGACTCAGGTTTTGCGGATCTGTACTGTTGGGGTGCTAATGGTCGCGGCGAACGGCACTCACGGCGCAACGGTTCCGCTCACAACGAACGCAGCTTATACCCAGAATTTTGACACTCTTGCCTCATCCAATACGAGCAGCAGTGTTCCTGTCGGATGGGCTTTCGCGGAATCCGGTTCAGCGGCCAACACAACGTACACCGCCGGAACCGGTTCAAGCGCGACCGGCGATACATACAGCTTCGGTGCCAGTGGCAATTCTGAGCGTGCATTCGGTGGCCTTCAGAGTGGCACCTTGATTCCTACGATCGGTGCCTTCTTCACGAATAACACTGGTCGCAACATCACTGAGCTAGACATCCGTTATTTCGGAGAGCAGTGGCGATTGGGGGCACTCAATCGGATTGATCGGTTGGATTTTCAGCTCGCAGTTGGGCTGGCTGCAAATCCAAACCTGACGACTGGCACATGGGTCGATCAGAATCAACTCGACTTCGCCGCTCCAGTCACGACCGGCACGGTCGGGGCGCTAAATGGCAATGACTCTCCCAATCGCACCAGCATCGCCTTCAAGATTACCGGCTTAACAATAACGCCTGGATCAACCTTCGGCATCCGTTGGCTGGACTTCAACGCCTCGGGTTCTGACGACGGTCTGGGGGTGGATAACTTCAGTCTTGCACCCACCGTAGTCCCGCTGCCCAAGGCCGGATGGGCAGGTCTCGCTTTGGCATGCGCGGTGACCGCGCACGCGGTTTTGGCTCGGCGTAGGCGAACGCACCTCGACACATCATGGTGACTCGTTTGCAACGCCACGTTGCGCTCGCGCCCGGATGAGCGCATCGCGCGGCGCGTTACCGCAATAGAAAGAAAATGCAAGACGCCCGAGAAGACCAACTTCTCGGGCGTCTTTGTTTTCTGACGTTGCCGGGCAACGTTAAGATTTTTTCGGTTTGTCCGGGAGAGGCTCAGCCTCCAACACCTCGGCAGGGTCGAGAAGACCGAGTGACGACTCTTCCGCTACCCAGTAATCGCCATCCTGTGAAAATCCGGATTGCTTGAGGAGGTCAATGACTTCCTGCTGCGGGACGGGCCGGCCTTCTTCCTTGGACATGTCCCGCAGGATCAGCGGCCAATTCAGCCGAATGCGAAACTTACGCGTGCTGTGTGAGCCCATGGATCGCACAACCGATGTGCGAGTCGTGAGACGTTTCATCGTTTTCTGCAACACTCCTTCCCCGCGACCCGACTACCGTAGGTGTATGTTCAATACGGCATCAATGCTGGCAACAAGCCGCTGCCGCACCTCTGTAATCAACATGCAGGCACGGAAAGCGCTATCCATTTCCTCTAAGCTTCGGCGCCTGCCAACCAACGCGTTGATCAAGTCTCTGCGTTTATCGGACGTCAACCCCGCTTTCATTCAACCCGTTGCTGGCCGCGGTGCTGTCCGTTGTGCTGGGTGCAGTGGTTCACTACTTCAACCGCTCGCGGTTGCCTGAGCGATAGCCGCCAGCCCGCAACGCACGTCGCGCGACAGATTCGGCCAAGCGTCAAGGATAGTAGTCAACGCAGAATCCGAAAGCTCGGCCGGTGACAAGCCAACTGACAAGCTTTTTTGGGGAAGATCGTGATTGCTGATGCTGTCGTGACTTACGCGCATCACGTTCCGGTTTTCAAGACCGGCGATTCAACCACTCTGCCACTCCTCCGGGATCGATTTTAAACGATAGCTCGGCCCGCAAAGTCAGTCAAAACCGCCTCGGGTTCTGTCGCCATCTGTGTCGTGTCGCAGGTTGCAATGGTTCACATCGAGTGGGCAAGCATCTGACGAAGCAGAGCGCGATAGGTGGAAACTGCTTTATCGGTCTGTTCTTGTCTCCAGACGAGGTCTTCGAGCCAGCGGTCGTCGCGCAGGATGTGCAGCCTGTTGTCTGACGCGATGGCGAGGCTCAGCGTACCGGCGTGCCGGAAATGATCCACGAAGACGATCTCGCGTACCTGAAGTGACTCGCTCAACCGACCGATTCGAACCTACCCCAACGAGAATGGCCGGGGCATTAATACCCGGTTGATCGGTTAACTGGCAAGGGGGGTAAACGGTCAGATCTTGCCGGCATGGCGCGGAGGATCGGCCAATGTTGCGGAATCTCGGCAAAACGCGACATTTCGGGGCCAAAGCTTTTGTTAACCTTCGCTTGATCTGAACCTCGGGCGCGAAAAAAACGAACAACTCGGGGCCAAGGCCGCTGCCTTGTGGCCAAGAGTGTGATAGACGGGATTGGCCATCCGCTTGCTCGCGGTGGGAGTTTCTTCAAGATGTTGTTCGATGACGTAAACGGAATGTTTCAGCAGCTCGAGCAACTGGAGCCGCGGCGCCTGTTCGCCTGGAGCAGCTACGCGCAGCTCATCAACCAAGACAATGCGACCGCGGATTTCTCGAAGGTCACCGGGGCTGGCGTTACCGTCGCGGTGATCGACACCGGCGTCGATTACACGCAGGCGGCGCTGGGTGGGGGGGAAAG
>JADMIO010854512.1_pt1 | contig 13965 bp, 12 predicted proteins | sample 8958161 | NCBI WGS metagenome assembly JADMIO01 (sample SAMN16585339, study PRJNA669376) | soil metagenome | isolation source: Crop rotation soil | place: USA: Cullars Rotation, Alabama | collected 2011 | reverse complement strand
CGCGACAACTTGTCCACGTGGAATTCTAAGCTTAGGATCCCAATGTGCTGGAAAGTGTCCAAGAAAGCGCAGGACGAGTCGCGCGCCCTGGCCGCGTTGATTCGCAAGCGCGCCGACTGGTTCTTCACGCGCTGGCGGCAGATCGAAGTGCCTTACGCAAGCGAGTACAAAGCGACCACGAATGTCGTCACGGCGTTCGACTCGTTGATCGCCGAGATGGCCGAGCGCGCCCGCACGATGGCCGCGCCGCACAAGTACGAGGTCAGCATCAGCCGCGAGCAATAACGCAATCATCAGGAGGATTGACTGTGACATCGACGTTGAACCGGCGCGAAGCGATCTTCGGAATGGGCGCGGCGGCAATCGGCGCGCTCGTGCTGCCGCGCTTCGCCCGCACCGCCCGCGCCGCCGAAAAGATCGTCAAGCGTGGCCGCCTTAAACAATCGGTTTCGTACTGGTGCTATCAGCGCAACTACAAACTGCCGGAGTTTGCCAAAGCCGTCTCGGACATGGGGCTGACGGCGATTGACCTGCTCAAGGAAGACGAATGGCCGGTCGTCAAAGCGGCGGGCTTGATCTGTTCGATGGGCTACCCGGCGGAAGGCGCGCAGATTCCGAAAGGCTTGAACGACAAGGCCAACCACGATCTGATCATTCGCGGCCTCACGAAAAGCCTGCCGGTTGCGGCGAAGATGAATGTCCCGAACTTGATCGCCTTCTTCGGCAATCGCGGTTCAATCCCCGAAGCCGAAGCCTTCGACAACTGCGTCGCCGGGCTGAACCGCGTCAAGAAGGCCGCCGAAGACGCCGGCGTCACCATCTGCGTCGAATTACTCAACAGTAAGGTTGACCACAAAGACTATCTCGGAGACCACACGTCGTTCGGCGTCAAGGTGATCAAGGCGGTTGATTCGCCGCGCGTGCGGCTGCTCTATGACATCTACCACATGCAGATTATGGAAGGCGACATCATCCGCACGATCCGCGACAATCACCAGTACATCGCGCACTTCCACACGGGCGGCGTGCCGGGCCGCCACGAGATTGACGACACGCAGGAGTTGAACTGGGCCACGGTCTGCCGCGCCATCGTCGAGACGGGCTACACGGGCTACGTCGCGCACGAGTTCGTGCCGACGCGCGAGCCGCTCAAGTCGCTCGGCGAAGCCGTCGCCCTGTGCGACGTTTAGATCAACCCGCTTGAGAAAGGGGCAGAAGGAATGGCCACAGAGGCACAGAGACACAGAGAGAAAATTTCATGAACATGCTCTGTGTCTCTGTGCCTCTGTGGCCAACCCTCCGCTAAATCGTTTTAGGAGTGATGCGATGAGTAACGACACGCCCACCCGGCGCGATTTTCTGAAGACGGCAGCCGCCTCGCTGCTCGTGGTCTTCAGCGAAGAGGAATTAATTAAGGGCGCGATGCGGCAAGACGAAAAGCCGGTCGGCCCGCCCGTCAAGTTCGGCGTCGTGGGATTGGGCCAGTGGGGCAAAGAGATTCTCGCCGCGCTCGCGCGCTCGCAATCGGCGGCAGTCACCGGCGTCTGCGATACCTACGAATCGGCGCTCACCAAGGCGAAAGAGATCGCGCCCAAGGCCGCGACCTTCAGCGATTATCGCAAGCTGATCGAATCGCCCGACGTCGAGGCGGTCATCATTGCGACGCCGACGCCGACGCACAAAGAGATTGCCGTCGCTGCCATTCAAGCCGGCAAACACGTCTACTGCGAAGCGCCGCTCGCCACCACGGTCGAAGACGCGCGCGCCATTGCCGTCGCCGCGCAGGCCGCGCCGAAGATCAAGTTCCAGTCGGGGCTGCAAGGCCGCTCGAACGCGCTCTACACGCACGTGTCGAAGTTCGTGAAGACGGGCGTGCTCGGCACACCCGCGCAGGTCATCGCGCAGTGGAACAAGAAGACGAGCTGGCGGCGGATGGCGGCAACGCCCGAACGCGAACGTGACCTGAACTGGCGCTTGTCGAAAGCCACGTCGGCGGGACTCGTCGGCGAGATAGGCATTCACCACCTGGACCTCACCAACTGGTATCTGAAGTCGCGGCCCGTCGCCGCTTCGGGCTATAGCGCCCTGGTCAGTTGGAAAGACGGGCGCGACGTGCCCGACACCGTGCAGTGCGTCATTGAGTATCCGAACAACGTGCGGATGGTCTTCTCTTCGACGCTCGTCAGCTCGTTCAGCGAATCGTTCACCGTCTTTCAGGGCAGCAACAGCAGCCTGATGATGCGCGAGAAGCGGAGCTGGCTGATCAAGGAAGCCGACTCGCCGCTGCTGGGCTGGGAAGTCTACGCGCGCAAGGAAGAGGTCCACAACGAGACGGGCATCGCAATGGTGGCCGACGCTACAAAGATTATCGAGGCCGGAAAAGAGCCGGGCAAAGACGGCCCGCTTGAGCCGACGCAGACGCCGCTCTACCTGGCGCTGGACCACTTCGCCCGCGCCATTCGCACAGACGCGGCGCTGCCGGCCACCGCGCTTGACGGTTACGTAGCGACGGTCGCCACGATCAAGGCCAACGAGGCGGCGCTCGCGGGGAGTCGCATCGCGTTCGACAAATCATGGTTTGAACTCAAATAGCATTCAGGAGGAGCGCAGTTATGAGCAAGAAGCAGAAAGAGAACGATCTGAGCCGGCGTGATTTCATCAAGACCACCGGCGTCACGACCGCCGGCCTGGTCGCCGCGTCGTTGATCGGCACTGAGGCACAGCCGGCGCGGGCGGCGACGCCGACGCCTACACTTCCGACCTCGGCGCGCGTCATCGGCGCGAATGGCCGCATCAACTATGGCTTCATCGGCGTCGGCGGCATGGGCTTCGGCCACCTGAGCATCATCAGCAACTGGGTGGAGAAGAATCAGGAGGACGTCGCCATCCTGGGCGTCTGCGACGTCTTCGACAAGCGCCGCCGCCGCGCGCAAGAGAAGTCCAAGGTGTCGGACGCGCAAGTCTACAGCGACTACCGGAAGCTGCTCGAAGACAAAAACATCGACGTGGTGGTCATCGCCACGCCCGACCACTGGCACGCGCCGATTGCGATTGACGCGATGGAAGCCGGCAAGCACATCTACGTCGAGAAGCCGATGACGCACACGCTCGACGAGGCGTTCGATATGTACAAGGTGGCGAAGAAGACCAGGCGCTGGGTGCAGGTCGGCTCGCACGGCTGCTCGGACCCGAAGTGGCACAAGGCGCGCGAGATCGCCAAGGCGAACCGGCTCGGACGCTTGCTCTGGGCGCAGGGCAGCTACTGCCGCAACAACCCGAAGGGCGAGTGGAACTACACCATCGAGCCTGAGGCGACCGAGCAGAACATTGACTGGAAGCAGTGGCTCGGCAAAGCGCCGAAGCGCCCGTTCAGCGCCGAGCGTTACTATCGCTGGCGCAAGTACTGGGATTATGGCAACGGCATCATCGGCGACCTGTGGCCGCACCGCCTGCACCCGTTGATGCTGGGGATGAACCTGCTGGAGTTCCCGAAGACGGTCAACTGCATCGGCGGCATCCTCTGCGACACCGACAAAGGCAACGGCGACCCGCGCGACGTGGCCGACACGACGATGATGACGGTCGAGTTCCCTTCGGGCGTGATGATCTTCCTGGCCGGCTCTACGGTCAACGAGCGCGGCGTCGAAGACGTGATCCGCGGCCAGAAGGCGAACCTGCTGTGCGGCGGCACCAAGGTCGAGATCGTCCCCGAACGGCCCTACGCCGAAGAGATCGAGGCCAAGGACGAGACGCCGCCGGATTCAGGCGAGACGCACGAGAAGCACCAGAAGAACTTCGTCGAGAGCTTGCGCAACAACGTCGCGCCGAACTGTGACATCGAGCTGGGCGTGCGCGTGCAGACGATTGTCTCGATGGCCGAAGCGTCCTACCGCAAGGGCAAGTCCATGCAGTTCGACGCCAACAAGATGAAGATGAGCAGCTAGTCGCGCCGCTCGCCGACAAACTCAATTAGACGAAACGGGGCAGCCCGCGCGGGCTGCCTTGTTTTATTATTCTCGCGATGAACAATCCGGCGATGGTCACGCTTTCGACGCACGCGATGGCGACGCGCTTCGAGCTGTTGCTCTACGGCGCAGACGAGGTAAGGTTGCGCGCCGCCGGCGAAGAGGCGCTCGCGGAGATCGAACGGCTCGAAGCGCAACTGAGCGCGTATCGCGCCGACAGCGAGATCAGCGGCATCAACCGCCGCGCCGCTCGTGAAGCCGTGCGCGTCGAGCCGCGCCTGTTCCACTTGCTCAAACACTGCGCCGCCTTCAGTGCCGCCACAGACGGCGCGTTCGATGTGACCGTCGGCCCGCTCGTGCGCGCGTGGCGGCAGGCCACTGAAGCGGGCGCGGTGCCTTCGACCGATGAGATCGAAGCGGCGCGCGCGGCGGTCGGCATACAGAACGTCGAGCTTGACCCGGACGCCTACACGGTTCGCTTCAAACAGCCGGACATGCAGATTGACATGGGCGCGTATGGCAAGGGCTACGCCATCGAGCGCGCGGTTGATTCATTGAAAGAGAACGGCGTGACCAGCGCCTTGCTGCACGGCGGCACAAGCTCGGCGGCGGTCATCGGCACGCCGCCCGCTCAGACCAGTTGGCGCATTCAATTGAGCGAGCCGTTCGCGTCCAATGATTCGGCGATGACCCTTGAGCTAGTCAACGAGGCGCTGTCGGTGTCGGCTATTCACGGCAGAGCGTTCACGGCGGGCGGGCGCACGTATGGCCACGTCATTGACCCGCGCACGGGCCGCCCGGTCGAGCGGGCGCTCGCCGCGGCGGTCGCGGGCCAGTCGGCCTCGACCTGCGAAGTCCTCTCGACGGCGCTCGTCGTGCTCGGCCCGGCGTGGCTCACTGAGTTGGGCGAGCGCTTCGCCGGCTACCGCGGCGCGGTCGCTTACCGCGCGGGCGAGGCCGGGGTTGGCGTCGAAAGCTTTGGCCTTTGAGCCGGATTCGGAATCGTTTGACAAGCGGCGCGGCCAAACAGTATAAGCAATAACGCTGTCAGCTTACGTCTGTGGGACAATCGCTTGCGTCAACCTAGCGCGCGTTCTCATTGAGGCACGTTCAGTCGGAGTATGTGCCTCGGACTACAATGCATCCAAGCAGTCTCTAAACACTCAACCGAGGTCTGCCGCATGAATTTGACTAGCATCGACTGGATCATCATGGTGGTTTACTTCGTCTTCGTGCTCGGCATCGGCTTTATGCTGAAGCGTTATATGAAGACGAGCACGGACTTCTTTCTGGCCGGGCGCTCGATCCCGGCGTGGGTGGCCGGGCTGGCCTTCATCTCGGCCAACCTCGGCGCGCAGGAAGTCATCGGCATGGGCGCATCGGGGGCCAAGTACGGCATAGCGACGAGCCACTTCTACTGGGTCGGGGCGATTCCGGCGATGGTCTTTGTCGGCGTCTTCATGATGCCATTTTATTACGGCTCGCGTGCGCGCTCGGTGCCGGAATACTTGCAGTTGCGTTTTGACGAGAAGACGCGCGCGCTCAACGCCGTCTCGTTCGCGGTGATGACCATCTTTTCGTCCGGCATCTCGATGTACGCGATGGCCAAGCTGATTCAGACGCTGCACATCTTTGATGGTCTGTTCACCCGGCTCGGCATTCCGGCCTCTTACATCTTCGACGTCAGCATTATTCTGTCGGCGCTGATTGTGCTGGGCTACATCTTTCTCGGCGGCTTGACCAGCGCGATCTACAACGAGGTGTTGCAATTCTTCCTGATCGTTGCCGGCTTTCTGCCGCTGGTCTGGTTAGGTTTGAAGAACGTCGGCGGCTGGGAAGGGCTGAAGGCGAAGGTGCCCGCCGGCTTCACCCACTCGTGGGAAGGGATGGGCAGCCCCGACACCAACCCGCTCGGCGTCGAGTGGTTCGGCATGGTGATGGGCCTCGGCTTTGTGCTGTCGTTCGGTTACTGGTGTACGGACTTCCTGGTCGTGCAGCGAGCGATGGCTGCCAACTCGATGGACTCGGCGCGGCGCACACCGCTGATCGCTGCCGTTCCTAAGATGTTCTTTCCGTTTCTCGTCATCCTGCCCGGCTTGATCGCCATCGCCGTGACCTCGCAGAGCGACACCCGCCACGTCCTCGCTAATCCCAGTTCATCGCAGGCCGTCGTCGAGCGCGCGCCGGGCAGCCCGCCTGAGGGCAAAGGACTGATTCCCGTAAAGACCGATGAGCAGGGCAGGCCCAAGCTCGACCAGAACGGCAAGCCGGAACTCGATTACGACCTGGCTATTCCGCAGATGTTGCTGCATTACTTTCCGACCGGCATTCTTGGTCTGGGGCTGACGGCGCTGCTGGCGAGTTTCATGTCGGGTATGGCCGGCAACGTCACGGCGTTTAATACGGTGTGGACCTACGACATCTACCAGTCCTATATCAAGCGCGGCGCAAGCGACGCGCATTACCTATGGATGGGGCGAATGACGACCGTCTTCGGCATTGCCATTTCGGTCGCGGCGGCCTACGTGGCCATGAAGTTCAACAACATCATGGACATGCTGCAATTGGTCTTCGCCTTCGTCAACGCGCCGCTGTTTGCGACCTTCCTGTTGGGCATGTTCTGGAAGCGCGCGACCGGGCACGGCGCATTCACCGGCCTGCTGTCGGGTACAATCGCGGCGGCGATTCACCACGGCCTGACCTTGCCCAGAGGCGCAGCCGTAGGCATCAAGGGCGGCTGGCTCGGCATGATTCATGAGTATCCGAGCGAGATGGCGCAGAACTTCTGGACGGCCATCTATGCCTGGACGACCTGCTTTCTGGTCACGATACTGGTCAGCCTGATGACCCGACCGCGCCGAGAAGAAGAACTGGTCGGGCTGGTCTATTCGCTCACGGAAAAACCGAAAGAGCATCACCTGCCATTTTACGCGCGACCACTCAACCTCGGCATCTTCGTGCTGCTGATGGTCGTCGTGCTGAACATCATCTTCCGGTAAGGAGCTATAAGGATGGGACTCGACATACGGCTGCCAATCGGCTTGATGTTTGCAATCCTCGGCGCGCTGCTGATCCTCTATGGCCTGGTCGGCGATAAAGCGATTTATGATCGCTACTCGCTCGGCATCAACATCAACCTGGGGTGGGGCGTCGTCATGCTGATCTTCGGCGTGCTGATGTTTCTCCTCGGGCGGCGCGGCACGTCGGCGATGCGCTCTGCTCAACAGAGCGCCGAAGGCCGCTTGATCGAAGAGATCGAGCATGAGACCGGCGAGGAGCGCGAACGCCGCCCGCGAACGCATTAAGGCAGTGATGAGTGATGAGTGATGAGTGATGAGTAAGCGCGGCGTGTGGGTTCCTGCTTCTACTCATCACTCATCACTCATCACTTTGATCCATAGGGTAAAAATCTCATGGCAGTTTTAGTCACGGGCGGCGCGGGCTACATCGGCAGCGTCACGGTCGAGTTGCTGAGGGCGCAGGGCGAGCAGGTCGTTGTCCTCGATAATCTGGCGCGCGGCTATCGCCAGGCCGTGCCCGCCGACGCGACCTTTTACGAAGGCAATCTCGGCGACCGCGCGCTCATCAAACGGATCACCGAAGCGCACGAGATTTCCGCCTGCGTCCACTTCGCGGCGTTCGCTTATGTCGGCGAATCGGTCGAGCACCCGGCGCGTTATTACGAGAACAACGTCGAGCAAGGCATTGAATTGCTCGGCGCGCTCAATGAGGCCGGCGTGCGGCGGTTCATCTTCTCTTCGACCTGCGCCACCTACGGCGAGCCGCAGTACATGCCGCTCGACGAGAAGCACCCGCAACACCCGGTCAACCCCTACGGCTGGTCGAAGTTCTTCATCGAGCGCGTGCTTGAAAGCTATGACCGCGCCTACCAGATGAAGTTCGTCGCGCTGCGTTACTTCAACGCCGCCGGCGCGACCGAAACCTTGGGCGAAGACCACGACCCCGAAACTCACCTCATTCCGATTGTGCTCGCCGTGGCCGAAGGCAAGCTGCCACACGTGCCCGTCTTCGGCGACGATTACCCGACGCACGACGGCACGGCGGTGCGCGACTACATACACGTCACGGACCTCGGCACAGCCCACCTGCTCGCGCTCAAGCACCTGCGCGACGGCGGCCAGTCCGAATTCATCAACCTCGGCAATGGCAAGGGCTATTCGGTGCTCGAAGTCATCGAAGCGGCGCGCGCCGTGACGGGCCGCGAGATCGCCGTGAAGATGTCGCCGCGTCGTCCGGGCGATCCCGCGCACTTGATCGCTAAAGCCGACCGCGCGCGCGACGTGCTCGGCTGGCAGCCGGCTCACCCTGATCTCGCCGACATCATCCGCAGCGCGTGGCAATGGCGGCAGGCGCACCCGAACGGCTACGCCAACTAATCATCCTATGAATCGGAGCCGCAGGGGATTCATCAAATCATCGCTCGCCGCCGGCCTGACGTTTTCGGTCAGCCCTCTTCGTCGCGCCGAGAACGCGACGTACAAGACGGCGCTGGTCGGCAGCGGCTGGTGGGGAATGAACATCCTGCGCGAAGCGATGCGCGCCGGCTCGTCCCGCGTCGCTGCGCTGTGCGACGTGGACCAGAACCAGCTCAACCCCGCCGCCGCCGAAGTCGAGCGGCTCACGGGCGACCACCCGCGCCGCTACCACGATTACCGCGAGCTGCTCGCAACCGAAAAGCCGGAGATCGTCATCGTCGCGACGCCCGATCACTGGCACCCGCTCATCACCATCGCCGCCGTCGAGGCGGGCGCGCACGTCTACGTCGAAAAGCCCATCGGCCACACGATCAACGAAGGCCGCGCGATGGTCCGCGCCGCGCGCGCCGCCAACCGAGTCGTGCAGGTCGGCACGCACCGCCGCGTCTCGCCGCATAACCTGTCCGGCATGCAGTTTTTGAAATCGGGCAAGGTCGGTCGCATCGGCATGGTGCGCGCCTTCGTGCATTACGCCGGCGGGCCGGGCGAGCGGGTGGCGGACACAGAACCGCCCGCCGGGCTGGATTGGAATATGTGGTGCGGCCCCGCGCCGCTGCGCCCATTCAACAAGACGATTCACCCGAAGGGCTTTCGCCAGTACCTCGATTACGCCAACGGCCAGCTCGGCGATTGGGGCATTCACTGGCTGGACCAGATTCTCTGGTGGACCGAAGAGAAGTACCCGCGCCGCGTCTATTCGACGGGCGGTCGCTTCATCAAGCGCGACAACACCGACGCGCCCGACACGCAGGTCGCCACGTTCGAGTTCGAGTCGTTCACCGCAACCTGGGAGCACCGGCTCTATGCGGCGAACGAGGCCGAGAAGACGAACATCGGCTGTTACTTTTATGGCACCGAAGGCACGTTTCACATGGGCTGGCTCGACGGCTGGACGTTCTACCCGGCGGACAATAAAAAGCCGACCGTGCACGAAGCGGCGCGGTTGAATCAACCCGATGAACAGAACATACGCGAGCTGTGGGCCGACTTCCTTCAAAGCATCCGGGCGAATAAACGACCCGTGTGCGACATCGAGGTCGGGCACCGCTCAACGAACATGGCGCTGCTCGGCATGCTCTCTTACAAGCTCGGTCGCAGCGTACAGTGGGACGGCGATAAAGAAGTGATCGCGGGCGACGCGGAGGCGAATAAGTTACTGAGCCGGCCCTACCGCGCGCCTTGGCAGTACCCGAAGTCTTAACAGAGTTCGATGACGAACGACGTGGCGCAAATCAGCGACGTGGGACGGCGGGCGCGGCGGCGCATCTTCCGCCGCACCGTGCCGTTTCTGTTTACTCTGTTCGTGATCGCCTTCCTCGACCGCGTCAACGTCACTTACGCGGCGCTTGAGATGACCAGGGAGCTTGGCTTCACCGACGCGGTGTATGGGTCGGGCGCGGGCGTCTTCTTCATCGGCTACTTCCTGCTCGAAATCCCCGGCAGCCTGATCGCCGAACGCTGGAGCGTGCGCAAGTGGATCGCGCGCATCATGATTTCGTGGGGCGTGCTTTCGATCTTCACGGGCTTCATCCACAACGCGACGCAGTTCTACTGGGTACGTTTCCTGCTGGGCGCGGCAGAGGCGGGCTTCTTCCCCGGCCTCATCGTCTACCTGAGTCACTGGTTCCGCTCGGAAGACCGCGCCAAGGCCGTCGCCCTGTTTATGGCCGCCATCCCGCTCACCAACATTTTCGGCTCGCCTATCTCCGGCTTGTTGCTCGGCGTCAAGTGGCTCGGCCTGAGCGGCTGGCGCTGGGTCTTCATCATCGAAGGGCTGCCGGCCATCCTGTTCGGCGTGGTCACGCTGTTCTACCTGACCGACTGGCCGCGCGAGGCGAAGTGGCTCGCCGACGACGAGCGCGAGTGGATTGAGCGCGAACTGGAAAGCGAGAAGCAGGCGAAGAAGGCCGGGCAGTCGCACCACGCGCTCGCGGCGTTCAAACACCGCGACGTGATCGTGCTGACGTTCGCTTACTTCTTCGCCGTCACGGCGGTCTATGGCTTCAACTTCTGGATGCCGACGATCATCAAGCGACTGTCGGGATTGCCGAACCTGACGGTGACGCTGATCTCGGCCATCCCTTACTGCGCCGCCTTCGTCTCGATGCTGGCCATCGGCTGGTCGTCCGACCGTCGCAACGAGCGCCGCTGGCACACCGCTCTGCCGCTGGTCGCCGTCAGCGTCGGCATGCTCGCAAGCGTGGCGGCGCAAAATTATCTGGCGCTGGCGCTGGCGATGTTCAGTCTCGCGGCGGCGGGGCTGTATGGCTACCTGCCGAGCTTCTGGACGCTGCCGACGCGAGTGCTTACGGAATCGGCGGCGGCGGTCGCCATCGGTTTGATCAATTCGTTCGGCAATCTCGGCGGCTACGTCGGCCCGACCATCGTCGGTTACGTGAGCACGAAGACCGGCTCGGCCATTGCCGGGATGGCCTACCTGGCGGCGTCGGCGTTCATCGCCGCGCTGCTCGTGTTGTCGCTGCGCCACACGCAGCAGACTCGGCAATATGAGGCGCAGGCGTGAGCCATCAATCCTTCCCGCCGCGTGCGCGGGCGTCTTCATCCGGGGTGAGATATGTTACACAAACGAATCATCGCTTCAGTCCTGCTCTCGTCGCTCGCCGTGCTCGGCGCGCTCGTGCCATCGCGCACCGAAGCGCAGGCGGGCTATCAGCCGTCGGCGTCGAATCTGGAAGCGCGGCGCTGGTTTCAGGACGCCAAGTTCGGCCTGTTCATTCACTGGGGCATCTACAGCGTGCTCGGCGACGGCGAGTGGGTGATGAACAACCGCAAGATTCCCATCCACGATTACGAGAAGCTGACGCGCGCCTTCAACCCCGTGGACTTTGACCCGGCGGAATGGGTCGCCCTAGCCAGGGCCGCCGGCATGAAATACATCACCATCACCAGCAAGCATCACGATGGCTTTGCCATGTTCGACTCGAAGGTGTCGGACTACAACATCGTGGCCCGCACGCCGTACAAGAAAGACGTGCTGAAGATGTTGGCCGACGAATGCCACCGGCAAGGGCTGAAGATATTCTTCTATCATTCGCAGCTCGATTGGCATCACCCCGATTATTATCCGCGCGGCGGCACGGGCCGCGACAGCGGGCGACCGAACGCGGGCGACTTCTCGAAGTACATTGATTACATGAACGCGCAGTTGCGCGAGCTGCTGACGAATTACGGCGAAGTCGGCGGCATCTGGTTCGACGGCTGGTGGGACAGGCCCGAGGCGAACTGGCGCTTGGGCGAAACCTACAAGCTGATTCACGACCTGCAACCGGCGGCGCTGATCGGCAGCAACCACCACCGGCGGCCCAACCCCGGCGAAGACTTTCAGATGTTCGAGAAAGACCTGCCCGGCCAGAAGACCTCGGGCTTCAACCAGGAGCAGGAGGTCGGCCAGTTGCCGCTCGAAACCTGCGAGACGATGAACGACTCGTGGGGCTTCAACATCAATGATCGAAAGTACAAGAGCACGCGCGACCTGATTCGTTATCTGGTGCGCGCCGCCGGCAACAACGCCAACTTCCTGCTGAACGTCGGGCCGATGCCGAACGGCAAGATTCAACCCGAATTCGTCACGCGCCTGCGCGAAGTGGGCCAGTGGCTGGCGACGTATGGCGACAGCATCTATGGCACACGCGGCGGCCCCCTGAGCCCGCGCCCGTGGGGCGTGACGACGCAGAAAGGCAACCGCGTCTACGTTCACGTACTCGACTGGAACGACGCGGACGCGTTGTGGCTGCCGCTCGGCTCGCGCGTCACGTCGGCCAAGTTTGTGAAGGACGGCAGCCCGGCAGAGGTCACGCAGGTGAACGGCGGCGTCTTGATCAAAGCCATCCCTGAGCGCGCCGTTGACGCGTTCGATACCGTCATCGCGCTTGAGCTTGAGCGGTGATGATAAAATCACTGTCGCTATGACATCGTTCGCCGGACCCGCCTGGCCAAGAAGGCTTGCGATGCTCGCGCTGCTGGTCGCGTGCGCGGCGAGTTGTCAGCGCCGCGCGGCTGAAACGACCGCCACGCCCGTTGCGGCGGGCGAGCCCGAAGTCTACGCCGCGACGGTCACGCGCCTTGCGGTCGACGGCGAGGCGCGTGAACAGAGCGTGAGCGAAGAGGCGCGGCGCGGCGATTGGCGGCGCGACCAGTGGACCGAAGCCGGCAGTCGCCGCGCCCTCATCCAGCGGCCCGACCTCGGCAAAACCTATCTGCTCGACCTGGACCATCACGTCTACGTCGAGACGGATTTGGCGGCACACGAAACGGCGCGCACGGGTGAGGAGCCCGTGCCGGCACCAGCAAACCCAGCCGAAGAGGTTGACCGCGCTTTTCGGGATGCGCTCGTGCCGATTCAAGTCGAATCGCGCTCGCTTGCCGACGAGGTCTTCCAGGGGTACGCCTGCCAGGTGATCGAGTCGCGCGCGACCTTTGCCGACGGGCGCACCGAAGTCACGCGCAGCCACCGCGCCCGCGGGCTGGCGGGCCTGCCGCTGTTGATCGAAGTCGAATCTCTGAACGGCGCGCGGTTGACCATCGAGCGCCGCGACATACGGCTCGACGTGAGCGAGGATGAGTTCACCGTGCCGGCGGATTTCAAACGGGTGGAGCGCCTGCCCGGCCCGTCCGAATAAAAACCAATCCCGACCGCAAAAGAAAAAGCCGGTCTGCGCGAGACCGGCTTTTCGACGGATTGGTGTGCGGAAGGCTTACTGGCCCGGCGCACGCTGAGGCCGGCGCGAGCGTTGCGGCAGTCCGCCCGGCGTCGGCAAGTCCGGCGTGTTGCCCGACTGCGTCTGTAGCGCTTCCATCGCGTCGTCGATGCGATTCTGGTAGACCTTGATCTTGCCCTCGGCCTTCAGCTTCTGCTGAAGCTCGGCCAGGTAAGTCGTAAAGACGACGTTGCGCTTCTCGTCGAGCAGGCGCTGTTCGAGCGACTTCTTCTCCTTCTGGAATGCCTCGCCCATGTCTGCGTCCTTGCGCGCGACCAGGCCGACGACCATGTAATGATCGTTTTCGGTCTTCAGCGGCTCGCTCGTCACCTGGCCGGCGTTGAGCTTATAAACCGACGCGCGCCCTTCTTCGGTCGTCAGCGGGCCGATGGAATCCGACTCGCCGACGCCCGCGCGCTCGTCCGGCTTGAGGCCGAACGAGGCGGCGATCTTGTTCATATCGTCGAGCGACTTCGCCTGCGCGATCTGCCGGGCGCGCTCTTCGGCCATCTGCTTGGCGCGCTCGTCGCGGTAACGCTGCTCGACCTTCGCCCGGACTTCGTCAAAAGTGGGGTCGTGCGGGTCGCGTTTCTCGACGTACTGCGGCACGGCGAAACCGTCCTTGACGTTGACCGAATCGCCGATGTCGCCGGGGTTCTGCAACTCGAAGACGGCGGCTTGCAATTCAGGCATCGCGCTCAACTCGGCGGGCGCGTCGTTGCGGGAGAAGAAGGGCGTCTCGCGGAGGCTGGCGACCTGCGCGCCGCGCTGCTGGTTGATCTCGTT
>JADMIO010400474.1_pt1 | contig 13965 bp, 9 predicted proteins | sample 8958161 | NCBI WGS metagenome assembly JADMIO01 (sample SAMN16585339, study PRJNA669376) | soil metagenome | isolation source: Crop rotation soil | place: USA: Cullars Rotation, Alabama | collected 2011 | reverse complement strand
GCGATTGTCACCCCATCGGGGTCTGCCGCGGCCATGGTGACGATCCGTTCGGTCCCGGCCGGCGCGCTCGTCAGGGATGGCACCACGGGCGAGACGCTGTGCACCGCGACGCCGTGCGTGATCGGCGTCTCGGCGGCACGTCGCGTGACGGTCGCGATGGGAGACTCCGTCGGCCAGGCGGTGCTCGATCCCGCGATTGCGTCGGTCACCATTCCGATGGAGTCGCCCGCTGCGGCAGCGATTCGCGCGCGACCGCGAGCGGCGGCACCGGCCCCGCGGGTTGCCGGTGGGCGGGCCCGGCCGGCGAGTGCGGGCAGGCCGAGTCGAGGTGGCGACGTTCCGATGTTCGGCACCGGGACCAACGGTGACGGCGTTCCAATGTTCGGTTCGCAACCCTGAGCCAGGTACGCCGTGAACAAGCCACCGCCCGTACTTCGCCCCCTTCGACCGGTTCGCGTGCTTGCCGCCGGCGCTTCGGACATCGGCCGGGTCTGCAAGCACGATGACGACACGACGCTCGTACGCCCGGATCTGCAGCTGTATCTCGCGGCGGACGGCGTCGGTGGTCACAATGCCGGCAACGTCGCGAGTGCGCTCGCGGCTGCGTCGGTCGCTGCGTTTCTCGAGAACACCGCCGCAGCTTCTGCGTTGCGACCGGAGTTCGATTCGTTCGGTCTGCATCGTGACTCGCGGCGACTCGCGTCGGCGATCCAGTATGCGAACCGCAAGATCGTGAAGGCGGCGGCTGCGGACGATGCACTCGCTGGAATGGGGACCACGATCGTCGCGGTGTTGTTGTCGCCGTCGTCGGGTTCGATGGCGCTCGCGCACGTCGGCGACAGCCGCTGTTATCGATTGCGCGATGGTCACCTCGAGTTGCTGACGTTCGATCACTCGCTCGTCCACGAGGTTCTCGAGTTGCGGCCCGACATCGAAGACGCCGCGCTCGCACGTTTGCGACCCAACGTACTGACGCGTGCGCTGGGAATGGAAGATGTCGTACGCGTCTCGGTGCGCACCGTCGAAGTCGCGCCCGGCGATCGCTTCGTGTTGTGCTCGGATGGACTCACCGATGCCATCGATCCCGAGGCCATCGCAGCGGTCCTCGGGCCCGAGCGCCCGGTGGACACGATCGTGTCGTCGTTCATCGATGCGGCCAACGATGCCGGCGGACCCGACAACATCTCGGTCGTGGTGATCGTCTGCCAGCCCAATCTCGCCGCCGCGCCGCTTGCGCAGAGGCTGCCGTTGCCGAGGCCGCGTCGACGAAAGCGCCGGGCGCCTCCGGTGGCGGCGATCGTGCGCGATGACGACGGACCCGACCTGGTGATGGAGGACGAAGCCGAGACGCCGCGCACGGAGGTCGAGGCGCCGGTTCTTTCGTGGGACGCATCGCCGATGGAGCCCGAGCTGAGCTATTCGGAACCCGCGATGGCCGAAGCCTGAGCGACGCGAGCCGTTCCTGTCAGCGCGGTGAAAAGCGCGCCATCCATTGCGCGATCCAGCCCGCGAGGAACGGCAGCGGCAGGCTGCTGGCGACGCGAAGCGCGGTGAGCCTCGCGCCATAGGTTCCGAGTTCGAGCGGTATGCGCACGAACGATAGAAGCGACATGCTGGTGAGGTACGTCACGAGCACGCCGATGCCGGCGCCCTGGCGCATGAGCGTCGCGGCGAGTGGAAGGCCCACGGGTCCGCCGCCAGGGGTCAGTGCGCCGAGGATCATCGCGATGACCAGTCCGCGAATGCCCGAGCGCTCGGAGAGCCACCGCGCGACGAGCTCACGCGGTAGCAGCACCTCGGCGAAGCCCGCGAGCAGGAACACCACGGCGAGCAATGGCAACAGCCTGGCTCCGCTGCGCCCGCTGGCCCGGAGTCCGTCGACGAAGAGCGCAGAGCCGCCGCGATTCCAGGCCAACGCGCCGAGGACCACGGCGAGCCCTGCCATGCCGATCGCTGCCCACTTCACGAAGCCTCCACGATCACCACGAACCCACGGCTGCCATCGACCCGGATGCGCTGCCCGGATTGGATCCGCTCGGTCGCGTTCGCCACGCTCACTACGGCGGGGATGCCGTACTCGCGTGCGACGACCGCACCGTGCGTCATCAAACCGCCCACTTCGGTCACCACGCCCGCCGCGTGAACGAACAACGGTGTCCAGCCCGGGTCCGTGAATGGCGCCACCAGGATCTCGCCAGCGTGCAGCACCTCGCGATCGGGATCGCGGATGACTCGCGCGATGCCTTCGACGACACCGTTCGACGCAGCCGTTCCAGCGAGCGCGTTGGGCGGGAGATCCCCGCGGTCCATCGCGAGTGTCGGCGTCTCGCCGTCGCTCGAGATCACGATGGGCGGTTTGCAGTCCTGGTCGCGTCGGAACGATTCATCGCGCGCCCGCATCTCGTCCGCGAGCATGAGTGACGGATCATCGAGCGCCGTCGCGATCTCATCGAACCCGAAGTGCCAGATGTGTTTCGCGTCGGCGATCTGACCGCGTTCGACCAGGGTCTGCGCGGCCGCGAGCACTTCGCCTCGGGCGACCCCGAGCGTGCGTACCAGTGCGAACTTCGGATGCTCGCGCATTCCGGCCCCGGCCCGCGTGACACGACACAGGCGCTGCACCCACCACTCGAGGAACGGCCCTGCTTGTCCCGCTGCGTGCACGAGACGCTGTGCCGCGGCTTCCCCTTCGGCAATCTGTGCGTCGTGTCGGCGACGGTGCACGCCCGTGTCGCCGCCCGACAGACCTCCGGTGATCACCCGGAACAACAATGACGGATCATCGCGCCAGCGCGGACGCGAGATATCGATCTCACCGGCGCCACGATCCCCGTATCGCCCGAGGAACGCTTCGAGCGCGCTCGCGAACTCGCTTCCGCCTGGTACACCGGGCAATCGCGCCTGGATCTCCGACCAGGTGTTCTCGCGCAGCAAGGTCGCGAGTTCGGGGTGCGCGCGGACGAGATCGGTGAGATCGCCTACGGCCAGGTCCATCTGTGTCGTGACGTTCCCCGGTAGACCGCGGAGGAGACGGTCGACGTCATCGCGAACGGCGTCCGCCCACGAGCCCTTCGCAGTGTGTGCCAGCAATCGATGCGCGATGATCCCGCTGAGCAGGCGTGACAGGCTCTTGCGAACGCCCGAAAAGAACGCGTTGAATTCGACTGCTACTCGACGAATTCGCGCGCTCTGCGAACTCGCGGCCGTCACGCGCGCCCGCGCACCGGCCGGGATCGCGTCGAATGCGCGGTCGGCAGACTTCGCGGCGCGTTCGGGATTGATCGCGAGGATCAGCGCGGGCACACGCATGAGCACTGGCCCGAGGATGCGCGCCGCGTTGCGAACGACGTTGCGGTCGACGCCGCCCGATACGAACTCCGGCCGCTCGGTGAGCGCCGCGGTGGCGCGCGAGAGATCCTCATAGAGATGCGCGAGTGCCGCGATGATCAGCCGACGCCCGCGTGGAATGCGCAGCACCGGTGTCGCATCGAGATAGATCCGACTCGCGGCATCGACCATGCTCGCACTCAGGGCCGCCGGTTCGTCGAGACCCGGCGCGTGGCCTTTTCCGGCTGGAAAGAACAGTTTCCACACCTCACGCGCCAGCCGCGGCAGCGCGCCGGTCATCATCTGGAAGTGCCCGAAGCTGAGATAGATCTGCAGGCCGTGTTCACCCGGTGCAGTTTTCGGGATCGGGAACAATGACGTGATCGGTCGCGCCTGGACCACGTGGATCTCGCCCTCGGCGATGCACCATTCGATGTCCTGCGGTACGCCGCCGTAATGCGCTTCGACGCGTTCGGCGATGTCCGCGAGTGCGAGCACCTGTTTGTCGTCGAGCGCGCGAGCCCGGCGCTTGTCGTCCGAGAGCTTCTCCTGTCGCGTGCCGCCGCCCGGCACCGAACGAATGGCGAACGCCTTGTCGCCCGGCTGCGCGAGCAGGATCACGCGCTTCTTGCGGTCCACGCGATACAGGTCCGCGCTGATCAGACCGCTCACCAATGCTTCGCCGAGACCGAACCCCGCGTCGATGGACACGATGCCGCGATGGCCGCTGATCGGATCCGCCGTGAAGAGAATCCCCGAGACGTCGGGATTCACGAGGCGCTGCACGACGACGCTCAATCGCACGACGCGGTGGCCGAATCGATTGCGCGCGCGGTAGAGCACGGCGCGGTCGGTGTACAGCGAGATCCAACAGCGGCGAACCGCGTCGAGCAGCGCAGTTTCACCGATGATGTTCAGATACGTGTCCTGCTGGCCCGCGAAGCTCGCGCCCGGGAGATCTTCGGCCGTGGCACTCGAACGCACCGCGAGGGCGTGCCCGGTGCCGAGCGTCTTCCATGCGGCGGTCACCGCTTGCGCGACGTCGGCCGGCACGGTGATCTCGCCGAGCGCGCTGCGCATCGCCTCGGCCGCAGCCCGCGCGGCAGTGACATCGGTGCCATCGAGTGTTTCGAGTCGCGCGAAAAGCGCTTCCGCACCAGGCAGCGCGGCGATGAATCGGTCGAACGCGGCGGTCGTCACGCAGAAGCCGGGCGGGACGCGAATACCGGCACGCGTGAGCGCACCGAGGTTCGCACCCTTGCCGCCGACGCGCGGCAGATCGTCCGCCCCGACTTCTTCGAACGACAGCGTGTAGCGTTTCGCGTCGTCAGCGGTCGATGTCATCACTTGCGCTCCTTGCGTTTGAAAGCTCCGAACAGAAACAACTCCGTGACCATGCGCGCCGTCGCTTCGGGATCGGCGAGTGGTCGGCTGCCGACCAGCGGGCCGAGGATTCCGTGCGCCATCAACATGCCGCCGAACGTCTGCGCCAGTGCCTTGGTGTCCGCGCTTCCCAACTCGCCGGCGTCCGCGTGCGGTTGCAGCAGGGCGGCGATGCTGTGAACGGTGCGCGTCGGCGACAGCGCGCGGATCCGCGGAATGAGATGCCCGCCGCGCAATGTCTCGAGCATGACCAGTCGAAAGAGTGACGGGTCATCGCGCAGCGCAGTCAGCAGGCGAGTCGCGAACTTCTCGAGATCGGCGCGCAGATCACCGGTAGAACTCTCGGACGCTTCGCGCGCGAACCGGCGCGGCGAAAACTCTTCCATGAAGGCCACTGCGAGCCCGTCCTTGTCACCGAACTGCCGGTACACCGTGGCCAGCCCGACGTCGGCTTCGGTCGCGATCTCTTCCATGGTGGCCGCGTCGAAACCGGCGCGACCGAACACGCTCCGAGCTGCGACGAGGATCCGCTGGCGCGTGTCGCTGCGGTCCCCGACGGGCGTGCCCGCCTTGCTCAACGCATCGAGCACGTCTTCACGGCTCCCGGCCTGGCGATACAGCGTGGCGCGGCTGACCTTCGCGGCCTTCGCCAGATCTTCCATCGTGAATCCTTGCGGGCCATGCGCGGCGACCAGCCGGGCCGCGGCCGCGAGAACCTTCGGCGTCATCGCGAGTATTCCATGTGAGACAGATGATACGTATAGATCTCACGCGTCTCAGTCAAGGCCTGGAGCACGGAGATCACCCGAGCGCCCGAGGGACGGCGCTATTCCGTTCACGAAAAAGCTCCGGCTGGGTGAACGGGCAAAGGGTTGCCGGGCACTGACGGGGCGCGCGGCGTTCGAGCCATGGTCCGTGCGCGAAGTGGAGTGTCTCGCATGCAATATCGATTCGACTTGATCGCCCTCCTGGTCATCGCGACCGTCGGTTGTTCTCCGCAGCCCGGGGGCAATGACAGCGGCGACGCGGGTGGCAGCGCGGTGGATGCGGTGGCCCAGCCGGATTCCGCACTCGACGTCGTGCCCGACGCACCGATCGCCGACGCCGGTCCCGGGTCACTCACTGCGTCGATCGGCCCCATTCACCTGCTCGCCAGTGAAGAGAAGACGATGTGCGTGGTGCTTCGGCTCACCAATCCGACGCCGCGTTTCGTGCGACGCGTGAGCGCGCATCTCGGCGAAGCGAGCCACCATCTGATCGTGTATCGCTCGACCGAGACCACCGAACGTACGACCCCGTTCGTCTGCCAGGGTTTCTCGGGCATTCGTGATCCGATGCACATCGATACACCGTTGTTGATCGCTCAGCAGCGCGACGCCGCCCTCGAACTGCCGACGAACACCGGCGTGCTGTTCGCAGCGAACCAGATGGTGATGCTCGAGTTCCACGTCGTGAACATCGCCAGCGCGCCGGCCGATGTCCGCGGTGACGTGACCCTCGAGACCATCGCGCAGGATCCAAGCGTGGTGCCCGCCGACGTGATGTTCTGGGGCAACCTGGGGATCCATCTGCCGCCGCATACGACGGGCACCGTGGACTTCTTCAATCGCCCCTGGGCAGGCGTGAACGTGTTCGCACTGACGTCACACACGCACGCGCGCGGTGTCCTTTCGACCATCCACGTTGCGACCGCTACGACACCGGATGCGGGAAGTGCGGATGCTGCAGCGCCGGAGCCCGACATCCACGACGCGCGCGAATTGCATCGGTCGACGAACTGGTCGGACCCGCCGCTGACGACGTTTTCACCGGCGCTGCATCTGGCCGACGGCGAAGGCTTTCATCTCGTGTGCAACTACAACAACACGACCGGGCGCACGATCGAGTTCGGCCAATCAGTCGACGACGAGATGTGCTTCATGTGGGCGTACTACTATCCGGCGCCGCTCGGTACACAGGTGTGCGAGTCGAACATCCCCGACGCGCCGCCTGGAACCTACTGCATCCCGAGCATGTGAATCTCGGGCAGCGCACGCCGCCGTGATACAACGCGGCAGTGAGCGCACTTCTCTCGCGCATTGCACTGGCCTTCACGGCGTTTGCCGAACGCTGGCTGCCCGACGCATTCGTCTTCGCGCTCCTCGCCACGGTCGTGGTGTTCGGTGCGGGACTCGCCATCGGTGTCCCCGCGAGTGTGCTCGTGCGCTCGTGGGGAACCGGCTTCCCTGATCTGCTCGCATTCACCATGCAGATGTCCCTGGTGATCGTGACCGGCTACGTCGTCGCCTCGTCGCGGCCGGTGTACCGGTTGATCTGCTTTCTCGCCGAGCGCTCGCCGCGATCCGCCCGGGGCACCGTCGCCATGGTCGCGATGTTCGCGATGCTCTCGTCATGGATCAACTGGGGCTTCTCGCTGATCTTCTCGGCGATCCTGGTCAAGGAGATCGCCCGGCGACGACCGGGCACCGACTACCGCGCATTGGCGGCATCGAGCCTGCTCGGGCTCGGCAGCGTCTGGGCACAGGGATTGTCGGGTTCCGCGGCCCTGCAGATGGCCACTCCGAACGCATTGCCGGCCGCGGTTCGCGCCATCATCGCGCATGGCGGCACGATTCCGAACGGCATCGTCGATTTCTCGCACACGATCTTTCTCTGGCAGAGCCTGGCCTCGGTCGCGATCGAAGTGGCCGTCGTCACGCTGGTGATGTGGCTCGCGGCTCCGACCGGCAGCGCAGCGCGCGATGCGGCCAGTCTCGGTCTCGATCCGGGGCCGCCGCTCGACGCGATCGAGTCCGTCGCGCCACCGAAGACACCGGGTGAAAAGCTCGAACACTCCCCGGTCCTGACGCTCGCCATCGTGGCGATTGGCACCGTGTATCTCGCGGGTGTCTACGCCGGCGGCATCACGACGTTCACCGTGAACACCATCAATCTCACGATGCTGTTGCTCGGGTTCCTGCTGCATTGGACCCCGGCGCGCTTGATGAAAGCGGTGCGCGACGCGACCCCGGCGACGTGGGGCGTGATCCTTCAGTTTCCCTTCTACGCCGCGATCGCCGGAATGATCGCGACGACGAAGTTGAACGAGCGGATCGCCAACGTGTTCGTCAGTGTGTCCACGCACGCGACATTCCCTGCGTTGATGGCAGCGTACTCGGCCATTCTCGGGATCTTCGTTCCGTCGGGTGGCTCGAAGTGGATCATCGAAGCGCCCTACGTCGTGCGCGCCGCACACGATCTACACGTGCACATCGGCTGGGTCGTCGCTTGTTACGACCTCGGTGAAGCCGTCGCCAATCTGGTTCAACCATTCTGGATGCTGCCCGTGCTCGCACTTCTCGGGCTGCGTGCGCGGGACGTCATGGGCTTCACGTTCCTCGTGTTCCTGGTGCTGTTTCCGTTGGTGCTCGTGCTCACCACGGTGCTCGGCTCCACCCTCGGTTATCCGCTGTGACTGCTCGACGTCGTGGCTCGCAATCAATCGTTCGCAACCGGGGATGGCAATGACGTGGCTTTGATTCTTCGCGGATTGGGAGCGACCGTGTGTGTCTCCTTGCTCGGGGCCTGCAGCGCGAGTACGCCCGCCGTGGCGCACGCGCCGGCCGGACATCCGAGCGCCTCGACGGCGGTGGTACGGACATCTCCGGTGATTCGCAACGCGGTCACGGTCGTGCCGCGGACGATGATTCCATTTCACGTGCGCACCGGACCTGACGGCAGTGACGACGTGGTGATCGGCGATACGCGCGTGACGATCGGCGCCGACGCCGTGCGCTGGGCCACTGTGACGTTCACGGATGCGATCATGTCCGCGACACCGGTCGCCAACGGTTGGGTCTTCGTGATGTCCGAGGGATACCTCGCGTTCAGCGAGACGTTTCTCGGGGCGCCGCGCCGTCTCGGCAATCTGTCCAATGCGATCGGAAGCATTGCGCCGGGCGTCGGACGCGTGGCCATCGTGACGGACACGGGTCAGCTTGTCGGTACCGACGGATCGGGCCCGCCCGCACCGATGGCATTGCCGGGCGATCCGACCGTACTCGCCGCGGCATTCATCGACGCGCAGCATGGGATCGTCGTGCTCTCGGGCCGGCCGCTCTTGCGTACGGCGGATGGCGGCAGCACCTGGACCGACGTCGATCTCGGTCCCGCAGCAGCGTTCGATGCGCTCGCCTGGAACGGTCGCCTCGTCGCGCTGACGACCGCGGGAGCACGGGCGATCGGCAATGACGGAGCGGTGACCGCGACGAGCCCGCCGCCCGAGCGTTTGATGGGATTCGAGGCCCTGACGACACCCGCGACACTGGCGCGCTTGTCACTCGACATGGTGACGCATCACGTTCGTGAAATGGTTCCGCAGGCGATCCGGCGGCCCGATGGCACGCTACTCGTGCAGCAGGACCACAGGTTGCTCAGCATCGATCCCACGATGGGCAGCGTGGTGCGCTCGCAAGCCGACCCGTTGCCAGAACACTGTCAGCTCACTACGTGGGGAAGCGCGGTCGGTGCAAAGTGCTTCGGCGCCGCGCCCGCGCTGTACCGCAGCGCCGACGGATTCGCGTTCGAGCGAATCGACGTGTATTCGGCCGCGGACGCAGAATTATCGGACGACGGTCGTCACGCGCTGTGGGCCGGGGCGTGTCCCGGCATCGAGATTCCGGCCGACGTTGCCGCGGTCCCCGTGACGGCGTCGCAGCTGTATTGCGCATTGCTCGACGGCCATGGCGAACGGCGGACCCTGGCGATCAGCGGGCGCGACGCGCAGGTCCTGGGCTTCCGCGGCGGGCGTGCGCTCGTGCGTTCGTTTCCGACCGAAGACGATCGCGGCGCCGTGCTCACCACCGTCGATCTCGATTCCGGCCGTTCGCGGGTCGTCGCAATCGATCCGGCCGGTATGTCACCCCAGATGGGTGTACTGTCGGCCCGCTGGCTGCCTGACGGACAGATCGCGGTCGTGATCGCGCCGGAGCAGACCGCGGCAGCCGGGTATCGATCGCCGATCGTGCCCGGCGTGCGCTTCGCGATCGGCAGCCCGGAAGCAACGCTCGCGACGCAAGAGATCGGCGCAGGGACGGTTGCCGCATCGTTTGCGGATGCGATGCACGGTGTCGCGGTCGGCATGGACATCGCGCACATCGTCCGGACCCTCGACGGCGGACGCACGTGGCGGCCGGTGCGAGTGCCGGTCGACGGGCTCCCGGAGCGGGTCGAACTCGGGAATGCACGCGCCAATGCCCGGCCGACCATCGCGTGTGACGAATCGGGGTGCGACGTTGCCTACCGCGTTCGCATCGATGGCTGGGGCGAGGCGCCGGAGGGTCCGCCGGCAGCGATGGCGGCATCAGCGCCCGCGCCGCCGCGCGCGACTCGACCGAGCGAACCCGAGAACGCCGCGCCGACGCGCTTCGACTGTCAGCTGCCGACACCACGCAACGCTGCGACCACGACGAGCGAGTCGGAGTCGGATTCCGATCCGAGTGCGCGACCCGATCCGCGCACGGTCACGATCGGCGGCGGTGCAAATCTTGCGACATTGTCGGTACATGTCGACGGCGCGCGTCTCGCGATCAGTGCGAACTGGCAGGGCGAGGACCTTCGCGGTGCATTCCGCGCTGCCAGTCCGATCGCGTCACTCGAACTGCCACACCCCGACGCAGAGACCGCAGAACAACAATCGAGCTACGCGCTGCGTGGCGCCACGCGAAGCGCGTTGTTGTTCGAGCGCTGCACGGTGGCCGAGGGTCACGAACCGCGGTGCCACGTACTCTGGGCGAGCGCCGGGGGTGGCATCCGAGAGGTCTCCGACATTCTCGCGTTTCGCGCCGCATTCGACAGCAATGAGCAAGCGGAGGTCGGGCTGGTCGCGCCGCTCGCCGATGGCGGGATGCTGGTGCAATGGTTCATCACCTCGCCATTCAGCGGTCGCGAGCGTTACGTGCGAATCGATCCCAGCGGCCAGGTCATCGCACAACGCAGCGCGGTGTTCATCAACCAGAGCAGCGCGCGAAGTGCGTCGCAACTGGCACCTCGCTCACTGATCGTGGCCGGCAATCGCGTCGGGTACGCACGGCCATCGGACCGCCACGCTGACCGGTTCGGTGTGACGTTCCTGGATGGCCCCGAACGTGAATCGGAAGTCGCGGCCCCGTCCACGCAGGCCGTCCCAGCGTGCCGGGCTCCCGCCGCGAATGCGGTCCAGATCATTGCGAGCGGTGACCGGCGATTCTCGGCAGAACTGCCGGATTCCTGGGGCGTGCCGCGTGCCGTCCTCGAATCCGCCAATGGGCGTGTCTGTTTGCGCTCGCTCGAGTACTGGCCGCGCGGTGACTATGAATCGAATCCATTCCGGCCATTGCGCGTGGTCGCCGGACCGGGCGGCCTGCGTGCGAGCGCGATGATCGGTGGGCGTGCCACGGCCGTCCGCTGTGTCCCGGCGCGGCGGTGAGGCTCAGTACGAGCGCCCGTCGATCACGGTGATCTCGAGGGCGAGCACATCCAGTCCCTCGATGCAGCCGAGATTCACGCGGTAGCGACCGGGATTCGCCGGGCCATCGTGGAACGGGTAGATCCCGCACGTGCGGCAGAACCAGTGGTTCACGTCCTTGTCGCCCCATTGGTACTTCGTCAATGCGTCGAGGCCGGTCAGCTCTTCGAATGCGTCGGGCGTGTAATAGGGAACGGACATGACGGCGCCCTTGCGAATGCAGATCGAGCAATTGCAACGGCGGCCGCTGGTGATTGGTTCGCTGCGCAGGCTGAATTGCACGGCGCCACAATGACAACGCCCGCGATAGGTCAATGTGTTCGACATACGGTTGATTGAGCGAGACGGGAGCTGATTGTCAATGCGTCCCGGGCCGACCGCGTCATGAAAGCACCGCGGTCTGGGGGAAATCTCAGAAGTTGCAACCGATCGACCACAAGAGACGCGAGCCGTCGTCGATCGTCGTGACCGCGTGGGACTGTAGATCCGGGCGGAATACCACCGCGTCGCCCTCACTCAACGCGATCTCCTCCCCGTCGAGCACCAGCACGCCGCCGCGGATCGATTGACGGATGACCGCATTGAGGCGCACGTGATTGCGTCCTTCCGACAATGGCGGATCGATGTGCGGCGGCACCGAGGCGCCCAGTTCATAGCGCAATAGATAGCGATCCCACCCGATCGGCGGGCTGGGCGTCGCGAGCGCGGCCAATGAACTCATGGTGAGCTGATCGAGCCACGGTGGTACTGCGCCGATCGGGATCGCGAGCTTCTCGTAGCCCGTCTCCTGCCGCCCGCGGACCCAGCCATCGAGACTCAAGTCGGCGAGGGTCGCCAATCGGCGCCGTGTCTCGTCCTCGAGAAAACCCGGAATCACACGCGAGTACATCGTGCGCGGCTCCTCTCGCTCAAAGCTCGTCGAACGCGGGTTCGCACTCGCGTCACTGCCACTTCTCCAGCACCCAGACGCCGTTGACGTCCGGCATCGGGACCTCTTGTGTGCCGGTCGCATCGAAGATCCGAATGTGACCGGCGATGTTGGCCGGATACCCCGGTTGCAGATAGCTGCGCAGGTCTTTCGCCACTGCGACTTCGCGCGCAATGAAAGGCGGATCCGCCGACTCACACGCCGCAATGAGCCGATTCACGTATTGCACGCGCGGCAGCACGGCGCGTTGCTCGCGGATCTCGTACGGGAACGCGGCGGGGCCCCAGGTGTACGTGGTGATGAACTCATAGAGATCCGCGGTCGAAACGCGGACACGCGTCGGAGATAGCGCTTCGAATCGGACTAGACGCGGTTCGTAGCTCTTCGCGAACAGATCGAGTCCGGCCCGCCATTCGGGATCGGTGAACTCGACCACTCGTGAGCCTTCGTCGGGCATCACGCCATCGCGCACGATGATCCGACCTCCCGGTGCAAGCGCGCGAAAGGCCGCGGCGACGATCGCTTCGACACTGCCGAACCGGAATCGCTGCGGCGCTTCGCCGTTCGCTTCGGCCCACGGCACGTACGAAAAGATCTCGTGCAGAACCGAGCAGAAGACCACGGTGTTGATGGTCTGGCGGCCGAACAGGTCGGGTAGTTGGAATGCGTCGCCCTGCACGACCTCGATGCGACCAGCACCCGGTGCGATCTTTCGCTGTAAGGCTTCGATCACCGCGGCGGACGCATCGAGCCCGACCACGCGACTATCGGGATAACGGTCGTGCAGCAGGTCGAGCACGATGCCGCCGCCGGGCCCGACTTCGACCACGAGCCCCGGCACGACGTAATCGAGCATGCGGGCTTTGTCGGTCCGCGCGGCATTCATGGTAGCGAGGTAGTTCGCTTCATTGGCGACCCGGTCGAAGTCGTCCTTGCGAAGCCCGTAGAGATCGCACAATGACTTCAACGTGGCGTGGAACGCAGCGGCTTCCTTGCGCTCGTAGATGGCCAACAGCGTGAGCAACGCCGTGGCTTCTTCGTCGGCATCCAACCGTACGAGAAGAGCGCCCTCTCTGCCCTTCGTGGCCGGAAAAGACACCAGCGCGGGGCGCGCGCCGGTGTGGTCCAGCCGGCCGTCGGAGAGCGACGCGAGCGCGGTGTTCTCTACCAGTGCCTCGAGCAGGCGAATGGGATAGGTGCGCGGTTCGCCGCGATCGGCGCGCAGCACCGCGACGATGCCGAGCAGATCGAGATGCCACGGTCGGCTCACATCGATGGCGTGTCGATGCACGGACGCGCCGCACAGAAGCGCGAGTACCCGAACGCTGCCATCGAGGCTCAACGCACCGAGCGCGGCTTCGGCGTACCAGACGCGGCACCACTGAAATCGCTGTTCGAACAATGCGCGCTGCGGGCCGAGGCGTGCGAGTGCCTCTTCGCTGCGGGCAATGCTGGCGGCGTCGGCAAGCGCGCCATGACGCAATCGCGCGATGCGTTCGGCGGCGGGCGAGGGCGTCAGTTCGCTGGCATCGTGGGCATGGATGATCGCGGACTCTTCGCGGACGAATGCTCGCGCCAGCACATCGGTCCACAAGCCGGCGCGCACGGCGGCGGTGTCCGCGTGGTTCACCATGGACCATACGCGTGCGAGTGCACCGCGATCGGACGTCTCGGACTCGAGCGCAGCGTGGATGCCTCCGAGTGCGTCGCGACCGACTTCACCCCGCAAACGCATCCCGACGAGACCGGTCGACGCGACGAGTGCCAGTGCGCGCCGTCGCCAGCGTTCATCACCCACGAAGGGTGCTGCCTTGCCGAGGATGCGTGCGAACACATCGCCGAG
>JADMIO011200175.1_pt1 | contig 13967 bp, 9 predicted proteins | sample 8958161 | NCBI WGS metagenome assembly JADMIO01 (sample SAMN16585339, study PRJNA669376) | soil metagenome | isolation source: Crop rotation soil | place: USA: Cullars Rotation, Alabama | collected 2011 | reverse complement strand
ACAACTTGTCCACGTGGAATTCTAAGCTTAGGATCCCAATGTGCTGGAAAGACCGAGCGATCGAACGACAGCGAGGCCGGCTCGCTGTTCGCCATCCGTGACGACGACCGGTGTATGGGACGTCCCCGCGTGAGTGATGCGCGCTTCGATGTGTGGCTCGGGAGCTTCGAGGTAAGTACCGCGATGACCGGGCGTCGGGGTGGCTAGTCTAACGATGAGCATGAAGCCACTCAAGTCGGAATCATCGCGCTGGAAGCGCTTTGCGAAGCAACTCGTGCCTGCACCGGTGGTGACGCGTCTTCGTGAGTTGCGCGCGCTCTCCGCCGCCGAGCGTCGCGCGCATGTCACTGCGGCGCTCAGGCGCATCGCAGGTGCACCAGCCCCAGTTCCCAGCACGCTCGCGCCCAACGGCGGGCTCCTGTTCGTCTGCCATGGCAACATCATCCGCAGTGCGCTTGCAGCCGCGCTCACACGCCGTCACGCCGACGCGCTTGGGATAACGCAAGCGCGGATCGCATCGGCCGGGGTGTTCGCGCGCCCTGGACGCGAGGCCGACGCGCGCGCCGTCACGGCCGGGCAAGCGCTCGGTGTCGATCTCGGCGATCATCGCGCGCAGCCACTCACCCGCGAGCTCGTCGATGCGGCATCAGTGATCTACGTGATGGATCGATTGAACGAGGCACAGGTGCTCGCACGATTCCCGGACGCGACGTCGAAAGTTCGACGACTAGGCGCGCTCGCCCTTACGAGCGACGGCGATATCATCGCCGATCCGTACATCCTCGATGCCGCCGCCGTGACGTTGGTTGCCGAGCGCATCGACAGGGCAACTCGCGAGCTCATGAATGAGCTGGCGCGCCGCGCTTCCCTTGGGGGACCAACCAGGCAATGAGCGCCGCCCGCAGTCTCAAGCGGTTCGTCGCTGGTGCGCTGGCGTCGGATCCGGTGACGACGCTGATGCAGCCGCTCACGCGGGGGGTCGCATCGGTGCTCATGCTTCATCGGTTTGCGGATCCTGATCGACAGAACGCGGGTCACGACGCAGGCGCGCTCCGTTCGCATCTCGCGTATCTGCGACGAATGCGCTACGAGCTCGTTGGATTGACGGAGCTCGTGTCGCGGCTGCAAAACCACGATGCTCGCCTCGCGAAGACTGTTGCATTCACGATCGACGATGGCTACGCCGACTACGCGACGGTCGGTGCAAAGGTATTCGAGGAATTCGACTGCCCCGCAACGGTGTTCATCGTGACCGGTGTGATCGACGATGGTGGATGGTACTGGTGGGATCGTCTTCGTGTCGCGCTCGAAACGGCGCAGCGCCGGTCGCTCGCGATCGAGATTCAGGGGAAGCCGTTACAGTTGCAGTGGTCGGACGCGCCGAGCGCTGCGCGAGCTGCGCGGACGATCGTCGATCGGCTGAAGGTCGTGACGAATCAGGAGCTTCGTGCCGTGCTCGACGCGATCCCGGTAGCCGTCGAAGCGGATGCGCCGGCATCCCCACCCTCGCGTTATGCACCGATGTCGTGGGACGAGGTACGCGCATGCGGGAAGCGCCTCACGACGTTTGGCGCGCACACTGTTACGCACCCGATTCTTTCGCGAACCGATGATGCGACCGCGCGCTACGAGATCGAGACATCGTGGCGGCGTCTTTCCGCGGAGACGTCGGCGGCGATTCCAGTGTTCTGCTACCCGAACGGAACGGATTCCGATTTTGGCACTCGCGAGACAACGATTCTACGAGAGCTGGCGATGACGGCAGCCGTAACCTCGCAACCGAATTATGAGACGGTCGCGCGTTTTCATCATGACTCGGAGTCGCGCTTTCGCATGCCGCGGTTTCCGTATGGTGGAGAAACGACCGAGTTCGTGCAAATCGTGAGTGGCGTGGAGCGGATGAAGATGGCCGTTCGTCGCACAAATGCTCCGCGAGTGGATGCATGAAGATCAATCGGTTCTGGGGCGTGGTGTCGGCCATCGTGTTTGCCGCGATTCTCGTGGCTACTCTGACGCCGGTCGACGGCGGCCCCACCATGGGCTTCTGGTGCGTCTGGTGCGGCGCGTATCCCGCGTTGGACATGGCGGCGAACGTCATCATGTTCCTTCCGTTCGGCATCGCGCTTGTGATGGCGACGAACCGCCGGTGGATGAGCGTGGGGATCTGTGTTGCTACGACCGTTACCGTCGAGTTGCTGCAGATTCGCGTGATCGCCGGGCGCGACGCGTCCTTCAGCGACATCCTGTCGAATTCGTTAGGCGGCCTCATTGGCGCCGAGCTTGCGATCCGGCGCGTGCTGCTGCTGCGCCCCACCGCGCGCATTGCGCAGCGATTCGCGCTCGCCTGGTCGATCGTGTTCGCCGCAGTCTGCGCGGTGACCGCCGCGGCGTTACGACCCGCTGCGGTTCCCGCGTCGTTGTCAGTGCAGTGGACGCCTGAACGGTCGGGGTTCCAGCCATTCTCGGGCAAGCTGCTTGGATTCCAGCTCGATCATTTCGTCCTGCCGCTCGGGTATCCATCCAAGTCGCTCGGCGTCGATCAAATTCTGCATGGCCCACGTTGGGAGACGACCACCACCATATCGACTGAGGGGCTCGAACCACGCCGGTCGGTGATCGCCCGGATCGCGGAGGAGTTTACGATCCTCGTTTCGGTCGAGCAGTTGGGCTGGGACCTTGGCTGCGAGGAGAAAACACGCTCGTCGGATTTTCGGTTCCGCTCACCGAAGGTTGCGCTGCGGAACGCATTCCTGCTCGCGAACCGAGAAGCGCCATCGGTCATGACGCTCACATGCGGTCGATTCGACGGGACACTGGTCACCGGGACGGAGGGGAAGCGCGAGGTGCTTCGCCTGTCTCCGTCGCTCGGCTGGATGCTGCTTTCGCCGTTCGATGTCGCGCTGAACTCTTCGACGGCGTGGGTGAGCGCCGTCTGGCTCATCGCATTGGCCTTCCCGGCGGGGTACTGGATCGCGTCAACGGCCGATGGATCAGCGTCTCGGCGGCGGATGGGCCTAACGATTGTCGCGTTCATGGTGGCGTTAGCACTCGGGCTCGCGGTTGCGCCAACGATGACCGGCACTTCGCTCGCGAGTCCGGGCGAGTGGGCGAGCACGCTGTGCGGTGGAGTGCTCGGTGCTGCAACGGCGATGGTCATCCGGCGCGTATGGACCGTTTCATCGATCGACTCGCGCGTTACCACTTGATGCGATCATCGCAGGCGATCAGCTTTCGCGCGTGAACGTATTTCTCGCCACGCTCGACTCGGTGACCGCGATCGCACGCATCGCGTTCCTCGCGTTGGCGGCGGTGACGGGTCTCGTATGCGTTACCGATTGGGCCGTGCGCACGCGCCGAATCAGCCCGTTCTCTGGCGTTGCACGTTTCTTCCGCGGCTCGATTGATCCGCTGTTCGCACCGATTGAGCGACGGCTCGTGCGAAGTGGCGGGATCCCGTCCAACGCACCCTGGTGGGCGCTTGCCGCCGTGGTCATCGGCGGCATCATCGTCATCTGGCTACTCGGGTTCATTCGCCTTCAGGTAGAAGCCGCTGCGTTCGCCGCGGGCGCCGGACCTGGTGGCATGTTGCGTCTGGCCGTGGAGTGGCTCTTCGGGATTCTTCAGATCGCGCTGTTTGCGCGCGTCATCGCGTCGTGGCTCCGGACATCACCCGCAAGCTGGTGGGTTCGATGGTCGTACACGTTGACCGAGCCGCTGCTTCGTCCGCTGCGGCGCATCATTCCGCCCGTAGGGGGAATGCTGGATCTCTCCCCACTCGTCGCCTACTTCATTCTTACATTGTTGTCGGGTTTCATCGTCAACGCGATCCCAGTGTGAGCCTGGTCACTGTGGATGTGCGCGGGACGACGATACGATTCCGTGTGCGGCTTCAGCCGCGCGCGTCGCGGAACGAAGTTGTCGGCGTGCTCGATGGCACGCTGAGGGTACGCCTTCACGCGCCGCCAGTCGATGGCGCGGCAAACGAAGCGCTGGTTGCGTTTTTGGCTGACCGCCTCGCCGTTGCTCGGCGAGGCGTTCGTATCGTGAGCGGCGTTGCGAGCAGGACGAAGACTATAGAAGTAGAGGGTGTAACAGCGTCGGACGTTGAGCGACTTGCCGGCGACAGCCCCGGGGGACGGAATCGATGACCACGTCGCTCGTGATCGGCTCTGACGAGAGCGTACTCGAGGGAATCGCTCAGGCGCTCGGGACAGCGGGCCATCGGGCGCACGTCACGCGCTCGCTCGCCGAGGCGGCGGCAGTACTGACTGAGATACGGCCGCTCGTTGTTCTCGTCGAACGCGCGTGCGCCTCGGACCCTGAATTCATGCGGCTGCGCCTGCCGACCGGGTGCGCCGTGGTGTTGTACCGGCACGACGACGGGCCAACCCCTGCATTGCCCGCGCCCGTACAACGTCTGACGCTCGCCGATCTGATTCTACCCTGGGAGCGCCAGCGTTTGATCACCATGGTGCAACGACTTACGGAGCGTGCCGTGGCCACTGGCCGAGCGCGACGCGACACACCGCCGGAGGAACGAGCCCTGTAGGAACCGCCCACGCAAGACGGCACTCCGCTTGCCGTTACGGAAAGCGTCGGCTATGTATGCATGACGGTGTCGACGCCCTGGTCGTCGACATGACAACAGTACCGTGGCGATTTAAGGCAAATTGCGGCCACGTAAAACATTCGCTAAAGCGCCGGCCCGGCGCTTATCCCCCGGGCCATTTTGATTGTTGGGATCAATGACAGACACTGCGACAACATCTCGTCCTCGACTCCCGTATCGCGACACGCGCTACCTCGATGCCCTGAAGGCGCGCGTCCTCGTGTTCGACGGGGCAATGGGCACGAACATCCAGCGTTACAACCTGACCGCCGATGATTTTGGCGGTAAGTCGCTGGAAGGGTGTAACGACCATCTCGTCCTAACGCGACCAGATGTGATTCAGGCGATCCACGAGTCGTTTCTCGCAGTGGGGTGCGATGTCGTGGAGACCTGCACATTCCAGTCGACGCCCCGCCGGCTCGAGGAGTGGGGGTTGGGCGACAAGGTCCGCGACATGAACGTCGCTGCCGCTCGGGTCGCGCGCGCCGCCTGCGACAAGTTTGCGACGCCCGAGCGACCGAGATTCGTCGCAGGCTCGATTGGTCCAACAGGCATGTTGCCGTCGAGCAGTGATCCCGTGCTCTCGAACATCACGTTCGGTGAGCTCAGTGAGAACTACTACGCACAAGCGAAGTATCTGATCGAGGGCGGGGTCGACGTCCTGCTCGTCGAGACATCGCAGGATATTCTCGAGGTGAAGGCCGCGATCGCGGGGTTCGAGCGGTTGTTTGTGGAGCTTGGATTCCGAGTCCCGATTCAGGCGCAGGTGACGCTCGATACGAGCGGTCGCATGCTGCTCGGGACAGACATCGCGAGCGCGATGACAACGATCGAGTCGCTCGACGTCGAGATCCTCGGCCTCAATTGTTCGACGGGCCCGGAGCACATGCGTGAGCCGGTGCGGTATCTGTCGCAGCAGGCGTCGCACCCGATCTCCGTGATACCTAACGCGGGGCTGCCGATCAACACCGGCGTGGGTGAAGCGGTGTATCCGCTCGAGCCGGAGCCGATGGCCAAGGCGCTGTCGGAGTTCGTCCGCGATTTTGGCGTTCGTATTGTCGGTGGCTGCTGCGGCACACGCCCCGAGCATCTCGACGCCATCGTCAAGGCCGTTCGCAAGATTGATTCGGCGAGCAATGGCGGCCACGCCGGTGCGGTCCCGCGGGTGAGCAGTGCGATGCGCGCGATCACGCTCCATCAGGATCCGCCACCGCTGCTCGTTGGTGAGCGAGTCAACTCGCAGGGCTCGCGCAAGGTGAAGCGCCTGCTCCTCGCGGACGACTACGAGTCGATCGTCGACGTCGCGCGGGAGCAGGTGGACTCGGGTGCCCACGTGCTCGACGTCTGCGTCGCGCTGACCGAGCGCGCGGACGAGGCGGAGCAGATGTCGAAGGTCGTGAAGCTGCTCTCCATGACCGTCGAGACGCCACTCATGATCGACTCGACCGAAGCGTCGGTCATCGAGAAAGCGCTCGAGCATGTGCCCGGCCGCGCGATCGTGAACTCCATCAACATGGAGAACGGACGCAAGCGCATCGACGCCGTCGTGCCGCTCGCGAAGAAGCATGGTGCTGCGCTCGTCGCCCTAACGATCGACGAGATCGGGATGGCCAAGACGCGCGAGCGCAAGCTCGAGGTCGCGCGCAAGATCTACGACATCGTCGTGGGCGAGTATGGACTTTCGCCGGCCGACCTCATTTACGATGCGCTGACGTTCACGCTCGCGACGGGCGACGCCGAGTGGCTGGAGTCCGCGAAGGAGACGATCGAGGGGATTCGGCTCATCAAACGCGAGTTGCCGGGCGTCTTCACGATCCTGGGCGTGTCGAACGTGAGCTTCGGTCTCGCGCCAGAAGCGCGGGCCGTGCTCAACTCCGTGTTCCTGCACCATTGCGTGCAGGCGGGGCTCGACGCCGCAATCGTCAATCCGGCGCACGTTAGGCCGTATTTCGAAGTGCCGGACGATGAGCGGCGCTTGGCGGATGATCTCGTTTTCAACAGGGTTCCCGACGCCCTTCAGCGATTTATTGAGCACTTCGAGGGGGACGGGCGACAGGCGACGGGCGACGGTGAGAAGTCGGATAGCGGCCAAGAGTTCGAGTCGCCCGAAGCGCGCGTGCATTGGATGGTGCTCCATCGAAAGAAAGACGGTGTTGAAGCCGCTCTCGACGCCGCTGGAGTGCGAGAGAATCCGGTCCGCGTGCTGAACGAAGTCCTGCTCCCGGCCATGAAAGAGGTCGGCGACAAGTTCGGCGCCGGTGAGCTCATCCTGCCATTCGTGCTCCAGTCGGCCGAGGTGATGAAGAAAGCCGTTAGGCACCTCGAGCAGTTCCTGGAGCGGAAGGAAGGCTACACGAAGGGCAAGGTCGTGCTGGCAACCGTGTACGGCGACGTGCATGACATCGGCAAGTCGCTCGTCAACACCATCCTCTCCAACAACGGCTACACCGTGTTCGACCTCGGCAAGCAGGTGCCGGTGAACACGATTCTCGACAAGGCCATCGAAGTGGGCGCGGACGCGATCGGCCTCTCCGCTCTGCTCGTCTCTACGTCCAAGCAGATGCCGCTCTGCGTGCAGGAGCTCGATCGTCGCGGCATGGACATCCCGGTGCTCATTGGCGGCGCCGCGATCAATCGACGATTCGGGCGACGCGCGCTGTTCGTGGATGGCGAACGCGCGTATGGGCCAGGCGTCTTCTATTGCAAGGACGCGTTCGAGGGGCTCGAGACGATGGACGTTCTGCAGGATGCGGATCGTCGATCCGCGTTCGTTGCGGAATCGCTCGAAGCTGCGCGCAATGACGTCTTCCTCAAGACGACGGTTGGAAAGGACATCACGGTCGGCGACCGAGGCGGCCAGCGCAGCGATATTCGTGCGGATAACGCGCTTCCTGCCGCGCCGTTCTACGGTGTCAGAGTCGTGCGCGACATCCCGCTGAACGAGGTCTTCGAGTTGCTCGACCTGGACGAGCTGTTCCGGCTGCAATGGGGTGGCCGAGGCTCTGGGGAACAGTACGAGAAGACCGTGCGTGAAGAGTTCCGTCCAACGCTCGAGCGCCTAACGGCGGAAGCGAAGCGCGACGGCTGGCTCACACCGCAAGCAGTCTATGGGTTTTTCCCCGTCCAGAGCGACGGTAACAATCTTATCGTCTACGATCCGGCCGCGTACCAAAGCGACGGCGCGTCGCTACGGGAGATTGCGCGCTTCCACTTCCCTCGGCAGGAGGGCCGCGAGCGGCTCTGTCTTGCGGACTACTTCCGGTCCACGCAATCGTCAGATGTGGATGTCGTGGGACTCCAGGTCGTGACGGTGGGCGATGCAGCCACTCGACGCTTCGAGGAGTTGCAGCGCGCGGGTGAGTATACCGAGGCGTTCTACTCGCATGGGCTCGCGGTGGAGGCGGCGGAAGCGGTGGCAGAGTGGATGCATCGGAAGATTCGTCGGGACTTGGGGATTCCCGGTGCCCAAGGCAAGCGCTACTCGTGGGGCTACGGCGCGTGTCCTGATCTCGATGACCACGAGGTCGTGTTCAAGTTGCTCCCGGCGCAGGAAGCGTTGGGCATGACACTGACATCGGCGTTCCAATTAGTGCCAGAGCAATCCACGGCCGCGATGATCGTTCATCATCCGGAAGCGAAGTATTACGCGGTGCGCGGAGTGGCTCAGGAGCCATCAGCCATCAGCCATCAGCCATCGGCTAAAACGGCGGGAGAGACGGCCGCGTGACCACGCGCGCAGGTCTCCTCAGTCGGCTGCTCGATCCCGAGCGCGTCATCGTCTTCGATGGCGCGATGGGGACCATGCTGTACGCGAAGGGCGTGTTCATCAACCAGTGCTACGATGAGCTGAACCTCAAGGCGCCGGATCTCGTGCGTGAGGTTCACGCGGCTTATGCGAAAGCCGGCGCGGAGGTACTGGAGACGAACACGTTCGGCGCAAATCGTGTGAAGTTGTCGCAGTACGGGCTCGAGTCGCAGGTGAAGGACATCAACCGCGCCGCCGCGCGCATCGCGCGCGAGGTTGCCGGTGACGACCACCTCGTTGCCGGAGCGGTTGGCCCGTTAGGCGTCCGCATTGAACCGTACGGCCCGACGAGCGTCGACGAAGCGTACCAGGCGTTCGTCGAGCAGATGTCTGCGCTCAAGGACGGCGGCGTCGATCTTTTCCTGCTCGAGACGTTTGCCGACCTTGCCGAGATGGCGCAGGGTGTGAGAGCCGCGCGCGCGGTCGATCCAAAGATCCCGGTGATCGCGCAGATGACGATTGGTGTGGACGGACGCACGTCGTACGGCGCCACGCCAGAAGACCTCGCGCGCACGCTCGACAAGCTGGACGTCGACGTCATTGGGCTCAACTGTTCCGTTGGCCCGCAAGCGATTCTCGAGGCGATCGAGAAGATGGCCGCCGTGACGCGACGGAAGCTGAGCGCGCAGCCTAACGCCGGCATGCCACGCGACGTCGGTGGCCGCAGTATGTACATGGCCAGCCCGGAGTACATGGCCAACTACTCGCGGCACCTGGTTCAGGCTGGGGCCAAGATCGTCGGCGGTTGTTGCGGCACAACCCCCGACCACGTGCGCGCGATGGTAAACGGGGTGCGCCCGCTGGCACCGCGAGTCTCGGGAATAGGGACGCGGGGATTGGGGACTGGGGACACGGGACTCGCAGCAACCGAGACATCCGAGCAACCGAGTCCCCTGCCCCGTGTCCCCGTTCCCGCCTCAAAGGGTGTACCTTCCGTCCCCTTCGCCGAGCGCTCGCATTGGGCGGCGAAGATCGCGAAAGGCGAGATGGTCACGTCCGTCGAAATCGTTCCGCCGCGCGGCGTCGACGCGAGCAAGATGCTGTCCGACGTTGCCGCACTGAAGCGCGAAGGTGTCGACGCCGTCAACGTGCCCGACGGGCCGCGCGCACAGAGCCGCATGGGCGCAGTCATGACCAGTCTGCTCATCGAGCAGCAGGTCGGCGTCGAGACCGTCACCCACTACTGCTGCCGGGATCGCAACCTGCTCGGCATGCTGAGCGACTTGTTAGGCGCGTCGGCAATGGGGTTGCGGAACTTGCTCGTCATCACGGGTGATCCGCCGAAAATGGGGCCCTACCCCGACGCCACGGCGGTCTTCGACATCGACGCGATTGGCCTCACAAACCTCGTGAGCAATCTGAATCGCGGCCTGGATCCTGGCGGCAACCCGATCGGTGCGCCGACTCGTTATGCAATCGGCGTTGGCGTGAACCCTGCCGCGGTCGACCCGGCGCTCGAGCTGAAGCGATTCGAGTACAAAGTCGAGGCAGGCGCGGAATACGCCATCACACAGCCTGTCTTCGACGTCGCACAGCTCGAGCGGTTCCTGGGCCAGATCGAGCATGTTCGCATCCCGATCATCGCGGGCATCTGGCCACTCGTGTCCGTGCGAAACGCGGAGTTCCTCGCGAACGAGGTCCCCGGCGTCGTCGTGCCCGACACCGTCATCACTCGGATGCGTCGCGCGAACGAGAAATCCAAAGAGCACGCTGTGGCGGAGGGGATCGCGATCGCGCGCGAGATGCTGGGGTGCGTCAAGTCCGCCGTCCAGGGCGTTCAGGTCTCGGCGCCATTCGGCAAGGTCGAGCTCGCGCTCGAGGTGTTCCGCTGACCCTCTGGGCAGGTGTCTACTCGCGTGCTGGTCGCCAGCCAGCCCCGCCGGCGCTCGCCGATGAGCTGGCACGTGCGTTGTCGCGCAAACCTAACGAGGCAGTTCAGTTCGTCCGATTCGACCGCGCGCTGATTGCCTACGCCGAAACCGGAGCGCTGAACAGCTCGTCGATTCGGCACGACGGGACCACGCTGACCATCGTCGCGGGAGAGCCGTTTCTCACGCGCCTGCCCGATGGATCGGACAGGAGCGGCGACATCACGCGACTCCACGACGCGTGGAACGTCGGCGACTACTCGCTCGGCACGCAGACATTGGGAACGTTTGCGGGACTGCACTACGATGACCGCACGCAGGAATTGTCACTGATTGCCGACAAGCTCGGTGTGCGGCCGACCTACTTTGCGATCACGAACGATCTCATTCTGTTCGGCAACGCGCTCCGGATGCTCGAAGCGCTCCCGTCCCTCAAGAAGACCGTCGATCTCCGCGGCGCGATCGAAACGTTGGCGTTAGGCTATCCACTCGCCGATCGCACGCCATACCAGGACATCTTTACCATTCGCGACGGTGAGGTTGTCACCTTTCTCGATCGAACAGTCCGGAGAACGCACTACTGGCGTATCACGCAAATACAAGAGCGGTCAGAGCCACTGGATGTTGCGGGTCGCCACGTCCATGAGCTGTTCTCACAGGCCGTGCGTCGGCGGTCTGGCAACGACAAGCGCGCCATCACGTTCCTGAGCGGCGGCCTCGACTCGCGATGCATGGTGGCCGAGGTCCTGGCGCGAGGCGTCGAGCTGCACTCGTTCAACTTCGCCGACGACGGCACGAAGGATCAGATCCTTGGTGACGCATTCGCGAAGGCCGCCGGAACGATTCATTCACGCACGCCACGACCGCGCGATCCGGTCCATTGGTCACTCACGATGGCAGAGCGCTGGGCGGCGTCGCCTAACAAGCAGCGCTTGCCGGTCGATCGCCCCGGAATGGTCTGGTCCGGAGACGGCGGCAGCGTCGGCCTTGGGTTCGTGGGTGTCTACGCGAGTGTGATCGCACTCCTCCGTGAAGGCCGGCGTGAGGAGGCTATCGCCCGGTACTGTACCGAGCACGAGATCTCGCTTCCCCTGCGTGTCTTTCGGCGAAGCGTCGCGAGCGAGGTGCGCAACGTGCTCCGCGATGGACTGCGTGAGGCCTTCGACGAGGCGCGCTCTGGTGGCGAGTCGGGCCGCGATCTGTACTGCTTTCGCATGCAGCACGACCAGCGACGTCATCTGACACTGCATTTCGAGGACGTCGATCTGCATCGCATGGAGTTCCATCTGCCGTTCTACGACGCTGACCTCATCGAGCATGTGGCGGCGATGCCCGCCGACTACGGCGTGGGACACCGGTTGTATAGCGCTGCCTTGCCGTACTTCCCGTCTGTCATCAACGCTGTGGCGTGGCAGACGTACCCAGGTCACGATCCGTGTCCCATCCCATTGCCGGCTGAGGCAATCGACCAGTGGGGCGACAGGCAGCGTGATATCGTCAGGCGAACGCGTCGCGCTGGGATCTTGGGGGAGGCCGCGAGTCTCCTGCGCGGCAAGCACTTCCCGGCTGCGGTCCTCGGCCGACCGTTCATTGCCGCGGCTGGGCTCAAGCACTGGCTCGGCCGCGGTGATTATTCCTATGTGATGGATTATGCCGCTTCGTTTTCGGAGTTCTGGCGCGCAGCGGAAGGCCGGTGGCGAATGACTCCCATCGGCCGTGACGGAATGAGCCCGGCTAGCGTCGCTGGAGACGTGCAGACTACGCTTCGACCATGACCGGCATTCCCACCGGATCACCGGCGCCTGTGTCGCCGGCCGGCGGCGCGCCCGACGCGCCCGTTCCGGTGGTCGATCACGCCGACGGCGACGTTCGACTCGACCGCGCGGCGCTAGATCGCAGTCTCGTCCGCGGTGTCGCGTGGACTGGTGCGATCAAGTGGGTAACGCAGATCGCAGCGTGGCTCTCCACGCTCGCCGTCGCGCGGTTGCTGACGCCCGAAGACTATGGGCTCGTGGGAATGGCAGCCGTATACCTCGGGCTTTTGACGATGCTCAGCGAAGCCGGGCTCGGCACCACGATCATCGCGATGCGCGACCTTCGCGGCGGTCGCCTCGCGCAGATGCATTCGCTCGCATCGCTCATTGGGATCTCGGGCTTTCTGGTATCGTGCGTCGTTGCGGGACCGCTCGCCGCGTTCTTCAACGCGCCTGCGCTTCGCGGCGTCGTGATCGCGTTGAGCGCGAACTTCGTGATCATGTCGCTCAGGACCGTACCACAGGCGTCGCTGCAACGACAGCTGCGTTTTGGGCGGGTCGCGTTGATCGACGGCGCCAATAGCCTCGTCACGGCCACGACCGCGGTCGTATTCGCGTTGGCGGGGTTTCGTTATTGGGCGCTGGTCATAGCAGCGCTCACTGGAAGCGTGTTCGCCACGATCATCGCGCTGTATTCGCAGCCCATCCGGTTCGAGCGTCCGAAGCACCACGAACTCGGTGACGCCTTACGAGTGAGTCGTGATATCATCGTGTCCAGCGTGGCGTGGTATGTGTTCCAGAATGCGGACTTCTTTGTGGCGGGCAAGATGCTCGGTGCGGCCGCGTTAGGTGCGTACACGTTCGCCTGGAACATTGCGTACTCGGTAGTGGACAAGGTCACCGGGCTCATTACCGGCGTCACGTCCTCGATCTTCTCGGCGGCCAAGCACGACTCGGCCCTACTGACACGCTACCTGACCCAGATCACCGGTGCGCTCGCGCTGGCGTTGCTGCCTGCAACGGCCGGTCTTGCGCTGGTCGCGCCGGACCTGCTCGCCGTTGTCGGTGACAAATGGCGTCCCGCTATCGTTCCGCTGCAAGTCCTCGTGCTCTACGCGGGCGTGCGATCCCTCACACCCATCCTCTCCCAGGCGCTCACGATCACCGGCGACACGCGATACACGATGAAACGCAGCGTGGTCGCAGCAATCATTCTTCCGATCGGATTTGCTGTCGGATCACGCTGGGGCATCAATGGCATTGCCACCGCGTGGATCGTGTGTCACGCACCCGTCGTCATGTTCCCGCTGCTCCGACGCGTCGCAACGCATCTCGGTATCGGGCCGAGCGCGTATTTACCAGTGCTGCGTCCGGCGCTGGTCTCGACGGCCATCATGGCCGTCGCGGTGTTGGTGGTTGCGGTCGTGATTCCTGACGGAACACCACGAGTCGCGGTCCTCATCATCAAGATCGCCGCCGGAGGGCTGTTCTACGCCGCTGCGCTCTGGCTCTTGTTTCGTGGCCGTGTCCTCGCGCTCGTGCGAGCGACAACCCAACTTCGTGGCGACGTACCAGCACCCACGGCCTCCTGAGCCGCGCCCGACATGGACACGACCGTCCCGATCCGCTCCTCCGCACCTAACGACTTGACACCCTCGCTCGCGTCAGGCACCGAGCCGCGTGGAGAACCGGTGACGCTGTCGGTCGTCATCCCGGTGTTCAACGAGGAAGAAACGCTCGACGCGCTATTCACGACCATTCGCGAGCGACTCGCCGCGCTCGAAGTGTCGTATGAGGTCGTGCTGATCGATGACGGAAGCCGAGACCGCACAGCGGAAATGCTCGGGGAAATGACGCGCCGCGATGCGCGTTTTCGCAGCATTCATTTCTCTCGGAACTTCGGCCATCAGGCAGCCGTGACGGCGGGGCTG
>JADMIO012771154.1_pt1 | contig 13968 bp, 12 predicted proteins | sample 8958161 | NCBI WGS metagenome assembly JADMIO01 (sample SAMN16585339, study PRJNA669376) | soil metagenome | isolation source: Crop rotation soil | place: USA: Cullars Rotation, Alabama | collected 2011 | reverse complement strand
ATTTATTATTGCAATTTAAATCAATATACATTATACATTATACGAAGTTATATTCGATGCGGCCGATCTAGCAGAAAGTCAAAAGCCTCCGACCGGAGGCTTTTAACTTCTGTCACCTAGGTTACGCCCCGCCCTGCCACTCATCGCAGTACTGTTGTAATTCATTAAGCATTCTGCCGACATGGAAGCCATCACAAACGGCATGATGAACCTGAATCGCCAGCGGCATCAGCACCTTGTCGCCTTGCGTATAATATTTGCCCATGGTGAAAACGGGGGCGAAGAAGTTGTCCATATTGGCCACGTTTAAATCAAAACTGGTGAAACTCACCCAGGGATTGGCTGAGACGAAAAACATATTCTCAATAAACCCTTTAGGGAAATAGGCCAGGTTTTCACCGTAACACGCCACATCTTGCGAATATATGTGTAGAAACTGCCGGAAATCGTCGTGGTATTCACTCCAGAGCGATGAAAACGTTTCAGTTTGCTCATGGAAAACGGTGTAACAAGGGTGAACACTATCCCATATCACCAGCTCACCGTCTTTCATTGCCATACGAAATTCCGGATGAGCATTCATCAGGCGGGCAAGAATGTGAATAAAGGCCGGATAAAACTTGTGCTTATTTTTCTTTACGGTCTTTAAAAAGGCCGTAATATCCAGCTGAACGGTCTGGTTATAGGTACATTGAGCAACTGACTGAAATGCCTCAAAATGTTCTTTACGATGCCATTGGGATATATCAACGGTGGTATATCCAGTGATTTTTTTCTCCATTTTAGCTTCCTTAGCTCCTGAAAATCTCGATAACTCAAAAAATACGCCCGGTAGTGATCTTATTTCATTATGGTGAAAGTTGGAACCTCTTACGTGCCGATCAGATTAAAACGAAAGGCCCAGTCTTTCGACTGAGCCTTTCGTTTTATTTGACCATGTTGGTATGATTTAAATTAATACGACTCACTATAGGGTCAGTGCGGCCGCGACTTCAAGTCACGTGAATTCCAAGCTTCGGATCCCACTGTGCTGGAAAGATGATCCATGCCGGCGTGAGCAGCCGGGGTTCGGCGTAAGCGAGCAGATTCAGCCGGCACGGCGCGACGACGACCGCGATCGGCGGCTTGGGGCGGGAGCGCGGAAACTCGCGGAGGCGGCGAAAGGTCGTCTCGACGTCCCGGATTGCCAGGAGGAACGGCCCGCTCGCCACGACGTGGCTGGCCGCCACATCCGCGGGAAGCAGGCTCACCTCGCCCTCAGCGGAAACCGACTCGATGGTCATCCCGGCGTTGCGGGCGTGCCGCAGCACCGCGTCCCACATCGGCTCCGGCTTCCCCGGGCCGGCGGTACGCGGGCCACTGGACTGCTTGCGCAACGCCTCGGCCGACGCGTGCGTCAGCTTCAAGCTTCCCCGGGCGAGGGCCGTCTCGACCGCCTCGGCCGCGGTCGCATTGGGTGGCGCGGGGCTGACAAGCGTCGGCCCGATCAGCTTCCGTGTCGCCGCCTTTGCGAGAATTCCTTCGATCGCGGTTCGCGCAGACGGCTGGAGATCCGTCCGCCTCAACGCCCCCTTCATCGGGGCCTCGGCGTCGTCGCCCAGGTCCGCCAACTCGTCCGAAGCCCGGTCGCGGATGCGGAAGTCGTCGTTGGCAAGTTGGGCGATCAGAGCCGCCACCTTCTCGTCGGCCGCAGACTCAGGCTTAGCGCCGGGCACCGCCGCCGACGGTGCGGGCAGCGCATTCTTCGGCGCATCGGCGCTCACCGCGAGAGAAGCAAAGCTCAGCAGCGTCCAGACGATGCAAGTGTTACGGATCATGCCGCCATCTTCTCTCCTGGGATTACACTAAGCAGGACGTAATCAATCGTTGCGATTCATGTCCGTTATATTTCAACCACGTCCGGATCACGTCCGGTTTATTTCAACTTCGTCGCCATGCCGAATCCATGTGTACAAGTATGTACAGATGGCGCTGCTGCGGGACAAGACTATTCAGCCGCTCGCTCACCCCCAGCCAACCACGCGCTGCACGATGTCGATCGCCTGCTCGACGTCGGCCCGGGAGACGTCCAGGTGCGTCACCGCGCGGACGCGCGTTCCTCCTCCGCTGAAGCGCACGCCGGCCGCACGCGATTCAGCGTGGAAGTCGGCCGGGGAACGGCTGGTGCGGGCGATGTCGAAGAAGACGATGTTGGTCTGCGGCTGCGGGGTGATCAGCTCGATTCCTTCGATCGAGGCGAGGCCGCTGGCGAGCAATCTCGCGTTGTCGTGGTCGTCGCGCAGCCGGTCGATGTGATGGTCCAGCGCGTGAAGCCCCGCGGCCGCGATGATGCCGCTTTGGCGCATGGCGCCGCCGAAGAGGTGCTTGAAACGCCAGGCCCGGGCGATGAACTCCTTCGAGCCGGCCAGCACGGCGCCCAGCGGGCAGCCGAGGCCCTTGCTCAGGTCGATCCAGACCGAATCGAACGACTGGCAGTAATCGCGAGCCGAAACGCCCGACGCCACGCAGGCGTTGAACAGCCGGGCGCCGTCCATGTGCGTGAGGAGCTTGCGCTCGTGCGCGGCGTCGCACACCGACCGGAGCTGCTGCAGCGGCCAGACTGTGCCGCCGCCGAAGTTGTGAGTCTGCTCTACGCAGACCAGGCTCGGGACGGGCCCGTATGCGTGAAAATGCGACAGGGCGCTGATGAGCTGCTCGGGCGTGAAGGTGCCCTGGGAAGTGTCGATCGGTTCGGTCGTCACGCCGCTGAGCAGGGCCGCGCCGCCGAACTCGGCGCGGGAGACGTGGGCCATCGACTCGCAGACGAGGGCGTCGCTCGGCTGCGTATGCGTCTTGACGGCGATGGCATTGCACATCGTTCCCGTCGGCAGCAGAACGGCCGCCTCCTTGCCGAGGAGTTGTGCGACGCGGTCCTGGAGGCGGTTGGTGGTGGGGTCTTCGCGCTGCTGCTCGTCGGCAACCTCCGCCTCCGCCATCGCGCGGCGCATGGCGGCAGTCGGCTTGGTCATCGTGTCGGAATAGAGTTCGATCACGGCCGCGATTGTAACATCGCCGCGGCGATTCGAGTGGTTGGTGACCTCTGTCCTTCCGGGGCAGGGAAGGGGGACGAGAGGCTACGTTCCCACGGGTTTCGCTGCGCTCCACGCGTGGCTACAGGCGTTCGCCTCTTCGGGGCGACCCCTGACCTCAAACTCCTGCCCCTCCTTCGCGGCTTGCTTCGCGCCATCGCGTCTTCGCGTTCTCTGCCTCATCCCGCAGGCAGGATTTCGTTCGAACGCAGGTGGTCTATCCGCACCGCGCGAAAGTCCGTCCGCCGAAGCGGACCCTACGAGTGGCCCTACGCATTCGCCGGCAACTGCCGCGGATCTGTCATGTTTGCGGGGCTGAGCAGATCGTCGAGCTGCACCTTGCTCAGCCAACCTTTCTCCAGCACCAGGTCATACACGCTTCCTCCGGTCGCGAGCGCTTCCTTCGCGATGGATGCCGAGCGCTCGTAGCCGATCACGGGATTCAGCGCCGTCACCAACCCGATGCTGTTCTCGACGAAGCGGCGGCACTGGGCTTCGTTGGCGCGGATGCCGTCGATGCAGCGGGCGACGAGCGTCACGCAGGCGTTCTTCAAAATCATCAAGCCGTGCAGCAGGTCGTAGGCGATGATCGGCTCGGCCATGTTCAGCTCCAGCTCGCTCGCCTCGGAGGCCATCGCGATCGTCACGTCGTAGCCGATGATCTGATAGCAGATCTGGCTGACCAGCTCGGGGATGACCGGGTTGACCTTGCCCGGCATGATCGAGGAGCCGGGCTGCATCGGCGGGAGGTGGATCTCATTGAGGCCGCAGCGCGGGCCGGAGGAGAGCCAGCGGAGGTCGTTGCAGATCTTGGAGATCTGCACGGCCGCGCGCTTGAGGGTGCCTGCCATCTGCGCGAAGGAGCCGGAGTCCTGCGTCGCCTCGACGAGGTTGCGGGCCTTTTTCAGCGGCAGGCCGGTCAGGTCGGCGAGCCTGGCGGTGACGAGGTCGGCGTAGCCGGGCGGGCTGTTGATGCCGGTGCCGATGGCGGTAGCGCCCATGTTCAGGTCGTAGAACTCTTCCGAGTTACGCGAGAGCGCGGCCATGCCCGTGTCGATCATGACGGCGTAGGCGCCGAACTCCTGCCCGAGCGTCATGGGGACAGCGTCCTGGTTCTCGGTGCGGCCCATCTTCAGCACGTGGGCGAACTCGTCCGCCTTGCGCTGCAGCGCGGCCCGCAGCTCCTTCATCGCGGCGAGCGTGTCCTTGAGCGAGAAGATCACCGCGAGCTTGATTGCGGTCGGGTAGGCATCGTTGGTGGACTGGGAGCAGTTGACGTGGTCGTTGGGGTGGACGTGCTTGTATTCGCCCTTGGCGAAGCCCATCAGCTCGATCGCGCGGTTGGCGATCACCTCGTTGGCATTCATGTTGGTCGAGGTGCCGGCCCCGCCCTGGAACATGTCGACGACGAAGTGCTCGTGCAGCTTGCCCGCGAGGATCTCGTCGCACGCCCTGGCGATCGCATCGGCGACGCCCTGGGGCATGCACTTCAACTCGCCGTTGGCCTGCGCGGCCGCCTTCTTCACGTAGGCGAGGGCGTTGACGAAGTGGGCGAAGTTACGCAAGGGGACACCGGAGATGGCGAAGTTCTCGACGCCGCGGGCGGTCTGCACGCCGTAGTAGGCGCTGTTGGGGATCTCGCGCTCGCCGAGCGAATCGTGCTCGACGCGATAGGAAGAGAATTGCGGCGCGGCCGCCTCGGTGCGCTCGGCGAGCTGCTCAGAGGCGGCGCGCAGGCGATCGCTGATCCGCTGGGCGACGCGGGCGACGATGCGGTAATAGATGTCCGGCTTGGCGGCGCGGACCTGTTCGAGGACGTCGCGCGAGACCTGGTGAACGGTCGCCCCGGCCGCGCGGGCGAAGGCGCTGGCAGAGTGGGCGCACTCGTCGAGAAGGACACTTTCACCGATCAGTGCCCCGGGTGTGAGCGTGGCGAGGTGGGTCTGGCGGCCATGCAGCCCGCGGACGATCTCGACCTCGCCTTCCAGGATGATGCCGAGCCACTGGCGCGGGGTCGATTCGTGAAACAGGCAGGCGCCGGCTTCGTAGGAAACGGCCTTGCCCCGCTCGACGATGGCGGCGACGTCAGCGACGGGAATCCCCATCGCGCGGGCGGGGGCTTCGAGTTGTTCGATGAGCGGTTTCATAGATGCAGGCCCTCCGGCAGAGCGGTCATTGTGGTCTGGTGGGGCAGACATTCCTGTCTGTCATGCGTGCGTGAGCGGGGCATTCTTGCCCCCGAACGCAGGCGTATGTCTTGCCGGGCGGTATCGGTCAGTTCGGGTGGCAGGAATGCCACCACTCCCTGAGTGACAACAGCAGGAATGGCTGCCCCACCGACCAAGAATCGCGCCACTCACCGAGCGATGGCAGGCAAGATGCACTGCCCCACCAAAGGAACGCCTCGATTCAAAAGAACACCTTCGCGATCACCAACCCTGTGCCGACGGCGACGGTTGTGGAGACGATGCCCGGCAGCATGAACGAGTGGTTCAGGACGTACTTGCCGATGCGGGTGGTGCCGCTGCGGTCGAAGTTCACGGCGGCGATCAGGGTGCCGTAGGTCGGGATGAAGAAGTAGCCGTTGACGGCGGGGAACATTCCCGCCAGCGCGGCGGGAGCCAGGCCGAGGCTTATCCCAAGCGGCATGAGCGTCTGGGCCGTCGCCGCCTGACTGAAGAGGAGCATCGAGGTGACGAACAGCCCCAGCGCGAAGAGCGCGGGATAGTTCGTCACCATGTTCGACAGTCCGCGGGTGATCACCTGGTTGTTGTCGTCGAAGAACGTATCCCCAAGCCACGCCAGACCGAGGATGCCGATCACCGCGGTGATGCCGGCCTGGCAGGTCTTGCTCTTGACGATCGCGGCCGCGGAGGCCTTTGCGAAGAGACACATCATCGCGGCCAGGGCGAGCATGACGATGGCGATCGTCATCGGCATGGTGATGACGACGGGCTTCCCCTCTTCGGTGAAGACGCGGCGAAGCGGTGGGAAGAGCCCGGCGCACACAACGACCAGCACGCCGCCGAGGAACATCCACGCCGACAGCGCCGCACGCGGGTGCGCCGCGGCCGCCGCTTCGCTCTGCGCCGCGGAGGTTTCATCCAGCTTCAGTTCCCCGCTGGCGATGCGACGCTGGTATTCCGGATCATCCTCCAGCTCCTTCCCGACGCGCGTCTGCACCAGCGCCGCGACGATCACACCGATCAACGTGGAGGGGACGCAGATCAGCAGGATCTGCATCAGCCCGATCCCCTTTGCGCCCAGGAGCGCGATCATCGCGGCCGTGGCGGCGGAGACGGGGCTGGCGGTGATCGCCTGCTGCGACGCGATCGTCGACACCGCGATCGGCCGTTCCGGGCGAACCTTCCCCTTCATCGCCACTTCGTAGATCACCGGCAGCAGCGGGTAGAAGATGTGTCCCGTGCCGGCGAGGAAGGTGAAGACGTAGGAGACAACCGGCGCGATCAGCGTCACCTGCTTCGGATGCTTGCGGATGATCCCGGCCGCGATGGCGACGAGGTAATCGATCCCCCCGGCCGCCTCCATCGCCGAGGCGGCCATGATCACGCAGAGAATGATCAGCAGCACCTCCCCCGGAATCCCGCCCGGCGCCGCGCGAAAGACGAAGACAAGCACCAACATCCCCACGCCGCCCCAAAGGCCCATCCCAACGCCGCCGGCGCGCGCCCCGATCGCAATGGCGGCCAGGAGGACGACGAGTTGGATGATGAGCATCGTCATGACTCCCTCTTCCCGGTACTCCGGGGAGAGGGCCGGGGAGAGGGGCTCGCGCAGGGCCCGCGGTCCTTGGGCCCGCCCGACGCCCGCTCGCTCACCCACCGCCGCACCTCCTCAACGCACTCCTCCACGTCGCTCAACACCTCCCGGTTGTTAAACCGCATCACGTATAGCCCATGCCCGACGAGATACTCCGTCCGCACTCGATCCTTCTCCAACTGCTCCGCAGTCGCGTGAACATCACCATCCACTTCAACGATCAGTTTAATCTTCGGGCACATGAAGTCGGCCACGTAGGGGCCGACGGGTTGCTGGCGGCGGAAGCGTAGGCCGTCGAGCTGGTCGTTACGGAGGTGGGACCAGAGAAGGCGCTCGGCGGGAGTCATGGCGCGGCGCATCTGCTTTGCGCGCTGGCGGAGAAAGGCGCGGACGTCTTTGGGAACTTGTTCGCGGGTTCGCATCGATGCTCACCTTGGCCCTCTCCCGTCTCCGACTGCTGCGACGCTCCTGGATACACAGAGGGCGAAGCGCCACGGGCCTTGCGCGAGCCCCTCTCCCCTGCCCCTCTCCCCGGAGTACCGGGAAGAGGGATCTAGAACCGGTACTGCGCCGAGAACTGCACTCGCACGTCGTCGCCGTCGTCGCCGCCCTTGTCTTTTCGCCGGCCGTAGAGCACTTCGCCGCCGAGCATCACGCGCTCGGCGGGGTAGTAGCGGAGGTTCACCACGACGTACTGCCCGTTGTGATAGGTGGTGTCGGGCAGGTCGTTGGTGACGTTGACGTCGACGAGGCTGTAGCAGAGCGTGCTGCCCCACTTCGCGCTCCACCAGTGCTGGTAGCCGATGAGGCCCGCGAAGACCGACAGACCGTCGAGGTCTTCTCCCGCGGCCGGGAGGACGGCGTCGAGGCCCTGGCCGTTGATGTCGTTGACGTAGCGGGCGATCCCGTTGCCGCCGGCGATCTGGTACAGGACCGTGTCCACGTGCTTGTCGTCGAGATGGATCGTCTTGAGCGACCCGGTGAGGCTCAGCCCGTAGCCGACGTCGCTCTCGCGCGAGCCCTGGTCCGGGTCGAACTGCAGGTAGCGCAACACACCGGCCAGTTGCACGTGCCCCCAGTCCGGCGCCCAGCGGATGTTCCCCGCCAGGTCGGGATACGGCGTCGACTCCTCGCCCGCGAGCCCGGCCGGTGTCGTGATGTCGGCGGTCGGGTCTTCCAGCGCGACGACGCCCGTCCAGCCGCCGGCCCAGTCGTGGCGATAGCGCACCTGCGGGCGGCGGTTGTTGATGATGCCGGGAGGCCCCTGGCTGTCGAGCGTGGCGGGGAAGACTGTCGCGTCCTGAAACGCGCTCCACGTCTGCCCGGCCAGGAGCTGATTCGTGTTGCCGATCTGGCCGTAGGCGTGGCGGAGGCGCGGCTCGGTGCCATCGGTGCCGAGGAAATCAATCTCGATGTAGGTGACGAGGTCGCCCCACTCCTGCGTCGGCGTCTGCGTCTTGAGGAACAGGCGCGTCTGGCGCACGCTGAAGTTGGTGTTGCCGGCCCCGGTCTTCTCGCCGCCGGTCTGGATCGTCGAGACGGCGAACGAATCCTCGTTGCCGATCCGGTCGCTGTCGAAGATCGCGTCGAGCTGGACGTAGCCGCCGAGCTGGAACGATGTGTTTGAGCCGGGCAGGCGCACGGAGCCGGGGAAGTCTCCCTCGGCCGCGAACTTGTTGATGTCAAAGAAGTCGGGCGTAGTGAGGCGCGGCTGGCCGCCTTCGACGAACGTGATGATGCCGTGCTTCTGGGCGTCCTCCATGACGGACTGCTGGGTGTGGGCGATGTCGGCGACTTCGCTGCGGAGCTGCTGGTTCTCGCGCTCAAGCTGCTGCACCCTCGATTCCATCTGGCGTCGCCACTCGGCATCGTCGGCCGCAGCCGTGCCGGGGGCGGGCGAGGCGGGCTGGGGCGCCTGCGCGCGTGCGTCGAGTGGTGGGATCCCGAACAGCAACAGCGCCAGGCACGCCCAACCCGTAGTTCGCACCGTCGACCTCTCGTGATTCAAAGTTCCGCCTCGCATCGCAGAGCACCTCCGTAGCCGCGAGCAAGATTAGGAATTGACGACGAGCGACGGTATTGGACTTTGGGCTTATTCGTGTTCCTTAACGGCGGTAAACTCTCAGCGGCGCGTCGCCGCGCGACCGAAGTGCTCTGACCCTCACCGCGATCGTGCAGATCGCGTGGCCGATGCGGTCCTCGATGGGCACCGTGCGGACCTACACAGCAGTCGTTCGTCCGACATAAGGGTCGCTCGGTCCTGCATCGGGGTCGTTGGGAACCTGCCATAGCAGTCACCCTCGACGACCACTCCAACATCCGCCGCGCCCCACTGCGGTCCGCTCCGATTCGGCCGCTTTCACCGATCCCTTCACCGATCAAGTCGAGCCATTCATCGATCGATGCACCGCTTCCGCCAGCCGCGCCGCATCCTGCAACGCCTGCGGCTTGGGCACTGCATGCGACGGACCTCCGCGCCCTCTCGGCAGCCCGTCCGCTTGTGTGGCAATGTGTGGAAATACGCGCCGGGCACACGATTTTGTTCCGCGTCCCGGTTGGGATGTCAAAGAACTACCCGCCCCGGCCAGACCGGAGCGCCAATGCGGCAGCTTAACAAATCGGCTGGATGAAGTCAACGACACAATTTGCACTATGTTCGGGCAACGCGGAAACGCGGAGTGGATTTGCGCCCTCGGTAGTTGACGAGCCCACCACCCGCGCCGGTGTCTGAGCGTGAGCGAAAGGCGGTCGAGAAATCGCCGGGCCGAGAATCATGAAAATTAGCTGCGTCCCGGTTTCATCGCCCGGCCGCGGCCGGGACGCCCTTGGTGGACGCGGCGCGGCCGCACTCCGGGCAGCGGTCAGGCGTGGCGCGGAGGTCGTAGCCACAGGCGAGGCAGCGGGCGGGTGCTCCCTGCCGGCGTGACCGCAATTGTTCCGTGCCTCTGGTGATAAGCCACATAGCGGGCAGCAGTGCCGCGCCGAGCGTCCAACCTGAAAAGTGCAAATCGAACAGCACGCGTGTCGGCATCGCTGCGGATATTTGCATCGGATTACGCGTGACGGCCGTAGGCCGACCCTGCGAGTCGAGCAGAACCTTGGCACTGGACGTCGGATTGTGCCAATACAGAGTTGGCCCCAACTGCGCTTGGGGCAAGACTGTTTGCTTGCCCGTCTCCCACTGCAACGGCTCCTCGACCGGCCAGTTGCGAAACTCCCTGACGACCAGGAGGTCCCGCTTAATCCGAAGTTCCAGACGGTGCCCTGCCGTCGTCCGGTAGATGAGGTCCGCCGTGCGCGTGCTGCGAAGCCACAACAGTGCAAAAGCGGCGCAGAGCAGCAGCGACAGGACCGAGCAGAAGGTGAAAAGGCGGCGACGCACCGGAGGATTCTAGTGCTGGCGGCTTGACGTGAGCGGCGCCCCGCGGCGGCCGGCAGGAGCAAAGACTCGCCAATGCCGGGGGCGGGGGCAAGGAGAAAGCGATCCGGCGCGGCCGCGGCGCCGGTTTTCCGCCCGCCGCAAGGGCCGTCTAGGCTATCATCTGGAAGGCCGGCGGCCTCCCACGCGGGAAGTGACGCCAGCGCCGCCAGTCGCGTGCGGCACGTTCGGACAGACGACCCGCTGCTAACTTGCGCCGCCGGCCAAGGCATTAGACCATCGATGGGGCCGACAGATCGTGACATTCTCGCGAGTCGTACGTGCCGCGAAGTATTGCGCAACCCTTCTTACTCGCCGTCACGGTCTCGCAAGTTGATCGAATGGCTCAAGTCGGACTTCCAACCCACTGCCGACATTGCGGCGCGCGCATTGGCGGCCTTGGGGGCTCAAGCGTTCGACGATCTGCTGGGGGACGTGCTATCCCGGCCTGACCTGCCGAAACCCAATCTCGTGTGGGCATTGGAGCTATTTCCAGAAGGACATGAACGTCTACTCCCCCTGTTACGCGACTGGCTCGGCCGGTCTGGTGATGATCTACGGCTACAAATCGCCGTGTCCATCGCACACGTCGTAACGGAACGGTTAAGGAAGGGGCTGCCAGTCGATCAGGCGGATGTATCGCTCTTCGAGTCGGTGCTTGTCCCGGCCATCGATCACGGCGCTATTCGCGTACACCTGCGTGACTTCGAACGCGCGGCGGCCGAGGCGGGGAACGGTTAAGGTGACATCCACGTGACATCCACCGATCAATCGGGGACGGCCTTGAAGTGAGCGGCGCCTCGGGAGCAAAGACTAGCCAATGCCGGGGGCGGGGGCAAGGAGAAAGCGATCCCGCGCGAGTTTCCCGAGGGACCGTCCGAGACGCGATTCCGAAGCGGAGATACAATTCCCTATAGCTGAACGCCGGTTCAGCTCAACCTGAGTTTACGGAGTGCGATCACCCCTTTCGGCGAGCGTACGTCGTCGACGCACTCCGCAGGAAGTCCTCTACGCTATCCTGCGCCAATGGTACGTCACTGGTCCATCGTCGCCGCATGGTTCATCTCAGCGATGGTTGTTTGGCTGATTCTGTGCAACGGCTTTATTCTTTCCGTCGTCCTCATCGCGAGGCGCGTCGGGAGGCAACCGCCCGACTGGTTCAACTCCGCATACACCGTTGTCTTGTCGGCCGGGTTCTTGACAATCCCTGTCATCGTAACCTTCTTAGCGATGCGTCAACGCTTGCCCGGGACTCGCTCTGCAGTTGATGATAAGCGCAGCGGCTTCGCCGTAGACACCACGCGGGGCGGCGACACAGGATAACTCCGCACTGCAACGGACCGGCCCAGGGGTATGGGTCCTTGTGATTCGAACGCGGCTCGGCGTCTGGCCGGCCGTTGAATGCTGATCCGTTAGTTCGCTGGAATGCTCCGACTCTCCTACATCCTCCAACAGCACGGATGGGCTACTGCGTCCATCAGCAACGGCGATACCGCTGTCGAGACGGACGTCACGTATCTGAGCGATGGTCTCGGCGATCTCGCTCGCGCGGCGCGCGGTATTCTTCGGGGGTTGCCCGAAGCGACGTTTAGCTTCCAGCAGGAGCCGGGGGAGCACAGGTTCGTCCTGTCACGCGAAGACGACCACGTTCGGCTCGCCGTGTACCGGTTTGCCGAGTCGTTCTCCCGCGCTCGTGCGGGCGAGCCGGTTTTGGTTGCCGAATGTGGCCTCCGCGAATTCGCCACGGAGTGCATCAACTGTCTGCGGCGGGTTCTGGACGAGCACGGAGAAGAAGGCTATCGCGAGCGGTGGAAGAATGCGGACTTCCCATCGCGTGAGTATCACGACCTGTTGGCGTTGCGGCGCGAGCTCTCAGCCGCGCGGCCAGCGAACTAATCCATCGCTGTAGCGGACCGCGGCACACTTGCCGGTAAGGCCCGGCGTGCCACCGCTTCGTGCTGGTCGTGGGCTTGGGCATGGCGGGATTGTAGCATGGAGCAACCATGCCAGAGCCAGCGAAACGTCGGTGGTTACAGTGGGTCGCGATGGTAATCGCGATCCTGTTCGGGTTGTGGGTGCTGTGGAACTGGATAGGGCCGCTGATTTTGCCGTGGGAGATCCAAGCGAACTAGCCTCGATTCAAATTCTACCACTACCAACCGCTTCGTGCCCTTCGTGCCTTCGTGGTTCGCTTCCTTTTCCCGGCACGGGTCATGGCCAGGCCGCGGCGAAGCTCCTGGGGCGTCGTATTCCCTTTTGACGTCGCGATCAACGAGGGAAGAAGTGAAACCACGGATCGCACGGATGACGCGGATAAGAAAATGATTCATCCGTGCTATCCGCGTTATCCGTGGTTCATCTTCCCCTGTGCTGCGGCGCGGTAAGCTTGCGCCAGGACCCGCGGCGAAGCTCCTGGGGCAGAAGCTGCCGATAAGAGCCGTACGATGCGTGCCCTTTCGATCCGCCAGCCGTTCGCGGAGCTGATTCTTCGGGGGATCAAGACGGTCGAGTACCGCAGCCGCGCGACGCGGATCGTGGGGGAGCGGTTCTGGATATACGCTTCGAAGGGTTCAGGGGTCGGGGGACGGGGGTCAGGAAGAGGGGAGCGAACGTCCAACGTTCAACGTCCAACGTCCAACATTGAACGGGGAGAGGAAGATGCTCTTTGTTCGACGTTGGACGTTGGACGTTCGACGTTGGACGTTCGTATGGATTCGCCCTCCCTCGCCTGGTCGAAGGATCTTTCCGTGCCGGGCGAGGCGCTGCCGGAATGGATGCTGGAGCTGGCGGAGCAGGTGAAGCTGATCGAGCCGGGGGCGCTGCTGCCGACGGGGGTGATCGTGGGGAGCGCGGTGGTGGAGAGGGTGGAAGAGGTTGCGAGTTGCGGGTTGCTAGTTGCGAGTGAGGGGCCACGATTCCGGTCCGCGCCCGTGCTTCCCAGCCGCGACGCGCAACGCGCGAAGGGCAACTCGCAACTTCCCTCCCTCACCTACGCCTGGCACCTGTGCGATGTCCGCCGCGCAAAGAGGCTCCGCCCCCCCGCCCGCCGGCCGCAGCCGGTGTGGTTCCTGCCGTTTTGAACTCTTCGAGTTCCTGACAGAAGAGTGGAACGCCAAGACGCCGCGTCGTAGGGCGAATCAATACGAACGTCCAACGTCCAACGTCGAACTTTCAACGTCCAACGAAGAGCGGCGGCGCCTCCGCGTTCGAAGTTGGACGTTGGACGTTGGACGTTGGACGTTCGCTCCCCTCCGTCAGGGGACGGCGGCGGCCGCGGCGGGCGGGTACTTGGGTGCGGGCTGGATGATCGGCATTTCGCTGGCGAGGAGGAGGTCGATGACGGTTGCGACGCGGTGCTCGATCTGGGTGAACTGGGCGGCGTGGAGCGGGGAGATGTCTCTGGCGATCTGGTCGTGGTACTTGTGGATCAGCTCGAGCCGCTGCGACTCGAACTTGAACCAGTCATCGCTCAGCGATGTGGCGGTGGCGTTGCTGAGCGCCTTGTCGGACTGGGCCTTGACGTACTTGCGCATCAGCTCGACGCGCTGATCGCCCAGGGCGAAGAGCTCCTGCTCGTATTCGTTGTAGATGGGCCAGAAGAGAGTCGACTCGTCCTTGGTCAGCTGCATGACCTGGTTGATGAGCGACGTCTTGCCGTCGGCCAGTTCGCCGCGCACTTCATCGACGTAGGCATAGGGAAAG
>JADMIO011482881.1_pt1 | contig 13968 bp, 12 predicted proteins | sample 8958161 | NCBI WGS metagenome assembly JADMIO01 (sample SAMN16585339, study PRJNA669376) | soil metagenome | isolation source: Crop rotation soil | place: USA: Cullars Rotation, Alabama | collected 2011 | reverse complement strand
CCCGCCGTCGGGCCTCCCCCATGGAATCCGGCGCGGAATCAGCCAAGGGAAGTGAGCTCCGCCGGCACGATCCGGTCGATTTCGTCCATCTCCTCCTCGCTGAGCCGCCAGCCTCCCGGGGCTCAGCCTGATCTTCAGCAAGCCGTGTGCCGCAGCAAAATCAGGTTGTCCCCCTGGGAGAGGAATTCGAGACGGCCGGCGGACGGGGGGGAGGGTTCGAGCCGGGGTAGTATCATCCCTCCGAGGAGCCAGGATGCCGAACCCCAGGCCTGATCCACAGACCGTCACTCCGGAAGGCGAGCCCGTTGCGACGCGGATCGCCGGTGTCAAGGTGCGGTCCGCCATCACCCACCCGGACGAGCGCGGCGAGGTCTGCGAGATCTACAACCCGGTCTGGGGCTTCCACGAGGAGCCGCTGGTCTACGCCTACCAGATCGGCATCCGTCCTCACCGGGTCAAGGGATGGGTGGTCCACCGCGAGCAGGACGACCGCCTGTTCGTGAGCCTGGGGACGGTGAAGATCGTGCTCTATGACGATCGCGCCGGGTCGCCTACCCAGGGCATGATCAACGAGATCTATCTCGGCGAGCGCAACCGGGGGCTGATCACCATCCCCAGGGGCGTTTTCCATGCGATCCAGAACGTAGGCGACACAGACGCCCTCCTGGTCAACTTGCCGACCCGGGCCTACAATCACGCCCGGCCGGACAAGCTCCGTCTTCCCTTGGATACCGACCAGATCCCCTACCGTTTCGAGGACCGCCAGGGCTGGTGAGCGCGCCCCGCGTCAGCGTCATCCTTCCGACCTACAACTGGAGCGCGGCGCTGCGCTTCTCGATTCCGTCTGTCCTGCGCCAGACCTTTCGCGACTTCGAGCTGCTGGTGATCGGCGACGCCTGCACCGACGACTCGGCCGCGGTGACCGCTTCCTTTGAAGATCCGCGGGTGGGCTGGCACAACCTGCCGCGGAATTCCGGGAGCCAGGCGGGGCCGAACAACGCCGGCCTGGAGATGGCGCGCGGCGAGTACATCGCCTACCTCGGGCACGATGACCTCTGGGATTCCATCCATCTCGCATCGCTGGTCGAGGCGCTGGACCGCACCGGCGCGGACCTGGCCTACTCGGTCGCCATCCTGTATGGGCCGCCCGGGAGCGGCATCCGGGGAGTCACCGGCCTCCTCGCCCCCCAGCCCGGCGAGCCGCTGCGCCACCTCCCTCCGACCTCCCTCATGCACCGGCGCGATGTCGTGGCGCGGATCGGTCCCTGGAAGGACCACCGGACGATCCGCCTGCCGCACGACTACGAATTCGTCCTGCGGATCTGGCAGCAGCGGCAGAGCTTCGTCGCGACCGGTCGCGTCTCGGCCTTCAAGTTCACCGCCTCCTGGCGGCCCGACATCTACCGCACCCACAGCACCGAGGAGCAGGCAGAGTGGACGCGGCGTCTGGAAACCGAGCCGGACTTCCGCGAGCGGGAGCTGCTCGACCTGGTGAGGGCGTACGCCACCAGCCGGGCGGTGGAGATCGGAGCGGAGCCCGAGGCTCCGCCGGGAGAGGTCGTCGAGCGCAGCAAGGCCTTCAAAGGGGTCGCGGCCGCGCTGCCGACGGAAGCGCGGACGGCGACGCTGCGGTTCGCTTTCGATCATGTGCTGCCAGGGCTCGAATGGCATGGCATCGAGCGCGATCCGCGGCACGGCACGTTCCAATGGAGCGGTCCTGGCACGAAGTCGTCCCTCCTCCTCCCGCTCGCCAATGATCGGGACCTGGAGATCACGTTCCGGGTTCTGCACTGTCTGGCGCCCGACATCCTGGACAGCCTGCGGCTGGAGGTCAACGGCGAGCCGGTCGCGCTGGCGAGGCGCACCGACAAGAGCGGCGGGATCCTGTTCACGGGCCGGCTGCCCGCGGCCGCCCTGGCGAGTACCCCCGGGCCGCCCCGGCTGACCTTCCTGGTAAGCCGGACCGTCTCGCCCGTGGAGCTCGATCCGGCCAGCGGCGACCGCCGCCGCCTGGGCCTGGCCTTCAACTGGATTGAAGTGCGGCCGGCAGGGACCCAATAGCAGGACGCCGCCCCTGGGCGTCAACGCGTGAGAGGCATGTCACGAAAGAGAATTGCAAATGATGCCCACGCGGTAGAGTTGCTGCGCCCCTGCCGAGAGCGCCGAGGATGGTGGCACCCGTTCGGGACCGGCGCTTGAGACTCTGGAAGTGCGAGAACGCAGAGTCGACGATAATGCAGTTTGGCACATATAATGCATCCTTGCGAGCATAGCGTTGACCTCGGCGATGCCAAGCGTCGACCACAACGAGCAAACCGCCCATAGGGGACCGCATCCCAGAGCTTGTCGTCCACTCGAACCGAGAAGGAGGTCTTAAGATTTATGCGTTTACTTCAAAGAAACGCCATCTTCGCCCTGGCTTTCCTGGCCGTGGCGCCGCACTCCTGGGCCGGGGACGATCCATGCGGTCAGTTTGGCGTTCCCAATTGCGGACCGTGTGGATATGCCTACAACCTGACGAAGGACGGCGGATTCGACTATGACTGCAATCCGGCGGTGTGGTCTTTCGGACCGCACACGTATCGCGCTACGTCCGGCTCGATCTCCTCCTGCGGCTACCCGACCTGGACGGCGCCGTTCGCGCAAGTCGATGGTCCGACAAACGGATGGGCGTTCTTCTGGCAGGACACGCTTGCGAAAAACGAGGAGGAAGACTGGGGGTCCCACTTCGCCTTCGGCTACACGATCGACATCAATGACTCGAATCCGAGCAACCAGGTGTATGTCGAGATCATCGATCTCAACACCAACGAGCATTGGGGAGTCGCCTACGTCACCGGCGCGCATTCTTGCGAGACCTACAATAGCCTCCAACTGGGGAATCACCCGAATTGGGTTGGACACATGCTGCGCGTGCAATTTGATACGTATCTGGTGAACTCGGCGTCCGTGAAGATCGAATCCGTGAACTTCTGGCAGAGCCATTATTAAGTTCGGTGGTCGGCTAAAGGCTCGAACTCCCCCTCAGACCCATGGGCTCTGAGGCTCGAAGACGACTGGCGGGAGAGCGAATTCGCCTCGCTCACCGCCAAGCGTCCTAGGCCGAACGCTGCCCCAAGTCCCTCGGTACCCTCATCAAGGCCTCTGAAGTGCAGTTCCACCACGAAGTCTCGAACCAGTTCCCTCTGGTCGCAGTTCTGAGCCGGCCCCGGCGCCTCGTTTCCCCCGCACGGCGGGAGGACTCCTCCCGCCGTCCGTCTTGCCACCACATGAAAATCCGGCGCCTGCCGGCCCAGCCGGACACGTGGACACGCGGCTTCTGCACACCCCACTGGCGAAGCGCCTGGCACCAGCCCCCCAGCACCGGCTCGCAGGGCTCGCCTCGCCGCCGGGGTCAGGGCGCACTTCACATCGACGGTGATGGCGAAGTCCCGCGCCTGATACGACTCGACCGCGATCGGGGATGTTTCCCTGCTCGTCGGCCTTGGGCGAAGCGGGATCCGGCACGAAGGCCGCCTGGGGGAATACCACTGCGCCTGCTGGAAGCGGGGGACATCCTGGTCACCACGTGGGAATCCTGGAAGACTGTTAAACTACCCTCTCACTTTGCGTCGGACAATGTGCGGGACAGCAAACCACCTTCACGCCCCTGTTCCGATGAAAGGAGAAACCATGAATCCGTTTCTGCGTCTTTGCATGTTGGCTGGCTGCATTATTGCGTCGACTCCGCCCGCGTCCCATCCTCATCAGAAGACGTCGATGGCTGGTTCCCCAGCACATGCGTCGGAGACAACGATTGAGGGCTTGCTTCGGGATATTGCGTGTCCCATTCAGAACCTCGATTCGAACGCGACTCACTTGAGCATGAAGTGCGTCCTCGATTGTGTGAAGGGTGGTTCGCCGCTCGCTATTCTGACCAAGGATGGTGACCTTTATCTGCCGATCTCTGACAAAATGCCTGACGCCGGTGAGCGGCAGAGGTTGATGCCCTTCGTGGGCAAATACGTGCAGGCGAGCGGGACCGTCTTTGAGCGCAACGGCACGCGCGCGATCGTGATTGCCGAAATCAAGGAGCTCAAGGACGTGCAGTTGACGCTGGAAGGCGAGTAATCATGTTACTGGTGGATGGAGAGCGGCGTCGAGCTCGAGGGCGGGCCTGACCTACTCGCTCCGCAGTACGCTCGCCGGATCGACGTGGGCGGCGCGGAGGGCGGGGATCATGCTCGCCAGGAACGCCGTCGTCGCGAGGAGGAGCGCCACGCTTCCGAAGGTGACGGGATCGGTGGTGCCGACGCCGAAGACGAGCCCCGCGAGGAAACGTCCGAGCCACAGGGCGGCGATCGCGCCGACGATCACGCCGATCCCGATCAGCGCCATCCCCTGGCTCAGCACCGAGCGCACGACCTGCTCGGTACGCGCGCCGAGGGCCATCCGGATGCCGATCTCCTGCCGCCGCTGCACCACCATGTAGCTGATCACGGCATAGAGGCCGAGCGCCGCGAGCACCAGGGACAGGACGGAGAAGACACCGAACAGCGCCATGGCGAGCCGGCGGTCGGCGAGCCCCGCGGCCACCACATCCTCCAGGGGCCGCACCTGGGCCAATGGCAGGTTGCGGTCCAGCGCGGCCACCACCCGGCGCAGCGAAGGCACGATGCTGTTCGGATCTCCGGTCGTCCGCACGAGGAGATTGGCCCATTCCGCCGGACGCTGCGCGTACGGAATATAGATCGCCGGCCGCGCCGGTTGATCGAGCGCCTGCTCTCGGACATCTCCGACGACGCCGACGATCTCCTGCATCCCCTTGGTATCCCACCTGAAGTCGACGTGCTTGCCGAGCGGGCTCTCGCCGGGGAAATAGCGCTGCGCCAAGGCCTGGTTGACGACGACCACCGGCGGTGCGCCGGCGATGTCGCGCTCGCTGAAGACGCGCCCGGCGAGGACCGGAATGTGCAGCGCCTCGAAATAGCCCGGCGAGGCGACCCGCTTCTCGGCGAATGGCTCTTTGCCGCGCGGATACTCGCGCCCTTCGATGGCGATCCCCCCGTTGCTCCCTCCGCCGAGAGGGATGTCGCTGACCAGGGCTGCGGTCCGGACGCCCGGGAGCGCCTGCACGCGCTCGCGCACCTCCCGGAAGAAGGCGGCCTGCTGGTACCCCTCGGGATAGCTGTTGTATGGCAGGAGGAGATAGCTGGTCATCACGTGCTCAGCGTCGAAGCCCTTGTCGACGGCGAGCAGCCGCTCGAGGCTGCGGAGGAGCAGGCCGGCGCCGATGAGGAGCGCGAACGAGAGTGCCACCTCAGCCACGATGAGCGTGCCGCGCAGACGCTCGCGGGCCGGCCCGCTGGCGGTCCCGCGCACGCCTTCTTTCATCACCTCGCCCAGATCCGCTCGCGAGGCACGCAGCGCAGGGAGGAGGCCGAAGAGCAGCCCCGTACAGAGGGACAGGACCAGCGCAAAGCCCAGGATCTTCGCATCGACGGTGGCCTCGGCGAGCCGCGGCACGCTGCCCGGGCCGAGCGCGCGCAGACCCGCCACGCCGGCCCAGGCCACGAGCACACCGACGCCGCCGCCGAGCAGCGCCAGCAGCAGGCTCTCGACCAGCAGTTGCCGCACGAGGCGCCCGCGCGCCGCGCCGAGCGCCGCCCGGACGGCGATCTCCCGCCGCCGCACCGCCGCACGCGCGAGCAGCAGGTTCGCCACGTTGGTGCACGCGATGAGGAGCACCATGGCCACGGCGCCGGCCAGGGCGATGAGGAGGGGCCGCGCGTTGCCGATCACGAGGCGCTCCAGGGGGACGAGTTGGACGTCCTGGTCCGTCCCCACGGCCTCCTTCAGCCCGCGAGCGAAGGACACGGTCCGCTCCTCAGCTTGCGCGAGGCCGATCCCGGGGCGCAAGCGCCCGAGCACGTCCAGGAATTGCATGTCGCGCGGCGCGTTTTTTTCGTTGAGCCGCAGGGAAGTCCACGCGTCGAGCTCCTGCGCGGCGGCCAGGGCGGTCGGCACGGCCGAGCGCCGGCCCGGGGGGATGATCCCGATGACGGTGTACGGCTGCTCTCCCAGCGTGAGGGTCCGGCCGAGGATGCGCGGATCGCCGCCGAAGCGGCGCCGCCACAGCCCTTCGCTCAGCATGATCACGCGCTCGGAGCCGGGTAGATCCTCGGCCGGCGAGAACAGACGCCCGACGTGCGGCACGACGCCCAGCATCCGCGGCACGCTCGCCGACATCTGGCCGACCTTGAGCAGCTCCGGCTCCCCCGCGCCGGTCAGCGTGTATGTCGTCCTCCAGTACGTGCCGAGGTCGGCAAAGACCTCCGTATCCCGTTTCCAGTCGAGATACTGGGGAAACGAGAACGGGTTCTGGCCGGGACCGTAGACCGCGACCAGGCGCTCGGCCTCTGGGTAGGGCAGGGGCCGGAGCAGGGCGGCGTCGATCACGCTGAAAATCGCCGTGGTGGCGCCGATGCCGAGCGCGAGCACCAGCACCACGGCCAGGGTGAAACCCGGTGCCTTCCACAGCCTGCGCAATCCATAGCGGATGTCCTGGAGCAAGTCACTCATGGCCTGGGTCCTCCTGGAGCGGCGGAGCTTGCGGGTGTCGTGATCGCGCAGCCAGCGCGCCACCTTGTCGGGATCGCCGAACCGGGCGAGGGTCTCCTCGCGGGCAGCGGCGGGGGAGAGGCCGGCGGCCAGGAAATCGCGCTCGCGCATCTCGAGATGGAAGCGGAGCTCGTCGTCTACGTCTGCCGCGATATCCGGTCCCCAGAAGCGCAGATAGCGGCGCCAGCGAGGCTGCTCGCGCACGTCAGATTTCCTCAGACTTCAGACCACGGACGGCTCGGTTTCGAGCACGCACATGACGGCGCGGGCGAAGCGCATCCACGACGAGGCGTCGGCGTGCAGGTGCTGCCGGCCTTCGCGGGTGATCGCGTAGAAGCGGGCGCGGCGGTTGTTCTCGGAAAACCCCCACCGCGACTCGACGAAGCCGCGGTCCTCCAGGCGCCGCAGCGCCGGGTAGAGCGAGCCCTCCTCGATCATCACCACATCGCCGGTGACGTCCTGGATCCAGCGGACGACGCCGTAGCCGTGCCGTTCCTCGCCGGCGAGCGCCTTGAGGATCAGCAGGCCGAGCGTGCCTTGTAAGAGATCTCCGGAATCGCGTCCCATCGCAGGCCCTCCATCGCCTGCGGAGACGTTAGCTTATCTTCCCATAGGCTTGCAAGGGGTGGGAGCGCCGCGGCGCTCCTCTAGGTGGATCAACTGAAACCATGACGTTTGTCGTTATGAACGGCAGGCGTTATCATGCATCTGATGATCCGGAGCTTCCGCGACGCCGAGGCGGAGAAGCTGTTCTACCGCCAGAGGTCGCGACGGCTCCCGCCGGATTTTCTGCGGACAGGTCTGAGAAAGCTTGTCCTGCTTGACGCGGCGCAGACTCTCCAGGATCTTCGGCTCCCTCCAGGGAACCACCTGGAAAAGCTCTTCGGGGACCGAGCGGGACAGCACAGCATCCGGATCAACGACCAGTGGCGCATCTGCTTCGTCTGGAGGGACGAAGGCGTCGAGGATGTCGAAATCGTCGACTATCACTGAGGAGGTCTCTCATGGCGAACGACAAGCTCCCCCCCATCCACCCTGGCGAGATCCTCCAAGAAGACTTCCTTGGCCCTTTGGCAATCAGCCAGTACCGGCTGGCTCGGGACATCAGCGTTCCTCCTCGCCGGATCAACGAGATCGTACATGGGAAACGGGGCATCACCGCGGATACCGCGCTGCGCCTTTCCCGGTACTTCGGTACCTCGGAACGATTCTGGCTCCATCTCCAGGCCCAGTTCGATCTGGAATCGGAAAGGGACCGGCTCGGCGATCGGCTCAACAGAGAGGTCGTCGTGCTGGCGCGGACGGCTTGATCTGGGCGGGGCTCGTCTGATTACTGCTCGGCACGTCTCCTACTCCTGAAGCGCCTCGCTGGGCGACACGGCGTCGACCTCCCTCTCTCGTGGTACATCCTGGAGGGGGCGCGTTTTTGCTAAGGATATGGTGTATGCTTCGTACTCTTCGGTAAACCGAAGGGCTAACGAAGGGAGGCTCCTGTGAAGAAGAATACGAAGAAAAATCAGAAGAATCAGAAGAAGGACGCGAAGAAGCTGGCGCTCCATCGCGAGACGCTGAGCGTCTTGGACGAAGCAAAGCTCACGGACGTCGCTGGTGGCGCCACGAGGTGCCCCACCGGATGCAGTGTCTGCTGAGGGCCATTTCGTCAGAGTGCTCTCCTGATCGAAAATTCTTCCTTGCTAGGAGCTTCTCGTTGGAGGAGCTCCTGGCCGCCTCCAAATCTTTCGCGAAGAGGTAGGCTGCGGCCCAGCCCGCAGTTACTCCTGAAGCGCCTCGCCAGGCGACACTCGTGCCGCCCGCCAAGCCGGACCGGCGCTGGCCAGGAGCGCCACGAGGGCGAGGAGCAGCGCCGCGGCCCCAAATAGAATGGGATCGGCGACGCTCACTCCGAAGAAGAGGCTGGCCAGGGCGCGGCCGAGGGCCAGGGCGGCTCCGAGCCCCAGGACGATGCCCAGGAGAGTGGGCCGCATCCCGTCGAGGATCACCAGGCGGAGCACGTCCCGGATCTGCGCTCCCAGGGCCATGCGCACGCCGATCTCCCGCTGCCGCTGCCCGACGGTGTAGGAGAGCACGCTGTAGATCCCCACCGCTGCCAGGAGCAGGGCGAGACCCGCGAAGACGGAGAGGAGCAGCATGCTGAAGCGATCCTGCGCAAGCATGGCGGCCACGGCGGAGTCCAGAGACTGGACCTCCAGAAGCGGCAGGTCCTTGTCTTCGGCGTGGATGGCGCGGGCGACCGCGGAGACCAGGCTCTCGGGTTGGGTCGTCTTCGTGCGCACCACGAACGTCGTCGCCGGCCACGGCTTCTGGGCCATCGTCTGATAGACAGTCGGAGTCGGTCCCGCGACCCGCATCCCGTCCACCTTGACGTCGGCGACCACGCCCACGACCTCCTGCGAGACGTGCGGGGCGATGCCGCCGAGGACCAGCCGCTTGCCGAGAGGGTCCTCGCCGGGCCAGAAGCGGCGGGCCATGGATTCGCTGATCAGGACGACCGCCGGCCGGTCGAGGGTGTCCGCGGTGGAGAAGTCGCGCCCGCTCCGGAGTGCGATGCGCAGGGTCCGCAGGTAGCCCGGCGAGATCAGGCGCACCGCCACCTGGGGCTGCTCCGCGAGGGCGCCCGTCGTCCGGCCTTCGATGGCGACCGGCTCGTTCAACCCCGGCTCGGTCAGGGGGAGCCAGTCGACCGTGGCGGCGTCCTGGACTCCCGGCACGGCCCGCAGCCGCGTGAGCACCCGGTCGAAGAAGGCGCTCTGCTGGCGGGGCTCGGGGTACTGCTGCTGCGGAAGGCCGAGGACCAGAGTCAGAACACCATGAGGATCGCAGCCGGGATCGCCGCGCTGGAGGACTGCGAGACTCTCGATCATCAGCGCCGCGCCGAGGAGGAGGACGAGCGACAGCGCGACCTCGGCGACCACCAGCGCGCCGCGGGTGCGCCGGCCGCCGGCCACCGCGTCGGTCCGCCCCAGGCCGCGCTGGAGAGCACGCTGGAGATCGCTCCGCAGGAAAGACCAGGCCGGCGCCAGAGCGGCGGCGAGCCCGGCGAAGAGCGAGATCGCCAGCGTGAAGGCGAGGATCCGGAGATCCAGGTGGACCTCGAGCCCCCGGCGGAACGAGCTCCCCAGGAACCCGGCGAAGAGCGCCACGCCGAAGTGCGCCAGGTAGAGACCCAGGGCGCCGCCGGCCAGGGCGAGGAGCAGCGCCTCCGCCGCGAGTTGCCGCACCAGTTGCCCGCGGCTCGCCCCAAGCGTGCCGCGGATGGCCGTCTCCTTGCTCCGGCCCAAGGTCCGCACGAGGACCAGGTTGGCTACATTGGCGCAAGCGATGAGGAGGACGAAGACGACCGCGCCCAGGAGCAGGAGGAGGGCCGGGCGCACCCTTTCCGTCAGGTAGTCGTGGAGCGGCTGGACGAGGGTGGTCCAGCCTTTGTCCGCCTCGGGATACGCCCGCGCAAAGCGGTCCGCCAGGGTGTCCATCTCCGCCTGCGCCTGAAGGTGGTCCACGCCGGGCTTCAGGCGGGCGATGACATTCAGAAAGCGCTCGCCCCGGACCGCGCGCTCCTTGGCGTTCCAGGCGAGCGGCACCCAGACCTGGACGGTCGCCGGGTACCAGCCCGCCACCCGGAGGGCAGGCATGACGCCGACCACCGTGTGGCGCCGGCCGTCGAGCACGAGCTCCCGGCCGAGAATCCGCGGATCGGACCCGAAACGGCTCTGCCAGAGCCCCTGGGAGAGGATCACGACGCCGTCGTGGCCCGGCTCCTCTTCGCCGGGCGCGAAGGCCCGGCCGAGGACCGGTTGGATCGCGAGGACGGAGAAGAAGTCGCCCATCACGGTGGCGGCCGTGAGCGCCTCGGGCTCCTGCCCGCCGGTCAAGGTCAGGGAGCCGCCCCGGTAGGCCGCCAGCGCCGCGAAGGAGTGGCTCTGGGCCCGCCAGTCGAAGTAGTCGGCGGGCGACGCTGCCCTGAAGGACTCTGCCGGAGGCGGCGGAGCCTCCTCGAGCCGCATCATCCGTTCGGGCTCCGGGAAGGGCAACGGCCGCAACAGCGCGGCGTCGACGACGCTGAAGAGTGCGGTATTCGCCCCGATCCCGAGAGCCAGGATGCCGACCGCGGCCACGGCGAAGCCGGGGCTCTTGCGGAGCGTGCGCAGACTGTAGCGGAGGTCCAGGCCCACAGCGCTCATGGTACCGCGATGTCTGAGACGGCGGCGACGGCGGCGGCCGGCACCCGTGGAGATAGGACCGCCAGGACCGCACCCATGTTCGTCAGGTGCAGGAAGGCCGAGCGGCGCACCTCGTCGGCGGTCTGGCGGCCGAGCGTCTCGTCGTCCAGATCGCGGGCGCCGGTCGCCTCGGGATCGATCTCCACGTCGTAGCCGCGCACCAGAGCCTCCCGTGTGGTGGTGGAGACGCACATGTGGGCGTAGAACCCGACGATCAGGACGGCGCGCACGCCGAGCGACTGGAGCCACGTCTCCAGTGCGGTGCCGCTGAACGCCCCGAAGACATCCTTCTCGAAGATCCTCTCGGATCCGGCACCCGGCTGGGGTCCGAGACCGGGCGAGAGCTCCGCCCCCCAGGAGCCGGGCGCGAACGCCGGCCCTTCATGCGGCCGGTTGTGGTGGACGACCCAGGCGATCGGCCTCGCCTCGCGCCGCGCCTCCTCGACCCGCTCGCGGATCGCGGCGAGAGCGGCCGCGTGGTTGGGAACGGGACGATGTCCCTGCGGTGAGAACTCGTTCTGGGCGTCGACGACGATCAGAGCCTTCATTGCCTTCATCGGGGGGCCTCCTGGAGTGAGCCTGCGATCGGTTACCATGGCGGAAGCGCTGGGCTGCCGCTCCTTTCGAGACGACGACAGCATGACGGAGCCGGCGGAACTCTCCCAACCAGCGATAACACCGATCGGAGCCGCCGATGAGCGCAAAGCAGGCACGCCCTGCGCCGGCCCAGGAGGCGCCGGCCGCGGAAGCCCGGGCTGCCGCTGGCCGACGTGCGGCTGGTGCTGCTCTGCGGTGCCGAGCATCCGCTGGCGCCGCCGGGGAACGTGTCGGTGCCGCGGGCACGTCTGGCGCCGTTCCGCATCTTTACGAGCGACTCCTCGGGCGACTTCCACGCCCTGCTCCACGGCTTCTTCCACGCCGACGGCCTGCTCTGTCGCGGAGGCGATCATCTCTGTCGCGGAGAAGGTCTTCTTTGTCGGGGAGACGATTCATTTTGTCGGGAGACGACCGTCTTATTCTTGTCGCGGGAACGATCGACTCTGTCTTGAATGGAATCGACTTTGTCGGGTAGATGATCGTCATTGTCGCGGATTAAATCGATTCTGTCGGGGAGACGGTCTTCTCTGTCGCAGAACCGATTGACTTTTGTCCGGGGATACGGTCGACTCCAGGGGGAGAGGGGAGTGAAGAACCCGATCGACGCCCTCGGAGGCTTGATCCGCCTATACGTCAAGCGCCTTACCCGCTCCCTGGCACCGCTCCCGGGGAGCCGCGCGCTGGCCGAACAGTAGCTAGACGTGGGAAAAGGAATTTCGCGTCCGTCTGCAATAAGGTCGCCACTTCGACGGCCCGGAGAATAGAAAGGCCATACGTAAGGAGGGAAGACTATGGCTAGCGTTGAGGGCGCTGCTCTAACCCTCACTGCGTCGGGCTTGGCTTCTTTCTTCCAAGGGAGGAGTAATGACTTCGAAACTAGCGATATGCAAGCCATGGCTCACCGAAGCGTAAGTGCCCGAACTAAATCGGGACCAATCCACAAGAGGAGCTAGCGAAAATGAGCGATGTAGTCATCGGAATCACGAATATTGCTGAGGGCACCGGGACCGAGTTGATGGCGAAACCTGATGTGAGAGGAGACTTCGGCAATTCTTTTATCCTCCAGTTGACGCCGCATGCCGATTTTCTCACCTTTGGATTGACGCAAGCGATCGACGGCGTAAGAGCGTTTGGGACCAACGGCGGCCACGGCCTCTTCGGATCGAGCAGCGGAGGCGACGGCATACGAGGGGACAGCACGGCGCCTAACCACAGTGGAGTTGTCGGCATCAACGATAGCAGCCCCGGCACTGGCGTTTTTGGCCGCAGTAGGCCTGGGAATGGGGTGCTCGGCAATACTGACACAGGGATCGGCGTTAGCGGCACGGCCGACTCTTCGGGAACGGGCCTCGACGGCCATAGCAACGGCGGCGACGGCGTGCGAGGGGCAAGTGAGACGGCTGTCGGAGTATTCGGAAGTGGTGTCAAGGGCGTGGTTGGCGTGGTCACAGGCTTCGGAGCGGTGGAGGAAACACCCGAGATTCAACAAACAAATATAGGAGTATTCGGCGCCGGGCCCAAGGGCGTAGTTGGCGTGTCTAGAACCGATGGCCAACCTGCGGTTTCCGGTGAGAACAACGTTCAGTTTTTTGAGGGAACCGCAGCGTTTGGCACAGCTGGTGTGCAAGGCTCCAGTGCTTCCGGCGATGGCGTGATCGGCATCGCGAATGTGTTGGGGAAAACCGGCGTCGTTGGATTAAACAAAAAAGGTACCGGCGTTTTTGGAGCCAGTGTTGAATTCTTGGGTGTGGACGGAAGCAGTGAGACGAATGCGGGCGTACGAGGAGTCAGTAAATTGAATAACGGCGTGATCGGTACAACGGCTGCGAATGGCAAGAGTGGGGTTTTCGGAGAGAACTCTGGAAAAGGGCAGTCGGTTGTGGCCCCCGGAGCGTCTCTTGAGTTCGTTGGCGTGAGCGGAAAAGCGGATGACTCCTCCGGAATTGGTGTCTTTGGCGGTAGCGCCCAGGGTACAGGCGTATCCGGCCGGGGCGGTAGGTTGGGCGGTATCTTCGAGGGTGGCAGAGCCCCGTTGCGGCTCATGCCATCTTCAACATCTGGTGCCCCGGCCCCGCCCAGCGGTTTTCACGGCGCCGGTGAATTCTTTGTTGACGCCAATGGCGGATTGTTCTATTGCAAGGTTAGTGGAACATCAGGCACTTGGGTGAAGCTCGCATGAACTGCCGGTGTCTTGGATAGCCACCCGCCGAACAGGTACTGCTGGGGGAGAGGTGGGGGAGAGGTGCTGGGGGAGAGGTGCCACCGGCGTCGACGACGCTGAAGAGGGCCGTATTCGCCCCGATCCCGAGCGCCAGAATGCCGACCGCGGCGGCGGCGAAGCCAGGGCTCTTGCGGAGCGTGCGAAGGCTGTAGCGGAGTTCGAGGCCCACCGTGCTCATGGTACCGCGGTATTGGAGACGATGGCGACGGCGACCGGCACCCGTGGAGATAGGACCGCCAGGACCGCACCCATGTTCTTCAGGTGCAGGAAGGCCGAGCGGCGCACCTCGTCGGCGGTCTGGCGGCCGAGCGT
>JADMIO011040755.1_pt1 | contig 13968 bp, 10 predicted proteins | sample 8958161 | NCBI WGS metagenome assembly JADMIO01 (sample SAMN16585339, study PRJNA669376) | soil metagenome | isolation source: Crop rotation soil | place: USA: Cullars Rotation, Alabama | collected 2011 | reverse complement strand
GGTTCCCTTCTGCTTCCACGGCTTCTGGTTACCGCCGGTGACGAGTCCGCGCGTGCGAGTGTAGGCGAGGCCGAGGCGCTGATTGGCGAGGAACGCCTTCACCGCCTGGTGCATCACCGGCATGTTGATCGTCCCGTCGAACAAATCGCCGGGAAGATCGACGCGCTCGCGCTCGGTGCCGCCGGCGGTGTACGCCGGTGCTTTCAAAGTTTGCGTAGCAGTCTCTGCCATTAGCCTTGCTTCCTGATCATCACGATTCCGTTCGTCGGACCAGCAACGGAGCCGCGGATGTAGATGAGATTGCGTGCAGCATCGACGCGCTCGACGCGAAGGTGCGTCTGAGTGTGACGTGCGGCGCCGTAGTGGCCAGGCATTCTCTTGCCCTTGATGACACGCGACGGATCGGTGCCGGGGCCGATTGAGCCGGGACGACGGTGCTTGGTATTACCGTGAGTGTTCGGACCACCGCCGAAGCCGTGGCGCTTCACGACGCCCTGGAAACCGCGGCCCTTGGAAGTGCCGGTGACTTTGACCTGCTCGCCGGGCGCGAAGATCTCCACCGTGATCTTGTCGCCAAGATTGTAGGTCGGAACATTCTTCTTATTGTCCGGCAGCATCGCGTCGTCGAGACGGAAGCTGCGGAAGTGCGAGGGCGCGACCTGGAGGCCGGACTTCGCGGCGTGACCGACGATCGCCTTGTGAGCGCGACGGCCGCGCGGCGTGCGCTCGCCTTTCTTCGACTCGCGGGCGTGACGCTGCTCGCCGAAGCCAAGCTCGACGGACTCGTAGCCAGCCTGATCCTTTTTCAGAATCCGCGTCACCGAATTGGGAGTCGCCTCCACCACGGTGCATGGAATCTGTTGTCCTTCGTCATTGAAGATCTGGGTCATCCCCACCTTACGACCAATTATTCCTATCATTTACCCTCTAACAGTTCGCAATTCGTGTCAGTGAACCGCTACTCGACCTTGATTTCGACGTCGACGCCGGCCGGAAGATCGAGCTTGGTCAGCGCATCGACCGTAGCCGCGCGCGAGTCAAGAATGTCGATCAACCTCTTGTGCGTCTTGAGCTCGAACTGCTCGCGCGACTTCTTGTCGACGTGCGGCGAGCGGAGAACGGTCCAGCGCTTCGTTTTTGTCGGCAAAGGAATCGGACCACTAACCTGCGCACCCGTCTTCTCCGCGGTGCGGACGATGTCCGCTGACGCCTGGTCGATGACGGCGTGGTCAAACGCCTTGAGCCGAATTCGAATTCTTCCTGCCATGACTATCTCTCGAGTGTATTTGCGTTACTTGATGATCTTGGTTACTACACCAGCGCCAACGGTTCTGCCACCTTCACGAATCGCGAAGCGGAGTCCTTCGTCCATCGCGATCGGTGTAATGAGCTCGATCGTCATCTGAACGTTGTCGCCCGGCATCACCATCTCCATCCCTTCAGGCAACTCAACTGACCCAGTCACGTCCGTCGTCCTGAAGTAGAACTGGGGACGATATCCCTTGAAGAAAGGCGTGTGTCTTCCACCCTCCTCCTTGGTCAGCACGTAAACCTCAGCGTTGTACTTGGTGTGAGGCGTGATGCTCCCCGTCTTGGCCAGCACCATCCCACGCTCCACGTCGTTCTTGTCGATGCCGCGAAGAAGCAGACCGACGTTGTCACCTGCCTGACCGTCATCGAGCAGCTTTCTAAACATCTCGACGCCAGTGATCACCGTCTTCTTGTCACTCCCAAAGCCGATCAAAGCCACTTCCTCTCCAACCTTGATCTTTCCCTTCTCGATACGTCCGGTCGCTACCGTGCCGCGGCCAGTGATCGAGAACACGTCTTCAACCGGCATCAGGAACGGCTTATCCGTCTCACGCTTGGGCTGCGGGATATAACTATCCAACGCATCCATCAGCTCGCCGATCTTCTTCCCGTACTCAGAGTTGGGATCCCCTGACTCTAAAGCCTTGAGCGCGCTTCCCTTGATGATCGGGGTGTCGTCGCCCGGGAAGTCGTAAGAGCTAAGCAGCTCTCTCACTTCGAGCTCGACCAGGTCCAGCAGCTCCGGGTCATCGACCATGTCCACCTTGTTCATGAACACGATGATGTAGGGCACGTTCACCTGCTTGGCGAGCAAGATGTGCTCTCTCGTCTGAGGCATCGGGCCGTCTGCGGCACTAACCACCAGGATCGCTCCGTCCATCTGGGCGGCACCCGTGATCATGTTCTTCACATAATCGGCGTGGCCCGGGCAGTCGACGTGAGCGTAGTGACGCTTCTCACTCTCGTACTCGACGTGTGCGGTCGCGATCGTGATGCCGCGCTCTCTTTCCTCAGGCGCCTTATCGATCTGATCGAAGGCCACCGACTGAGCCAGTCCCTTCTTGGCCTGGATTGCCGTGATGGCAGCGGTCAGAGTCGTCTTACCATGATCGACGTGACCGATCGTTCCAACGTTTACGTGCGGCTTGTTACGCTCGAATTTGGCTTTGGACATTTCTTATCTCGCCTTTGCGGTGACTTTATTGATGATTTCTTCTGCTTTCGACTTTGGAACTTCTTCGTAGTGCGCGAACTCCATGGAGTAGACCGCGCGGCCCTGCGTCATCGATCTCAGCTTGGTTGAGTAGCCGAACATCTCCGACAGCGGCACCTGCGCATCGATGACCTGCGCTTCGCCGCGCTGATTCATTCCACCGATTCTGCCGCGGCGCGATGACAGATCGCCAAGTACATCGCCCATGTACTGGTCGGGCGACACGACTTCCACTTTCATGATCGGCTCGAGCAGGACTGCGCCCGCTCTCTTCGCCGCTTCTTTGATCGCCATCGAGCCGGCGATCTTGAACGCCATTTCGCTGGAGTCGACGTCATGGTACGAGCCGTAGACCAGCTCGGCTTTCACATCGACCATCGGGTAGCCCGCGAGCACTCCGCCTTCGAGCGCTTCGCGCATGCCTTCTTCCGACGGCTTGATGAACTCACGCGGAATCACACCGCCGACGATCTTGTCCTCGAACACAAAGCCTTCGCCCTGCTTCGCCGGCTCGACGTTGATCACGACGTGACCGTACTGGCCCTTACCGCCCGACTGGCGAATGAACTTGCCTTCGACCTTTTCAACGCGCTTCCTGATCGTCTCTCTATAAGCAACCTGCGGACGGCCGATGTTCGCATCGACCTTGAACTCGCGCTGCATACGATCGACGATGATCTCGAGGTGCAGCTCGCCCATGCCGGAGATGATCGTCTGACCAGTCTCGGCGTCCGAGTGAACGCGGAAAGTCGGATCTTCCTCGGCCAGCTTCTGTAGCGCGATCGCAAGCTTGTCCTGATCCGCCTTGGTCTTCGGCTCGATTGCAACGTCGATGACCGGATTCGGGAACTTCATCGCCTCGAGCACGATCGGCGAATCTTCTTCCGTCATCGTGTCGCCGGTACGTGTGTCCTTGAGTCCGATGGCAGCCGCGATATCGCCCGCGCGTACTTCCTCGATTTCCTCTCTCTTGTTGGCGTGCATCTGGAGCAGACGCCCGATGCGCTCGCGCTTGTCCTTCGTCGCGTTGTAGACGTACGACCCGGACTTGAGAACGCCCGAGTAAACGCGGAAGAACGTCAGCTTACCAACGAACGGGTCGGTCGCAATCTTGAACGCGAGTCCCGCGAAGGGCTCTTCATCGCTCGGATGACGTTCGGCGGTCTCGCCGTCGGAGAGGTGGCCTTCGATGGCGGGGATGTCGGCTGGCGAGGGGAGATAGTCGACGACGGCGTCGAGTGCCGCCTGGACGCCCTTGTTCTTGAACGCAGCGCCGCAAAGCACGGGCACGATGTAGCCGCCCACGGTGGCGCTGCGAATGGCGTGTCGGATTTCCGGAATGGTGAGCTCGGTGCCGCTGAAGTACTTCTCGATCAGCGCTTCGTCATGCGAGACGGCGGCTTCGATCACATCGTGGCGCGCCTTCTCCATTACTTCCTTGAACTCTTCCGGAACCTCGGTGATCTCGAACTTCTTGCCGAGCGATTCGTCGTCGAACACATACTGCTTGCGCTCGATGACGTCGATGTGGCCAGTGAAGCTCTCACCGCTGCCGACCGGCAGCTGGATCGGATACGCGTCCTTGGTGAGTCGATCCTTGATCATGCGCAGGCAGCGATCGAAATCGGCGCCGACGCGGTCCATCTTGTTGGCGAAGATCAGTCGCGGGACTTTGTAGCGATCGGCCTGACGCCAAACGGTCTCAGTCTGCGGCTCGACGCCGGCGACTGAATCGAGAAGGGTAATCGCACCGTCGAGTACGCGCAGCGAACGCTCGACCTCGACTGTGAAGTCGACGTGGCCGGGCGTGTCGATGATGTTGATTCGGTACTCCGTCCCATTACGCTCCCAGAAAGCAGTCGTGGCAGCGGAGGTGATGGTGATTCCGCGTTCCTGCTCCTGCTCCATCCAGTCCATCGTCGCGGTGCCTTCATGCACCTCGCCGATTTTGTGGGTCTTGCCGGTGTAATAGAGGACGCGCTCGGTCATAGTCGTCTTACCAGCATCGATGTGGGCCATGATGCCGATGTTGCGATAATGATCGAGCGGAGTGTTGCGTGGCATAGCTTCGAAATTCTCTCTATGTGAAGTCGCTTTTGCGGCGACGCTCAGCGTTACTGGTCCTGCTTCTCGCGCTGCCAAGGCAGCCCTTAATCAACAAAAACGCGGGTGGACCAGCCGTCCCCGAGGGACCGGTATCCATCCGCTGCCGCCGGGTGCACTCGCAGCTGTTTCGCGAGTGGGGACTCGAGGCGCGCCACACAGATCGTGGCGATCGATTTTTTTCTACTTGACCGCATCGTGTAAAGCGCGGTGCGGTATAGCCTTGTAAAGGTATTCGCTGAAGGAGCTAAGTCAAGGCAACGGAGACAAAGAAAACGACGAACTGCTTGGTGGCGACAAGCAGTTGGTTTTCGCTCAGACCGAGACTTGCGCAACCTGACTTTGTGACATAAAGTACTCTACATTCGTCTTACCTGACCATGACTACGCCTACTGATCAGCCTCGCTCCGCCAAAATCGCCTGGATTTGCGCCCTCATCACCGCCGCGATCGGCGCAACCATCCTCTTCTCCGCCGACAACGGCATCAACTGGCCGATTTGGGTTACCGCCGCGTCGGGCTCGCTTCTTCTCGCGCGTTATTCCGCCATCGGCCGCGTCGAGACTCCACTCCTTATTCTCTGCGCCTGGGCGACCGTAATCAGCTTCGCTTTTGCCCTGAAGACCGCGCCGCCCTTCCCCGGGTTCACCATACTGGCCGACGCGGTGCTCCTCGGCATGGCCGTCATCACACTCGGCGCCGAGCGCTGGAGCGAACTATCCGCCAAGCTGTTGGCGGCCGTTCCGTTCCTCGCGCCGTTCCGGGTTTTCACAACGACCGCGCAGGAAGTAGCAGGAGCGCCGCGATCGGTGTCGTCCCCCCGCTCACGCGCTCTGATCCGCGGCGGGCTGCTCACCGTTCCGCTGGTCATCGTCCTTGTCGCGCTGCTTGCCAGCGCCGATCCGATCATCAGCTGGGGAACCGACCGCATTACTTCGTGGCTGCCCGACTGGTCGTTCCCGCCGCGCCTCGTGTTCTTCCTGTTCTTGCTCGCGCTTACTCTGGGCGCCAATGCACTCGGCATTCGTCAAATCTCGATGCGGCTGCCGCAATATCCGAGCGTTCCTGGTCGCATCTCGATCGGGATGACTGAACAGCGGATGATCCTCTGGAGCGCAGCCGTGATTCTGTGGTTGTTCGTCGCGCTGCAGGCCTCTTATCTGATTCACCCGCCACCGGCGGCGCTCGGGACCGGCGTGACGTTCGCCGAATTTGCGCGGCGCGGATTCGGTGAGCTCTCCTTCGCGGTAACCATTGTCGGCGCAATCATCATCATTCTCGAGTATGCTCGCCCAGCCGATCTCACCGCACGTGAGCGGGCGACGCTGCGACGACTTGACTTCGCCCTCCTGATTGCGCTCGAGCTCATTCTTATCTCGGCATTCCGTCGGGTCATCCTTTACGAAGAAGCCTACGGGTTCACCGAAGCACGCGTCGTTGCGCAGACGTACATGGTGGTGATGGGAATGGCGTTGGCCGCCCTCGCCTGGGAGATCTGGCGCGGGTCCATCTCCGTCTCCTTTGGCCGCAGAATCGCCGAGCTCACCCTTGGCGCTTTCACGGTGCTCGCGTTCTGGAATTTTCAGGCGTGGATCGTCAATCGAAACGTCGACCGCGTTGCCAACGGTGGGAGATTCGATGCGTCGTACCTGGCCAGCCTGTCCGCGGACGCGACGCCCGCACTGATCAAGCGGCTGCCCGAGATTCCTCAGCCACAGCGCGACACCGTCGAACGGCGCCTGGCCTGCCGATCAGTCACCAGGGACGACCGGTGGTTCGAATGGAACCGGAGTCGGGAAGCAGCGAGGGCAGCGAGAGCTACATGGAATGGCCCGGTGTGTCCGCCGAGAGTTCAGCCCGCACCTCGAGTCATTTCCAACGACTAACTGATGGCTGGCTTGGGCCGTACCATCAGGTAGATCGGCCAGCTGGCCGCGATGAGAACCAACGAGTAGACACTGTTTCTGGTGTCGGCGAAGAACGCTCCAACCAGGAACGCGATCGAGAGTATCAGGACGAGCCCAGTCGTCCAGGGATGTCCAATCGCGCGAAATGGCCGACGCGCGTCGGGCTCGCGCCGGCGCAGCAGAAACACCGTGATGAACATCAACGCGTACTGCGCGACAAACAGAAACGCGGTGACGGCGAGGACGATCTCGAGCGTTCCGGTAATTACCATCACCAGACACGCGGCCGCGCTCAGAAGCAGGGCAACAACTGGTGTGCCACCGCGATTGACGTAGTCCGCCGCCGGTACGAATCCAAAGACGCTTAGGCGATGCAGTACGCGCGACGTCATCAATTGAAAAGCGTTCACCGCACTCAACAGCGACACGATCGTCAGCACGCGAATCACGGTATCACCCTTCGCGCCGAAGATTGCGTTTGCGGCTGTCGCCGCCACCAGTGGCTGTCCCGACATCTGCGGAATGGTCAATACATATAGAAAGCCAACGTTGACCAGCAGATAAATTGCCGCCACTGCCGCCACGCCACCGAACATCGAGCGCGGAATATCCCGATCAGGATCTCTCAGCTCACCCGAGAAGTAGACGATTCCGTTCCAGCCGTCGTACGTGAAAATCACGGCCTGCATCGCCAGCACGAATGCGACGAGAAAAGGAAAACCGGCGGGCGTCGCCGTATTGCCCACCCCGCGGTTGAAGCCGTGGCCGGCCACGAAGCACGCAACGATCAGCACTGCGAAGGCAAGCGCTTTGAGCACCGCGGTGATGTTCTGCGCCATGCTGCCCATCTTCACGCCTCGCAGCTGTATGAGTGCGAAGACGATGATCACGATGCTGGCGAGCGTGGATGTGAGATTCTTCGCCAGGCCCAAGAGAATCGTGAGATACTCTCCGATCACCAGCGCGGCCAGCGCGAGGCTGCTGCACGTCGACAGCCAGTCGCTCCAGCCGATCACGAAGCCCGCGTATGGTCCCATCGCGCGGCGCAGGTACACGGTGTAGCCGCCGGACTCCGGCATCATCGCCGCCAGCTCGGCGAGCGAATTCGCACCGAGCGCGGCGTAAAGTCCGCCAAGGATCCAGACTGCGAGGAACAGAAACGGACTCGGGAGCTTCTCGGCAACGACGCCCGGTGTCCGCAGGATTCCGGAGCCGATGCTGTTCCCGACGGTGACGGATATGCCGAACACCACCCCGAGGACCGCCAGCAGACCTAGACTGGCGCCATTCGATTTCGCCGAGTTGTTGTCCCGCGAGCTCGCGGGGTGGCTCACGCGCGCGGCGTCAGACGCGAAGATCCGTTTTCGCTGAGTGGTCTCTTCATGAAGTCGGCGAGCAATTCGTGAAAGTGGTGGGTGCCTACTTCACGCCGCTCCGAATATCGCCCGCGATCGTACAATCTCGATCGCACCCCTCGCTGCACAGACTCCACGACTTCCTCGTCTTCCATCTCCACCCGGTGCAGACCTGCGCCGACGCCACTCTCCCGCAGCGATGCGTCCCAGACGTAAGAAATGAACGACACTCGGGTGCGTCCGACATCCAGCGGCGCGACCACGTTTAAAGACAATCCCCACGGGTAGAAGTTGAACATGATGTTGGGGAACAACCAGAAATAGAACGCGCCCACACGCTCGCTTGCGTTCGGATGATCGGGAGGAAGTGAAAAGGCCGGCTCTCCCGATTTCGCAATTCCCAGCTGCAGGTTCCCGTATCTGAAACGCTCGGTCCGGTACCCAGAGTAATCAAGTTTCTCCGCCAGTCCCGCATGCACGTACGGGATATGAAACTCTTCGAGATAGTTGTCGCAGTAGAGCGCCCAGTTGGCGTTGATCAAATAGTCCTGCGACGTCCCCGGATCGCGCGTGAATTCATCGAGAGGCATGAACGACACGCGCTCGCGCACCGGAGCGATCCATTCATCGAAGGACATATCCGGAGCAAGACCGGTGAACAGCATCGGACCGATCTTCTGAAGAGGCAGGTTCGGCAGATTGTCTTTCTCCGATGGAAATCCAACCGTCGTGTCGAACTCGGGCATCGAGACGAATTTCCCGTCGAGCGCGAATCGCCGCCCGTGATACCGGCAGCGGAGATTGCGCGCGTGTCCTTCACCCTCGACGACGATCGCGCCGCGATGCGTGCAGACGTTCGATAGACAGCGCACAGCACCGTCGTCGTCGGAGGTCAGCACCAGCGGCTCGTCCAGACATCCGTCGAGAAGAGTGAAGGGCGCGACACGTCCAGGCGCTTTCACTCGAGCAGCATCGCCCGCGTACTGCCAGCTGCGCGCAAAGACCCGATCCTTTTGCAGCTCGAAGTACGCCGGATCCGAATACACCCGCGCCGGCAGGGTCGACGCGCGACGAATGTCCTTGTCGATCTCGAATTCGCGGATGGTCATCTCCGCGAATCTATGTTGGGGCTACACTCCCGCCAGATCCCAGAACTCGACGCGATTGTTGCCTACTGGAATCGCCAGGCGATTGCGCTTAGTGTCGATGCCGATGTCGGCCGGCGACGGTACGTTGCGCACGATCTGCTTGTCGAGGTGATTTCCGAACAGGTGGACGCTCGAGTCCTGCCAGCACGTCACCAGGAATCTTCCACCACCAACCGGCTCGATACCGTCAAACCTTCCCTTACCGATTGCGAAGGTTGTTCGCGTCGAGTCCGCGGGATGCAAAGAATAAACTTCACTGTGCCAGGTATCGAACGAGACGACTACTGGCGCCTTCCGCACTGAATCCCAGGTCACGCCATTCGGCCTGCCGAGTATGTTCCCGTGCGCGATGACTTTGATCGAGCGATTGGCGCCGATGGCGAACACTTTATCCCCGCCGAGATAGATGACGCCGATGTTCGCCATGTCGATACCGGTATCGGTAACGTAAATCGTCCCGTCGGGCCCGACTGCGACATCATTGAGCAGCACGGCGTGATATGGCTTAAGATCGATCTCGCCGAGCGGCCGTCCGGTCCAGCGATCGAACCCGCGCAGTACATCAATGTCGGTAGTCCACAGCGTGTCGCCGTGAATCGCCAGGCCTTTCGGCGCATCGAGATGAACTCCGCCTTTCCCACCGACAGCGAACAGTTTCGAGATTCCAAGATTCCCGGCGTCGATCTCGACGATGTAGCCGTTGTTGTCTTTCTGCGAGCCGGGTCCGTTCATCACCGAAACGAAGTAGACATCCTGACCGGGCGAATAGCGGACTGACTCAGGGCCGTAGAATCCCTGCACGACGCCGAGCTTGTGCGCGGTGCCTTCGACCGAATCTGTTGGATAGTGCCGCGGCTTCTCAGCGAGGAAGGTGGTGCTTTGTGTGCAGCCGAACACCACCGCCCCACTCGCCAGCATGCAGGAGGCGAACAAAATTCTCTTACCGGTCGCCATTCGATTCATCCTCGTTGGCAGGCTCATCTCGACTGAAGACTTGCCAGTGCCGTGCCGTGAAGCCCGCAAGTAAGCAGTTGCCCTGACCGGACCGAGCATCGCGAATCCGCGCAGTGCGGCATGGAACGCGCGCAATGCAGTCGCAATGCGCCGCGATCCACCCTGCTTTCCGCATTTCCTTTTTGCGACCGGCATCGAAGGTAGCTATCCCGTAATCGGCCTACCCGACGGCACTACCAAGCGAGTCGACAGCTTTGCGAAATGCGGGCACTACGAGCACTGGCGCGAAGACTTCGCGCTCGTCAAAGAGCTCGGCATTGACTTCCTTCGCTACGGTCCGCCCTACTACAAGACACATCTTGGGCCGGGGATCTATGACTGGAGCTTCTCAGACGAAACGTTCAACGCGCTGAAAGAGCTCGAGATTACCCCGATCGCCGATCTTTGTCATTTCGGCGTCCCCGACTGGCTGGGCGACTTTCAAAATCCGGAGTGGCCCCGCTTCTTCGCCGAGTACGCGCGAGCGTTCGCCGAGCGATACCCATGGGTCACGCTGTTCACGCCAATAAACGAAATCTTCATCGCTGCGACTTTTTCAGCGATGCACGGTTGGTGGAACGAACGCCGGCGTGATCACGGCGCCTTCGTGACCGCGATGAAGAATCTCTGCAAGGCAAACGTCCTGGCGATGATGGCGATTCTCGAGTGCCGCCCGTCACCGACGTTCATTCAGAGCGAGTCATCGGAATACTTTCACGCCGAGGACCCGAGCGTCCTTCCCCTCGCCCACGCCCTCAACGAGAAAAGATTTCTCGCGCTGGATCTGACCTACGGGTATCCGCTCTCATCCGATACCTACGAGTACGTGCTGCAGAATGGACTGACCAACGCCGAGTATCACTGGTTCAGGGACAACCACGTGAAGGCGCACTGCATCATGGGCACCGACTATTACTGGACCAACGAGCACATGGTTCACGCGGACGGCAGCTACACAGAGTCGGGCGAGATCTTTGGCTACTACATCATCACGCGCCAGTATTTCGATCGATATCGACTGCCGGTGATGCACGCCGAGACGAACATCATCGAGCCGGGCGCCGTTCAGTGGCTTGCCAAGGAGTGGGCGCAGATGGTGAGGCTCAAGGAAGACGGTATTCCGATTGTCGGATTCACGTGGTACAGCCTCACCGATCAGGTCGACTGGGACACCGCGTTGAGAGAGGATAATGGTCGCGTGAATGCGCTCGGGCTTTGCGATCTCGATCGTCGCATCCGGCCGGTCGGCTTCGCCTATAAGAAACTCATCGCGGACTGGAAAGACATCATTCCTGCACAAAGCCTCGTGCTAATGCTCGGCTACTGATTTTCGCTCACAAAAGAGAAATCTTTTTGCGGAAATTCTCCGAAAAAACTCAGCTCCGATTGTACGTGTTCGGACAATCGTTCGATTCACGACACGAAATCGAAATGGGCACGCTGCTTGCCCCTCAGTTACAGCACTAACCCTCCAAGAAAAAGAAGAGAGTAATGCGCCGCGTTGATGCCTTGTCAGACGCTGCGGGATCGCTCGCGCCCGTAGACCGTCCACTGATCGTCCAGAGCCACCTTCGCTGGGATTTTGTTTGGCAGCGTCCTCAGCAGATTCTTTCGCGACTCGCTGAGCATCGCCCAGTGTTGTTCGTCGAGGAACCAATTTTTCTGGATGATCTCTCGTCTCCCAAGCTCGAGATCACGGTGCCACACGCGAACGTGTTTCGCGCTGTTCCAAGACTTCCCGGTGGCCTTCGCGACGACTATGAACGCGGGATCGCGGAAATTCGCGGACTCGTGCAGCACGCGATTCTGCCCGGTGGCGAGCTCAAGCGCACCTTCAATAATCCGGTACAGTGGTTCTATAGCCCGTTCACCGCGCCGGCAATGCTCGGCGCCTTCAATGAAGTCGCCGTCGTCTATGACTGTATGGACGAGCTGTCGCAGTTCCGCTTCGCGCATCCTGATCTGGTGAGGCGTGAACGGTTGCTGCTCGCCAATGCCGACGTCGTTTTTACCGGCGGATACAAGCTCTACGAGTCGAAGCGACGTTATCACGACAACGTTCATTTCTTCGGGTGCGGAGTCGACAATCGCCATTTTGGTAAGGCGAGATCCTCCGAGACACCCGTGCCGAGCGACATCGCGTCGCTGCCGCAACCGGTCTTCGGGTACTTCGGCGTCATTGACGAGCGGATCGATTACGATCTCGTTCGCGCGCTCGCCGAGAGTCGTCCTGACGCGAGCGTGGTGATGGTCGGACCCGTCGTCAAAGTCGATCCAGCATCACTCCCCAAGGCAGCGAACATCCACTGGCTCGGCCAGCGCGAGTATTCAGCGTTGCCGGGATACGTGAAGGGATTCACGGTTTGCCTGATGCCTTTCGCATTGAACGAGGCAACCGAGTTCATCAACCCGACCAAGACGCTGGAGTACATGGCGGCCGGCAAACCGATCGTGTCGACGGCGGTACCCGACGTAGTGAGAAACTTCACGCCCGTGGTAAGAGTTGCGCGGTCCCCTCGTGAGTTCGTAGCACTGACGACCCAGACAACGGCGAATCCCGACAACGCTCTCATTTCGCAGGGACTCGAGATGGCTGCGAACGCCTCGTGGGAGAGCATCGTCGGCAAGATGCGAAGATTGATCAGAGAGGCCAGCGAAACGACTGCGCCCCCGATTCGAGTCGCACGTCGGGCAGAGAAGCTGGGCGAGCTGGCAGTACAATGACCGCGGGGGCACGTTCGCCACGCCCCTCCTCGACCAGCGGTGCTTCGAAAAAAGTAGAGATCTGGGGCGGCATCGAATGTACGGTCAATCGCGTGGGCGACCGCTACTTCGACCAGATGGCGCTAAGTGGTCATGACGGACGGATCGAGGAAGATCTCGAGCGCTTCGCGTCGCTGGGCATCCGTACACTGCGCTATCCGGTGTTGTGGGAGCGCGTGGCACCCAATTCACCGTCGGACCTCGATTGGTCCCTAAGCGATCGCGCACTGGCCAAAATGCGCCTGCTGGGCATCGAGCCCATCGTCGGACTCGTTCACCACGGCAGTGGGCCGAAATACACCAGCCTGCTCGACGACGACTTCGGCAAAAAGCTCAGTGAGTTCGCGCGCGCTGTAGCTCGCCGGTATCCGTGGGTCGAATCGTACACTCCGGTCAACGAGCCGCTCACAACAGCGCGGTTCGCTACTCTGTACGGCCATTGGTATCCGCACGCGCGCGATGACCGGGCCTTTGCGCGCTCCGTTCTGAATCAGTGCACGGGCATTCGCGCTGCCATGTCGGCGGTTCGCTCCGTGAACTCTCGGGCTCGGCTCGTTCAGACCGAGGATCTGGGCAAGACCTACAGCACTCCGGCGTTGTCGTACCAGGCGAACTTCGACAACAACCGCCGCTGGCTGACGTTCGACATTCTGACTGGTCGACTCGACGAAAGCCAGCCACTCTGGTGGCATTTGCTGGAGTCGGGAATCACGAGGCAGGAGCTGGAGAGTTTTCGCTCACAGCCCTGCGTGCCCGACATCCTCGGCATCAATCATTACGTCACCAGCGATCGATTCCTCGACGATCGGATCGACCTGTATCCCGGGCACGATCACGGTGGCAATGGCCGCCAAGCCTACGTCGATGTCGAGGCAGTCCGAGTTCTGGACAAGGGAATTGAGGGACACGTCGGCGCGTTGCGCGAAGCTTGGAATCGCTATGCGCTACCGCTCGCCATCACCGAAGTACACCTCGGCTGCACGCGCGAGGACCAGCTGCGGTGGCTCGGCGAAGCGTGGAGCGCCGCGCAGCAACTGCGCAGTGAGCAAATCGATGTTCGTGCAATCACCGTCTGGTCGCTGCTCGGATGCTACGGCTGGTCGTCGCTTCTGACTTCCGATTTCGACTCTTACGAGCCGGCGGCATTTGACCTTCGCTCGCCTCAGCCTCGTCCG
>JADMIO010400473.1_pt1 | contig 13968 bp, 14 predicted proteins | sample 8958161 | NCBI WGS metagenome assembly JADMIO01 (sample SAMN16585339, study PRJNA669376) | soil metagenome | isolation source: Crop rotation soil | place: USA: Cullars Rotation, Alabama | collected 2011 | reverse complement strand
AAGTTGCGAAGAATGATAAAGATGCGGCAGCGGGATTGGAGGTATTAAAAGCGTTGAAAGCGCATCTTGAACAGGGAAAAAATGCAAGAGCTTTTATTGCTGATGAAAAGGAAAAAGCAAAACATATTGATGATTTGTTCCTGCTCACCATAAAACCGGTTATTTATGTATGTAATGTTGATGAGCAATCTGTGGTAGGCGGAAATAAGTATACCGAAGCTGTAAAAGAAAATGTGCAGCATGAAAATGCTGAAATATTATTCATCAGCGCGGCAATTGAAAGCGAAATTGCCGCTATGGAAATTTATGAAGACCGCAAAATGTTTTTGGAAGATCTCGGCTTAAAAGAAAGCGGTGTTGTAAGATTGATTCGCTCAACTTATCATTTACTAAATCTTGCCACATATTTCACTGCAGGCGAACAGGAAGTAAGAGCATGGACAATACATAAAGGCATGTTGGCACCGCAGGCTGCAGGTGTAATTCATACGGATTTTGAAAAAGGATTTATTCGCGCAGAAGTTATAAAGTATAACGACTTCATAAAGTATAAAAATGAAGCTGCCTGTCGTGATGCAGGTAAATTAGCGGTACAGGGAAAAGATTATCTCGTTGAAGATGGAGATATAATGCACTTCAGGTTTAATGTGTAATTATTATCCTTAAAAAAATAAAAAGCTCCGTGTTATAACTTCCCGGAAGATATGTTTGCCGTGGATGCAAGAAATAAATTTAAGGTAGTGGCAATTATTGATCGCCTTTGCCCTTCCTTCTTGCCATTTCCATTTCCTGTAATTTCTGAAGCTGATCGTTAGAAAGATATTTTTGCAAACTTGTTTTCATTTCCTGTTTTATCGGTCGTGCTTTTTCTTTTTTCTGATCTTGCGTGAGCGATTGATCGCTCATAATTGTTTTCAATTGCGCCATTGAGCGTTCCCTCACGGATAAAACTGAATCTGCGGTTGTTGAATTGATTTTTAATGAGTCCATCAAAATTTGCTTACCCATTTTTTCCTTAGGAGTTTGGGCTGAAGCGGAAAGACCTGTAAAGGTCAAAATCGCTACAATAGCTGCGCAAAGCTTTTTCATAAAAAAAGTTTTAAGATTGAGAAGACTGAAAAAAGCAAGCCATAGTTTAATGGCAACCTATAAATAACCTAAAATTTTAAGCATGCTTTGCGCGCTTTGCTGTTTGGCGTATAGCCAGTCAACAAGTTTGCCGTTTTTGTCATGACTGATGATTACATGTTTGGGAGATGGAATAAGACAGTGTTTAATGCCCCCGTAACCGCTTATCTGGTCCTGGTAAGCACCGGTATGAAAAAATCCCACATATAAAGGCTCTGTATTTGACACATTTAACCCGTTGTTTTCATTTTCGATTTTTGGAAGAAACACTTCATTAATATGTTCTTCAGAATCGTAATAATCATGGCTATCGCAAGTTATACCACCAAGTACTACGCGCTGGTATTCATTATCCCATTTATTAATCGGCAGCATCAGAAACTTTTCTCCAATGCCCCATGTATCAGGCAACGTTGTGATAAATGAAGAATCGATCATATACCAGCGCTCACGGTCATTCTGTGTTTTTTGCCCAATTACGCTGTAAATGTGCGCCATGCTTTCGCCAACAGTATAACTGCCAAACTCAGTAAATATATTTGGCATTTGCACATGCGCTTTTTTGCAGGCCTTTTTAATATTGCTGACGATTTCATTTATCATGAACTGGTAATCGTATTCAAACCCAAGAGAATGTTTAATGGGAAACCCGCCGCCAATATTAATCGAATCAAGTTCGGGGCAGATTTTTTTAAGCTGGCAGTAAAGGTTAATGATCTTGTTTAATTCACTCCAATAATAGATATCATCCTTAATGCCCTTGTTTAAAAAGATATGCAGCATTTTAAGCTGGAATTTATCTTCATAACCTTCTATCTCATCTACATAAAACTCCAAAATATCCTTTGCCCTTATGCCAAGCCTTGATGTATAAAAGGGAAAAGTGGGTTCTTCTTCTGCAGCAACGCGAATACCTAATTTAAAAGGATGCTTTACACTTCGTTTATACAACTTCAATTCTTCTTTGTTATCTAAAACAGGGATAACGTTAGAAAACCCGGTATTAATAAGCCTTGCTATTCTTGACGTATAATTCTTTTGCTTGAAACCGTTGCAGATAATAAATATATCCTTGGTTATTTTTTTCTTTTTGTATAACTGGTTAATGATCTCAATATCGTAGGCGTATGAAGTTTCAAGATGAATGTTGTGCTTTAAAGCTTCTTCAACAACGAAAGAAAAATGGGAGCTCTTGGTGCAATAACAATAGTTGTATGTGCCATCGTACTTATGTTTCTTAAAAGCGGATGCGAACATTTTTTTTGCCTTATTTATCTGCATGCCTATTTTAGGAAGGTAACTGAGCTTTAATGGTGTTCCATACTTATCAATCAGCGCTTTCAGGTCCAGGCCGTTGAACTCAAGGTATCCATCGTTATTAACATCAAAATCTTCCTGAGGAAAGTGGAAAGTTTGCTTTACCAGCGAAGTGTAGGTATTCGTCATTTTAGTATCTGTTCATAATAGAGTTTGGTAAACGCCTGCAAAAATAAATGTTTGCAATAATCAATGCATAAAAAAACCCCGGCAATGCGGGGTTACACATCATATGGAAAATTTATTTAACAGAATCAACCAAAGCTTTGAAACTTGCAGGTTCATTCATTGCAAGATCAGCGAGCATCTTCCTGTTCAATTCAATTCCTTTAGCATTAAGCTTATGAATAAATTCACTGTAGGTTAACCCTTCTTCTCTTACTGCAGCATTAATACGTGCAATCCAAAGCTGCCTATAATCTCTTTTTTTGTTTTTACGGCCTACATAACTGTAGGTCATCCCTTTTTCTACAATATTTTTAGCAACTGTATAAACATTCTTACGCTTACCATAAAAGCCTTTGGCTTGCTTTAAAATTCTTTTCCTTCTTGCCCTTGATGCAACTGCATTTACTGAACGTGGCATATAATTATTTTATGAGATGATTTAATTTAATTAACCTTTTAAACGTAATAAGCGCAATACGAAATTTTTGTTGGTTGGGTCAACAACACCTGAGTGTCTTAATCCACGCTTACGTTTAGTAGATTTTTTGGTAAGAATGTGACGTTTGAACGCTTTCTGGTAAGTGATTTCACCGGAGCCGGTTACTTTGAAACGCTTCTTGGCGCTTGAATTTGTTTTTACTTTAGGCATTATAATCTTGTTAAGATTACTCCCTGCTGGCGTTCCCGAACTCTCGGGACTCTTGTTGGGCCTTACGGGAAATTAAAGGAGCGCGAAGGTAATGGATTTAAGCTTATTTGCAAACTTATTCCAAGCCTTACGATTTCATATTAGTAAATTGCAAAGGAAGATTAAGGTTTGCCTGCCTGCAGGCGGCAATCACTTGTTGCAGATCATCAATCTTTTTGCCGGTAACTCTTACAATATCGTCCATTATTTGCGCCTGCACTTTTAAGCCTGTATCCTTTATAAGCTTAACAATTTTTTTTGAATCTTCCTGCTTTAAACCATTTGTGACACTTACCTCTTTTTTTAAATGTTTACCGCTTTGATATGCATCCTTTGAAAAATTAAAAGCATTGGCGTCGATTCCCTGTTTAACCGAGCGGCTTATCAGCACATCAATCACCTGTTTCATTTTCATTTCACTTTCCACTTCAAGCATTATCAAATATTCTTTTTTATTGAGATTTATCTCAACATGTGAATCCTTAAAATCAAACCTGTTTATGATTTCTTTTTTTACAGTGTTTACTGCATTATCCAAAGTTTGCAGATCAACCTTGCTTGCAATATCAAAAGATGGCATAGAATTTTTTTTGATTTCGAAAATCGCGTATTACTAATATCATTATAGCCTCCGGCAAAATTATTGCACCATTAAACTTTGTTCATCAATTTCTATCAAACTTATTGGAAAAACGATAAAGTTATTTGTTTTAAAACAGCGATTAAAATATTAAAGAAACATTCAACACTAAAAAATGAAAGAAGCATTGAAAAGGATTACTTACCCGCTGATGATTCTAATTATTGCTGCCTCTTGTAGTACACCGCGATATGCATCTGCCCAAAATGACGGATATTACGATGACAACAATTACAGCAATAACGATGGATATGACCGGCAGTATGATGATCAGAATTACGATCAGGATGATAATTACAGTTACGACGACCAGGATGATCAATACAACGATGATAGTTACGATGATCCCAACAATTATGATGAAGAACCATCTGAAGTAAATATTAATGTATTTACAGATGCATTATCTCCATACGGTACGTGGATGGAGTATCCTTCTTACGGTCGTGTATGGATTCCGAGGTCTCACGGTTTTGTACCTTACTCAACCGGCGGTCACTGGCTCTATTCATCCTATGGATGGACATGGGCATCTGATTATAACTGGGGATGGGCGCCATTCCATTACGGTCGCTGGGCTTATGATCCGTTTTACGGATGGATGTGGGTTCCCGGGTATGAATGGGGACCGGCATGGGTATCATGGAGGTCAGGTGGCGGTTATTATGGATGGACGCCAATGGGACCTGGCATGGGCATCGGAATAAATGTTGGTTTCGGTATCCCGTATAACCGGTGGGTATTTGCACCGTGCCGTTATATGGGTTATAATAATATAAGCAGGTATTATGTTCGCCCTTCACACAACACAACTATTATTCGTAACACAACTATTATTAATAACACAACAGTTTATAATAAAAGGAAGTTTGTTGCAGGCCCTAATCGCGCAGATGTGGAAAGAGCATCAGGCCGCAGAGTGAACACAGTGAATATTGTAAATTCTTCAAGACCCGGCAAAGCAGTTGTGAATAATAATAGAATTCAAATGTACAGGCCGGGTGTAAAAGCCAAGGTTCAACAGAAAATTCAGAACAGGCAAAATAGTGTTACGCGGAATAATCAAGCTCAGCAGAATTACAACAACAATAATAATAACAATAATCAGCAAAGACAAGAACAGGTAAACAGGGAACGTAATTTAATTCAGCAGCGTAACAAGAACAATAATAACAGGAACAATGATTATGATAATGGCAGGCAGAATAACACAGGCAGAAACAATAAAGGCAATGTACAAAGGCCAGGTTTTACGCCTGACCAGCGCGACAGGATCATCGATAATCACAAGCAACAGATGAATAACAACAGGGAAAGATTTAATCAGTTTCAACAAAGAAATAATAACCAGAGGAATAGTAACGAAATAATGAAACCGCAAAGACAGGAACAAACATTCAGACAGTTTAATAATAACAGGCAGCAAAATTTTTCTCAACAGCAAAGACAACAAATGCCTTCATTCACCCAAAAAAGCAGTGGCGGTGAACGACGCGGAAAAAGAAATTAAAATACCTTAAACGCAAGCCGGTTTCAACAACCGGCTTTTTTATTTACAAAATATTTATTGCAGATTAATTACATTGCGTAAAACATAAAGCTTGGATACTATTTCTGTAATTTTTATTGTAGCTGTTACCATTTTGGTTACAGGAAGTATAGTTTATATTCTTACATCCCGTTCAAATAAGATCGCTGCAAAAAGCCCGCTTTCTAAGGAAGGTTCTGCAACTGCGTCCATGCAATTGCAGGCATATGAAAGACTGCTTATTTTGGTTGACAGAATTGCTTTGCCTCATGTTATCTCAAGAGTTAATCAGCCAAACGCATCTGCGAGAGAAATGCAACTGCTGCTTACACAAAATATACGCTCGGAATTTGATTATAATATCACTCAACAGATTTATGTAACTGCTGAGGCGTGGAACGCTGTTAAAAATCTTAAAGAACAGAATCTCCTTATCATAAACCAGCTTGCCAATGTTTTGCCTCCGCATGCCACAGGCTTAGACCTGAATAAATTATTACTTGAATTTTTAATGAATGATAAAAAAGGTTCACTGCATGAAGTGGTGAGTGAAGTGTTAAGCTATGAAGCAAAGAAACTGATGGAATAATACACCTGAATATTTTTTTATGGCGGATGAAACGAAACGCTTTACAGACAGTGGTATTGAAATAAAACAAGTTTATTATCAATCTGCAGATAATAGTGAACAGTTAACAGAAAAACCCGGCGAATTTCCTTTTACGAGAGGAATTCAGCCTGATATGTACAGGGGCAAACTCTGGACGATGCGGCAGTATGCAGGTTTTTCGACAGCAGAAGAAAGCAACAAACGTTATCATTATTTGCTATCGCAGGGCGTACATGGTTTAAGTGTTGCATTTGATCTTCCCACACAAATAGGTTACGACAGTGATCATGAATTGGCAGATGGAGAAGTGGGCAAAGTAGGTGTTGCGATTGATAGCATTGAAGATATGCAAACTTTGTTTGAAGGCATCAAACTGCAGGATATAACTACTTCGATGACCATTAATGCAACAGGATTTATTTTATTGAGTTTATATGTTGCAATAGCAAAAAGACAGCAAGCTGATCTTACAAAAATTTCGGGAACAATTCAAAACGATATTCTAAAAGAATATGCGGCACGAGGTACATATGTTTATCCACCCAAACCGTCTATGCGCATCATCACTGATGTTTTTGAATGGTGCAGCAAAGAATTACCGAAATGGAACACCATTTCAATTTCAGGTTATCATATACGTGAAGCCGGAAGCACTGCAGTGCAGGAAATTGCATTTACATTAAGTAATGGCAAAGCTTATGTGAAAGCAGCCATTGAAAAAGGGCTTGACATAGATGTTTTCGGCAAACGGCTTTCGTTTTTCTTTAATGCACACAATAACTTATTTGAAGAGGTAGCAAAGTTTAGAGCTGCAAGAAGAATGTGGGCAAAGATCATGAAGCAACTTGGAGCATCTGATACAAAAGCTATGATGCTTCGTTTTCATACTCAAACGGGTGGAAGTACATTAACAGCACAGCAACCGTTAAATAATATTTCAAGAGTAACAATTCAAACACTTGCTGCAATATTGGGAGGAACTCAAAGTTTACATACGAATGGTTATGATGAAGCATTAAGCTTGCCAACAGAGGAAGCTGCACGTATTGCATTACGCACACAACAAATTGCAGCTTATGAAAGCGGTGTTATTGACACAGTTGATCCATTAGGCGGAAGCTATTTTATTGAATCACTAACCGATGAAATAGAAAAGGCTGCATGGGAGTTAATTCAAGAGGTTGATGAACTTGGTGGAAGTATTAATGCCATTGAACAGGGGTTCATTCAAAACGAAATTGCGAGAAGCGCGTATGAATACCAGAAAAACATAGAAACTCAAGAAAAAATTATTGTGGGCGTGAACAAATTTCAAACCGAGGAAAACGAAAAAATACCGCTCTTAAAAATTGATGATAGCATCAGGAAATTACAAATTGAAAAACTAACTCATTTAAAAAACTCAAGAGACAATAACCAGGTAAAAAAATGTTTACAACTACTAAATAACAGGGCAACAATGGGTGAAAACATTATGCCTGCAGTTATAGATGCAGTTGAAAATTATTGCACGCTTGGTGAGATTTCGGACGAACTGCGCAAAGTGTTTGGAGAATACAGGTAAAACACAATCTCAGCTCCTGAACCATCCCCTTTTCTTAAATATATAGATCATCCACAAAGGAATCAAAAGCATTAAAGAAACCGCGATCCAAAAGCCGTATTGATTGTGTATGTAGGGTATGCTTTGAAAATTCATTCCAAATATGCCGCCAATAACCGTGGCGGGTGCAAGCAAACAAGTTACAATGGCCATCACTTTCATTACTTCGTTCATGCGCAAATTTACTTTGTTCAAATAAAGATCTTGCAAACTCATCATCATATCCCTGTAATTTTCCACAAGATCATTTGCCTGAACAGTGTGATCATAAACGTCTTTAAAATATTGAATGATTTTCTCATTCAGCAACCCGTTATCACTTCGCATAAAGCCATTTACCACTTCGCGAACCGGATTTATGTTTCGCTTTAAAACAATTAATTCTTTACGGAGATTGTTTATCAAAGCAAGCGAACGTGTATTACCACGGCGAATAATATCCTCCTCCAATGTTTCAATGTGCTCGCCCAATCTTTCAAGCACTGTGTAATAATTATCAACAATAATATCAATAAGAGAATAGCAAAGATAATCAGCACCGGCAATGCGCAGTTTACTTCCTTCAGTTTTTAATTTTTCCCGAATAGGATTAAATACATCTTTATCAGGCTCTTCCTGGAAACTCAGCACAAATTCTTTGCCTAACACAATGCTTATCTGTTCCGTTTCAACACAGTTAGCTTCTTTATTATAATAGAGCATGTTAAGTAAGCAGAATGATACATTATCCAGTTCGTCCATTTTCGGGCGCTGACCAACACTTATAATATCCTCAATCAATAAAGGATGAATATGAAATTCATTACAAACAACTTCCACATCAGCCTTTCGTAAACCGTCAATATTTATCCATGTAGTGTGGCCATTATTTTTAAATTTATTACAATGCTGAACGCTATCAAACTGGTACCGTTTAACTTGTGAAGCGTTGAAATCATATATATCTACTTTTATCTTCTCAGGTTCTCTACGGTCCGTTTCAACTACAGGATTGAAGCGCAGCACCTCTCGTGTACGTTTTGTGCGAAATGGCATTAAAGCCTGGAAATAGCTCTTTGTGCTCTGCATGATCAGGTATAAAACTTATGAAAAATGAAATTACAGAATTTAAACCCTTACTATACTGAAATAAAATTTATTAACAACCGTTGAAAAAACAAGATTCAAAAAAGTGAATGTATTATTTTGCCCGAAAATCGAAATAACGCCTTTTGCTTAAGCCCTACTATAGAAGAAAAAATACAGAAGCCGGCTGTGACGAAGCAGGAAGAGGATGTTTTGCCGGACCAGTTTGCGCGGCAGCGGTTATATTACCTAAAAATTTTTATCACCCAGAACTGAACGACAGTAAACAGCTTACTGCAGAACAACGTGAAATGTTGCGTGTGTACATTGAAAAAAAAGCTTTGTATTATTCAGTTGCCATGGTTGATAACGAGGAAATAGACACGATTAATATTTTAAGAGCTTCTTTTAAAGCAATGCATCTTGCACTGGAACAGTTACCCGTAGAACCTGCATTAATTTTAGTTGATGGCAACCGTTTTGCAGCATGGCGAAACATTAAACATCAATGCATCATTAAAGGTGACGGCATTTATGCAAGCATTGCTGCAGCAAGTGTTCTGGCAAAGACTTATCGTGATAGGTTCATGCGGTCACTTCATAACGAGTTTCCTCATTACAACTGGGCGCAAAATAAAGGCTACGGTACACCTGAACACAGGCGTGCCATAGAAGAACATGGCTTATGCAAATACCATCGCAAGAGCTTCAATATCTTATCTGCACAATTGGAATTTAATTATGAAATTGAAGAAGATGTTGTCTAATTCTGCTTCATGAAAAAAATATTCTGCTTAAACTCTGTTCCGTTTCTGTTTATAATTATTTGTTTCTGCTCTTGCGGCAAATACATCACTGAAACGGGTGATGCATCTTACTACGGCGACCAATTTGTTGGCAGGCCGATGGCTAACGGAAAAAGGTTCAGTCAGCATAAACTAACTGCAGCACATAAAACCTTGCCGTTAGGAACAAAAGTGAAGATTATCAATCTCACCAATCACAGAAAAATAAAAGTGCGAATTACGGACCGCGGTCCGTTTGTAAAAGGAAGAATTATTGATCTCAGTAAAAAAGCGGCAAAAAGAATTGACATGGTTAATGAAGGTGTTGTGCCCGTTAAAATAAAGTATAAAAAGAAAAGATAAATTGCCTTGTTAATTCTTGCTTTTGAAACATATCGTATTTACCGTAACCAATGATCTAAGCTACGATCAGCGCATGCAGAGAATATGCAATTCCTTATCGGCCAATGGTTATTATGTGCTGCTTGTAGGAAGAAGATCAGGCACCTCTAGAACACTAACAAAAGAAATATATCAACAAAAAAGATTGAATATTTTTTTTGAAAAACGGTTTCTGTTTTATGCAGAATACAACATCCGCTTATTTTTTTATTTGCTGTTTGTGAAAATGGACGCTGTTTGTGCCATAGACCTCGACACTATTCTACCATGTTTTTTCGTTTCCGCGTTAAGAAATAAAATAAGAATTTATGATGCGCATGAATTATTTACCGAAATGAAAGAAATAATTACAAGGCCTGTCGTAAAAAAAATATGGACGTCTGTTGAAAAGTTTTCTGTTCCAAAGTTTAAGCTCGGATATACTGTAAGCGGTTTAATTGCAGAAGAGCTTAAGAAAAGATACAATGTTTCTTACAATGTTATCCGCAACTTGCCGATGGCATCAAATACAATTCCGCTTCCTGAATCACAGGGAAAAATTATTTTATACCAGGGTGCCGTAAATGAAGCAAGAGGATTGGAAAGCCTTGTTTCTGCAATGCAAAATGTAGAAGCTTCATTGCATATTTATGGAGATGGAAATATTTATAATAAAATTGAGCAACTGATCCGGGAAAAAAAAGTTCAAAACAAAGTCACACTTAAAGGAAAAGTTACACCGGTAGAATTACGGCTGATAACACAACAAGCGTTTATAGGAATAAATCTTGTTCAACCGTTCGGTTTAAACCAGGTGTATTCTCTTGCCAACAAGTTTTTTGACTACATACAGGCTGGCATACCGCAGTTAACAATGAATTTTCCTGAGTACAAAAAAATAAACGATGTATTTGAAATTGCTTTGTTAATAAATTCAATAAACGAGAACGAAATTTCTTCTGCGCTCAACCTTTTATTAAATGATGCAGTTCTATATAATAAGCTTAGAGAAAATTGTTTTAAAGCAAGAAAAGAACTTAACTGGCAAAAAGAAGAACAAAAACTTATATTATTCTACAAAAACATATTTGCTTAATGCTATTCATTTACACAGAAAGAATCACTGATCGAATTCAATATATAATGCAATATGTTTTTGAAGAACGTCTCGGCATACAATTTTTCATTACCGATAAATTGGAGCAATTTTCTGCTGTTACCGGTGCACTTAGAATAGCATATGCAACAGAAGGTATTGACAACGCTCTTTTCTTTTTTGCCCAGCCTTTATTATTTGAAAATGATATAAAAAAAATAGAACTGCGTGAAGGCGTGACAGATCAAACGACAGTTTTGTTTACACATGATCATAAAGCTGCCCTAAGTTTTGATGTATTTGCCGCCATTTTCTATTTGATAAGTCGTTATGAAGAATATTTGAATGACCCTAAAGACAAGCATGGAAATTATAACTGCTCTAACAGTATTTTGGTGAAACTTAAAGTTTCTCACATTCCTGTTGCGGACCAATGGATCAACTTGCTCAAAGAAGTGTTGATCAAAAACTTTCCCGCAATAAAGTTTAAGAAACACTCGCCAAAATTTGGTTTAAGCTTTGATATTGACGTCGCGTATCAATACAAAAACCGAAGTATTGCAAGAACCGGAGCAGGATTTTTTAAAAAAGTTCTTACAGGTAGTTTTAAAGAATTAAAAAATCAATTGCTCGTTCTGTTAAATAAAAAAGAAGATGCATTTGATACCTACAGTTACATTTTCAACACCCTTAAAAATAAAAAAGCTGTATTCTTTTTTGATATGGGCCTTTACGGGAAGTTTGACAAAAACCCGTCTTTCAGAAATAAAAGATTTCGTACGTTGATAAAATATATTTCCTATAAGGCTATTATCGGCTTGCATCCTTCCTATGCATCAAACAAGAACAATAATTTAATAGCGATTGAAAAAAACAAGCTTGAACAGATAACGAACAGACCGATAAGTATCAGCCGTCAACATTACCTAAAATTAAAATTACCTTATACATATAATAATCTTTTAAAGAATAATATCATTGAGGATTATACCATGGGCTACTCCGGAGATTATGGTTTTCGCGCAGGTACATGTCATTCATTTTTATTTTTTGATCTTGAAAAAAATTGCGTCACAAATCTCCGCCTCTATCCTTTTGCATATATGGATGTAAGCCTGAATAATTATTTGAAGCTCGATATTGATGACGCAAAAAAAATCGTTTCGGAGGTTATTGATGTAATTCAAAAACATGATGGCATATTTATTCCAATTTGGCACAATTCTACCTTATGTAATTGCAATGAATGGAAGGGCTGGCGTGAAGTGCTTGAGCACACCATAATAGAAATTGACAGCAGAAATTTCGAAAATTTATTTGATTAAACTTGGAAAAACATCTTCATATTATCAGTCTCAATGTTCCTTACCCTGCTAACTATGGTGGTGTGTATGACTTGTTTTATAAACTGCCGGCACTGCAACAGCAAGGCGTAAAAATCCACTTGCACTGTTTTAAAAAAGATAGAAGTGAACAACCTGAATTGAATAAATATTGTGATGAAGTGTTTTACTATGACCGCATTACAGGAAGAAAAGGGATATCATCAAAGCTTCCGTACATTGTTGCAAGCCGGGTTAACCATGATCTTTCTCAACGTTTACTGAATGATAATTATCCTGTTTTAATGGAAGGCGTTCACTGCACGTATATTACCAATGATGAGCGCTTTAAAAACAGGCAATTGTTCGTACGAATACATAATATAGAAAGCGAATATTATAAAAGCTTATATGCATTTGCCCAAAACTTCAAACGCAAACTGTACTATTGGTTTGAATCGAAGCAGTTGTACAACTATGAAAGGATACTGACAAAACAGGCTACTGCTTTTTGGACAATTTCAAAAAAAGATGAAGAGTATTATCAAAGGGATTTAGGCTGCACCAACACAGCGTATTTGCCTCTGTTTATACCTGACAGATGGCAGGTGAATGCGCCCGAAGGCGCGGGTGCATACTGCTTATATCACGGCAGTCTTGACGTGGAAGAAAATGAGTATGCAGTTATATGGCTGATAAAACAGGTTTTTAAAAAACTGGAGATACCGCTTGTAATTGCAGGACAAAAACCGTCACAAAGAATCATTAAACTGATTAAAAATTACAAGCATATTTCCCTTGTTATAAATCCGGGCGAAGACGAAATGCAGGATATTATTTCGAAAGCACATATACACGTACTCCCTTCATTTAATAATACGGGCATCAAAATAAAATTGCTCAACGCATTATATAACGGCAGGCATTGTGTTGTAAACAATGCAATGGTTGATGAAACAAACCTGAGCACGTTATGCCATATTGTAAATACAGCTAACGAATTCATAGAAAGAATTCAACTTTTATATCATCAGCCATACATGGCTGAAGAAAAGAATTTCAGAAAGAAAATTTTAGAAGCCGAATATTCCAATAACGAAAACGCTGAGAAAATTGTGCAATGGATCTGGGAAGATTAATAACCGCGCCTAAACTAAGTTTTCCCTTCAGCGGTTTTTAATGAACTTACACTTCGGCTACCGCACTGTCAAACACTTTTCCTCTTTCTGTTTTCAACATGCGTGAGGGATACTTGCTGATGACGATGAAATCATGTGTCGCCATAATAATAGATGTACCATAATCTTTACAGATATTAAACAGCAATTGCATGATCTCATCGCTTGTTTCAGGATCAAGGTTGCCCGTGGGTTCATCTGCCAAAATAAGTTTGGGTGAATTGAGCAATGCTCTTGCTATATCAACACGTTGTTGTTCTCCGCCACTTAGTTCAAAAGTCATTTTAAAACCTTTACTTTTTAAACCCACCTTATCAAGCACATCAGCAATCTTTTCTTCAATCAATTTTTCTTCTTTCCATCCGGTCGCCTTCAAAACAAACCGCAGGTTCTCATTTACATTTCGGTCAGTAAGCAGCTGAAAATCCTTGAAAACAACTCCAAGATTTCGCCGAAGAA
>JADMIO011432847.1_pt1 | contig 13969 bp, 11 predicted proteins | sample 8958161 | NCBI WGS metagenome assembly JADMIO01 (sample SAMN16585339, study PRJNA669376) | soil metagenome | isolation source: Crop rotation soil | place: USA: Cullars Rotation, Alabama | collected 2011 | reverse complement strand
CTTTGGCCAGCTCCTCGTAGCACTGCTGGATAACCGACATCACGGCCGGCCACTCACCTTCGATGCAAGTCCCGAGCGGGCCGAGCTTATAGGGCAGTCCCGACCGATCGACGATGTCAAGCGCGCGGGCGACGTACTTGCCGACTGATTCACCCTTGTCCATGGGCCAGATGCTAAATTCCGCCAGAAGCATGAGTTGACCAACCTTTCCGGGTTCAAACGTGTCTGAAGGGAGTGAGGAGTGCTACAATGAAGGGTAAGTCAACGGAGCACGCCATGAAACGCCTCCTAGCTGTATTCGTGCTGTTGATGGGGACGACCGCGTACGCTGCCGCGCCGGCCAAGGTGCTGACGCTGCCGTTCGACGCGGTCGGTGATTCGGCCAAGCCGTGGATCGCCAAGGCCGTTCAGCAGAACCTGCAGGCCGAGCTCAGTCGCTTCAGTTCCGTCACGCCGGTTGCCGGCGACACGCCGATTTCCGAAGTCAGCGTCGCCGTCCGCCTCGGCGAAGGGGCCCACGCTGATTACGTGGTCTTCGGCAGCTACCAAGTCGTCGAAGGCGATCTCCGCCTGACCGGGCACGTTGTGGACGTCGCGAAGAAGGAGTCCATCGCCGGCCTGAAGGCGACCGGCACGCAGCGCGATCTCTTCGGCCTCGAAGACGTGATCGCCAACCAGGTGAAGCGCTCGCTGCCCCAGCCGGTCGCCGTCCAGACGGAAATGCTCAAGCAGCCTGTAGAGCCCCCGCCCGACGCCGAGCCCCCCGCCCCGGAAGTCGCCGCCAATGAGCGGGCCCGCCAACTCGAGCAGGAGATCGACCGCGCGCTCGACCGCCTGAAATACTCTACCCCAAACTATCCGCCTTACGACTACTACCCGACCAACTACGGCTACTACTCGGGCCTCTATCAGCCTTTCGTCTACTACACCTATCCCTCGTTCCCCCGACGTTTCCCAATTCACCACCACGGCGGATATCGCGGCAGCGGTGGCGGGGGCCAGACGTGGACGAACTACTCCGCCTACGGCCCGAACATCAAGGTCGGCGGCGGGGTCGGCTACGGCGTCCCCCGCGGCTCGAACTATGTGAACTACGGCCGCATGTCCCGCTAGTGCCGGAAGCGATTCCCGAAAATTCCCGAGGATTCCCGATTTCGGCGCACGTTATCGGGCTGCTGACTCCGTTTTACCCCTTCCCCCCCTTCAAGGATCCGTGATAGAGGGCCGATGGTATCGTGGCGGATTTGACGGTCGCGCCGCCGCGTGGATTATGGCGGCATGACCAAGGAACAACTGGCGAAGCGGATTTCCGAGCTGGCCCTCCTCCGCGGGGAATTCACCCTCCGGAGCGGGCGTAAGAGCAATTACTACCTCGACAAGTATCGATTCGAGACCCAGCCGGACGTGCTCCGGGCCTTGGGCAAGATGCTCGCCGAACGCGTGACGAGCGACATCGACCGCCTCGCCGGGCCCGAGCTCGGTGCGGTCGCATTGGCGGCGTCCGCTGCGATGGAATCCGGGAAGCCGTTCGTCCTCGTGCGGAACAAGAAGAAGGACTACGGCACGAGCAAGGCCATCGAGGGCGTCATCGAGAAGGGCGACCGCGTCCTGATCATCGAAGACGTTTTGACGACCGGTGGACAGGTTTTGGAGTCGGTGGCGTCTCTGAGGGAAGCCGGGGCGACGGTCGAGCGGATCGTCGCCATCATCGACCGGCTGGAAGGCGCCCGCGAGAACATCGAAGGCGCCGGCCTGAAGTTCGAGGCGCTGTTCACGACCAAGGATTTGGGCGTGGCGTGAAGCGGCGGAAGGCATCGGAGGACAGAGGTGTTCAAGGACGCGTACTGGTTGCGTGACGCCGCCAACAAGGCCGTGCGGCGCGTGAAGAAGTTGATCGGCCGCCCGGACAATTCCCCCTGGGTGCTCCGGCCCGGTCGCGCCGCCGTGCGCGGCGACGACGCCTACGTCGACTTCGTCGTCGGCCTCGACTTCCTCGGCAACAACGCGCCGCTCACCCAGATGTTCCAAGAGGCCATGGCCCCCTACGGCCTGAGCCTGCTCGTCGCCAATAAGCACAACGTCGCCACGCTGACCCAGGAACTCCGCGCCGGCACGATCCGCCCGCACGTCTACCTCGACCTGTGCTCGGCCGTCCACCCCGAGTTCGGCGACTTGCTCAAGGCCGCTGCGGATGCTGGCGTATGCGCGGTCGGCCACCCGGACAAGCTCGTGCAGTGGACCTACAAGGCCCGCGCGCAAAAGCCGCTCGAAGACGCGGGCCTGCCCGTGCCGCCGACGGTCGTGATCCGCGCGGATGAGCCGACGCGCGAGCTGACCGCCGAGGAGCGGCAGCACGTCGGCGAGCGGTGCGTGATCAAGCCGTCGTGGGGCGTCGCCGGCAAGGGCGTGATGGCCAACGTCAAGCCGACCGCCGAGAACATCGAGGCCGCCCGCCAGTTCGACCCGAAGGACGACTACCTCGTCCAGCGGATGATCAAGTGGGAGCGGTTCGGCAACCGCACCGCCTACCTCCGTGGCTACAACGTGCTCGGTTACCGCACGCTCCTCTGGTGGGCGCCCGAGACGAAGCAGTACGACCTGGTCACGTGGGAAGACGTTCGCGAGTACGACCTGATGCCCGCGGTCGACCTGATCGACCGCATGGCCGCCGTCACCGGGTTGGACTACTTCTCCAGTGAGATCGCGATCACGAACGGCGTCGGTCAGCCGCGGTTCGTGCTGATCGACTACTGCAACGACCAGTGCGACATGAACCCCGTCAGCGCCCAGGCCGACGGCCCGCCGGACGAATGGGCGCGGTGGGTGTGCGAGCGGTTCGCCGAGTTCGTCTGGCGCAAGAAGCACGGCATTCATCCGCCGGACGGCCACTCGATGTGGCTGGCCGCACCGGCCTCGGCTAGTGGGCCGACGGCGCCATCGAAGGCGGCGCCGTCGCCGCCCCCGGCCCGGATCGTCTCGGCGGCGTGAACCCCGCCGGGTCGGCACGGTGAGGCACTTCCGCGCGCGGCGGACGTCGTACTGCGGCCACCGTCTTTTCATTTAATCCCCCGGGCCGTATCCTCGCCCGTTCGAGGTGTCGAGCTCATGCGATTCGGATTGATCATCACCGCCGCCGCCGTTTACGCGATCGTCCTGGGGTGCGTCCTGTTCCCGTCGGAATCGACGGCGAAGAACCCGAACGGGTCGGACGCGATCCCGTTCAAGCCCGCCGTCAACGGCGCGCCGCTGACCGGGCTGCCGTACCGCGGAGTGGCCATCCAGATCCAGCGGACGGACTGGATCGAGGAGTACAAGAAGAGCATCGACGAGATCGCGGCGATCGGGGCCGACGCCGTGAAGCTGGTGGTCGACGCGCGGCAGGAGAACGGGCAGTCCAGCCGGATCTACCTGGACATGCGGGTCACGCCGACGCGCGACAAGCTGATCGAGCTGATCAAGCACGCGAAGGACCGCAAGCTCCGCGTGGTGCTCATGCCGATCGTCCTGCTCGATCTGCCGCAGGGGAACGACTGGCGCGGGACGATCAAGCCCCTCGACTGGGACGAGTGGTTCAACTCCTACCGGGACATGATCAAGCACTTCGCGTACGTCGCGGAGGACGCGCACGTGGACGTGCTGGTGGTCGGGTCCGAGCTGGTCAGCGCGCAGGACAAGTACAACCAGTGGGTCAAGACGATCAACGCGGTCCGGCAGATTTACAAGGGGCAGCTGACGTACTCGTCGAACTGGGACAACTACACGCAGGTCCCCTTCTGGAACCACCTCGACCTGATCTCGATGAACAGCTACTGGGCACTGGGGAAGAACAAGAACGCGACGGTCGAGGAGATCACGGCGAACTGGCGGGCGATCCAGAAGGACGTGCTGGCGTTCACGCGCAAGCAGGGCAAGCCGTTGTTCTTCTCCGAGGTCGGCTGGTGCAGCCTGGAGAATGCCGCGAGCGAGCCGTGGGATTACACGCGGGCAGAACTGGCCGCGGATCCGGAGCTGCAGAAGCGACTCTACGAGGGGTTCTTTCGGGCGTGGTACGGCAACCCGAATCTCGGCGGCTTCATGATCTGGAGCTGGGAGCCCGGCGACGGCGGGCCGGAGGACAAGGGGTACACGCCGGAGAACAAGCCGGCGGAAAACGTCATCCGCGAGTGGTTGGGGAAGCCGTGGGGCGGGAAGTAGGTGCAATCCCATCACACGCCGGTAAAATCGATGCCCATGGCCGTCCCCCAGCCCGTCAAGCGCTACACGCCGCAGGAGTATTACGCCCTCGAGCGCGACGCGGCGTACAAGAGTGACTACTACCAGGGGGAGATCTTCAACATGTCCGGGGGGACGGCCAACCACAGCCTGATCAGCGTCAATTTGGGCCGTGAAGTAAGCACTCGCCTCAAGGGCAAGCCCTGCCGCGCCTATGAATCCAATCTTCGCCTCGTGGTCCTCGCCACCGGGTTGCGGTGCTATCCGGACCTGAGCGTCTACTGCGGCCCCCTGCAATTTGACCTCGAGGATAAGTCGGGTGAGACGGCGACCAATCCGACGCTTGTCTTCGAGGTGCTATCGAAATCCACCGAGGGGTATGACCGGGGCCTCAAATCGGAAAACTATCGGCAGATCCCGTCGCTCCGCGCGTACGTCCTGGTTTCCCAGGTGAAGGCTCACGTCGAGATCTTCGAGCGGCAACCCAACGGCCAATGGCTCTTCCGCGAGTCCAACGGACTGGACGCCGTCCTGACTCTTCATGCGATCGGGATCGATCTCCCCATGTCCGAGATCTACGCCGGCGTCGAGTTCCCCCCGCCCGAGCCGACGCCGACCGTCACCCGCGAGCTCTGACCACCTGCCTTTCGCAAGAACCCCCGCCCCCGTATCATGTGCCCCCTCGTCAGCCGGCCGGGGTGGTTCCCGTATGCCCTTAACGTCCCCCACCGGTCCCGACGCCCGACTCCTGGATCCTGGATCCTGACTCCTGACTTCTGCCTTCCATGGAATACATCCAAACCCGCTACCGTACCCACACCTGCGGCCAGCTCCGCAAGTCTGATGACAAGAAGAACGTCCGCCTGGCCGGGTGGGTGCACTCGTACCGCGACCACGGGGGGCTGGTCTTCATCGACCTCCGCGACCGCGACGGCATCACACAGTTGATCTTCGACCCGGATTCTTGCGGGAAGGAAGTGCACGAGAAGGCGCGATTCCTCCGAGGCGAGTGGGTGATCTCGGTCGGCGGCGAAGTTGAGCCACGGGGGCAGGGGCTTGAGAACCCGAAGCTGGCGACCGGCGAGATCGAGGTGCGGGTACGGTCGATGGAGGTGCTCAGCCAGTCGCCGACGCCGCCGTTCACGCCGGACGAGCGCGAAGTGGTCGGCGAGGAACGGCGCCTCCAGTACCGATATCTCGACCTGCGGCGGGCGGAGATGCAGCAGACGCTGCGGACGCGGTATCGGGTGACGAAGATCATGCGGGACGTCCTGGGTGATGCGGGGTTCTGGGAGATCGAGACGCCGTTCCTGACGCGTTCGACGCCCGAGGGTGCGCGGGACTTCATCGTGCCGGCCCGCGTGTCGCCGGGGAACTTTTATGCGCTGCCGCAGTCGCCGCAGTTGTTCAAGCAGTTGTTGATGGTCGCGGGGTGCGACAAATACATGCAGATCGTGCGGTGCTTCCGGGACGAGGACCCGCGGGCGGACCGGCAGGCGGAGTTCACGCAGCTCGACCTGGAGATGGCGTTCATCGACCGGGAGGACGTGATCAAGGTCGTCGAGGACCTGCTGCGGAAGATCTGGAAGGACGTCCTGAACGTGGACGTGCCGAACCCAGTGCCGCACATGGAGTACGACGAGGCGATGAACACGTACGGGTCGGACCGGCCTGACCTGCGGTTCGGGATGAAGCTGGTGGACATCACGGACCTTGCGCACAAGACCGACTTCAAGGTCTTTAAGGATGCGCCTCTCGTGAAGGCGATCGTCGTGCCGGGCGGGGCGAAGCTGACGCGCAAGGAGACCGACGCGCTGGCCGAGTGGAGCAAGACGTTCGGGGCCCGCGGCCTGGCAGTGACGAAGACGTACAACGTCGAGCAGGCGCTGGCGGAGAAGATCATCCAGTCCGAGGCCGAGGCGAAGAGCGGGGCGATCCCGGCGGCGATCGGGCTGCACCTGTACACGGGCGTCGCCAAGTTCCTGGCGCCGATCGCGGCGGAAATGGTCGACCGCCTCGGGGCGAAGCACGGGGATCTGATCTGCTTCGGGGCGGACACGCCGAAGGTCGTGCACAAGGTGCTGGGGGAGTTGCGACTGAAGATGGCGAAGGACCTGAAGCTGGCGCCGAGCACGGACTTCGCGTGGGTGTGGGTGGTGAACTTCCCGCTGTTCGAACACGACATGGAGGAGAACCGGTACGTCTCGACGCACCATCCGTTCACCGCGCCCCTCGACGAGGACATCGCCAAGATGGACAGCGGGGATCGGGCCACGATCGAGAGCATTAAGAGCAAGGCGTACGACATCGTCTGCAACGGCAGCGAGATCGGCGGCGGGTCGATCCGTATCCACCGGATGGACGTGCAGCAGAAGGTGTTCGCGCTCTTGGGGATCGACGAGGCGGCGCAGAAGAACAAGTTCGGCTTCCTGCTCGACGCGCTGCAGTACGGTGCGCCGCCGCACGGTGGGCTGGCGCTGGGGCTGGACCGGATGATCATGATCCTGCGGAACCTGACGAACATCCGGGACGTGATCGCGTTCCCGAAGACGCAGAGCGGGCAGGACCTGATGTGCCAGGCGCCGAACACGATTGACGAGCGGCAGTTGAAGGAAGTGCACGTGAAGGTGGCGATGCCGCCTGCGCCGGCGCCGAAGGCGTCGTGACCGGCAAAGGTCGACCCCGAACAGCGCGGCGGCGGCGGTTCCGTACACGGGACCGCCGCCTTGTCGTTCGGGGCGAAGCCGTCACGCTTGCGTCCAATCGCGGCCTCGCGTATCAACCCCTCGGGAGCAGGTTTTGACCACGATCCGCACGAAAATTGTCGCGACGATGGGGCCGGCGGTGGCGGACGTGGAGACGCTGCTCGGGCTGTTTCAGGCGGGCGTCGACGTTTGTCGGTTGAATTTTTCGCACGGGTCGCACGAGGATCATTTGCTCATGCTGCGGAAGATCCGGGAGGCGGCGGCGCGGCATGATCAGCCGATCGCCGTGCTGGGGGATCTTTGCGGGCCGAAGATTCGGCTGGGGAAGGTCAAGGACGTGAACGGATCGGGGGGGATGCCGATCGGGGTGGGGGACGAGCTGGTGTTGCAGCGGTCGCCGATCGAGGGGTCGGACGGGGTCGTGTCGACGATCTTTCCGCAGATGATCGACGACGTGCAGATCGGGCACCGGGTGCTGATCGAGGACGGGCTTCTGAGGTTCTTGTGCGTTGATAAGAATTACAACCGGCTGGTGTTGCAGTGCACAGACGGGGGGGTGCTGAAGAGTTCGAAGGGGATCAACCTGCCGGACACGGCGGTGAACACGCCGGCGATCACGGACAAGGATTGGCGGGACGCGGATTTCGCGATCGAGAATGACCTCGACTACCTCGCATTGTCGTTCGTGCGCTCGGGCGAGGACCTGACGCTCCTGCGGCAGCACCTGATCAACAAGGTCAGCGACATTCACCTGATCGCGAAGATCGAGCAGCCGCAGGCGGTGGCGAACATCGACGCGATCATCGAACAGTGCGACGGGCTGATGGTGGCGCGGGGGGACCTGGGCGTCGAGATGGACGTCGCGAAGGTGCCGATCATCCAGAAGGACCTGGTGCGGCGGGCGCGGGACGCGGGGAAGGCGGTGATCGTCGCGACGCAGATGCTGCAGAGCATGATCGAGGAGTCGAGTCCGACGCGGGCGGAGGTCAGCGACGTCGCGAACGCGATCTTCGACGGGACGGACGCGGTGATGTTGAGCGGGGAGACGTCGGTCGGCAAATTCCCGGTCATCACGGTGCGGACGATGGCGCACGTGGCGGAGGTGACGGAGGAGTACCTGGACACGATCCCGCCGAAATTCGAGCCGACGCTGCGGCTGAAGAATCTGCCGGTGTCGGCGGCGATGGCGAAGGGGGTGTGGCAGGTCGTGCAGGACATGCGGCTTCGGCTGGTGGTGGTGTGGTCGCAGACGGGGTCGACGGCGCGGCTGTTCTCGAAGTTGAGGATGGGGGTACCGATCCTCGCGCTCTCGAGCGATCATCGGGCGCTGCGGCGGATGGCGATGCACTACGGGGTATTTCCGCAGGAGATGCCGCCGCCGGAGACGATTACGGATTTGATCGCGTGGGTAGATCGGTTCGTGCGCGAGCGACAACTGGCGGCGGTCGGGGAGCGGATCGTGATCGTCTCGGGGTTGTCGATGTCGACGCCGGGGACGATGAACAATTTGGTGATTCACACGGTGGGCGAGACGTGGGCGGACGACCTGGGCGGGGACGTGGGACAGACACAATGATCAACGCGCGACATGCCATCGTGTACGTGGCGTCCTCGATCCTGGCGCTGTTCGTGCTGGGGTGCATCACCGGGCGGCAGAACCCGGCGGCGACGCAGCCGGCGACGGCAGTGGACCTGGCGACGACGCAGCCGAGCTATTGGCTGGATAAGCCCGCGGTGGCGGAAGTGCGGGCGGGGGATTTCAACAAGCTCTGGGAGGCGGCGAAGGAGACGGTGCGGGGGTATCAGCTCGCGCTGGATCGGGAGGATTACCGGGCGGGGGTGCTGACGAGCGTGCCGGAGGTTTCGAAGCAGGTGTTCGAGATTTGGCGGTCGGACGCGGGGACGCTGGATGAGTCGCTGGCGAACACGACGGCGGCGATCCGGCGAACGATCCGGTTCGAGGTCAGTCGAGGGGAGGACGGGACGTACACGCTGGTGCCGAAGGTACTGGTTGAGCGGCAGTCGATCTTCGAGCGGCGGGTCACGGACGTGTCGCAGTACCGGTTCGCGTTCGCGGGGCCGGCCAGGGCGCAGCCGGCCCGGACGGCGGTGACGCTGGACCCGGAGACGTACCAGGACGTGCCGGTGAAGTACTGGTATCCGATCGGGCGGGATCTGGAAATGGAGAAGAAGGTGGCGGAGCGGGTGAAGAAGGAGATGCGCGGGTGAGGAATGCGGAGGGGGAGAGGGGGAGACATGGGGAGGGGAAGCTGGGTTCCTCGGAGTCGCATTCGTTGGAATGCGTGTCAGCAGGACGCTGTCCTGGAGGGGGTTGCGAGGCCTTTCGTGGAATCCGGGCGGGGCGTGAGTACAATGACGCGTTTGAACTTTGGATGGCCGTGCTTCTCGTCTGGAAAGGATTCGTTTCGTGGCCCAGGCTGACATCATCATTGCGGACGACAAGCTGCTGCCGCAGGCGGTCGAGATGTACAACTCGATCTTCCGGCCGAAGCGGGAAGTGGATTACTTCAAGCGGCGGTTCATGGGGCGGTACAACGTGCTGACGCTCATTGCGCGATATGGGGATCGGCCGGTGGGCATGTGGGTGGGGTTCGAGCTGAAGCCGGGGATGTTTTACCACTGGCTGGGCGGGGTGCTGCCGGACGCGCGGCGGCAGGGCGTGGCTCGGCAGCTGCAGGAGGCGCAGCAGGCGTGGGCGAAGGACCACGGGTACGAGTACGTGCGGTGCGAATGCATGAACCACCAGCGGGAGTTCATCCACTTCGCCGTGGCGCTGGGGTACGACATCGTGGGGATCCGGTGGGATTCGACGCACGCGGATAATTTGATCGTGTTTGAGAAGAACCTTGTTGAGTAAGTTCGAATTCGAAGGACGAATCAAATTCGAATGACGAAGGTCGAATGACGAAACGGGGGCTCGCGGTCGGCGCGCCCTCTTTGTTTCGAAATTCGTCATTCGAGCTTCGTCATTCATTCGTTCTTCGAGTTTCGTCATTCGAATTTCCCCCTCATGTCCTACGCCCAGATCGAGATCACCGAAGTGGGCCCGGTCGAGTATCCGTTGATGGCGGTGCTTCGGGACACGATTTTCCGCGAGTACAAGCACCGGTACGCGACGACGTTCGAGGAGGGGATCGAGGGGCGGCAGGATGTGTTGGCGCTTATGGCGCACCTGGAGGGGAACCCGGTGGGGTACAAGATCGGGTACCGGGATCGGCCGCGGCATTACTACTCTTGGACGGGCGGGGTGCTGCGGGATTATCGGGGGCAGGGCGTGGCGCGGCGGATGCAGGAGTGGCAGCACGCGTGGCTGCGGGCGCGGGGGTACCAGACGGTTGGGTTTAATTCGTTCAACAAGTTTGGTTCGATGCTGCGATTCGGGCTCTCGACGGGGTTCGTGCCGGACTCGGTGAGCGTGCGGCCGGAGAACGAGCTGTCGATTCACTTCACGAAGGACCTGACGAAACCGGACCTGGAGCGGCGAGTGAAATCGGCGCCGGCGCAGGTGCACGTGGAATCGGTAGGGCCCACGTATCACGGGCTGATCGCGCAGCTCGCATCGGAAACGGTCGAGCCGACCACCGAGGAAGATGTCGATCGCGAGATGGCGGCGGGGCCGGACCCGCTGGCGCTGGTGGCGTTCGCCGAGAATCGGCCGGTGGGGTTCAAGATCGGGCGGGGTCATGGCGGAAGGCGGAAGGTGTACCTGTCGCGGCTGGGTGGGGTGATCGAGGCCTTTCGGGGCCGCGGAGTGGCGGGGGCGCTGGCTCGGTATCAGCTGCGGGCGGCAGCGGGGACGGGGTACTCCGCGGTTAGGTGCCATACGAAACACGACAATGTGCCGATGATCCGGCTGTGCTTGGGGATCGGGTTTGCGATCAACGGAATGCTGTTCCACGAGCAGCGGAAGCTCGCGCTAGTGGTGCTGGAGCGGGGGATTGGGGCGGACGAGCGGTTTTAGGGGCGTACGACGCGCACGCCTTCGTAAAGCTGATAAAGGGCTAGGCGGTGCGGATTTGTGCGAAGGTGGGGCTTTCAGAGTGCGTCCGGTTTTTTAGCTGCCCCGTTCGCGGGCTTGGCGTCCATAGAACTGTTGAAGGCCGTGCGCGACGAGCTCATGTGTTCGGGTCCGCGCGGCAACAAGGGAAGGGGGCGAGGCGTTCTCATGACGCTCTTAGCGTCTCGGCTTGAGAATGTGGGTTGTTCACCTATGGCTACTCACCCGTGAGAAAGGGTATTGGATGCGCAAGTTGTGGAAGCAGAATCGTTTGAACCGTTCCGTTGCGGTCGTCGTGGAAGGGTTGGAGGATCGGCAGCTCTTGTCGAGCACGGCACTCAGTTTCAGTGGCGGGGCGGGCGGGATCAGCAACACGGGGTTCACGGCCGTGCTGCCGGGGACGAATGCGGCAATTTCGTCGAATCTGGCGCTGAGCAACGGGCAGCTGCTGGTGAAGACGACGGCGGGGGATCTGACGAGGAACAACCAGGACGATGCGCTGACGGTGGGCGTCGACGCGACGACGAATTTCACCGTGCAGACGCGGATGCGGTCGCTGGCGTTTAACGCGAACTGGCAGAACGCGGGGATCGTGGTCGGGACGAACCAGGACAACTACGTCAAGCTAGTCGTGGGGTACAGCGGCGGGCAGATGATGCAATTGGCGGGGGAGGCGAACGGGACGTTCACGTCGCCGAAGTCTACGGCGTTCAGCTTGAGTGGAATCACGACGCTGGACTTGCGGCTTGTGGGGACGGCGTCGAGCAAGACCGTGGTGGCGCAGTATCGCGTGAACAGCGATAGCGATTCGGCGTGGGTGACGTTCGGGCAGATGACGAACGCGAACGTGTTCTCGTCCGCGGCGCGGGCGGGGATCGTTTCGACGAATTTGGGCACCGGCTCGACGACGGCGGATTACGACTCGTTCAACGTGACCAACGGCGCGACCACGCCGCCGCCTCCCCCCCCTCCGCCGCCGCCCACGACGGGGACGCTGAGCGTCGGGGCGAACGTCGACACGACGAAGATGGGTGGGAACGAGGTCGAGGCGGAGGTCGCGATCAACCCGACCAATCCGAACAACGTCGTGACGCTTGGCGTGAGCTCGAACAACAACGGCGCGAACCTGGTGGTCAGCCGGAGCTTAGACGGCGGGAAGACGTGGGCGACGACGTTGCTGGGGAGCGCGCAGGATAAGTTGAGCGCGAACACGAACCGGGTGGACCCGCACCTGACGTTCGACCGGTTCGGGAACCTTTACGTCGTATACGAGGTGGCGGCTTCGACGAGCGAGATTCGCGTGATCGTGGCGCGGAGCAGCAACGGCGGGCAATCGTTCACGGCGTCGACGGCGGTCTCTGGGCAGGGCTTGAGCGTCGATTTCCCGATCATTGCGACGGGCCCGGACGCGACAAATTTGAACCAGGAGACGGTGTGGGTCGGCTTCACGAATACGAGCTTGAAGCGAGTGCGCGTCGTGGCGGCGCGATCGACGGGGCTGGGAAATCTGAGTGGGTTCACGGCGCCCGTGACGGTGGCGGACGCGGCGGGGAGTTTCGGCTCGATCGCGATCGGGCCCGCGGGGCAGGTGGTGGTGGCTTGGCAGACGAATACCGGCAGCCAGGGGCCGTCGAACATCATGCTGGATGTGGACGCGGATGGGCTGGGGACGGGCAAGACCTGGGGGACGGATCGGCTGGTCGGGGCGACAAACGTCGGCGGGTTTGACCGGATCCCGGCGCAGCCGAATCGGAGCATTGATGCGAACGTCGGGCTGGCGTTCGACCGGAGTGCGAATAGCTCGACGCGCGGGCGGCTTTACATGGTTTACACGGACGAGAACGGGAACGAGTCGAACGATACGAACATCATGCTGCGGTACTCGGACAACCTTGGGACGAACTGGAGCTCGCCGCTGAAGGTGAACGACGATTCGACCAACCGCAGCCAGTTCCTGCCGGCGATGGCGGTGGATCAGTCGAACGGGAACGTGGCGATCGTCTGGCGCGACGCGCGGAACAGCTCGGGGAACAACACGGCGGAGCTGTGGGGGACGGTGAGCACAACGCACGGCACGAGCGTGCTGCGGAACGTGAAGATCAGTGCCGGGACGTCGAATCAGGCGGCGGCCGGCGGTGTGGGAGTCGATTACGACTTCGGCGACTACCAAGGGGTGGCCTTCGCAAACGGGAAGTTCGTCGCGGTGTGGGCGGATAATTCGAACTCGGTCGGCGGCAATCCGAACGGCGCGACGCTGTTCGATCTGTACACCGCGGTCGTGACGGTGAACTGAGCGCTCGAAGCTACGCCGTTGTGCGAGAGGTCCTCCGGGGTGGACATTCATGTCTGCCCCACTTTCTCGGGACGTCAGTCGAATACGTTGACTGTCGGACCTTTGGGGTCGGTGAGGACGAAGCTGTCGAGGATGGGGTCGAGGAGGTGGCGGGCGGCTTGCCAGAGGGGGGCGGGGGCGGAGGCGACGATGGAGAAGAGACGGCCGCCGTCTTCGAGGATGATCAGGCGGGCTCGCATGACGTCGTTGCCGGTGCGCGTGGTGGCCTCGGTCTCGGCGGCGGGGCCGGCCCACAGGTTGGCGGGGCGGACGTCGCCGATGTCGTAGCCCCGGGCGCGGGCGAGAGAGGCCAGCGTGGCTGCGGGAGAAAGGCCGGGGACCAGAGGACGAGTCGCCACGGTGAAGAACATCGATGCGTATCTCGGGGCGAAGAGGCAGAGCGGGCGCATGACGGCGGGGTCGGCGAAGTCGATGTCGATGGGCGGGAGGGACGCGAGCTCCCAGCCGACGGGGATCTCGCAGGTGAAGGCGAGCAAGGGGTCGGCGGGGTCGCGGACGGTTGTCGTGACAAAGTCAGTAGGCGCAGCGGCGCCGATGGGTGACGGCGTCGATTCGGCACATGTCGGCGACTCGTTCTCGGCGGTGGCCTCCAGGGTGGCGCGGAGCCTGACGGTCCAGACGGCGGGGCCGCCTTCGACGAGGAGGGTTTGATCGTCGAGCCAGCGGAGGCGGCCAGTGATG
>JADMIO011507127.1_pt1 | contig 13970 bp, 9 predicted proteins | sample 8958161 | NCBI WGS metagenome assembly JADMIO01 (sample SAMN16585339, study PRJNA669376) | soil metagenome | isolation source: Crop rotation soil | place: USA: Cullars Rotation, Alabama | collected 2011 | reverse complement strand
CGCGTTCAGACCGCCGCTCATCGAGGACGGGGGCGCGCCACGCGAGCCGGTCGTCGACGGTGCGAGGGCCGTCGCGGCGAGAGGGTCGGATGCCGAGGTCGCGGACTGCGCGGAGACCGGCGGAGCGCTCGCGCCCCCGGCGGCGGCAGCGGCGCGCGCAGCGGCGAGCCCTGCTTCGTAGCCGGCATCGAAGCCCGCCTCGTCGTCGTGCGCGTCGTGGGTCCCGGTGAGCGTCGGCGCCGGCGTCTTCTTCCGGCGGACGAGCATGACGATGACGACCGCGATCAGGGCGATGGCGAACACGACGCCAATCACGACGAGCCACGCGGTCGTCTTGTCGCGCTTGAACGCGAACATCATCTCGGCGAACCACGACGCCTTGGGCGGCGGCGCGAAGCTGCCCGAGACCTCGAGCGACTGGATGACGCTGCCGCAGATCCCTTTGTCGCCCTCGGCCACGAGGTGCGCGCAGGTGACGGTGCACGCGAGCAACGTGGGGGGATTGCCCTCCTCGTTCTTGAAGCCGAAGAAGTTCACGCCCTGCAGCTTGACCGTGCTGAGGTTCTTCGGAGCCTTCGCCGTGCCGTCGCCGGCTTCCTTGAGATCGACCTTGCCCGAGCCGTCGCCGGAGAACTGCGCTTCGGCGTGGAAGGGCTGCACGATGCGCTCGCCCTCGGTGCGGATCGGATCGGGGTCGATGTCCTTGAGGTTGGTGTAGTTCTGCGCTTCCTTCTCGACCGCATCGAGCATCTGCGTGAAGGCCGCGTCGCGGATGGTCTCGCCCCAGTACTCGCCGGAGGCCTTGCCGCAGACGACGACGACCTCGGCCACCTTCGCCGGCTTCGCGTCGGGGAGGTGGAAGCCCCACCCCTTCTTCACGACGATCGTGACCTTGGCGTCCTCCGTGCCGGTCGCGTCGACCGTGGGCAGCTGGTCCTCGGGCATCTTCGGCCAGTTGCCGGGCGCGCCGACGGCGAGCGCGAAGTCGCCGACCTCGAGCGAGACCTTGTGCCGCTCGAAGGCCTTCGGCTGATCGGACGAAGCCGACGTGCTGGGCACCGGAGGCGGCGCTTCGCTCGCGGACGTCGAAGCAGAGGCGGAGGCCGAATCGGTCGCGCTCGGGAGCGGCGGTGGCTTCTTGATCGTGACCGTGCCGGGGGTCAGCGTCGTCCCGCCGCCCGGATCCTTCGTGGTCGAGAGCTCACCCGGAGTCCCCTCCTTGGTGGTCGGCTCCGTCTTGAGGTCGCCCTCCGCGAACGCGGGCGAGCCGGCGAGCAGAGCCGGGATCGCGGCGATCGCGATCACCAGCAGGCTCCGCAGCCAGCCCCTCGTTCGCGCCTCGGGCGCGCGCACCGTCGACGATCTCATCGACCGTAGGACGTATCACAGGGAGCCGATCCTTGGATCACGCGGCGTGATCCAGAGCATCGGCGTCCCGATTACTTCGCGGCGGGCTTCTTCGCGACGCCCTTCGCCTTCTTGACCTTCTTGGGCTTGACGGCGGCGACCTTCGCCTCGGGGCGAGCGTCGGGGGCGGCCTTGTCGTAGCCCTCCGGGTGGACGGCGAACGCGACCGTGCCGGCGGCGCGGCGGGCGCGCTTGTTCGCCTTGCCGTTCGTCGTCGACTTGCGCTTGCGGATACGGCTCGACTGCTGGGTGGCTGAGACCATGGGGGGCGGGTTCTGTCACGAAATCGCGGCATTCGCAACACCGGCCCGGGCGCTTTCCGCGGTTTTCGGCCGCCCCGGCAAAAAGTGCTACATCGGGGGCCGTGCCTACCGAGGTCGAGGACGAGATCCGCGAGCTCCGTCGCGAGATCATCGAGTCGCGAGGGCTCGTCATCAAGACGAACAACCTCACGAACGCGCTCGCCGCCGACCTGAAGAGCATCGCCAAGCGGCAAGCCGGGTACGAGCGGCAGATCAGCTGGAACAGCGCCTGGGCCTACCTCGTGTTCGTGATCGTGGTGCTCATCGGCGTGAAGGTCCTGTGGGACTACCGCAAGGAGAACATCTCGAGCGAGACCGAGTCGTCGAAGGAGGAGCTCAAGAAGCTCCGCGAGCAGAAGAAGGAATGGGACGAGCGCGAGAACGCGCGCACCCACGTCGATCAGCACGCCGCCCTGCTCTACGACCTCGTCAAATCGAACAAGCGCGCCGAGTTCCTCGAGCAGCTCGACAAGGCCCCGCGCGAGAGCCTCTCGAAGACCGAGCTCCAGATCTTCACCGACACCGCGGAGCGCTTCCGCAACGAGCTGGCGCTCGAGCGTTACGCCGCCGGCCTCGAGCACGCGCGCGTCGCCCGCTGGCAGGAAGCGGCGACCGCCTTCGAGGAGGCGCTGAAGATCAAGCCCGACGCCACGACCACGCCTGCAACCAAGCTGGCGCTCGCGCAGGCCTATCGCCGCCTGTCGCGCCAGCGCGACGCCGTCCCGATCCTGCAGCCGCTGTCCGAGACGGCGACCGACAAGGACGTGCAGGCCGTCGCCACCTGGGAGCTCGCCCAGGCCGAGGTGGACATCCAGGCGTGGAACGACGCCAAGGCCACGCTCCGCACGTTCATCAAGAAATTCCCCGATCACGCGAGAGCCAACGATGCGCGGCAGCAGCTGGCCGAGCTCCAGTTCAAGCACTAGGCCGGAGCGCTCAACGCTTCTTCATAAGGCGTTGATGGACCCGCCGCGATCGCGGGGCCAGGATATCGGTCGCGCATGACCGCCAAGAGATGGATCATCGCCGTCGTCCTCGTGCTCGGCACGACGGTCGCCGTGTTCTTCGTGCGGAACCGCATGAAGGCGAAGGCCAACGCGGCCTCGGCGGCCTCGAAGGAGTCGGCGGCGGCCGGCGATCGCGTGGTGCCGGTGACGGCCGTGCCGGTCGTGCAGCGCGACGTGCCGGTGTACCTCGAGGGTCTCGGCAACGTCGCGGCCTTCTACACCGTCACGATGCGCTCGCAGGTCGACGGTCGGCTCGAGAAGGTCAACTTCACCGAGGGACAGTCGGTGAAGAAGGGCGACCTCTTGATGACGATCGACGCGCGGCCGTTCGTCATCGCCGTGCACCAGGCCGAGGCGGCCGCCGCGCGCGATCGCGCCATCCTCGCCAACGCCAAGGTCAACCTCGATCGCTTCGAGGAGCTCCTCAAGGGAGGCGTCGGCTCGCCGCAGCAGGTCGCCGATCAGCGCGCCGAGGTGGCGAAGGACATGGCCATCGTCGCCGGCGATTCGGCACAGCTCGAGAGCGCGCGCCTGCAGGTCGAGTGGACGAAGATCGTCTCGCCGATCGACGGCGTGACCGGCGTGCGCCTGGTCGATCCCGGCAACCTCATCAAGGCCAACGATCCCACGGGGCTCGTCGTCATCACGCAGCTCGATCCGATCGCGGTGATCTTCGCGCTCCCGCAGGACGACCTGCCGCGCATCAGCGAGCAGATGGCCAAGGGGAAGCTCGTGGTCGACGCCATGGGCCGCGACGCGGTCACCAAGCTCGGCACCGGTGAGCTCGCCCTCGTCGACAACCAGATCAACGCGGCGACGGCGACGCTCAAGCTCAAGGCCGTCTTCCCCAACGCCGATCGCCACCTCTGGCCCAATCAGTTCGTGAAAGCGCGCCTCACGCTCGACACGCGCAAGGACGCGCTGGTCGTGCCCTCGACCGTGGTGCAGCGCGGACCGAACGGCACCTTCGCGTACGTCATCGGGCCGGGCGACGTCGTGGCGATCCGACCGATCGTGGTCGATCTCGTCCAGGGCGACCTCTCGATCATCGCGCAGGGACTGAAGGTCGGCGAGCGCGTCGTCTCCGAAGGTCAGTCGCAGCTGCGCCCCGGATCGAAGGTCGCGCCGAAAGCGCCGCCGGCCGTCAGCGCCAGCGCCAGCACCGCGAGCAGCGCCCCGTGACGAGGTTGCAGTGAACGTCTCGGAGCCGTTCATCCGGCGTCCGGTGGCGACGACGCTGCTGATGTTCGGACTCTTGCTGGTCGGCATCGTGGCCTATCGCGAGCTGCCGGTCTCGGCGCTGCCGCAGGTCGACTACCCGACCATCGTCGTCTCGACGTACCTCCCGGGCGCGAGCGCCGACACGATGTCGTCGGCGGTCACCACGCCGCTCGAGCGTCAGTTCGGCCAGGTGCCGTCGCTCTCGCAGATGACGTCGGTGAGCAGCTTCGGCTGGTCGCAGATCACGCTGCAATTCACGCTCGATCGCAACATCGACGCCGCCGAGCAGGACGTGCAGGCGGCGATCAACAGCGCGAGCAATTTGTTGCCACGGACGCTTCCAGCGCCACCGACCTACAGCAAGAGCAACCCCGCCGACACGCCCATATTGACGATCTCGATCAGCTCCGACTCGCTGCCGCTCGATCAGGTCGACGACTACGCCGACTCGATCCTCGCGCAGAAGATCTCGCAGGTGTCCGGCGTCGGCCTGGTGACCATCGGCGGCGGGCAGAAGCCGGCCGTGCGCGTGCAGGTCGATCCGACGGCGCTCGCCGGCACCGGGCTCGGCCTGGAGGACGTGCGCCTCGCGCTCGTGGCGGCGAACGTCAACCAGCCGAAGGGAAACATCGACGGCCCGCGCCAGGACTTCACGCTCGCGACCGACGATCAGCTCTACAAGGCGGCCTCGTTCAAGCCGCTGATCCTCGCCTACAAGAACGGCGCGCCCATCCGCATCCGCGACATCGCCAACGTCGTCGACAGCGTGGAGAACGCGCAGCTCGCCGGGTGGGCGGACAAGGATCGCGCGATCATCCTCAACGTGCAGCGCCAACCGGGCGCCAACGTCATCCAGGTCGCCGACAAGGTGAAGCAGCTGCTCCCGCTGCTGAAGGCGAGCCTGCCGCAAGGGATCGAGGTCAAGGTCCTCAGCGACCGCACCGAGACGGTGCGCGCGTCGGTGCACGACGTGCAGTTCACGCTCGTCCTCACGATCGGGCTCGTCGTGATGACGATCTTCCTGTTCCTGCGCGACGTGCCGGCCACGATCATCCCCGGCGTCGCCGTGCCGCTGTCCCTCGTGGGCACGTTCGGCATCATGTACCTCGCGGGCTACAGCCTGAACAACCTCTCGCTGATGGCGCTCACCATCTCGACCGGCTTCGTCGTCGACGACGCCATCGTCATGATCGAGAACATCACGCGCTACATCGAGGAAGGAGAGAAGCCGTTCGCCGCCGCGCTCAAGGGCGCCAAGCAGATCGGCTTCACGATCATCTCGCTCACGGTCTCGCTCATCGCGGTGCTCATCCCCCTGCTCTTCATGCAGGGGTTGATCGGCCGGCTCTTCCGCGAGTTCGCCATCACGCTGAGCGCGGCGATCGCCGTCTCCGCCGTGCTGTCGCTCACGCTCACGCCGATGATGTGCGCGTACCTGCTGCGGCAGCACGACAAGGCGAAGCACGAGGGCTGGTTCTATCGCGTCACCGAGCGCTTCTGGGATCAGGTGCTCGCGATCTACGACGGCGGTCTGAAGTGGGTGCTGCGACACCAGCCGCTCACGCTGCTCGCCACCATCGCGACCGTGGCGCTCACCGTCGTCCTCGCGTTGATGGTCCCCAAGGGGTTCTTCCCCCAGCAGGACACCGGGCTCGTGCTCGGCGTGTCCGAGGCTGCCGCCGACGTGTCGTTCCCACGCATGATGTCCCTGCAGCGCGAGATGGCCGACGTGGTGCTCGCCGATCCCGATGTCGCAAGCGTCGCCTCGTTCATCGGCTCCGACGGTACGAACCCCACGACCAACAGCGGCCGCCTCTCCATCACGCTGAAGCCACGCGAGGAGCGCACGGCAAACGCGGCGCAAATCATCGCGCGCCTGCGGCCGCAGCTCGATCGCATCTCCGGGATCTCGCTCTACCTGCAGCCCGTGCAGGACCTCCAGATCGAGAACCGCGTGAGCCGCACGCAGTACCAGTACACGCTCGAGGACGCCGATCCGAAGGAGCTCATCGAGTGGGCGCCGAAGGTCGTCGAGGCCCTTCGCGTGCTGCCCGAGCTCCGCGACGTCGCGAGCGATCAGCAGTCGGCCGGCTTGCAGCTCGGCGTCACGATCGATCGCGACACGGCCTCACGCCTGGGCGTCGCCACGCAGGCCATCGACGACACGCTCTACGACGCGTTCGGCCAGCGTCAGGTCTCCATCATCTTCACGCAGCTGAATCAGTACCGCGTGATCCTCGAGGCCAAGCCCGAGCTGCAGCAGACGAGCGACGCGCTCAAGCAGATCTATCTCAAGAGCGCGAGCGGGACGCAGGTGCCGCTCTCGGCGTTCGCCAAGCTCGAGCCGTCGCGCACGCCGCTCACCGTGAGCCATCAGGGGCAGTTCCCCGCGGTGACGCTCTCGTTCAACCTGGCCGAGGGCGTGTCGCTCGGTCACGCCGTCGACGCGATCCGCGCGGCCGAGGCGCGCATCCAGCTGCCGCCGGGGATCCACGCCGCCTTCCAGGGGACGGCGCAGGCGTTCTCGACGGCGCTCGAGAGCGAGCCCATCCTCATCCTGGCGGCGCTCATCACCGTCTACATCGTGCTGGGCGTCCTCTACGAGAGCTACATCCACCCGGTCACGATCCTGTCGACGCTGCCGTCGGCGGGCGTGGGCGCGATCCTCGCGCTGATCGTCACCGGCACCGAGTTCACGATCATCGCGCTCATCGGCATCATCCTGCTGATCGGCATCGTGAAGAAGAACGCGATCATGATGATCGACTTCGCCCTCGAGGCGGAGCGCGATCAGGGCATGTCGCCCACGCAGGCCATCCATCAGGCGTGCCTGCTCCGCTTCCGGCCCATCATGATGACGACGTTCGCCGCGTTGCTCGGCGGATTGCCGCTCGCCCTCGAGCAGGGGACCGGCGCCGAGCTGCGTCGGCCGCTCGGCATCACGATCGTCGGCGGCCTGATCATCTCGCAGGTGCTGACGCTCTACACGACGCCGGTGATCTACCTCTACATGGGCCGCCTCGCCGCGGTGTTCAAGAAGGGCACGCCGGCGGACGCCAAGCCGCAGGAGGCCGAGTGAGCGCCGCGGACGGCGAGACGGGCGTCAGCTTCTCGGAGCCGTTCATCCGGCGCCCGATCGCCACGTCGCTGCTCGCCATCGCGCTCTTGATCGCCGGCCTCGTGGCGTATTCGTTCCTCACGATCTCGCCGCTGCCGAAGGTCGATCTGCCGACGGTGCAGGTGTCGGCCAACCTCCCCGGCGCGAGCCCGGAGACGATGGCGGCCGCCGTGGCGACGCCGCTCGAACGACGCTTCGGGCGCATCGCCGGGCTCACCGAGGTGACGAGCGTGAGCGCGCTCGGCTCGACGCAGCTGACGCTGCAGTTCGATCTCAACCGCGACGGAGACTCCGCCGCGCGCGACGTGCAGGCGGCGATCAACGCCGCGGGCGGCGAGCTCCCGCCGAACCTCCCGTTCCGCCCGAACTTCCGCAAGGTGAACCCGGCCGACTCGCCCATCATGATCGTGGCGCTGAGCTCGGACACGATGCCGCTCGCGCAGCTGTTCGAGACGGGCAACACGATCTTCGCGCAGAAGATCTCGCAGGTGCAGGGCGTGGGGCAGGTGTTCGTCGGCGGCGGGCAACAGCCGGCCGTGCGAGTGCAGATCGATCCGATGCTGCTCGCGGGCGTCGGCCTCGGCTTCGAGGACATCCGCGCCGCCATCGCCGCGTCGACCGCCGATTCGCCCAAGGGCGCGCTCACCGGCGAGACGCAGACGGCGACGATCGCGTCCAACGACCAGCTCTTCACCGCCGACGCGTTCCGCAACATCGTCGTCGCCAACAAGAACGGCGGCGCGGTGCGCCTCGGCGACGTCGCCACCGTGATCGACGACGTGGAGAACCGGCGCACGGCCGCGTGGGTCGACGGCAAGCGCGGCGTCATCCTCGTCATCCGCAAGCAGCCCGACGCCAACATCATCGAGGTGACCGATCGCGTGCGCGCGCTCCTGCCGACGCTCGCGCAGTCGGTGTCGCCGACGATCAAGATGGAGGTGGTCATCGATCGCACGGAGACGATCCGCGCATCGGTGCACGACGTCGAGATGACGTTGCTCCTCAGCGTCGGCCTGGTCGTGCTGGTGGTGTTCCTCTTCCTGCGCAGCCCGCGCGCGACCGTCATCCCCATCGTCGCCGTGCCGCTGTCGCTCGTGGGCACGTTCGGCGCGATGTATCTGCTGAACTACAGCCTCGACAACCTGTCGCTCATGGCGCTGACCATCGCGACCGGGTTCGTCGTCGACGACGCCATCGTCGTGACGGAGAACATCTCGCGCTTCCTCGAGCAGGGGATGACGCCGCTGCAGGCCGCGCTCAAGGGCGCCAAGCAGATCGGGTTCACCATCGTCTCGATCACCTGCTCGCTCCTGGCGGTGTTCATCCCCATCCTGTTGATGGGCGGCGTGGTCGGGCGCCTGTTTCGCGAGTTCGCCGTCACGCTCAGCGTCGCCATCGCCATCTCCGCGATCGTCTCGCTCACGCTCACGCCGATGATGTGCGCGCGCCTCCTGCGCAAGGAGCACGAGCACGGACGCCTGTACAACGCGACGGAGCGCATCTTCACCGGGATGATCGGCGCCTACGATCGCGCGCTGCGCGCCGTGCTCCGCCACCGGACGCTGGTGCTGCTCCTCACGCTGGGCACGCTCGCGCTCACCATCTACCTCTACGCGATCGTCCCCAAGGGGCTCTTTCCCCAGCAGGACACCGGGCAGATCGCCGGCTTCACGCAGGCGCCGCAGGACATCAGCTTCCCCGCGATGGCCGATCGGCAGGACGCGGTGAACCAGGTCGTCCGCAAGGATCCCGACGTCGCGCACTTCGTGTCGTTCGTCGGCGGCGGCCCGAGCTCGACCGGCAACACGGGCTCCGTCTTCATGCAGCTGAAGCCGAATGGTCAGCGCAAGATGACGTCCGACGACATCATCAACCGGCTCCGCCCGCAGCTCGCGAAGGTCGACGGCATCACGCTCTATCTGCAGTCGGGGCAGGACGTGCGCCTCGGCGGCCGTCCCACGCGCACGCAGTACCAGTACACGATGCAGGACGCCGATCTGAACGTGCTGCTCGAGTGGTCGCCCCGCATGGTCGATGCCTTGCGCAAGATCCCGCTGCTCAAGGACGTGAACACCGATCAGCAGACCGCGGGGCTGCAGCTCGGGCTCGCGATCGATCGCGACATGGCATCGCAGCTCGGCGTCTCGCCGCAGATCATCGACGACACGCTCTACGACGCGTTCGGCCAGCGGCAGATCGCGACGATGTACACGCAGGTCAATCAGTACCGCGTGGTGCTCGAGCTCCGCCCCGATCTCGCGCAGCACCCCGATGCGTTGAAGTCGATCTTCGTCAAAGGGCCGAACGGCGCGTCGATCCCTCTCGACGCCGTGACCAAGACGACGACGACGCAGACGTCGCTGGCCGTCACGCACCAGGGGCAGTTCCCCTGCGCGACGCTGTCCTTCAACCTCGCACCCGGCGCGTCGCTTGGGCAGGCGGTCGACGCCATCCACAAGGTCGAGGCGGATCTCGGCCTGCCGGCGACCGTGCGTGTCGCGTTCGCCGGCACGGCGCAGGCGTTCGCCGACTCGCTGAAGAGCCAGCCCATCCTGATCCTCGCCGCGCTCTTCACCGTCTACATCGTGCTGGGCATGCTCTACGAGAGCTACATCCACCCGATCACGATCCTCTCGACGCTCCCTTCGGCGGGCGTCGGCGCGCTCCTGGCGCTGCTCGCGACGAAGACGGAGTTCAGCATCATCGCCCTCATCGGGATCCTCTTGCTCGTCGGCATCGTGAAGAAGAACGCGATCATGATGATCGACTTCGCCATCGAGGCCGAGCGAGACGAGGGGCTCTCTCCGGCAGAAGCGATCCACAAGGCGTGCGTGCTGCGCTTTCGCCCGATCATGATGACGACGATGGCAGCGCTCTTCGGAGGCCTCCCTCTCGCTCTCGGCACGGGCGCCGGCGCGGAGCTGCGCAAACCGCTCGGCATCACGATCGTGGGCGGCCTGCTGCTGTCGCAGATGTTGACGCTGTTCACGACGCCGGTGATCTACCTGGCGCTGGACCGCTTCACGTCGAAGCGTCGGCGCTCGCAGGAGCTGGCGGAGGATGCGGCGGCACCCGCAGAGTAGAGAGAATCAACAGGAAGTTTGAAAGAACAGGAAGCTGTGAGGAGAGGGGGCTGCCGCGCGCGACGTTTGACGTTGTGGCGGGACGACGTCTGGCAGCACCCCCCTTCCCCCACCCACGCGGCAAGAACACCTATGTCGAATTGGGTATCTCGCCCCCGGAATCGACATAGGTGTCGGCACCTACAAGGCCGCGAATGGATTCGGGAAGCTGGCGCGTGTCCGATCCCTTGCCCATGCCCTGCGTCGCACGGCGAGGGGCGAGACGAGAATTCTCGCGTCGACACCTATGTCGGTCCGACATCGAATATCCGCAAATGACATAGGTGTTCTCGCGTGGTGGGGGGCGCGAGAAGGGACCCCCATCCCCGATCCCCGATGGGACCCCATCGGCGCGATGAGCGAGAGCTGTCGGCGTCGGTTGCTCGTCCGGCTCGATGCTCCCGCGGGTCGCCGCGTGTTCAGCTCCATCGACTACTTGATGGGCGGAGGTGCCGGCGCCTCGCCTTCGTTCTGGATGCACGCTGCCAGATCGAAGAAGAAGAACGCGAATGCCTTCTCGCCCTGCTTGATCGGCGCCACGCAGCCGGCGGGGAAGCCCTCGTCGACCTTGTCCGTGTGGTTGATGTGCGCGTCGAGGTGCACTGCCTTGCCGCACTGCTCTTCGAGCGGCTTGCCCACCGGCGTGTTGATCGTGAAGAAGCGCGGGTGCGTCGGTGTGCCGGAGCTCGTCCACGTCTGGCTCGCGGGCTTCGTCACCGCGTTCACGTTGTCGAACGTGTAGTCGCACGTCACCTGCGCGTAGGGCGCGGTCGGCTCCACGACCTGCAGCCAGTCGGCGAGCGCTTTGCCCTTGGGGAAGCTCGTGTCGAGCGTGATCGGGCTCGCGCCGCCGGGAGCGCCGCCGGGGATGGTGCCCACGCCGCGGAGCGCCGCATCGGGGCTGTATTTGTACCAGGTGTACTCGAAGTCGGTCGTGAAGATGCGGCCGCCCTGCGAGAGGTAGTCGGTCATCGCCTGATACGACTTCGGCGTCTGCGGGTGCGGCCACGGATCGGTCGTCGGGCTCTTCGGGCCCATCGTCGACGCCTCGTAGCCTTCGCACGAGATGATCACCATGTCGTACGTCTTGAGCTTCGCGAGGTCGTCCCAGAGCACCGTCGCGTCGGGCGTCCCCGGCGGGCCCTTGCCGATCCACGGCTCGCCGAGCGGGAGCTGCGCGCCGTTGTAGAACTCGACCGCGTATTCCTTGCCCGAGCTCCCCGGCCCGAACTCCTTCAGGTCGATGCCGATCTTCGGGAGCATGCACGCGATCTTGTCGGCCGCGCCGGTCGTCACCGCGATGCGCGGCATGTCGCCCTCGTCGCGGTTCTTCGGGAGGCGCGTGAGCGACGCGTCGGTGAGCTTCGTCTCCTCGCACTTCTTCACCGTGGGGATGGTGATCTGCCGTCGCCACTTGCCGAGCTGCATCACGAGCGGGATCGAGTCGCCGACCGGCACGTCCTTGAGCGTGAACTGCCCCTTGGCGTCCGTGAGCGCGGTGACGATCGGATCGCCGCTGGCGATCGCGCCGCACCGATCGCACGTGGCGCCCTTCCCGAGCGGAAGCGGCTTCAGGTTCGGGACGTAGACGATGACGTTGTAGAGCGGCAGCGTCCCGTTCGGCGCGTACACGGTTCCGCTGACCGTGGTGGTCGTCGTGCCGCCGCACTTCACCTGGTTGCAGCGAATGCCGGTGCATCCCGGCGGTGGCGCCTCCGCGGGGACGTCGAAGCCGGCGCCGCCGTCGTCGGGCGGGACGAAGCCGCCGCTGTCCTTGCCCGTGCTCGCGTCGTCACCGAGCGAAGGATCGCCTTCGTCCTTGGTGGCGGAGCAGGCCGTCGTCGCGAGAGCACCCAGGAGCAGGAATGCAGCGCGCATGGTGAAAACGTACACCCGCCGCCGCGAACCACCAGTCGCGCGGTGACGAGCGCGTGTCTGCTACGTTACGGACGTGCGACAGGCTTGCTCGGCGTGCTCGTGGTGGTGTCCTGCAGCGGCGGCTCGACCGAGGGCGCACCGACGGACTCCGGCCGGACCGACGCGGGCACCGACATCGGCGCGAGCGATGCCGCGGTGTTCGCGTGCGCGCGCCCGGCGAAGGTGACGGCGATCCCGACGACCTGCAACGGCTACGACGCGCTCTGCGATCGCACCTACGACGTCGTGACGGTGCCGATGACGCACAATGCGATGTCGAATGCCGACGAGAAGTGGGCGCCGCCCAACCAGACGCACGGGATCGCGCGTCAGCTCGAGGACGGCATCCGCGGGATGATGCTCGACGTCCACTTCTACGACCCCGACAGCGGCGCGACCGACGTGCCGCGCGCCGATCTGTCGTCGGGCGAGCAGACGTTCCTCTGCCACGGCGTGTGCGCGCTCGGTCGAAGGCCGCTCGCCGATGGGCTGTGCGACGTCACGAAGTTCCTCGACACGCACCGCGGCGAGGTCTTCTCCGTCATCTTCGAGAGCTACGTGAAGTCGTCCGACCTCGCGGAGGCGATGAAGACGAGCGGCCTGCTCGACTACGTCTACGTGCACACCAAGGGCACGCCTTGGCCCACGCTGCGCGAGCTGATCGCGAAGGACACGCGCGTCGTCGCGTTCACCGAGGACGGGGACGACACGCCGCCGTGGAATCACTCCGCCTGGAAGAACATCTGGGACACGCCGTACTCCTTCACCAGCGCGTCCGAGTTCACCTGCAAGCTCAATCGCGGGCAGACGACCAACCCGCTCTTCCTGATCAACCACTGGATCGGCAACCCGCTCTCCGACATCAAGTACGCGCGCGAGGTGAACGCGAAGGCGGTCCTGCTCGATCGCGTGCAGACGTGCGCCAAGGAAGCAGGCCGGCCGCCGACGTTCGTGGGCGTCGACTTCTACGACGTCGGTGATCTCTTCGAGGTCGTGCGAACCGTCAACGGCCTCTGACCAGGCGCACGCCCGCGATGCATGCAACGCACGACGCGCGTTGCACCCCGTCGCATGGATGCCGGATCGGCCGGATTTCTCGGCGGCTCCTGCGGCGCCAGCGCGGCACGCTTGATGCTGAAGGCTCCGGCATCGTTGCATCTCGCAACGCGACTTCGAGGAGCTTGCCATGCAGAACGCCCGATCGTGGAACGACACCTCCGACGACGAGTCCGCGCCCCGGACGCAGCAGTCCCCCGGGCCGACCGACTACGAGTTCGACTCCAACCAGAACTCCATCTTCTCCGGGCTCGCCTCGGCGATGCGATTCGTCGGGACCACGAGCATCGTCCTCGGGCTCGTCTTCTTCCTCGGCGTGCTCGGCGGCGACGTCTTCAAGATCATCTCCGCCCTGGTCCAGGGCGCTCTTTCCCTCGTCGTCGGGCTCTGGCTGCGCAAGGCCGCGAGCAGCATCGATCACATCGTCACCACGGAGGGCAACGACGTCTCGAACCTCATGGCCGCCATGGTGGAGCTGCGGAAGGTCTACCGCCTGCAGCGCGTCCTCATCATCGTCGCCCTCGCCATCATGGCCGTCGCCTTCGTGGCCGTCCTCGCCGCCACCAAGTGAGGCGCGAGCGTCGATTCGAGGGGTTTTTCGCGGCTAGCCTTGCTCCCCGCAGACCCCTCGTGCTACTCCGCCTCTCCCCGAAAACCCGGCAAAGAGGCGGTTTCAGCGATGGATACGAGCGACGTTCGCAAGGGCCTGAAGATGACGTTGGACGGCAACCCGTACGTCGTCGTCGATTTCCAGTTCGTGAAGCCCGGCTTTCCAGCACAGTGGGATCCGAAGCTTGGAATTCACGTGACTTGAAGTCGC
>JADMIO010806579.1_pt1:12500-13970 | contig 13970 bp, 7 predicted proteins | sample 8958161 | NCBI WGS metagenome assembly JADMIO01 (sample SAMN16585339, study PRJNA669376) | soil metagenome | isolation source: Crop rotation soil | place: USA: Cullars Rotation, Alabama | collected 2011 | reverse complement strand
TCACCGGCGGGGCCGGCGCGGCGCGGTGCCTCGGCGAGTGCCGCGATGCGGAGGCTCTCGCGCGTCGCCAGCGTGGCGTATAGCGCCGAGACGTCGGCCGCGCGCCACCCGCAGCCGTCTGCGCCAGCGACGAGGCGCGCCGGCGAGCCCGCACCCGGCACGGTGCCGACCGTCACGCCGGGCAGCTCGACGAGCCGCGCCTGACGCGCATCGACCACGAGCTCGCCGCGCTTGCGCAAGGTCGCGATCGCCGCGCGCTGCGCCGTCTCAGGCTCGAGGTCGCCGGCGAGGACGACCGTCGCGAATGCCGCGCGATCCGCGAGCGTGCCGAGCGTGCCCTCGAGCTCGGCCTGCGTCGCACCCATGCCGCCGAGCACGATCGCGACATCGACGTGCGCCGCGGCGAGCTTGTCGTGGAGCTTGCCGAGCGCGGCGATCGTACGCGTCGCGGCGCCGCCGGCGTCGCCGACGACCGCGATGACGAGCTCGTCGTCCTCGAACGAGCCGCGCAGCGAATGCTCGGTCAGCTGCCACACGCGGCCGTCGACCGTGACCTTCTCCTCGGCGGACGCCGGTGTATCCGGCGCGGCGCATCTCCACGGCGCGCGCATCTGGTCGGCGGCGGCGATCCCGGCGGCGAGCGCTTCACCCGCGCGGTGCCCGACGGGCGGCGCGCTCTTGCCGTGGCAACCCGCGAGGGTCCCGACGACGAGCGCGGCGACGCCTACTCGTCTGACGTTTCGCCGCCCGCTTGCTTCCATGCGGCGATGACCTTCGGTGACTCGCGATACGCCGACATCTTGAACCGCGGGTTGCGCGCGTGCGCCTGCGAGAGCTTGCCGACGGCATACGTCACATCGTCGTCGGCAAGGTGCGCCTTCGCGAGCAGCACCTCGACCTCGATCGCCATGTCGGGATCGAGATAGTCGACGTCGGGCTCGAGCGGCTCGAGCGCCGCGCGAACGCCGGGGAAGTCGCCGCGCACCCACGCGGTGCGCGCCTTCGGCACCGCGACGGCGGCGGCCGCGAGCGCCTTCACGCGCGCGTCGCGGCGCTCCTTGCCCTCGGCATCGAGCGGTTGCGCCTTCGCGTCGCGCAGTCGCACGGGCATCGGGATCGCGATCGTCTCGCCCTTCTCGAGCGAGAGCTTCGCGAGACCGTTGTACTCGCGCAGCGTCTCGGCCTGCTTGCTGTCGTGGAGATACGTCGACGCGATCTGCGCGAGGCTCTCGGTGCCGCTCGCGGTGTACGCGACGTCGAACGGGATCGTCACGACGAGCCCAGCAGGAAGCACGGCCGTCGCCGGCATCTCGTTGTACTGCGCGAGCAGCTGCGCGCGCTTCGGGTCGCCGAGGTACGCCGCGGCGAGCGCGACGAAGTCATCGCCCTTCTGCGTCGCGACCTGGCGCGGCATCGGAATCCGCAGGCGCTCGCCGGGGCGCAGCGGGCGCGGCCGCTGGATCTTGTTCT
>JADMIO010806579.1_pt1:0-5000 | contig 13970 bp, 7 predicted proteins | sample 8958161 | NCBI WGS metagenome assembly JADMIO01 (sample SAMN16585339, study PRJNA669376) | soil metagenome | isolation source: Crop rotation soil | place: USA: Cullars Rotation, Alabama | collected 2011 | reverse complement strand
TCTTGCGAGAGCACGGCTGCATCGTCGCGACACCCGGCGCGGGTGCCGCCGACGCACCGCCTGCCGATCTCGCGGTCGAGCTCGTGCGCGGCGGACCGGCGTTCTACGACATGGTGTCGTTCCGGGTCCGGCTCGTGAACCGGGGCGGCACGGCGATCCCGCTCGAGCTGACGGTCGATGACCAGCGGCTGTGCTTCACCGGCACCGGCGGCGGCTTCCCGACGCACGCATGCGAGCTCCTCTCCGCGGCGCCGGCCGGAGCCGCCGTGCGGGCACGCCTGATCCTGGCCCCGCACGCCGTCGCGTATGCCGACGGCCTCGGCTTCATCAAGCACACGGCCGTCGAGCGCGACGCGGGCAGCGGCGCCGTCGGCTTCTTCGAGGAGCCGCTGCCGCCGGGCGCCTACGACTTCGTGGCCACGGTGCCGCTGGCCTTCCGCGCGACGCCGCCAGCGATGCGCGTGCTGCACACCAGCGTCACGGTGCCCTAGGATACGTACCGATGAAGCGGCGCGTTGCACTCGCGGCGATCGACAGCGCTCAGTCGCATCGACGCGACGCCGGCACGCAGTACGAGCCGTAGATCGTCGCGGTCGACTGCGAGGCGACCTTCTTGCACTCGTAGCCCGCGCCGCAGCCGGCGTCGTCGGTGCAGGCGGCCGCGCAGTGGCGACCCGACGAGCCGACGGTGATGCACGCGTTGCCGACGCCGCCGCACGCCGCGTTCGAGCTGCACGAGCGGCACAGGTTCTCGAGGTTCGCGTACGGGTGAACCTTGGGATCGTCGTCGATCCCGTGGATGCCGTACATCGTCGCTGACGGCTCGCCGACGCTGTAGAGGTCGAGGTCCGCGAGCGTTGCGCTCATCGTGCGCGGTCGGTGGCGGCCCTGCGAGTCGAGCTCGATCAGACGGCCGAGGAAGTCCTCGACGGGCGAGTACGAGACCGAGAACGACGTCGTCGTGATCACGTCGACGTCCTTGCCCTGCTTCGACGGGTTCGCGAGCAGCGTGTGCCCGAGCATGTACGTGTTGCAGCCCTCGGCGAACACGAGCTGGTACTTGCCGCGCGCGAGCTCGGCCACCGCGAGCTCGGTGTCATCGACATCGCCCTCGTCCGTCTTCTCCCAGTTCGCCAGCGCGAAGCCGTACCGCGGACCGGAGTGTCCGGAGTAGACGATCACGTCGCGGGTCCGGAGCGACTCGAACATGTCCGCCTCGAGCTGCTTGCCGCCCGCGTTGGTGTCCGGATCGGTCGACGATCCCGGACGCGGATAGAAGATCCGGACCTCGACCTTGATCGTCCGGCCGTCGGCATCGATCGTCCGGGTGAGCGGGCCGCTCGTCCGCCGATACGCGTCCCACGAGCTGACGGGCGAGTGAAAGCCCTTGCCGAGCAGCCACTTGTAGAACGCCCGCGAGTCCGCGAGGTGCGCCGCCGCGGTGTTGTAGTCCCAGCCGAAGTGGACGTCGACGGTGAGCTTGCCGTCCTCGAACAGGCGCGCGTAGTCCCACCAGCCGTCCGTCGACTTTGTCGCCTCGTGGATGCCGAGGACGAGCGTCTCCTTCTTGTCGGCGGTGACCTTCGCGGGATCCCACGCGTCCCACGGATCCTTGCGATACCACTCGGAGTCGCGCTCCATCTCGGCGTTGGTCGGCTTGCCGATCTCGACCGAGAACGTGCCGTTGCCTGCGAGCGGGAGCGCGTGGAGGAGCGTGCGCTTGCCCGCGATCGTCTGCTCGAACTGGAACTCCCACGTCGTCGCGTTGACCTGCACCAGCTGCAGATCCCGGTAGTCGCCGTCCTTCACCATCGAGGAGAACCCGCCGTAGTCGGCATTCTTGTCGGCCTCCTCGCCCTCCTTCTCCTTGTCGACGAGGTACTGGTTCAGAAACCACGTGATCGCATCGTGCTTGTACGCGACGAGCTCTCGCGCGCGTGCTTCGCCGCGGCCCGCCTCGACCACGACCCGCGCCTTCCCCGTCACGTCGAACTCGCGCGCCTTGAGCGACAGGAAGTCGTCGGCCTTACCATCCTCGACGACGAAGCCATCGTCCGAGTCCTCGGGAAGCGACGGGTCATCGAACGCGCACGCCGCCGTGGTGGCGAGCGCGATGGCCAGCAGGTGCGAACGCATCCGCCGCCCACGTGCACGCGTGGTACCACCGACCGCGACAGTGCTTACAACTGTTTGCAGTCAGGCGGCCACTCGACCGGCCGGCGGCCGGGGTTAGCCGGGCAGTGCGACGCCGGATTCCGGACGCCGGACGAGGTGCACGGAGAACCAGGCGGCGGCCACCGCCATCACCTCGCGGAGCTCGCCGGGCTCGTCGAACAGGTGTCCGGCATGCGGCACGATGTGGAGCGCCGTGCGCGCCCGGATGGCGGCCATCGCGCGCTGATTCAGGTCGAGCACGTCGTGGTCGGCGCCGCCGACGATGAACATCGTCGGGGTACGCACTCGTGCGAGCGCTTCGCCGGCGAGATCGGGGCGTCCGCCGCGCGAGACCACGGCTGCCACGTCGACGCGCGTCGCCGCGATCAGGGCCGCGGCCGCGCCGGTGCTCGCGCCGAACAGGCCGACCGGAAGCCCGCCGGCGACCGGCAGTCTCGCGATCCACTCGATCGCGCCCGTCAGCCGCGCGGCGAGCAAAGGAATGTCGAACCGCAGGTGACGCGTCTCGCGCTCCTCGAGCTCCTCCTCGCGCGTCAGCAGATCGAACAGCAGCGTCGCGAACCCGGACTCGTACAGGTAGCGCGCGACGGCACGGTTCCGTGGGCTCAGGCGCCCGGAGCCACTGCCGTGTGCGAACACGACGATCCCCTCGGCGTCCGGGGGGATCGCGAGATCGCCGACGAGGTTCGCGCCGGCGGCTCTCACCGTGACGGATTCGGGGGTCATCGCATCCTCCGTGACTCGAGGAGCAGCGCTCGGACCTCGTCGTCCGTCGTCTGAGTGAAGTCTTCGTACCAGGCACCGACCGCGGTCATGCGTTCGGGCGTCACGAGGCATACCGTCCGGTCCGCGCGGCCGGAGAGCCGGTCGCAGGTTTCAGGAGGTGCGATCGGCACTGCGACGAGCACGCTCCTCGGCCGCTTGGATCGGACGGCGTCGATAGCTGCGAGCATCGTCGAGCCGGTCGCGAGACCGTCGTCGACGAGGATCACGTTCTTCCCGGTCAGATCGATGACGGGACGGTCGTCGCGAAACAGCCGCTCGCGCCGGTCGAGCTCGAGCTGTTCTGCGCGCGCGACGACGTCGTAGTCGGCTTGTGATGCGCCGATCGCGGCCATGATCCGGCGATCGACGATCCGGATCCCGCCGGATGCGATCGCGCCCATCGCGAGCTCGGCGTGTCCAGGCACGCCGATCTTGCGAACGATCAGCACGTCGAGAGGTGCCTCGAGGCGTCTGGCGATCTCGTACGCCACCGGCACGCCGCCGCGCGGCAGGCCGATGACGACGAGATCGGACAGACTCGCAACCCCCTCCACCGCCCGCGCGAGGCGGGCCCCAGCTTCCCGGCGGTCGCTGAACCTCTCCATGCACAGATCGCGCTGCACGATCGACGCCACGATCGACGGCACGCCGCGTCGAGCTCACACCACGCGAACGATCCAGCGATCCTTCTTCGTACCGATCATCAGCATCGATTCCGTCGCGAGGTCCGCAAGCGTCAGCTTTCGCTCGACATCCGTGACCTTGGCGTTGTTCAGCTGGACGCCGCCCTGCGTCAGGAGACGGCGCGCCGCGCCCTTGGAGTCGGCGACGGTCTTCGCCAGCAAATCGACGATCGCGACGCCGGCGGAGAGGTCGTTCTTGGGAATATCCAAAGTCGGTGCAGTTCCGACGAGCAGGCCGAGGTCGGCATCGGTGAGACCGGCGAGCTCTCCGCCGAACATCACGTTCGAGACGGCCTCGACGCGCGGCACGACGCCGGCGCCGTGCACCCACGACGTCATCGCGCGCGCGAGCTCGCGCTGGGCACCGCGCTTCGCGCGGTCCGCGTCGTGTGCGGCGAGCATCTCCTCGATCTTCGCGAGCGGCTCGAGCGAGAACATCTTGAGCAGCTTCGCGGCGTCCTCGTCGGAGACCTTGATCCAGTACTGGTAGAAGGCGTACGGGCTCGTGCGCGCGGGATCGAGCCACACGCGCTCGCCGGTCGACGTCTTGCCCATCTTCTGGCCCGTCGAGTCGAGGAGGAGCGGCGCCGTCATGCCGAAGAGCTTCGCGCCGCCCATCTTGCGCGACAGCTCGCAGCCGGCGGTGATGTTGCCGTACTGGTCGCTGCCGCCGACCTGGAGCCGGCAGTTGTACGCCTTCGCGAGGTGCACGAAGTCGAACGCCTGGAGCAGCATGTACGAGAACTCGGTGTAGCTGATGCCGCTGTCGCCCTCGAGGCGGTTCTTCACCGAGTCCTTCGCCATCATGTAGTTGATGGTCAGGTGCTTGCCGATGTCGCGCAGGAACTCGAGGTAGCTCACGCCGCGCGTCCAGTCGGCGTTGTTCGTCATCTGCGCGCCGATCTTCGGATCGTCGAAGTCGAGCAGCTTCGCGAGCTGCGCGCGCACCCCGGCGACGTTCGTCGCGAGCGTCGCGTCATCGAGCAAGTTGCGCTCCTCGCTCTTGCCCGACGGATCGCCGACCATGCCGGTCGCGCCGCCGACGACGATGATCGGGCGGTGGCCGGCGAGCTGCAGGCGCTTCAGGAGGATCGTCGGCACGAGATTGCCGACGTGCAGGCTCGACTGCGTCGGGTCGTAGCCGGCATACGCCGAGATCGGGCCCTGGGTCGCGAGGAGATCCGCGAGACCGGCGCGATCGGTGCAGTCGGCGTAGAGACCACGGGCAGCAAGCTCGTCGAGGAACGACATGGCGGGGAAGGCTACAACGCCCACGCGCCGGAAGCTATGTCGCGGCTACGTCGCGACTTCGTCGGTGAGCGCCTTTCCAGCACAGTGGGATCCGAAGCTTGGAATTCACGTGACTTGAAGTCGCGG
>JADMIO012791497.1_pt1 | contig 13973 bp, 15 predicted proteins | sample 8958161 | NCBI WGS metagenome assembly JADMIO01 (sample SAMN16585339, study PRJNA669376) | soil metagenome | isolation source: Crop rotation soil | place: USA: Cullars Rotation, Alabama | collected 2011 | reverse complement strand
CTTTCCCGGCCCGCCGGCGCGGCGCTCGGCTGGGCCATGGCCATCGAGGCGCTCAGGGCGAGCGCGCCCGCCAGGATCAGGGTCCTCATGGATGTTTCCTCCGGCACGCCGGTCCGCCCGGCTTTCGTTCGAACTGGACGGTATCCAGGCCGGCCCGAGCTTGGCAAGCTGTTGAGATCGGTCTGGGCCGGTTGCGGAACGGACGTGGTTTGACCGGGAGCGCCATTGAAGCCGAGCGATCCAGAGCTGCTGCAGCTCCTGAAGTCGACCAACGAGTCTCCCCGCACAGGTCCCCGCGAGGTGTTCCCGCAGCTGCCGGCCAAGGGGCAGCTCCATGTCGTCGTCCCGCCCGACGCCCAGGCGATCCTGAAGGCGAGGACAAAGAACGCTGCCATCGTCTGGTTGGAACAGGTCGCCGACGCCATCGAGGCCGGCGCCTCGCGCGTGGTCGTGGTCGCGGACCGGTGGGACGACGAACGCGCCATGCTGGCTGAGCTGACCACCGCCGGGATCGAAGGCCTGGGGCTGATGTCAGACCTGTTGCCGCGCGAGCTTGCCGAGGCTCTCGCGCCCTGGGAGCCGGGTGGTGATCGTCCCTCGTCGGAACCCGTCCAGGTCCGTTACGCCATCGTCGGACCAGCGCGGTCCGGCACCAGCTATCTCACCCAGCTCTTGACCGACGCCGGCCTGGGCCTGCCGAGCGAGCTCATCCACCAGCAGGCCTCGACGGCGGCCCGGCTCGGCATGGGCATCGAGGAGATCCTCGCGCGCGCGTCCGCCTGGGGATCGGCATCAGGGGTGTTCGGCGTCAAGATGCTGGCGACCCATTTCGCGGCGGCGAGCCTGGGGGATTTCTCCCGGGCGCGCGCCACGGCCCAGGCCCTGAAGGACCAGGGCTATGTGTTCTTCGAGCTGACACGCAACCCCGTGGACGTGGCGGTTTCCTCGGCCCTGGCGCGGAGCCTGAGTATCTGGAACGTGGCCCCGGACCAGGCGGACGAGGCCCGGTCCCGGCAGATGCAGGCCCAGATCGCAGATGCCCAGCTGCTGGCGCACCTTCACGCGGCGATCGCCCACGCCGCCTTCGTGCAGCGGGTGTTCGAGGTCCCTGCGGAGCGCAGGTTCTCCTATTCCAGGCTGGTCTCCGACCCGGCCGCCGTGGTCAGGGCGATCGGCAGCGCGCTCGGCCGATCGGTGGAACCCGAAGTGGGACCGGCGCAAACGGCGCGCCTGGGCAAGGACAATCCCGCCTACGACCAGCAGAGGTCGAGGCTGCTCGGCCTGGTGCTGGCCGAGGGCATGAAGGGCGTCGGCCGGATCATCAGCCACAGCCAGCAGATGACGGGACTTCCTCGCGAGGAGCTTCGCCAGTGGTCCGAGTTGCCAGCCCAGCTGAACCTGGTGATCACGGCCGCCCAGACGATGCGGGCGGGCCGCTGACGTCGGATCAGGCCGTGAGGCTGGCGGTGTCGACTTTCACGCCCGGGCCCATGGTGGAGGAGATCGAGATCCGCTTCACATAGGTGCCCTTGGCGCCGGACGGCTTGGCCTTGTTGAGGGCGTCCATCAGGGCCTTGATGTTGGCCGCCAGGGCGTCTTCGGCGAAGGACGCCTTGCCGACGCCGGCGTGGACGATCCCGGCCTTCTCGACGCGGAACTCCACCGCCCCGCCCTTGGCGTCCTTGACCGCCTGGGCGACGTTGGGGGTCACGGTGCCCACCTTGGGGTTCGGCATCAGGCCGCGCGGGCCGAGCACCTTACCCAGCCGGCCCACCAGGGCCATCATGTCCGGCGTGGCGATCACCCGGTCGAAGTCCATGAACCCGCCCTGGATGCGTTCCACCAGGTCCTCGGCGCCGACCACGTCGGCTCCGGCCTGGGTCGCCGCATCGGCATTGGGCCCCTTGGCGAACACGGCCACGCGAACGTCGCGGCCGGTGCCGGAGGGCAGGTTGACCACGCCGCGGACCTGCTGGTCCGCATGGCGGGGGTCGACCCCGAGGTTGATGGCCACCTCGACCGTCTCGTCGAACTTGGCCTTGGCGTTCTCCTTCACCAGCTTGATGGCTTGATCGAGCGGGAAAGCCTGGTCGCGATCGACGGTCCAGGCCTTGATGCGCTTGGGCTTAGCCATGGTCCTAGGCCTCCACCACGTTGAGGCCCATGGCGCGGGCCGAGCCTTCGATGATGCGGGCCGCCGCCTCGATGTCGTTGGCGTTGAGGTCCTTCATCTTCTTCTGGGCGATGTCGCGCAGCTGGCTGCGGGTCACCGTGCCGATGGTCTCGCGGCCGGTCTGGCCGGAGCCCTTCTGCAGTTTGGCGGCCTGCTTCAGGAAGAACGAGGCCGGCGGGGTTTTGGTGATGAAGGTGAACGACTTGTCCTGGTAGACGGTGATCACCGTCGGCAGGGGCGTACCCTTGTCCACGTCGCCGGTGCGCGCGTTGAATTCCTTGCAGAAGCCCATGATGTTGACGCCGCGTTGGCCGAGCGCCGGCCCGATGGGCGGCGAAGGCGTCGCGGCGCCGGCGGGCACCTCGAGCTTGATGTAGCCGAGAATCTTCTTGGCCATGCCTGTCTCCTACTGACGGCGCCCACTCAAGGACGCCCATGAGGCCGTGGTGCGGGCAGCCCCTCCCACGGATTTCGATCCCGGCCAGGCCGGGAAGCCGGCGCTGATATCAGAGGCGGCCCTTGCGGTCTAGGGCGTCTCCTCGGCGTCGGCGCGGACAAAGTCCGGTTCGCCGGGGGTCCCCCGGAGCAGCTTGCCGAACAAGGCCCTGACCAGCAGGAACACGACCGCGGCGCCGCCGACCAGGCCGGCATGCATCATCCAGAACTCCACCGCCGGCATCTTCTCGAGGAAGCCGCCGAGCCAGCCGACAGCCAGGTTCCCGGCGAAAAGGTGCAGGTAGTAGAGGCCCACCACGGAGCCCACCACAGCGCGCGGCGCCGAACCCGCGAACAGGGCCAGGCCCACCGGCAGCACATTGGCGAAACCGATGTCGTTCAACAGGTGGAACAGAAGCAGCCAGCCGAAGCCGACTTTGTGGCCCCCGCCGGCGACGATCGTACCGAGGGCCAGGCAGGCCACGCCCGCCGCGCTGAACAGGCTGCCGAGGGCCATCTTGCCGAGCTCATCCGGCTCGGGAAACTTGGTCTTCCAGACACGCCAGAACACCACCATGCCAAACAGCGTCGCCACCGAAACGATCGAATCGACCGAGACCAGCCACTCGGTGAGGATCGGTTGGCCGAAGATGCGCAGGTCAGCGCTTCGCTCGGCCCAGACCAGATAGGCGTTGAAGATCTGGTTGTTGCCGACGATCGAGGCGGACATCACAGGCAGCATGAGCAGCAACACCGCCAGCACCACCCAGTCGCGCCTGGTCATCGGCGGATGCTGCGGCTTCTCCGCGTCTGCTGCTCGCCTGCGCAATGGCGGGTCGGGCGGCAAGTGCCTGCGGCCATACAGATAGATCACCAGCGAGATCAGCATGCCGATCCCGGCGGCGCCGAAGCCCCAGTGCCAGGCCACCTTCTCGGCCAGCGTGCCAGTGACCAGGGGAGCGATGATCACCCCGGCGTTGATGCCGAGATAGAAGATCTGGAAGGCGTCCGCTCGCCTGAGGTCCTTTTGCGGGTAGAGGCCGCCCACCTGGGTGGCGATGTTGCCCTTGAAGCAGCCCGTACCCAGCATCAGGCAAACCAGGGCGATCAGGAAGGTGGCGTCGAAGGCCATCAGGAAATGGCCCAACGCCATCAGGCAGCCGCCGAGGATAATGGTGCGGCTCCGGCCCAGCACCCAGTCGGCGAGCCACCCGCCGAGCAGGATTGGCGTGAGATAGACGAGCGCTGTGTAGAGCCCGAACACGGCCGAGGCGAGCGCCTGGTCCGACATCGGGCTGCCGTGCGCGATCAGGCCCTTGAGCACGTCGAAGCCGAGCACGTTCTCGACGTGCCCGGAAAGGAGCAGCTGGTGCACCATGTAGAGCACCAGCAGCGTCTGCATGCCGTAGTAGGAGAAGCGCTCCCAGGCCTCGGTGAACGAGAGGAACGCCAGGCCCCTCGGGTGGCCGAAGAACGCCTTGTCCTGGTGGATCGCGGCCTCAGCCGCCGTCGCCGCCGTCATGCGCTCATCTCCAGCCCGGGCGCACTAAGACGCAATCCGCCGGAGAACGGAAGCTTCGAGAGGTTGTGTCTGGCCGTCCTGCGACGGCCTAGCTGGTCTTCTCGACCTGCTGGTATTCCAGGTCCACCGGCGTGGCGCGGCCGAAGATCGACACCGACACGCGGAGCCGGGCGCGGTCCTCGTCGACGCTTTCCACCGTCCCGTCGAAGCTGGCGAACGGGCCGTCGGTGACCTTCACCTTCTCGCCGATCTCGAAGGTGATGGTGGGCTTGACGTGCTCCACCCCCTCCTCGATCGCGCCGATGATGCGGGCCACCTCGCGCTCGGACACCGGCATGGGCTTGGAGCCCGAGCCGAGGAAGCCGGTCACCTTCGGGGTGTTCTTCACCAGGTGATAGGCCTCGTCGGAGAGGTCCATCTTCACCAGCACATAGCCGGGGAAGAACTTGCGCTCGGAGTTGATCTTCCGGCCGCGGCGGATCTCCACCACCTCCTCGGTGGGCACCAGGATGTCGGAGAAGGATTCCTCCAGCCCCTGAGCGCGAGCCTGCTCACGGATCGACTCCGCCACCTTCTTCTCGAAGTTCGAATAGGCGTGGACGATGTACCACTTGTGGTTCGGATTGCCGGCGGGGACGGCGGCGTGCGCTTCGCTCATGACTTGGGTTCCATCAGGCGCCGAGCTTCAGGACCTGGCTCACGCCCAGGCTGAGGCCCAGGTCCACCAGGAAGAAGAACAGGGCCATGATCACCACCATGATCAGGACCATGACGGTGGTGATCCAGGTTTCCCGGCGGCTCGGCCAGGTGATCTTGCGCGCCTCGGCGCGGACCTCGCGGAAGAACAGCACCGGATTGATGCGCTTCTTGGGGGCGTGCTCCTCCGCCCGCGCGGCCACCTCGGCGGTCTGACGCGGTCCCAGCACGCGCGAACGCGTCGCCGGCGGAAAGGCCTGATCCTTGGCCATGCGGACTATGAGCTCCTCGACACGGGACAGGGCGCCCCAAGGCTCAGATGGTGGCAGGAGTGGAGGGACTCGAACCCCCGGCCCTCGGTTTTGGAGACCGATGCTCTACCAGCTGAGCTACACTCCTAAGACCAATGCACAACGCGCCGGAAGGGCTGCCCCGCCGGCGCGTTCGGCTGTTGGCCGTGGGCGGCGGATGTAACAGGGACCGCCCGAGGGGGCAAGCGCAAGGGGCGTACCCTCAGGCGGCCGCCTCGGCTATGGCTGGGACGTTCCTCCGGCCTTCTTCAGATGGACGCCCTCGCAAGCTCGCTCAAGGCTTCTCCCGAGCTTTTTCCGCACAGCCTGGACCTGGACCGGGCTGCGGTGGGGCTCGTGCGCCTGAGCCGCGCCGAGCTCGATGCGGCGAGCTTTCTCGACGATCGGATCCTCGGGCCGGAGCGGTCCCTCGAGTGGGTCGGCGCCGCCGCGCTCGCAGCGGCCGTCGAGGCTGCGGAACTGGGCGAGCGCTGCGGCTTCATCTTCCATCTGGGGCACGTCGGCTCGACCCTGGTCTCGCGGCTCGTGGGCGCCCACCCGCAGGCGCTGGGGCTTCGCGAGCCCCAGGCGCTCAGGACCCTGGCCCAGGCCGATGCCCCCGAACCCTACACCACGACGCTGCTGAAGCTCTGGTCGCGGACCTTCGAGCGGGGCGAGACCGCCGTGATCAAGGCGACCAGCTTCTGCTGCGGGCTGGCGGAGGCGCTGCTCGGCCGTCCGAGCCGGCCGAGGGCCGTCTTCCTCTCCACACCGCCCGAGCCCTTCCTCGCCACCATCCTCGGCGGAGCGGCCAACGAGATCGACATCCGGGCCATGGCCGCCGGCCGGCTCGACCGGCTGCATCGGCGTATCGGGCGTCCGGCCTGGCAGCTGCAGCAGCTCTCCCTCCCCGAGCTTGCGGCCATGAGCTGGGCCACCGAGATGACGGCGCTCGACGACGCCGCCGCCTCGGCGCAACCGTCCCAGGCCCGCTTCATCGACTTCGAGCGTTTCCTGGCGAGGCCGCAGCGGCAGCTCGCTGAGGTCTTCACCGGCCTCGGATTGGAGGCCTCGGACCAGGAGATCGCCGCGATCCTCCAGGGCCCCGACATGGGCCGATACTCCAAGGCGCCCGAGCACGCCTATGGCGCCCAGTTGCGGGCCCAGCTGCTGAACCAGGCGCGCGCGGTCCGGGCCGCCGAGATCCGGCGGGGCCTGGACTGGCTGGAAGGCGCTGCCGCCGAACATCCTGCGATCGCCGCGGCCGTCGAACGCGCCGGCGGCGTGTGATGGCCAGGCCGTCCGTCGCCGTCGTCGGCGCCGGGATAGGCGGACTTTCCGCCGCCCTCGCCCTGATCCGGCGGGGCTTTGCGGCGAAGGTCTATGAGCAGGCCGCCGTCCTCGACGAGGTGGGCGCGGGCGTGCAGATCAGCGCCAACGGGACGCGGGTGCTGTTCGATCTGGGCCTGAAGGATCGGCTGATGGCCTCCGCCGTGGTCCCGACCGACAAGCGCATCCGCCTGTGGAGCACCGGCGAGAGCTGGAAGGGTTTCGACGTCGGGCCCTTCTCCGAAACCCTCTATGGCGCGCCCTACCTCACCCTGCATCGCCACGACCTGCATACCGCCCTGGCCGAGGCGGTCGTCGCGCAGCAGCCGGACGCCCTGGTCCTGGGCGCTCGCTGCATTGGCCTCGAACAGGACGCCTCCAGCGCGGTCCTCGCCTTCGAGGACGGCCGCGAGGCCCGCGCCGATGTGGTGATCGGGGCAGACGGCGTGCACTCGGAGGTCAGGCGGGCCTTGTTCGGTCCGGACCGGCCCCGGTTCACCGGCATCGTCGCCTGGCGTGCGGTGATCCCCGCCAAGCGGCTAGAGCCCAGGCTGATGCAGCCCGTCTCCACCACCTGGATCGGGCCGGGCGGCCATGTTGTCCACTACCCGCTGCGCCGCGGCGAGTTGATGAACTACGTCTCGGTGATCGAGCGGGACGACTGGCAGGTCGAATCCTGGTCGCTGCAGGGGTCGGTCGAGGAGTGCCTGGCCGACTACGCCGGCTGGCACCAGGATGTTCAGGCCCTGATCCGGGCGATGGACCGGCCGTACAAGTGGGCCCTCCTCGGACGCGAGCCGATGGATGAATGGAGCCAGGGTCGGGTCACCCTGCTCGGCGACGCCTGCCACCCGATGCTGCCCTTCCTGGCTCAGGGGGCGGTCATGGCACTCGAAGACGGCTTGGTGCTGGCCCGCTGCCTGGAGCGCCACCCCCACGATCTGTCGACGGCCTTTGCCGCCTACGAAGCCGTGCGCCGGGACCGGACGTCTCAGGTCGTCCGCGCCGCCGAGGCCAACGGCCGCCGCTACCATGCGCTGCAGCTTGGCGACGCCAGGGCTGCGCAGGCCTATGTCGCCGAGCAGTGGGACGAAGCGGCGGTGAAGGCCCGCTTCGAGTGGCTGTTCTCCTACGACGCGGGGACCGTTCCCGTCTGAGCGGGGTGGACAGCGTGTGCGGACATTGATCCGATAGCAACACGCGCTCGGGGGAGGCGTCGGCGTATGGGCAAGGACAGCTCGGCGGAGGACGACGACCTCGGCCTCGGCAGCGTGGCCGCGGCCTGGACCATCGGCGGCCGCGACTTCCTCCCCTACAGGATCACCCTTCTGGCCAAGCTGCTCGACCGCTGCACCATGCGGCTGCTGTCGGCGAGCTCGGGCCTGACCGTGGCCGAGTGGCGGGTGCTGGCCCAGCTGGTGCGTTCATCGCCCCTGTCGGTGCGGCAGCTGGCCGAGCAGGCCTGGGTCGACCGCGCCGAGGTCAGCCGCGCGGCCGCCTCACTGGAGAAGCGCGGGTGTATCGAGCGGCGGGCCAACCCGAGGGACAAGCGCAGCCCCCTGCTCTACTGCACGCCGGAGGGCTTGGCCCTGGCCGAGCAGATCATCCCCTCGCGCGTGGAGTTCCACGCCTCACTGACCGGCCTCCTGGACCCCGCTCAGGCCGAGGCGCTGGACACGGCGATGCTCACCCTCGCCCGCCACTGCGTCGACCAGCTCGAGCCCGACGCGCCGGAGGCCCGTAGGCCAAGATCGCGCCGGCGGCGCTGAAGCGGGCCTTGCCGCCGCTTGAACCTTGGCGGCCTGCGCCTTAGGGACGGCGCTTCCATTCGGACTGAACGAGGGGCGGCATGGCCGAAGCGCAGATCATCGACGGCAAGGCATTCGCGGAAAAGCTGAGGGGCCGCATCGCCGGGGAGGTCGAGGGCCTCAAGCGGGACCACGGCCTGCAGCCCGGCCTCGCCGTCGTGCTCGTGGGCCAAGACCCGGCCAGCCAGATCTATGTGCGCAGCAAGGAGGAGCAGACCGAGCAGGTCGGCATGCGCTCGATCAGCCACCACGTTCCCGCCGAGATCCCGGAAGCCGAGCTGCTGGACCTGGTCGGCAAGCTCAACGGCGACCCGGCGGTGCACGGCATCCTCGTGCAATTCCCCGTGCCGCCGCATCTGCAGCAGTCGACCATCGTGGCGACCATCAGCCCGGACAAGGACGTGGACGGCCTGACCGTGGTCAATGCCGGCCGGCTGGCGAGCGGCCTTCCGGGCCTCGTCCCCTGCACCCCGTCCGGATGCCTGATGCTGCTGCAGGACGTGCTAGGCAACCTTCGCGGCAAGCGGGCGGTGGTGGTCGGCCGCTCCAACCTGATGGGCAAGCCGATGGCCCAACTGCTGTTGCAGTCCGACTGCACGGTGACCATCGCCCACTCGCGCACCGAAGACCTGCCCGGCGTCTGCCGCGAGGCCGACATCGTCGTGGCCGCCGCCGGCCGGGCGGAGATGGTCCGCGGCGACTGGATCAAGCCGGGCGCGGCGGTGATCGATGTCGGCATCAACCGCGTGCCCTCCAAGGACCCGGTCAAGGCCGCCGAAGGCAAGACCCGCGTGGTCGGGGACGTCGCCTTCGACGAAGCGCGTCAGGTCGCCGGCTGGATCACTCCGGTGCCGGGCGGCGTCGGGCCGATGACTATCGCCTGCCTGCTTCAGAACACCCTGATCGCGGCCAAGCGGCTGACCGGGCTGGAATAATCAGGCGGCCCCGCCGGCGAAGGCGACCAGCTTGCCCAGGACCTCCTTCACCGCCGCGTCATAGGCCTGGACGATCGCGCTCACCCGGTTGTCCGAAGCGCGCATCGAGCTGTCGAGGCGGCCTTCGCGGACCACGCTGCGGTCGTCCACCCGCATCAAGACGGCGTGCACGCGCACGAAGACCAAAGGCGCGGCCTCCTGGCCCTGGTCGTAGCGCGCCTCGAACGACTGCACGTCGAGGTTCAGCACCAGGGGAGCGCGGAGCAGCCCGCCGCGCCCGATCAGCCGCGGCGCGCCGGAGGAGCCCTGGAACGCGCGGAACAGCGCCTCCTCGAACAGGGTCGGGGCCGGGGAGATCCAGCGAGACTCCTCGATGTAGGCGGCGTCGTTGCCGGTGATGGTGAGGATGCGGTCGGTGGCCGCGGCGCTGTCGAAGTCGACGCGGCCCAGAAGGATCGCCGGTCCGGGCGCCGCCGCCGGCGGCGCGCCCGCCTCCACACCGAAACGGTAGAGCTGGGCAGGCTTGGACTTCGGCAGCACCGAGATGCAGCCGGACAAGGCCACGAAGGCGGTCAGCACCAGGGCTCGCGCGGCGATGGATCTGAGGCTCACGGCTTCACCTTCACTTCCTTGGCGCGCGGCTTGGCCAGGGCCCCGGTGGGACTGCGATGGACCTCCTTGAGCAGGGCGTCGAGCGAGCGGGAGGTCTCCTGCAGGCTGGAGATGGTGGAGGTCAGTTGCGGCAGGCCGTTCGTCGCGAAGTCGCTGGTGGGCCCCTCCAGCTTGCCGATCATGCTGCGGGCGTCGCGGGCGGTGAGCCTCAGCTCCTGGGCGGTCTCGTTGAGGTTGGCCAGGGTCCGCTTGGCGTCGCCGTTGACCAGCCGGTCGGTGGACTGGGTCAGCTCGGTGACCGCCTGGGCGGTCTTGTCGACGTCCTGCAGGGCGCGCTGAGCGTCGGCGATGATGGCCCTGCGCTCGCGCACCTCGTCGGCCACCGCCTTGAGGTCCTGCAACAGGCCGGTGGCGCTCTTGATGTTCTCGTCCGACAGCAGCTTGTTGACCCGATCCAGGGCATCGACCGCCCGCTGCAGCACCGTGCCGCCGCCTTCGAGCAGGTCGGTCAGGGTGCTCTTCTGGCTGTGGATCACTGGCAGCTGGCCCCGCGGCGTGACCGCCTTGAGCAGCGGCCGGTTCGGCGTTCCGCCGGTGATCTGGATGTAGTTCACCCCTGTGATCCCCTGGGGCTCGAGGATGGCGTAGGAATCCGAGCGCACCGGCACGCCCGCCTGGATACGCACCTGGGCGTGCACCCGGTTGGGGTCGGCCTGGTCGAGCTCGAGCTTGGTCACCTCGCCGACCTTGATGCCGTTGAAGTGCACCTCGCCGCCCTCGGAGATGCCGCGCACCGGGCCGACGAACACCACGTCGTAGCGGTCGTAGTGCTTGTTGAACGAGAAGCCGGTCAGCCAGACGACGAAGGCTAGCAGGGCCACGATCAGGCCGAGCGTGATCAGGCCCACCAGGGCGTAATTGGCTCGCCGCTCCATCAGCTCCGCCCTGCCTTCTGGCGCGCCCGCGCCGCAGCCCGTCCCCTCGGTCCCAGGAAGTATTCCCGGATCCAGGGATGGTCCGAATCCTCCAGTTCCTCGATCGGCCCCGTCGCCACCACCCGCTTGTCCGCGATCACCGCCACCCGGTCGCAGATCGTGTAAACGGAGTCGAGGTCATGGGTGATCATGAAGACTGTCAAGTCCAGGCTCTTGGACAGATCCTTGATCAGCTCGTCGAAGGCCCCGGCGCTGATCGGGTCCAGCCCCGAGGTCGGCTCGTCGAGGAATAGCAGCTCCGGATCCAGCGACAGGGCCCGCGCCAGGCCGGCGCGCTTGATCATCCCGCCCGACAGCTCGGCTGGCTTCAGCTGGCCCGAATGGGGCGGCAGACCGACCAGCGCGATCTTCAGCTCCGCCAGCTCGGCGATCACGTCCTCGTTCAGGTCGGAGTGCTCGTGCATGGGCGCGGCGACGTTCTCCTTGACCGTGAGGTTGGTGAACAGGGCCCCGGTCTGGAACAGAACGCCCCAACGGCGCTCGATGCTCTGCAGCCGGCGCTCGGAGACCTGGTGGACGTCCTGGCCGAACACCCGCACCTCGCCGCCGTCGGGCGCCTTCAGGCCGATCAGGGTGCGCAGCAGCACCGACTTGCCGGCGCCGGAGCCGCCGACCACGCCCAACACCTCGCCGCGGCGGACACTGAGGTCGAGGCCGTCGTGGACCACGTGGTCGCCGAACTGCGAAACCAGGCCATGGACCTCGATCGGGTGGTCCTCGCCCGCGTCGACGTCACGGACGCTCATATGTCGAGCTCCATGTAGATCAGGGCGAACAGGGCATCGAGCAGGATGATGGAGAAGATGGCGTGCACCACCGCCGAGGTGACGCGCCGGCCGAGGGATTCCACGTCGCCGCCCACTTCCATGCCCTGGCGGCAGCCGATCGCCGCCACCACCAGGGCGAATACCGGGGCCTTGAAGATGCCGACCCAGAAATGGATGAGGCCGACATTGTCGGCGATGCGCTTGAGGAAGAACACCGGCGAAAGGTCCAGCGCCGCCCAGCAGACCAGGCCGCCGCCGAGCAGCCCCGCCAGCACGGCCACGAAGGTCAGCAGCGGGATCAGCAACAGGAGCGCCAGGAAGCGCGGCAGGACCAGGGCCTCGAACGGATCGACGCCCATCACCTGCATGGCGTCGATCTCCTCGTTCATCTTCATCGCGCCGATCTCGGCGGCGAAGGCGGAGGCCGAGCGGCCGGCCAGGAGGATGGCCGTGATCACCACCCCGAACTCACGCAAGACCGCGATGCCGATCAACTCGACGGTGAAGACCTGGGCCCCGAAGTCCGCGAGCATGTTGGCGCCGATGAAGGCGATCACCGCGCCGATGAACATCGAGGTCACCGAGACGATCGGGATGGCATCGAGTCCCGCGCGCTCGCCCAGCGCGAACAGCGGCGCCCAGCGGATCCGGCGCGGATCGGCGATGGAGCGGGCGAAGGCCACGAACAGGTGGCCGTTGAACGCCATGGTGCTCCAGAATTCCTGGCCGACCCCCACCACGCCGCGGCCGAGGCGCTCCAGCAGGTCCCGCGTGGGACGCGACGCGACTTCCGGAGGCGGCTCGGACTCCAGCACCCGCCGCACCAGCTCGAGCAGCCGCTCGTTCTCGGGGCGGGCGACGATGCGCTCCGACGGCACCCGACCGCGCGTGGCCTCGATGATGGCGTAGACCCCGGCGGTGTCGCAGCGGCGCACGCGCGACAGGTCGACGACGAGCCCTGGCCGCTCCCGCGCGGCGCTCCTGAGATCGCGCTCCTCGCCCCGGAGCCCTGAGGCCGTCCAGTCGCCGCGCAGGATCGCGACCGGGCCGGAATCGCGCTGCTCGATCGTGAAGACGGCTTCCATGCGGCGGCGGGGCCCAGCGATTGTCGGCGCCGGGACTGTTGCAAGGTATCGGGGGTCGGGTCCAGCCCATCGGGATCAGGGAAAGCCGGGCTTAACCCGCGCCGGGCGACACTGTGGGCATGGATGGCTCGAGCTTTCCCTCGTCCGGGTCGGTGCTGGCGGCGCCGCAGCGCATCCCGCTGCTCGGCGGCGAGGTCGATATCGTGACGCCGGCCCAGGTCCTGGCCTTCATCGCGGCCGCCGTCGAGGAGCGCCGCAAGGCGGTGGTGGCCAACCACAACCTGCACAGCCTCGTGACCATGCGTTCGAGCCGGTCGATGCGGCGTCTTTACCGGATGGCGGACCTGATCGAAGCAGACTCGACGCCCCTGATCTGGTGGGGCCGGCTGCTCGGCCACCCCATCGGCGCTCGGCACCGGTGCACCTACCTCGACTGGCGCGAAGCCTTCTGGCGGCTCGCCAGCGAGCGGGGCTGGCGTGTGTTCTATCTCGGGGGCGCGCCCGGCGTGGCCGCGCAAGGCGCCGAGCGGATTCGGCGGCGCTGGCCGGACGCCTCAATCACGGTCCGCGACGGCTATTTCGACGTCTCCGGGTCCGACAACGCCTCGGTCCTCAAGACCATCCGAGGCGCCGAGCCACAGGTGCTGCTGGTGGGCATGGGGATGCCGCGCCAGGAGGCCTGGATCCATGCCAACCTCGAGGCCCTGCCCGCCTGCGTGGTGCTGCCGGTGGGCGCGGCCTTCGACTACGAGGCGGGCGCGGTCCGGGCCGCGCCGCGCTGGATGGGACGGGTGGGGCTGGAATGGCTGTTCCGGCTCCTCACGGAGCCCGGCCGGTTGGCCCACCGCTATCTGGTCGAGCCCTGGGCCCTCCTCGGGCCGGCCTGGCGCGACCTAGGCCGCGCAACGCGGCGACCGCGCAAAGAAAAAGCCCCGGAGGCCTGAGCCCCCGGGGCCTTGATGATCTGGCGGCTGTGGATCAGCTGCCGAGTTCGAAACGGATCGGCACCCGCACCGAGGCGCCTTCGACCGGCCGGCCGTCCTCCATCTTCGGGCGCATGCGGAACAGGCGCGAGAGCTTGAGGGCGGCATCGCCGAAGCCGAGGTCTGGCGGATCCTCCGAAGCGACCGAGCACCCGGTCAGGGTTCCCTTGGCGGTCACCTCGCAGCTGATGGTGGCGCGGCCGGTCTTGTTCAGGCTCTGGGCGCGCGGCGGATAGTAGCGCGCCAGGTCTTCGCCGCTCGGACGCCGTTCCCAGTCGGGATTGGTGATCACCGCCACGTGCGGCGGCGGCGGCGGGGCCGGCGGCGCGGGCGGCGGGGAAAG
>JADMIO010048155.1_pt1 | contig 13976 bp, 19 predicted proteins | sample 8958161 | NCBI WGS metagenome assembly JADMIO01 (sample SAMN16585339, study PRJNA669376) | soil metagenome | isolation source: Crop rotation soil | place: USA: Cullars Rotation, Alabama | collected 2011 | reverse complement strand
GCTGGGTGGATACCAGGATTGTGACTGAGCGACAGCCACTCAGTCGAAACCGCACCACGCCGCGCGGTATACTCGACATATCGGCTCTGCCGGAAGCATGGTAACTAGATTCGTCATCAGGCCTGCGTCGTGTTCGACTACGAAGGTTCCCGCAGCGAGTTCCTCAAGCTGCTTGCCGAGTGTGGCGAGGAGCCGGCGTTTATTGCTCGCGCGCGGCCGCCTTGGCCGGCTCCTATTGATCCAGGCTTTTCCTTGTCCTATGCTGATCCTTCGGCGTACAGGACGCCGCCCGTCCGCGGAGAAGACCGAGTCCACCTGACTGATTGTGCCTGCATATAAATGCAACGAACCTCCTTTTGGCCCGACACCAGCGGACGGCGGGCAATAACAAAAGGGGCTCGTCATGTCTCATTTGCACCTTCCCGTACGTCCCAATCTCGTCCAGCTTAAACATCAGGCCAAGGACTTGCTGCGAAAGATCCGCGGGGGCGATTCCGCGGCGATCGCGAGCCTTGAAGAGTGCCTTACCGAACGCACTGCGCCCGCTGCGGTGAAGCTCGCGCAAGCGCAGCTTGTCGTGGCGCGGAGTTACGGCGTGCGAAGCTGGCCGCGGCTGGTGCTGGCCTGCCGCCTGATCGACGTCATCTGGCAGGATGACGTGGAGATGGTCCGCGCTTTGGTCGTTCAGCATCCGCATTTGCTCCATGAAGCGGCCCGTGGCATTGAGCGGTGCAACTGGGGTCCACCGATGAGTTATGCGGCGAATATCGGCCGCGACCGGATCGTCAGGATGCTCCAGCAATTGGGCGCGGCCGATCTCGGGCATGCACTTGGCCGGGCGGCGCTTCAAGGCAGGATAGATACAGCGAGAATGCTGCACGAGCTGATGGGCCGCCCTCAACTACCTCAAGGGGGCCTGGTGGGGCCCGCCTACACTCTCAGCGTTCCGGGCACGGAATTCATGCTGGAATGCGGCGTCAGAGTTTGTGACGAGCATGGCGCCAGGCTGGCGCCCGTCGACATGGTCCTTGAGACCGACGGTCGCAATCCCGAGGCCAAGCATCAGATTCTCGAAGCATATGTCCGGCACGGGCTCGTGCTGCCCGATACGCCGACGATGGCCCTTCATCGGGGCCGCCTCGACCTCCTGGAAAAACACCTATCTCGCGACCCCGGCCTGCTTCGGCAGACCTTTCGGCACGAGGAAATCTATCCGCCCGAACTGGGCTGTCACGATGACGTGCTGGCGACCCAGGGGACTCCCCTGGCGGGGACAACGCTGCTCCACATGTGTGTGGATTACGATGAACTGGAAATTGCGCAGTGGCTGATCGAACGCGGGATGGATGTTAACATTCGTGCCGCGGTCGACGCAGATGGCTTCGGCGGACATACGCCACTGTTTTCAACAGTCGTCTCGCAACCCAATTTTTGGATGAACTACAATGGAACGGCGCAGGAAGCGCCGTTTACGAAGTTGTTGTTCGATCATGGCGCAGATCCCAACGTTCGCGCGTCACTGCGCAAACGGCTTCATCCCGGATACGGCCGCGAGCACGATCTGGCCCTGCACGAGTATCGCGACATCACCCCTCTCTCGTGGGGCCGGCGATTTCAGGACAAAGTATTTGTTAGTGAGCCTGCGTTACGTCTGATCGCGCAGCATGGAGGCGTTGCGTGACGGTCGCAGACATTATCAGGAAGTTTCGTCGCTCCCTGGCAACGAGCGCGGCCGGTGGAGCACGTCGTTCGATCAGTCTCCGATGCCGGCCTTGCCTATAAATGTTTGTGGCGGTCTCTGACCGCGATTTCCGATTGCCAACCACAACACGTTGCGGTTCGCGGCGCATCATCGGCGTCGGAGACGCCTCCCACAGGAATTTATAGGCAAAGCCCTCCGAGGCCGCGGGTTGACAGACGCGAGGTAAGTATGTTAGGATCGATGCCGGCGTTAAGGACGCCTCCTGTCCGCGGAAAGGACCGAGTCCACCTGGTACTCTATCTCACGATTCGTGCACTACGAATCTCCTTTTCCCGTCTTAGCGGACGTCGGGTACATGACCAAAGGAGGCTCGTAATGTCTGTTAATTCACAGCGCACACTTCGTTTTTCTGCTCGCGCCGTTTACCTGAAAAAATCAGCGTCGGTGCTAATTTGCGGGCTTTTAACCACATTCTGCCTGGCTGGGCAGCCCAACAGTCCCCGCGATCATCGCGATGCCGATCGAGCCGCAATCCGCACCTGCATCGAAGAGATAACACAAGCCTATCTCGAGGGAGACGCTGAAAAAATCTACGTCGATCGAACGGCCGACTGGACCGGGTTTTTAGGTAGAACGTCGGCGCCCGTAATCGGGCGCGATGAATACATGAAAGTTCAGGGGTTGCATTATCCGGTTCCCGCGGAGGCGGCCGCATCAAAACCCGCGAAGGATACGTCGACCATATTCCGGATCACGGATTTCGATGTGAACTTTGTCAGCCCCGACGTAGGCGTGGCCAACTTGATTCTCGAATACGCTAAACGCGGTCAATCTGAGTTTGTCCCAACCGGCCGGATGCGCATCACGGACGTCTACGTAAAACGGAATGGCGTGTGGGTCCAGGCTGCATCGCACACGTCGTCGGATCCAAACTGGCGCCCCGCTTCCAACTGATTCAAATTACAGAATGTTCGCGGGAGGGCGCCATGTCCTTTAATAGCACTCAGCCAAGCGTTGAATCCTCGAAATCGTGTTTTTGAACTGCCGTCTCGATGACGTAACTCTCATCCCACAATAAGAAAGCCCTTCGACGTGCTCGCCGAAGGGCTTTCTGTCCAATCGAGTCGGGGTGAGAGGAGTATTTCGTAATGCAGAAGTCGCCAAGCCGTGCTTGGCCGACTACGACTCGGCATGTCTGTGTTCCCGGATGCGATTCGATGAGCCTTCTCAGCAACCCACCTATCGCGGATCGGTCGCCGTGCTCCAACGAACTTTACACATTGAACATAGGTCGGAATGACAGTACGTCAATAGAGCTTTTTGTTAGGGCGTAGCCGGTTAACCCGTGGTTTTCTGCTACAACATCAGTAGCAATTCCACGCTTTGCTGCATCTTACGCCGTCGCATTGTGCCTATGTCCAACACATTTACTCATGGTGTCTCTCCTAGAGACCGAAATCGCGCCGTCATCGCCGGCTTCCTTGGCTGGACGCTCGACGCCTTTGATTTTGCACTCGTGCCGATTGCCTCCACGGCAATCGCAAAGGACCTGAATGTCGGCAACAAAGTTGTGATCGGCTCGATCATGGCAACGTTGGCCGCGCGGCCGCTGGGGGCGATTATCTTTGGGCTGCTCGCCGACCGGTATGGCCGCCGCATGCCCTTGATGATCAATCTGGTCTTCTATTCACTGATCGAAGTGTTGACCGGCTTTGCCACCGACATCACCACATTTTTCATCCTGCGATTTTTGTTTGGCATCGGCATGGGTGGCGAATGGGGCGTCGGCGCGTCGCTGATGATGGAAAAAACCTCGCCCAAATATCGCGGCCTGCTCTCGGGGCTGCTGCAGGAAGGCTATTCTTTTGGCTCGCTCCTGGCGGCCTTGGCGTTCGCCTGGATTTACCCATCTCTTGGGCTATGGTTTCCGCATATTGCTTCTTGGCGGCTCCTTTTTTTCCTCGGTGGTCTGCCGGCCATCCTGGCGTTATTTGTCCGTTATGGCATCAGCGAATCGGAAGTCTGGCATCGCACGAAATCGGAATCGTGGAGTCATCTTCTGGGCACTGTCCGCGCCCACTGGAAACTTCTGTTGTATCTCGTGCTGCTGATGTCGATGTTCAATTTCAGCTCGCACGGCACGCAGGATTTGTATCCCACCTTTCTCAAGAGCGACCACGGGCTGGAAGAATATCCCAAGACAGTCGGCAACCTCACGGCCTTCACGCAAGTCGGCTCCATCATTGGCGGTCTCGTCTTCGGCTTTCTTTCCGATCATATTGGTCGGCGGCGCGCCATCATCTCGGCATTTCTGGGGGCCGTGTTGTGCGTGCCGCTGTGGGCCTTCGCGCCGACTGGCAATCTGGTGCTGCTGGCCGTGGGCGGCTTCATGATTCAGTTTATGGTGCAGGGCGCCTGGGGCGTGGTGCCTGCCCATTTGACGGAGCTGGCGCCAGACAGCGTCCGCGGCTTTCTGCCCGGCTTCGGATATCAGTGCGGGGCCCTGATTTCCGGAACGCTCCCATTTCTTCAGGAATCACTGGCCGAACACTTTCCGCGCCCGCGCGTGATGGCCGCGACATGCGTGGCCGTGTTTCTGCTAGGCGCGCTCGTGGTCTATTTCGGACACGAACGAAAAGGCCGACATTTCGGATCGTAGAACGATCTTCCAAATTCGTAACCGCATCCACCCGAGCCCGAAGCGCCAGCAAGGAATCCCCACACAAGCCCGCAGCGCAAGCGAGGGATTCTTTCGCTCGCGCGTCCGGCCAGTGAGACCCGCCCCGAGCATCGACGTAGGGTGGGTCAAGCTCCCCGAGACCCACCATCAACACACGTCTCGGCGGCCGCTAGAAACGCAACGCCGTATGCGCATCTCAGCTCTGCAAGAGCGAAATATGAAAGCCGAGGGCAAGGCAAGCGAGCTCCGCGAGTCGGGCTGCCGCCCTGGGTTAACCAAACCAACGAATCCATCGGCCAAGGACCCAACGCCGCCGATGCCAGATTTGCATCCCCTCCCCGCTTGCGGGGAGGGGCTAGGGGAGGGGGAATTTCGCCCCTGCCTACATGCCCCCTTGTACTTTTAGTTGCCGACTTTCTGCCGCAACGCGGTGACACCCTCAGCCCAGGGTCTCTCCCGAGCCCACTTGTCCCGAGCTTGTCGAAGCGGCGAGGATCGAACCTTGGTAAACGGCTGAGTACCACCTTCAATAATTGGTGGCCTGGCAGACTGATTAAGTCAATGTCAGCCCAGTCCCGGATCCGCCAATTGCGCCATCTGCCCACCGACATTGGAACTACACGGACGAACATCTATATATACCAAAGACAATAACAATATCATATCTCCCAAGCAATATGATCAAATTTATATACAAGTTGTAATATATGTGTATACAACAATATACAACAATAAGGCAACGACATATTGGTACCATTGCAATTGATTTCACCTACATTTATTGCTTGTTGTATATATCTCGGAATTCCATGACGATCCCGATGATCAACAAGTGGAGGGCGAGATGACCGACAGCCATATCCGAATCCGTGCCAATCGTAGCCTGGCGAAATCGACGTCGAATGACCGGTGAATACCGCTGAGAAATGCGATAGAACTATAGTTTGAGCTTGAAAAGGCTCCTGTGCAGCCTTGGATCCGCCTTTGCGTCAACACGCTCCCTTTATCGCAATCGGCCGCTTGCGGAAACAGCCAGGTTCCGGATGTCTTTGGAGAATTGGACGATTCACCCTCGTGGCGGATCAATTCGCGCTTGAAATTAAAAGACAGAAGCCCGGGTGCGCCGCGAATAATGGCGAAAATATAGTTAAAAATGATGAAATAACTGGCGCGTTGACGGAAAGTATCAAAATCTATAGCATGTATCCACATGGAAATCCATATAGTTCCATTCATTCAACATGTGGAGGGCGAGATGAACGACAGCCGTATCCGAATCCGTGCCAATCGTAGCCTGGGCGAACTTGAAGTCGAGGGGCCGATAAATGTCGTCGAGAAATGGTGGGAGAAACTATGGCCGGAGCTTGAAACGGGTCACCCTACAGCCTCGGCTCCGGCTTTGCGGCAGCCCGCCCGTTTGTCGCCGCCCCCGGCCATTGGAAATGGCCAAGTGCCGGATGTCTTTGGAGAATTCTACAGCGAGTTTCGTACGGATATCACGGACGTTGACAAGGTGCTGGTAGCCGGTGCTTTCGTTCAGGTGAAAGAGTCCGATCGCGTCTTTTCAACCAAGGCCGCAAATCAATTGCTAATCGATCAGAACGTGAAAGTCGCTAATGCCTCGGAGTGTGTGCGGCGACTAACAAGTATGAAGCGGGCCTTTGTCGTTTCGAGCGGAAGGTTTCGTATTTCGGCTAGCGGTTTTGAGTATTTAGAAACACTGAAGGTGACCAACGAGTCGTAAGACGGAAAGAGAGTTTTATGGGCGACGTTATTGAAATTGATCCTACAAAGGTTGGAAAAATTGCCCAGCAGGTGGTTAGTCTGCTGGCTTCCGAAAACTCAGAAACGCGCCGACGCGCTATCAACGCAGCCATGACATTGCTTGGTGAGCAATTGAGCAGTCCACGAAACGCGAAGAGCCTCGAAGCATCTGAGTCAGATGAAGCGGAAGAAGTACAGGTAGCTGAATTCTTCAATCGCGATGAAATACTAAAACCTTCCGACTACGCGCAGTTGTGCGCGGCATTTCACTTCTCGCTCTACGGCATGGCACCATTCGCGTTAGAGGAACTTCGATCGATAGCACGAGATGCCGGAGTTGTGCTTCCCGATCGACTTGACAAAACTTTGACGCATGCGGCAAAGAATGGGCGAAAGCTTTTCCAATCAGTTGGTAGATCATTGTTCAAACCCACGTCTGCGGCGGGCTTGTGCTTTAAAGAACGCTGGGACATACGACCGGGCAAAAGAGTTAAAGATACTTGAACAAAGGAGTAGGGCGCCAACATGATTACGATTGAAGAAGCAAAGCGAATCGTGCATGGGCTCCAATTGGAATCTCGCGATCAGCTAAGTGTTATGCTGGCCATCAGTCCGGTATCTGCGGTTTCCGTAGGCCAAGTTAAGGAGCGATGTGTCGACGCCGGACTTCGCAAACTTGCTTCTCGAAACATTTCAGATTTACTTGGCCGCACGAACGGATTAGTTGCTAGGACAAGTGAAGGATGGGAGCTACAGCAACGCGGAATCATTCGAGTACGAGAATTAGCGCAGAAAGCAAGCGTCAATCTCGTGATTACCCATACGAGCACCTCATTGCGGACACATGCGGATCGCCTGAGCGATCCATTGACAAAGTCATTTGTTATTGAGGCTATCGAATGCTTTGAGGCTGAACAATATCGAGCCGCAGTTGTATTTTCCTGGGCAGGTGCCATCTCAAAATTGCACGAGTATGTGTATTCAAACAAGCTTTCGGAATTCAACCAAGAAGCACTTCGAAGAGATAGTCGATGGCGAAGTGTAAAGCAGCAAGACGATCTTGGCAGAATGAAAGAGCGTGATTTTCTAGACGTTTGCGAGGCAATTGGAGTCATTGGAAAGAGCGTGAAGCTCATTCTCCAAAATGAATGCTTAACGTTACGGAATGGGTGTGGTCATCCCAATACCATGTCAATTGCTGAGAATAGTGTGGCTGCGCACATCGAAAAGCTAATCGCGAACATATTTGCTCGATTCGGCTGACCACGAGTTGTGGTGCGGGCCAACTACCAGCATAGGCAGCGGCTCTAGGTCAACTTGAGACGGCTTCCACCATCCGCCCATTTACCATCAGCTTCGCGCAACGCCCTCGCGCGTAGTTTTCGACTGCGGACAGATCGCGTTTGCCTTCGCGACCAGCGCTCTGGCCCGCGACGCCGGCAAAGGATCGTCTCCGTGAAAGAAAAACGTGATGCGGAACTGGGAGGGCATGGTTCCGGCGGAGCTGCTCCATTGCGGCCCGGATGCGGTTTAGCGGGAGCTTTGCCCTCGCCCGAGAACGATTCAGCTCCCCGCCGTCTCCTCGGTGTCCTTTGTGGCCAATCCGCACGCTCTTTACTCTCGACCCTTGCCCCTCGACCTTCCGCTTGCGTCTCCCAATTCAAGCGTCACCAAAATGATATGGACAAATGAACACAAACCTGCTGGCTTTGCACCTTTAATGTCGCAGAAACGCGACTTGCACTTTTATTTGGAAGTCTGCACCTAAAATCGACTCAACGAGTGCCAGCTGTGGCTAAATCTTCGTCGGGAACGCGGCCGAAATAGTTAACCAGTTTCGCCCGCAACTGCTGGCGGGTTTCGATTGAAAGTTCTAAGAGTTTCACGCCGTCCGGTGCAGCTTTGCGTGAAATCTGGTCGCATTCGACGCGAAACGCGCTGCCAAATTCAAGCAACCAGTAACCGCTTTTCTTTGGTGCGCCCACTGTGCCCTTTAGCTCGTAAGTTTGCAGGAGATCGTGCTGAGCATACACAAAGCACTCTACAAACCCGAAGATTGAATCGCGGTTAAGTAGCTTTTGGAGTTCTTCGTCGTTTAGCCGCTGCTTGGCACTTGGCGGCATGAAGTTTTCGGCTGGCCCAGGCGTGTTTATGCGCGTTAGATCGTCAGCCAAATAGGGGTTGGATATCCAAGCCGGACGGACATGCACAAGCGGTGCCAGCGAAATTTGCTGGCTACCAACCGAGCAGCATGGAGTGGTGACCGCGAAATACTCCGGCTCCGTTACCGAGATGCCAAGTACCCCGCCTTTTGTTCCGGGTTTGTGAAGTTGTGGGACGACTGCCCGAAAACCAGTGACAACGTCACCTAGCAGCAAGCATTTCTCTTGGGTGTCGGAGTAGAAGCCGGCCACAAGCTACTCTTCTTTGTAGTATTCGTCAAAGTTCATTGACCCGATTTGGCTTGGGGCGCGAAAATCTTTACGCACCCGAATCTCCTGAATGCCGAGTATTTTGTCCGTTTCCGATACGGCAATCAACACTTCGTATTGATCAAACGAAACCCAGACGGCCTTCACGGGGGCACGCGGAAGTTCTCCTGTACGATCGTACGTAACTGTACTCATGGTGAATCCCCTGTTTCATTACGCATGTAGGCCAACAGGTCGTTCGTGGCAAACGCCTCAAATTGCGCGGATATTACATCCCGCAAGACGTCGGCTGTAGTCAATATATCCGCAGAATCGATCCGCTCAGACCAAGCATCCATATCGAGCGTTATACGAAACCCTGGCGTGGTAGCCTCAAGCTTCTCAAAATACCGAATCTTTGCCGCCCCTCTCTCGGCTACAACAGTTGCTTCCATATCGTCTGCGTTTTCGAGCGGAAAGCGGTGTATCGGCAAAGCCCCATTGTAATATTTGCTGTAGTGTTCGTTGGTTTTCTGACTCAACGGACATTCGTTGATGTAGCGAAGGCCAATCCGGTGAATAACAGGGATGCGGACAATCTTAAAGAAATTTCCGCAGATCAAATCAATAACTTCCCGAAATCGTTCGCTGCTGCCCGGTTGTGCGTAGGTCTTATGGCTCTGCGAAACAATCGAAAGTGAACCTCTTGAAACATCGACAGTTACTCCGCCCGGACTCTTGAACTGCCAAACTTGCTGTGTTTGCGATGGCTCTGGCGTAGCTTCCTTGGCGCCCTCCAGCCGCTGAACAAGCATGAAATGCTGTTTCATTAGGAGGATCGATTCGGGGAACTGCTTCATAATCGCAGATTGAAAGTCGCCGATCTTGGCTTCGATGGAGAAAAGCTGTGGAAACGTAACTTGGAAGGCGACTGTCTTGATCAGTGGTCGCTCAAAAACCTCATTTATGGGCATCGTGCCGACTCCGTTTCTCAACTCCGCAATGGGCGACTGAAAGTCGAGCTAGCATACCACAGCACTGCGGCCTAAATCAATTATCGGCACGCTACATGCGCAGGCAACGCCTAGGCTTTTCTTTCTGACTGCTTGGGCTGGTCCCAATACGGGCTTTTGCACTTCGGGCAGACCGTTGGGTATTTCTTCGTTCGGGGCTGCCATTCATGGCCGCAGCGGTCGCACCGATACCCCTGAACTTTCAGCGTGACTTTTGCCATACCTCACATACTACCAGTTAGTTATCTATTTTCAAGTAAATTCTTACAAAACTATTGCACAGAGATAATACCCGTGCTAGTATATTACTATATAAGTAATGAGGTGGCAAGAATACTAGCTCTTGACAAAGGGTGTATAAGAATGTCTCCACGAGAAGAACGCGGAATACTTATCGCAGCCAAAAGCCGAATCCGGCAGCAATCCGGGCAATGGATCGTTCCTTCCCAGAACGACTACGGCAAAAAATACTCCGTAACGCCTGACGGCGAAAAGCCCCATTGCACTTGCCCCGACCACGAGTTGACGGGTGCGGTGTGCAAGCACATTTACGCGGTGCAAATCGTGATTCAGCGCGAACTATTCGACGATGGAACCGAAGTCGAAACGCGCCAGATTACCGTTACTGAAAAGCGGAAAACCTATCCCCAGCAATGGGCCGCGTACAATGCCGCCCAAACGTCCGAGAAGTCCGTCCTGCAATCGCTACTGCACGATTTGTGTCTGACGATTCCCGAATCAACGGAAGCGCGACGGGGCCGCCCCCGCTTGTCTGCGCGGGATGGGATTTTCTGCGCCGTTCTTAAAACCTATTCGATGCTTTCGAGCCGTCGATTTATTTCCGATTTGTGCGACGCGCACGAGAAGGGGCACATTGCCCGCGTCCCGCATTTCAACGTATTGCAACGGGTGTTTGATTCACCGGATACCGAAGGCATCTTGAAAGAACTGATTGCCAAAAGCGCCGAACCGCTCGCCGCCCTGGAATCCAGCTTCGCGGTCGATTCGACCGGCTTCACGGGTTGCCGGTTCGATTGCTGGTACGAAATGAAGTGGAAGCATATGCCCTCCCGCGCTGTCCGCTCGTGGGTCAAGGCGCATTGCATGGTCGGTTGTAAAACCAACGTGATTACAGCCGTCGAGATTTTGGACGCCAACAGCGGCGACCACGATCAACTACAGCCCCTCATGCTGGAAACGGCCAAGCGGTTCACGGTAGGCGACCTGTGCGCCGACAAGGCCTATCTATCAGAAGTAAACCTACAGGCGATTTCCGACGCTGGCGTGTCCGCCTTCATTCCATTCAAGACAAACAGCGTGGCCAGCCGGCCGGGTGTCTGGAATAACGCCTTCCACTTTTTCAACTTGCACCGCGACGAATTCCTGGCCCGCTACCATCAGCGCAGCAATGCCGAGTCCACGTTTTCAGCGGTCAAGCGGAAGTTTGGCGATTCGTGCAAAGCCAAGAATAATCAGGCCATGAAATGTGAAGTGCTGGCGAAGTTCCTTTGCCACAATTTGAGTATGCTGATTCACGCGATGGAAGAATTCGGAATCGACCCTACGTTTCGGACGATGTCCAATCAGGTTGCTTGTTAAACTGCCTATATTAACAGTATGCAACGAATGTTCATCTAGCCAAAAAGTCAAGGCCGAATATGATTTTCTTACGTGACGCAATTTGCGGCCCCCCGACCACCTAGTGTGCGAGGGGGGTTTTTTAATGCGCTTGCCTTCTTGTCGCAGCGCGCGTACTAATTCTAATGAGGAGTCTTGCGGAGCAAGGATGTCCTAGCGAATTGCGTCACGAACAATCGCTATGGCCCCTCTGGCCAGTCTCCCCGCGTAACAGAGCGCATGCGTTATGCGCGCATCTCGACATTGGGAGACACCGCCGTGCTTCACCGCTGACCCATATCCTTTACTCAGTCAACAAGCGCAGCGCTGGGCCACATGGCCCGTCGTTGGCCGGAATCGATCCCGCACGCTCACCCAAAAGTTGAGCCTGGGAGAGCGTATTGATCCGCTGCTGCGCGTCGTCATGGTCAGATGCTGGGAGTTCCAGTATCCACCAGCTTCCATTGTGGAAGTATTGGAGAAGAAAAACCTTATGGGCATCCTTTGGATGCGAGGAGTTTGACATGGTTTATGAGTATTGGCAGAATTCGACAAACAAGAATTGGTATTGGCACCTTAAGGCGAGCAACGGCAAAAAGATCGCCGATGGTGCCGAAGGCTACAAGAATGAGGCCGATTGCTTGGCTGGAATTCAGTTGGTTAAGAGCAGTAAGGATGCTCCCGTGAAGAAAATCGCGGCTTAACTAATTGTGGCAGAGTCGCCCCCGCCGGGGATGATCCGGCGGGGGCGTTTTTTATGCACTATAAGTGCCCATTATAATTGGCGTCCCGGTCTGCACCTAAATTCCGGCACGTGCACCTAAATTGGGGATCGCCTGGGAATAAAGGTGCAAAGCCCAAACCTGCTATGCTGAGCGGGCCGGATGAAAACCGCCCATTACGTAAAGAGGGGATTTGCATCGATGAAAACTTTTACCGCCCATGTCGCAGTTGCCGCCGCGCGAACGGCTGCCCTCGCCGGCGATTTTCGTGCGAGTTGTTCCGGACGGCATGGGGGGTATTGCACGCCCCCCGAAGAATTAGTCCCGGCGTTTCGCCCCCTGTGGCTGTCGCAACTTGCGTGCGACGCCCACTTTGCGACTTCGCCAGGCGGCAGAAAGGGGCGACTTTTGCAGCACTAAAATTTAGTTGAATGCATTGCGCGGGCAAAACGGATCATCCGACGGTTCGCGCACCCGACAAGTGAAATGAAAAAACCGTCGCAAAAACAACTCCCTGCCCCGACCCCTTCCGGCAGGGAAGGGTCGGGAGAGGGAGGCACGAGCTGGACGTCCCAGCGCTACAGATCCTGTTCCGTTAGCCCGGCGTCGCGCAAGAGTCGCCGGAGCGTGCCCGTTTTTAGTGGCTTGCTGCCGTGGACTGGCACCGTCAGAATCGTTGGGTTTTCCGGCTGGCCGAAGATGTGATGGCTGCCGTGGATGCGTCGCAGTTGCCAGCCGTGTTTCTGCAGCGTTTTGCAGAATTGCTTGCCGGAAACCGATTTCACAATTCGACCTCGACCACTTGAGCTTCCGCGTCAATGTCAAAGCGTTCGGCCGATACTTCGAGCCATCCTTCGGCTGCCTCGCGGATATTTATCAACGTTTCTTCCAGGGTGTCCCCTTCGGAAACGCAACCGGGCAGGGCCGGCGCCTCGGCCCAATAGCCACCTTCTTCCGCCGGGTGAATCAGAACTTTGAGTTTCATAGAGTGATCAGCGGGGCGTGATCGAGAGCGCTCGTTTGCGACCTCAATTCAATGATATCAGGGAGTTCAAGTCTTTCCAAGATTGACGCTTGCGCCGACGTGTAAGGACGCGGTCCTGACGGTCGCCGTTAATACTTTTGGATGAAAGGAGCAATGGGATCCAGTTCGAACACAACTAAACTCGAATCGTGTACGCTTGCAGCAGAGAATGCGCTTGCTGAAGCATGCGGTCTAGCCCTTGGCCCGTGACCGCCGAAAACAGCAGCACTTCGCGGCCGGACGCGGCGGCCAGCGCGGCTTGCACCTCGGCAGCGCCGGGCAGTTCGGCTTTGCTGACGGCCAAAATCTCCGGCCGCTCGGCCAGGCCGTGGCCATATTGTTCCAGCTCGCCGCGGATCGTGTGGTAGTTCGCCAGCGGGTCGCTGCCGTCGGCTGGCGTCGGCTCGACCAGGTGCACGAGCACGCGGGTCCGCTCGATATGCCGCAGAAACTCGTGGCCCAGCCCGGCCCCGGCGTGAGCCCCTTCGATTAGGCCCGGAATGTCGGCCATCACCAGGGAGCGGTCCATGTCGATTTGCACGATGCCGAGTTGCGGCGTTTTTGTCGTGAACGGGTAATTGGCGATCTCCGGCCGCGCTCGCGACACGCGGCTGAGCAGCGTGCTTTTGCCCGCATTGGGTTTTCCCACCAGTCCGACATCCGCGATGACTTTGAGTTCGAACACCAACTTGCGATGCTCACCCTCGCCGCCGGGCGTGAATTCGCGCGGGGCCTGGTTTGTGGAAGACTTGAACCGCGTGTTCCCCTTGCCCCCCTTGCCGCCGTGGGCCGCGACGACCTGCTCGCCGGCCGCCGACAGATCCTTCACCACGTGGCCATGCACGGCGTCGCTGATCACCGTGCCCGGCGGCACGAGAATGGTGAGGTCTTCGGCGTTGCGGCCGTGGCATTGCTTGCCCATGCCATGCCCGCCCGGCTCGGCCCGCCAATGTTTGCGATGCACGAGAGCAGACAGGGTATCGACGCCCGGCTCGGCGATCACAATCACGCTGCCGCCGTCGCCGCCGTCGCCGCCGTCGGGC
>JADMIO011418077.1_pt1 | contig 13977 bp, 12 predicted proteins | sample 8958161 | NCBI WGS metagenome assembly JADMIO01 (sample SAMN16585339, study PRJNA669376) | soil metagenome | isolation source: Crop rotation soil | place: USA: Cullars Rotation, Alabama | collected 2011 | reverse complement strand
CTGGAGCAAGGTGCGCCAGGCGATCAGCCGCGGCGGCAGCGTCTACGCCCGCGCCGTGCTGGGCCTGCCGGTCCGCGACCTGACCGGTGGCTTCAAGTGCTTCCGCCGTGAGGTGCTGGAGGCGATCGACCTCGATGCGATCGGCTCGCGCGGCTATGCCTTCCAGGTCGAGATGACCTACCGGGCGATCCAACTCGGGTTTGACGTCGAGGAGGTCCCGATCACCTTCCACGAGCGCCGCGCCGGCGCCTCGAAGATGAGCCGCGCGATCGTCGCCGAGGCGGCGTGGCGCGTGCCGCGGATGCGATCGGGTAGAGGAGGCTGAGCGAATGGGCCGCGTGCTGATCACCGGCGGGGCGGGCTTCGTCGGCTCCAACCTCGCCGTCTCCCTGGCGAGCCGGCACCCGGACTGGGAGGTCGTCGCCTTCGACAACCTCTACCGCCAGGGATCGGAGCTGAACCTGCCGCGGCTGGAAGAGGCCGGGGTCGGGTTCGTCAAGGGCGACGTGCGCGAGCCCGGCGACCTGGCCGGGGTGCCCGAGCTGACCGCGCTGATCGAGTGCTCGGCCGAGCCCTCGGTGATGAGCGGCGTCGACGGCGACACCGGCTACCTCGTCCACACCAACCTGACCGGCGCCTACAACTGCCTCGAGCTGGCCCGCCGCGACGGCGCCTTCGTCGTCTTCCTCTCGACCAGCCGCGTCTACCCGGTGGCGCCGCAGGTGGAGCTGCGGCTGGAGGAGGCGGAGACGCGCTTCGAGATCGCCGCCGAGCAGGCGGTGCGCGGCGTCTCCCCCGAGGGGATCTCCGAGGACTTCCCCCTGGAGGGCGCCCGCACCCTCTACGGCGCCACCAAGCTCGCCGCCGAGATGCTGATCGAGGAGTACCGCGAGGGGCTCGGGGTGCCGGCGGTGATCGACCGCTGCGGGGTGATCGCCGGCCCCTGGCAGATGGGAAAGGTCGACCAGGGGGTTTTCACCCACTGGATGCTCGCCCACCACTTCCGCAACCCGCTCAGCTACATCGGCTTCGGCGGGCACGGCAAGCAGGTGCGCGACCTGCTCCACGTCGAGGACCTGGTCGACCTGGTCGAGCGCCAGCTGCTCGATCCCGGGGCCTGGGACGGGCGCACGGTGAACGTCGGCGGCGGCCGCGAATGCAGCCTCTCGCTGCGCGAGACGACGGCGATCTGCCAGGAGCTGACCGGCAACGAGGTGCCGATGACGCCGGTCGAGGAGACGCGCCAGGGGGACGTGCCGATATACCTCTCCGACTGCACGAGGCTTTTCGGCCTGGACGAGTGGCGGCCACGGCGCAGCGCCGAGCGGGTGCTGAGCGACATACACGAGTGGATCGCCGCCGATCCCGAGCGGATCGCCCGGGCCCTCAACATCGACGCCCCAGCGGGGGGAAGGGAGTAGCGAGGCGATGCCGGTAGCGATCATCACGGGTTCTGGAGGGCTGATCGGCTCCGAGGCCGTCGACCACTTCGTCTCCGAGGGCTTCGACGTGGTCGGGATCGAGAACGACATGCGGGCGCGCTTCTTCGGCCCCGAATCCTCGACCTCGCACGTCACCGCCCGCCTGGTCGAGGCCTACCCCTCGGCCTTCCGCTGGGAGAACGCCGACATCCGTGACGCCGATGCGGTCGACCGGGTCTTCCGCGAGCACGCCGGCCGGATCGAGCTGGTCGTCCACACCGCCGCCCAGCCCTCCCACGACTGGGCCGCGAGCGAGCCGCAGACCGACTTCGGGGTCAACGCCAACGGCACCCTCAACCTGCTCGAGGCGGCCCGCGCCCACTGCCCGGACGCGCCCTTCGTCTTCTGCTCGACCAACAAGGTCTACGGCGACACGCCGAACAGGTTGCCGCTGCAGAGCCTGGAGAAGCGGCTGGAGCTGCCCGAGGACCACCAGTACTTCAAGGGGATCGACACCAGCATGTCGATCGACTCCTCGACCCATTCGCTGTTCGGCGTCTCCAAGGCCGCGGCGGACCTGCTGGTCCAGGAGTACGGCCGCTACTTCGAGATGCCCACCGTCGCCTTCCGCGGCGGCTGCCTGACCGGCCCGCAGCACGCCGGCGCCAAGCTGCACGGCTTCCTCGCCTACCTGATGAAGTGCACCGTCACCGGCACGCCTTACACCGTCTTCGGCTACGAGGGCAAGCAGGTCCGCGACAACATCCACTCCGCCGACCTGATCGCCGCCTTCGACGCCTACCGCAAGGCGCCCCGTCCGGCGGCCGTCTACAACATCGGCGGCGGCCGCTTCAGCAACTGCTCGATGCTGGAGGCGATCGACGCCTGCGAGCGGATCGCCGGCCGCGAGCTGCAGTGGGAGATGGGCGAGGAGCCGCGGATCGGCGACCACCGCTGGTGGATCTCCGACCTCGAGCCGTTCAAGGCCGACTACCCGGACTGGGACCTGCGCTACGGGATCGAGGAGATCCTCAGGGAGATGTACGAGCAGAACGTCGAGCGCTGGGTCGGCGCCGCGGCCTGAGGTTCAGAAGACGCTGCTGGCGATGAGGGCAGCGTTGCTGCCGATGATCGCGGCGACGACCACGAAGAAGCCGGCGAGCATGTTGCGGTTGACGGCGTCGAAGCGGGCGTCGACGGAGTTGAAGCGTTCATCCATTTCCCGCCGCAGCTCACGGAATTCGGCTTTCGTGTCCGCGAAGCCGTGGTCGACCTTCTTGTTGAGGTCGTCGAGGCGCTCGTCGGTCCACTTCTCTCTCGGCATCATCACTGCCATGGATCCTAGCGTAACGTTTTAGCTGTGACAGGATGCTCGCAGAAAGGAAAATCTCTGGCGCGACTCGGTGGCGATTCTGTGACTTCCGGTAGCGTCGCCGCCCCATGGCGGAGGGAATGAAGCTCTCGGTGGTGATGCCGGCCCAGAACGAGGAGGGCTCGGTCGGTGCGACGGTCGAAGGCGTGGTCGCCGCGCTCGAGCGCGAGGGCGTCGACTACGAGGTGATCGTCGTCAACGACGATTCCGAGGACGCGACCGAAGCGGTCGTCGCCGCGATCGGCGAGCGCAACCCGCGCGTCCGCGTCCACCGCTCCCACAACGAACGCGGCTTCGGCAACGCGATCCGCGCCGGCCTCGACGTCTTCGACGGAGATGCCGTTGCGATCGTCATGGCCGATGCCTCCGACGACCCCGAAGACCTCGTCCGCTACCACCGCCTGCTCGAGGAGGGCTACGACTGCGCCTTCGGCTCGCGCTTCGTTCCCGGCGCCAGGGTCTACGACTACCCGCGTCTCAAGTACGTCGTCAACCGCCTCGCCAACCAGTTCATCCGGGTCCTCTTCCGCCACCGCTACAACGACACCACCAACGCCTTCAAGGCCTACCGGCGCGAGGTCGTCGAGACCATCCAACCGTTGCTCTCCAAGCACTTCAACCTCACCGTCGAGATGCCCCTCAAGGCGATCGTCCGCGGCCACAGCTACGCCGTCGTCCCCACCTCCTGGACCAACCGCACCAGCGGCGAGGCGAAGCTGGCGATGAAAGAGATGGGCAGCCGCTACCTCTTCATCACCCTCTACGTCTGGCTCGAGATGACCCTCAGCCGCGGCGACTACAGGGTCACCGAGCGGATGCGCGTGCCGAACTGAGGCCTAAGGCTGCTCTTCCTGACGCGGGCGCGTCAGGACCCGCGCGGTTTCGCCGCCGAAGTCGCCGAGGTAGCCGCCGTCGCGTTCCGCCGCGGTCGGTTCGGTGACCGGGAAGGTCTGGGTGGGACCGCTGAAGAGGGCGAACAGGCGCGGGGTCATGTGATTGGCGGCGTAGGGTTCGTTGACGAGCACGATCCGCGACTCCTTCGTCGCCGCGGTCGGCTGTGGCTGCTTGATGTAGAGCGCGAAGTCGCAACCCGAGAGCACTTCTTCGAGTTCGCCTTCGGTGCCCCCGGGCGGGCTGACCACGTCGGCGTAGCCGAACGGGTCGCCGCGCGCGGCCGAGTAGAAGCCGAAGGTGTTGCTGTTGACGACCGCCTGGGACTCGAGCATGCAGACCGTGCGCGGTAGCGCGAGCCCACCCGGCTGCTTTTCCGCCACCTCCTCCATGTACTCGAAGATCGGGGTCGCGTAGTCGTCGCCGGGGAGCTCCTCGTAGCCGATCGGTTCGCTGTCGAGCTGCAGCGAGGCTTCGTAGGAGCTGACCGTGAGGTGGGGACGGTCGGGGAGGAAGCCGGGCGTGATCTCGGCCACGTGGTTGACGGCCTGGTAGGTGAGGACGAGCACGGCGATGCCGGTCAGGGCCAGCCGCAGGCGGCGCCGTTCGATCGCGGCGACGGCGCCGGCGACGAGGATGGCGACGCCGGGGAAGGCGGGGGACATCAGCCGCACGTCCTGGTTGTGGGCCAGTGCGACGGAGAGGTAGGGGATCGTCACCCAGGCCAGCAGAAAGGCGAGGTTCCAGAGCGGCTCCGACCGCCGCGGCCGGGCGAGCAGCGCCCGGACCTTGCCGGCGTTGATCGCCAGGGCGACCAGGCCGAGGCCGAGGATCGCCCAGGAGAGGTTGAAGTTGATCACCCCGGTCGTGAACGCGGTGATGTTGTGGAAGGTGATCGGGTCTTTCGGCCCGGCGCCTTCGGAAAGCGGCCCGCTGGTGGTCGAGCGGATGTAGTCGAGGGTGGGGGAGAGGTTGGGTCCGTACCAGACCCCGGCGACGACGAGCAGGACGAGCGCGGCGACGCCGAGGTTGAGGGCGGCGGGGCGCCAGTCGCGCCGGGCATCCTCGCCGCCGTGCCCGGTCCAGCCGACGACGGCCCGCGCCAGGACGACCAGGAAGGGGCCGATCACGAAGGCGGGGAAGGTGACCTTGGTCAGCGTTCCCAGGCCCATCGTGAAGGCCATCCCCCAGGTCATCCAGCGGCGCTGGAAGAGATCGGAGCGCAGGAGCAACAGCAGCGAGAGGGCGGCCAGCGCCGTCACCGTGAACTCCTGCAGGACGTTGTGGAAGAGGCCGATCAGGATCGGCATCGCCGCCACCAGGAACATCGACAGGTAGCGCGCGAACGGCCTGCGGAAGATGGTCCAGGCGATCTCCCCGGCGCAGAAGTAGAGGACCGGTGCCAGCACCAGGTTGAGGACCAGCGCGCTGCTCGCCGAGGCGCCGAAGACGAGGAAGAAAGGCAGCAGCGCCACCGTGTAGAGAGGACCGTGCGAGGGGTCGGTGTCGCGGATCGTCCGCAGCAGGTCGATCGGCCCGCCGCTTTCGAGGCTGTGCTGGTACTGCAGCGTGGTCGAGAGGTAGTGAGCCTGGTCCCAGGCCGGGACCGAGTTGTCAACCAGGATCCAGATCCCGTTGGCGATCGCAAGCGCGATCGCGAAGGCGACAGCGGCCGACGTCGTCGCCGGGTCGAGCCAAGCCGGACGGCGGCTCACGGCAGGAAGATCGCCGCTTTCAGCCTGGCAGTGGTGTGGAGCCGGTAGCGCAGCATCACCGCAAGCGTCTTGAGGCCGTAGACGACGCTCTGCCGAAGGCTGGTCGAAGACGCCTCCGGGAAGTATTTGGTCTGCACCGGCACCTCGGTGACGCGCATCTCGAAGGCCCGCGACTGGGCGATGATCTGGGTGTCGAAGACGAAGTCGTTGGAGTTGCGGAGGAAGGGCACCGTTTCGAGGAACTTGCGGCTGTAGGCGCGGTAGCCGGTGTGCAGCTCCGAGTAGTGGGTGCCGAGGATGTAGTTCTCGACGGTGGTGAGGAAGCGGTTGGCGACGAACTTGTATCTGGGCATGCCGCCGGCGAGCGGCCCGCCCGGCTGCAGAAACCGCGAGCCCAACGTCATGTCCGCCTCGCCGTCGAGGATCGGTTGGACCATCGCCGGCAGGATCGCCGGGTCGTACTGGTTGTCGGGGTGGAGCATCACCACGACGTCGGCGCCCTCGCGCAGCGCTGCCATGTAACAGGTCTTCTGGTTGCCGCCGTAGCCGACGTTGTGGGGATGAGCGATCACCTCGACGCCGAGGTCTTCGGCGACCGGAACGGTGTCGTCCTTGGACTTGTCGTCGACGAGGATCACCTTCGAAACCAGGTCCGGGGGGATCAGGGCTTTCGTTTCGCCGACCGTGAGGGCGGCGTTGTAAGCCGGCATCACGACCACGACCGTCGCGTCCTTCCCGGGCCGCTCGTCGACCTGGACACCAGAGCTCATCAGGAACTGATCCTCCTTTTGGATTCGTCGGAGGCCGCAATGGCCTTCCCGAGCAGATCCGATATCTGCTCGGCGTAACGCGGCAGAGAGTGCCTCTCCTCTACCAGCGCCCGCCCGTTACGGGCGATTCTGTCGTAAGTCGCCCGCGGCGCGTCGAGAGCGGCGTCGAGGCCGCCCGCGAGCGCGTCGAGGTCGCGGGGCTCGCAGAGCCAGCCGGTCTCGCCGTCGGTGATCAGCTCCGGCAATCCGAACACCTCGGTGGCGAGCACCGGGGTTTCCCAGGCCATCGCCTCGAGCACCGTGCGCGGCAGCGACTCGACGTCGGAGGCGCAGACCAGCAGGTCGGCTAGCCCGTACCAGAGCTGCACCTCCGGGGTGATCGGAATCAACTCGATCCGGTCGCCGGCGGCGGCGGACCCGATGTAGCTGCTCAGCGCCCGCGAGTCGTCGTCGTCCCGGCCGCCGACGAAGTAGAGCCGCGCCCGGGGGTGTCGCGCGGCGATCCGCTCGAACGCCTGCGCCAGCAGCGCCTGGGCCTTGCGGGGCTCGACGGTGCCGATGCAGACGACCACCTCGGCGTCCTCCGGGACGTCGAGGTCGCGGCGGACGGCGTCGCGGTCGAAGCCCCTCCGGGCCGCGTCGATCGGCTCCAGGTCGAGGCCGTAGGGAACCATCAGGCAGTGGGCCGAGCCGGCGCTCGGCTCGAAGAGGCGCTTCGTCGCCTCCGCCTCGAAGACCAGGTAGGAGGAGCGCTCGAGCGCCCGGTCGAGCCGCTCGCGGACGATCGGCGCCACGTCGGCCCAGAGGACGGCAGGGGGGAAGCTCTCGTGGATCGCCCAAACCACCGGCAGCCCGAGCCGCTCGGCCACTTCGGCACCGGGGAAGGTGAGGGTGGTGGCGGTGTTGATCAGGACGGCGTCGAACCCGCGCGCATCTGCCCATCCGCTCAGCTCCTCGAGCCGTCCCAGATGGGCGGAGACGTCGTCGAAGGGGATCGGGCTCGAGATGTGGACGGGAATCCCGATCTCTTCGAGGTCCACCCGCACCGGCCCGTCGAGGGCGCTGACGACGACAAAGCTGCCGGCTTCGGTTCTGACCAGCTCCCGGAGCAGGTCGAGCAGGTAGAGCTGGGCGCCGCCGAGGCCGAGCTGATGGGTGAAGACCAGGACCCGCGGCCGCGGTCCGGAGGGCTCGCGCTCGACCGGTTTCGTCGGCGGCAGCTTCGGAGCGGGCAGGGGCTCGCTGGTGATCGTCAACTGCAGCGGCTCAAGCTCGTGGCGCTCGCCGCTTTCGCTGGTCGCGACCGCGACCAGCGAGGCCTTGCCGTCGGGGCCGTCCCAGCTGGTCAGGTCAACGTTGAGTTCGAAGCCCGAGGTCGCGGCGTGGGGCGAGTCCCAGTGCTGCCCGACGTCGACCCGCGCCACCCCCAGCCGTGCCCGCCCGAGCGGTTGGTCGTCGAGGTAGAGCTCGAGCCGATCGGTTGCCTCGAAGGGGAACAGCATCCATCCCTTGACCAGGACAGAGGTGCGGCGCAGCTTCGGCGGCAGCGGGTCGATGTGGCCGTGCGGCTCGAGGGGCGTCGGCTTTCCCTCGAGGTGCAGAAAGGTCATCGAGGGCGTCGCACCCCTCTTCCAGAGGCGCCGCATCGCCTTCAACCGCCAGAGGAGCGCGTTGAACCAACCGCTCTGGGCCTTCAAACCTGCTCCAGCACTCCGGTCGCGAGCCAGCAGTGGGTGCGGGCGATGCCCGTCTCCAGCGGCGTCGGCTCGAACCGGATCAGGTCGCGGAGGCGGCTGATCTCGAGCACGATCCGGTGGACTTCGAAGTCGCGGGCCGGGTGGCGGTGGACGACCGCCTTCTTCCCGACCTGCTTTTCGACCAGCTCGCGCAGTTCGTTCAGCGGGGTGGCCCGTTCGGACCCGAGGTTGAGGACCGCCGGCACCTCGGCCTGGTCCAGCAGGGCGACGACCGCCGCAGCGACGTCGCCGGCGTAGACGTAGTCGCGTTCGGTTTCTCCCTCGCCGTAGATCTCGATCGGCTCCCCGTTTTCGATCCGGTGCAGGAAGGTGACGACGACGCCCTGGCCCCGGTCGGGCTGCTGATGCTCGCCGTACACGGTCGAGCAGCGCAAGATGCGGGCGTCGAGGCCCCGCTCGCGACGGGCGGCGATCACCTCGTCCTCGGCCTTGACGTGGAGGCGGCCGTAGACGCCCACCGGGTCGGTCGGGGAGTCCTCGCCGACGGGAACGCTCTTCGGGTCGCCGTAGACGGTGCCGCCGGAAGAGAGGTAGGTGAAGGCGACCCCGGGCCGGGCCGCGAGGGCGTCGAGGATCTTGCGCACGGGTTCGAGGGTGAGGCGTTCGTCCCTGTCGGGGTTCTGCTCGGATTGCGCCGGCAGCAGCCCTCCGGCGCTGTAGATGACGTGGCCGACCCCGTCCAATGCCCGCTCGAGCAGCTCCGGGGCCTGCGCATCGCCGAGGTGGAGGTGGCCGTCGGGGATCAGGCCCGCGACCGGGGCGGGAGGGCGGCTGCGGGTGAGCACGGCGAGCGCCCGGGACGACCTCGTCAGCTCTTCGACGATGTGGGAGCCGATGAAGCCGCAGCCGACCACAAGGGTCCGAGACCCCTGCCTGCCTCCGGCCTCACGGCCCCTGGGGATTGGGGCGTTCGACACCTCGCGCAGGATACTGAGTAGTCCTACTTCCGCCCGATCACCAGGAACTGCTTGCCGAGCAGCCGCCAGGCGAGCGGCGTCTTCAGATAGAGGCGGGTCAGCTGCGGCGAGGGCGGCAGGATCCCGCGGAAGGAGTAGGGCAGGTAGCGGGGGATGACCCGCTCGATCTCGAAGCCGGCGGCGTAGAGATGCTCTTCGATCGCCACGTGGGTGAGGGCGACGTAGTGATCGGCGCAGTCCCAGTACTCGTCGGAGCAGTAGCGGTAGTTCGGGCCCATGATCGCGATCCGCCCGCCCCGCTCCATCGAGGCGTTCATCTTTTCCAGGAAGGCGGCGATCGCCTCCTGGTCGTAGAGGTGCTCGAGGAAGTTGGAGACGAAGACGCCGTCGAAGTGGTCGCTGGGCAATTCGGCGTCCATGATCATCGCGGTGATCACTTTCGTGTCGGGCTTGTGCGCGGCCTCCTCGTAGCTGACCGCGTCGACCGCCCAGGTCTCCCTGGCCGGGATCGCGCCGATGAACTCGCCGCGGCCGGCGGCGGGGTCGAGGACCTTCTGCGGGCTGCCCATCAGGCCGTGGACGTGGGGGCTGATCTGCTGCCAGACCGCGATCCGGCCGTCCTGGTCGATGTCGCGGAAGCGGAAGCTGTAGAGGCGCTCGTAGTTCACGTCAGGCGGGTTGTCCTTTCGGGCGGTGGCGCCGCAACCGTGGCCGGCGAGGCATCCAGCTGAATTTCGAGCTGAGCCGCGGCAACTCGTGGCGCAGTTGCGGATTCGAATAGGGGTCGGGGTCGGTGAACGGTAGCCACATTTCCGCGAACAGCCGTTTCTCCCAGTCCTCGACCGCGGAGGAGCGGCTCGAAGACTCGAAGTGGAACATCTTCAGGTCGGGGTCGTAGACCGTGCGCCTGCCGAGCTGGCGCAGCCGCAGGCAGTAGTCGACGTCGTTGTAGTTGACGGGGAACTGCTCGCTGAGGCCGCCGAGCTGCTCGAACAGCTCGCGCCGGGTCATCAGGCAGGCGGCGGTGACCGCGAGGCAGTTGTTGGCGACCCGCACCGTGTTGGCGTAGCCGCGGAAGTCGCCGCGGAAGCCCCAGTAGTGGTGGCCCGGGAGGCCGTTCTGGAAGCGGACGCCGACGTGCTGCAGGCGCTCGTCCTGGAGCACCAGCCTGCCGCCGACGGCGCCGACTCCCTCCAGCTCCGAGTACATGACCATCCGCTCGATCCAGTTCGGCGTCGCCACCTCGATGTCGTCGTTGAGCAGCAGCAGGTGCTCGCCGCGTGCCTCGGCGGCGCCGGCGTTGACCTTGTCCGAGTAGCTGAACGGCTTCTCGTAGGAGACCAGCCGCAGCCGCTCGCCGCCGATCTCCCGCAGCTCCTCCAACAGCGCCGGCTCGGCCGGGGCGTCGAAGACGACCACCAGCTCGTAGTTCTCGTAGGTCGAGGACTCGACGATGCTGCGCAGGCAGTGGCTGATCAGCACCACCGACTCGTAGCGGACCTCGCGCGCCTGGCCGGCGGTGGGGATGACGATGCTGACCAGCGGTTCGGCGCTCAGCTCGGGGTCGAGGTGGTAGACGCCGCGGTCGTCGAGGTCGCGGGTGCAACGGGCCTGCATCCCGATCCGCTCGAGGTGCGCCTGGACCGCCCGGGTGCCGGCGTCGAAGGCCCACGGCTTCGCCGCCTCGTCGGAGCCCGCGGTCGAGCCCTCCAGCATCCGCCAGTGGTAGAGGATGCGGGGAACGTGGACGACGGCGCGCGCCCGCTCGGTCGCCTTCAGGACCAGGTCCCAGTCCTGGGAGCCTTCGAGCTCGGGGTCGAAGCCCCCGACCGCTTCGACCAGGGAGCGGCGGAAGACGCTGAGGTGGCAGGAGTACATCTGGGTCCGCATCCGCTCCGGCGACCAGTCGGGCTTGAAGAAGGGGCCGGAGTGGCGGCCGGCGCGGTCGATCTTGTCCTCGTCGGTGTAGGCGTAGTCCGCTTCGGGCTCCGCCCGCAGGGCCCGCTCGACCTGCAGCAGGGCGTCGGGATGGAGCTCGTCGTCGTGGTCGAGGAGGGCGAGGAACTCGCCCCGCGCCATCGCCAGGGCATCGTTGGAGGCGGCGACGATGCCGCCGTTCTCGGCCCGGCGCGAGACCCGGATCCGCGGGTCCAGGCCTTCGACCTCGTCCAGCAGCGCCGCGACGTGCGGGGCGGGGGAGCGGTCGTCGACCAGGCACAGCTCCCAGTCGCCGAAGCTCTGGCGGCGAACCGACCCGACCATCGCCCAGAAGACGTCGGCCGGGGTGTCGTAGACCGGCGTTATGACCGAGAAGCGGGGCGCATCAGCCACGCTCGCCACCCAGCCGCTCGCGCAGGCGGCGCAGGGCGTGGCCCGGCCGGGTCAGCGCCAGTTTCGCCCGCCGGACGAAGGCGAGCAGCCGCAGCACGTGGCTTTCCAGCTCCAGCCGCCGGCCCCGTTCTTCGCCGAGCTCGATGTCCTTGGCGACCAGCAGCTTGCGCAGGCGCTCGATCTCGGCGTCGCGCGCGTCCAGCTCGCGCCGCAGGTCGGAGCCGTCATCCATCGCGGCGAGTCTACCCGGCGCATCTGCCAGGCTTGCCGACCGCGTGAGCAACCCTCAGCTCTTTCTCATCCTCGTCCTGCACCTGGCCTTGACGGCGCTGCCGGGGGTCGCGGCGGCGCTGCTCGCGGCGCGGCTCGGGGTGCGCAGCGTCCCGGTCCTGCTCGCCGCCGGGATGGCGGCCGGCGGGGCCGTCGCGATGCTGGCCTTCTGGCTCTACTTCGCCGACCCGCTTGTCGGCAAGAGCTTCTCCTTCCTGGCGGTACTCGGCCCCGCCGCGCTGGTCGGCCGGCTGTTGTACGAACGGCAGCTGCCGGGGGAGTTGCTGCGGCAGCTGGCGACCCCCCTGGGGCTGTGGGCGCTGGGCTCGCTCTTCCTCGTCTTCCTCGGCTTCCTCCACGGCGGCGCCGAGGCCCCGCTGAGCACCGCCGCGAACCGCTTCGTCGGGCCGCTGCCCGCCGACAACGACATCCCCTCCTTCTTCGCCGAATGGTTCTACAGCCACGGGCACGACGGCACGCCGCCGGTCTTCCCCGGCGAATGGCTCTCCAGCGACCGGCCGCCGCTGCAGGTCGGCTACGCGCTCGCCCAGTACCCCTTCGGCTGGGATCAGGACAAGCTCAACTACCAGGTGCTCGGGGTGATCCTGCAGCAGCTCTGGATCGTCGGGCTCTGGGCACTGCTGCTGGCGGCCCGGGTGGGACGGGTGACCCGGGCGCTGACGATGGTGACGGTGCTGGTCAGCGGCCTGGCGATCGTCAACGGCTTCTACGTCTGGCCGAAGATGCTGCCGGCGGCGCTGCTGCTCGCCGCCGCGGCGCTGGTCCTGACCCCCCTCTGGGACGAGTTGCGGCGCAACCTCTGGGGGGCAGGGCTGGTGGCCGCCCTCTGCGCGCTCGCAATGCTCGCCCACGGCGGCAGCATCTTCGGCGTCATCCCCCTGGTCCTGGTGGCGGCCTATCGCGGGCTGCCGAGCGGACGCTGGATCGGGGTCGCGGCGCTCGTCGCGGTCGCCCTGATGGCGCCCTGGTCCGCCTACCAGAAGTACGCCGACCCGCCGGGCAACCGCCTCGTCAAGTGGACGCTAGCGGGGGTGGTCGAAATCGACGATCGCGGCACCCTCGAGACGATCGGCGACGCCTACGGTGAAGCCGGCTTCGACGGCACCCTCCACAACAAGGGGCAGAACTTCGTGACCATGGTCGGCGGCGGCCCGATGTTCGAAACGGTGGAAAGCGCACTCGACAGCGGCAGCGCCGAAGACGTCATCGCCGCCGGCAAGACGATCGTCTTCTTCAACCTCTTTCCCTCGCTGGGGCTGTTGCTGCTGGCTCCGGTGGCGATGCTCTTCGCCCGCCGCCGTGCCCCGCCCGCCGCCGAGTGGGGCCTCGCTCTCGTCTGCTTCGCCACCGTCGCCGTCGGCGCGGTTGCCTGGGGGCTGCTCGTGTTCGGCAGCGAAGCGCTGCGTGCCGTGCTCCACGCCGGCAGCTACCTGTTGCCGGTCCTGGCGATGGCGGGGGCGGTGGCCGGGTTGCGGGCGAGCTTCCCCCGCTTCGCCCTCTACCTGGTCGGCTGCTGGATCCTGATCAGCCTCGTCCTCTACGTGCCGGCGCAGCAACCGCCCCCGGACACCTCCTATTCGGTCCTCGCCGGGATGCTGGCCGCCCTCGGCCTGGCCGGCTTCGCCACCCTCGCACTAGACTCGCGCGCCTGATGGCTTGGCAGAGGCGGAACGCCCCGACTGTCGCGCTCGCCGGCGTCCTCTTCGCATCCGCGGTCCTGCTCCTCTACCTGGGCCGGAACTTCACCTTCATCCAGGACACCTGGAACTTCCTGCTCGAACGGCAGGGAAGCTCCCTCGACACCTACTTCAAGCCCCACAACGAGCACATCGTCGTCATCCCGGTGACGATCGAGAAGCTGCTCGTCTCGCTCTTCGGGATGGGCTCGGCGCTGCCGGAACGGCTCGTCCTCACCGCGATGCTGCTGGCCACGGCGGCGCTGGTCTTCGTCTACGTGCGGAGGCGGATCGGGCCCTGGCCGGCCGTGATGGCGGCGACGCTGCTCAGCTTCCTCGGCCCCGCCTGGATGATCCTTCTGTGGCCGTTCCAGACGGTGATCGTCGGCTCCGTCCTCTGTGGCGTGGCGGCGCTGCTGCTGCTCGACCGCGACGACCGCGTCGGCGACGCCTGGGCTTGCGCGCTCCTCGTCCTCTCGGTCCTCTTCTCCGCGATCGGGGTCTCCTTCGCCCTCGGCGCCGCGGTGGACGTGGTGCTAAGGCGCCGCGAGCGCGGCCTCTCCGGTCGCGCCTACGTCGCCTTGGTGCCGCTGCTCGTCTACGTGGCCTGGTACCTGGGGTGGGGCCACGAAGCGCAGAACTACCTCAACCTCGACAACGTCCTCCACTCGCCGGTCTACCTGCTCGAAGGCTTCGCCTCCTCGATCGACTCGCTGCTGGGGCTGAGCACCGTCGACGTCAACGACATCGGCGAACCGTCCTGGGGCCGGCCGCTGCTGATCGTCGCGATCGGGCTCGTCATCTGGGGGCAGACGAAGAGGCGGGGCTTCTCGCCG
>JADMIO011000844.1_pt1 | contig 13977 bp, 9 predicted proteins | sample 8958161 | NCBI WGS metagenome assembly JADMIO01 (sample SAMN16585339, study PRJNA669376) | soil metagenome | isolation source: Crop rotation soil | place: USA: Cullars Rotation, Alabama | collected 2011 | reverse complement strand
GCCGCTGGCGAAGCCGATGTCGTCGGAACTGTCATGCTGAGGTACTCCGAAGCATCTGGCTGCCCTGGCTGGATCCTTCGGAATACCTCAGGATGACATCAAGGCAGTCACAGCTCTATGACAACCTACGGCTTGGTCAATTCCGCGACCAGCTTCATCGTCGCGCTGGGTTGATCGGTGATGACCCCATCCACGCCCGCCAGCACCGCGCCGGCGATGTCGGGCTTGTCGTTGATGGTCCAGACGTAGACCTTCATCCCGTTGTGATGGGCGGCGTTGATGAAGGGGAGGGTGAGGTACTGCCAGTTCACCGAGAACCCGCTGAAGCCGATCGACTTCATCTTCGAGAAATACGCCTCGTCCGCGCGCTCGCTGGGGATCTTGCTCGTCAGGCGGATCATGGTGACATCCGGGAGGTATTTGCGAAGCGCGACGCCTTCATCGTCCTCCCAGGGTGCGAGGATCCACTGGTCCGACGGAAAATCCAGCTTCTTTTTCAGCTCTGCCAGCGACGGGCCCAGGCCTGTGCATTTGAGGTCGAGCATCATAATGGCCTTGTCGCGGCAGGTCTTGGCGACGTTCTCGACGCGCGGGATCGGCTCGCCTTTGAATTTGGCATCCTTCCAGGAGCCGGCGTCGAGCTTCTCGGCGTCAGCCAGCGACATCTCGACGATCTTACCTTTGCCGTTGCTGGTGCGATCGACGGTGGCGTCGTGGAGCAGAACCAGGACATTGTCCTTCGTCAGGCGCAGGTCCATCTCGACGATGGGCGTTTTCATGGCGATGGCGTTCACGTAGGAGATGTTGGTGTTCTCCGGCGAGCCGTGGTTGTCGCCGCGATGGCCGACGGTGACGATTTTCCGCGGCGCCAGGGCAGCTTGGAAGTGCGCGAGGATTTGTTTGGGCGAGAGGGCGGAGTCGTAAACCGCGAGCTCGTCGATCTGCGTCTCGCCGATGGCCGCGGGGGAGAGCTTCAAATCGTCGCCGAGAGTCACCGGCTGAGCATCGCCGTCGGGGTGGCCGTTGATAAAGAGCTGAGCTTCACCGCCCGAGCGGACGACGGCGAAATGAAACCATTTTCCGCCGGCGATCGGGAGCTTGGATCGCACGTTGCCCACGGCGAGATTGCCGGCGGGAGGATCCTTGGGCTTGGGATTGGCAACCGAGATCACGCCGATGGTCTGCTCACCCGCCTGCAAGACGGGCTGCGGCGCTGTGACCGGCGGGACGAACTGCCACCACTCGATCGTGCACTCCGCCGCCAGATGAGTGACGTCCGTCTGCTTGCGCTCCAGATCAACCAGCGGCGTGGCATGATTGAGCCGCGCGGTCGGACCGGCGACGCCGCCGTCATTGCAGTTGAGGTGAACCGTCGGATTGTCCGCGGCGATCACACCGTCGTACCCCTGCTGGGCGCGGGCGCGGTCAACGAGAAGCAAGACAGTCAGCACGGCGAGGATCGGCCTGATCCTGTTGAAGCGACCGGTCATAAATCTCCAATTCCTGATCGAGAACTTCGCTGGACCATCCAAGCAGTTCGCCCATCCAACCGGCGACCTGCCGCGCGATGGAAGCATGGTTGCGATAATAATACCGCCAACTGGTCCGGCGGATCATCACGTCGTACAGGTGGACCGCCCACTCGTTGCGGATGAAGTGCTCAACGGCCTCGCGCGAAACGGGTGGGGGCAGGATTCCGCTGTGCTGCGGATGATCCAGCAGCGGCGTGGCGGCCGTGGTGCAGGGGCGGGCATCGAGCTTCAAATGCTCAACCACGCGGTCGATCGTCTGCTCGGCCATCAGGCGGTAGGTCGTGAGCTTTCCGCCGGCGACGTCGAACCAGCCAGGCTGAGTCATGTCGATCTGATGCGCGCGGGAGATATCGGACGGCTTGCCGGTCTCGTCGCCCCTGGCGATCAGCGGGCGAAGCCCGGCCCAGGTGCTGCTGACATCCGCCGACGTGAGCCGCGCCGGGGGGAACGTCGCGTTGGCGACGTCGAGGATGTAGCGCAGATCCGATTCCTCGCAGCGCGGCGCGTCGGTCGGACCGGTGTAGTCGGTATCGGTGGTGCCGAGGATCAAGCGCTCGCCCCAGGGGATGGCGAAGAGGATGCGGCTGCCTTCGCTCATGACCACAGCGTCGGGCACATTCAGGCGCTGGCGATCGATGACCAGGTGAACTCCCTTGGTCAATCTCAGCTTGACTCCGCTGGCAGGGAAGCGATCCGCCCACGCGCCCGCGGCGTCGACGATTGCTCGCGCCTGCACGGCGAAGGGCAAGCCACGGTTTGCGTCGGTGAGGTCGGCGGACCAAAGTTGACCCTCGCGGCGGGTTTGCCTAACGGGCGCGTAGTTCAGGAGCGTTGCGCCGTGCCCTTCTGCGGATCGAAGGGTGTCGAGGACCAGCCGCGCGTCGTTGGTCATGGCGTCGAAGTAGCGCACGGCGCCGGTGAGGTGATCGGGATTGATCTGGGGCAGACGGGAAACAACTTCGTCCCGCGAAAGTGTTTGCGATTTTCCCAGGTTCTTCCCGGCGCCGCAGAGCAGGTCGTACAGCTTCACGCCGATCGAAAGTTTCCACTTCTTCCACTCGGTCCCGCGGCGGGTGGGGAAGATGAAGCCAAGCGGCGTCGCCAGGTGCGGCGCGATCCGGGTGAGGATGATTTTCTCGACGCTCGATTCGCGCACGAGTCCGATGCGGCCCTGGGCGAGGTAGCGCAATCCGCCGTGCAGCAGGCGGCTGGAGCGAGAACTGGTGCCGAAGGCGAAGTCGAATTGATCAACGAGGGCGACTTTCAGTCCGCGCATGGCGGCGTCGCGCGCAACGCCCGAGCCGACGATCCCGCCGCCGATCACCAGCAGGTCGAGCGGCTCGCGGGCGATTGCTTCGATCTTCGCGCTGCGGTCGGCGATCATGCCAGCAGCCTCCCCAGTTCGCCGACGTCTGCGACGATCAGGTCCGGCTTCGGATGCGCGGCGTCCGCCTGCTCGCGCGTCGTTTCGCCGCTCAGGACGAGAATACCCATCGCCCCGGCCGATCGCGCCATCGCCATGTCGGTATAGAGCCGATCGCCGACGACGGCCAGGTCGGAGGGCTTGAGTTGATGCTTCTGGAGGATTCCGCGGAGCATGCGCGGATCGGGTTTTCCCAGCACCGCATCGGGTTCGCGTCCGGTTGCGTGGGTCAGCAGCTTGCAGATCGCGCCGCAATCGGGGAGCACCGTTGGCTTGTCGGTAGGACAGACGCGATCGGGGTGCGTCGCGATAAACGGCTTGCCCTTCGCGATCCACCAAGCCGCCTGGCAGAGGCGGTCGTAGACCAATGTCGTGTCGAAGCCGACGACGACGGCGTCGGGATTTGCTTCATCGATCGGGAAACCCGACTCCGCGAATTCCTGCTGAAGCGCCGGCGTGCCAAGCACAAAAACGCGCCGGATTTCCGGCCGCTCTTCGCGGAGGTATGCCAGCGTGCAGTGAGTTGAGCTGAAGATGTCGTCGGCGGCCGCTTCGATGCCGAGATGGGTCAGGTGCTCGACGTACTGCTTCGTGCTGCGCGATGAGTTGTTGGTGAAGAACGTCCGCCCGATGCCGCGCTCTCGAAGCGTCGCAAGAAACGGCCGAGTCGCCTCGAACAATCGGCCGCCCAGGTAGAGCGTGCCGTCCAGGTCGAGGGCGAAGTGGCGGATGTTTTTCAGGCGGTCGGTCATGCAAATAAAAAACCCCACGGGCGTGACCCGTGGGGCTTTTCTCTTGTTCTCTAGCCCTTTGCTCACTTGCAAAACGGTCTTCAATTGTTGGCGTCGGACGCCAAAAAACAGTATGGAACACCCCAGTTGAAGTGTCAAGGAAACTCTGTTGGCCCAGAACATTGCTGCCCATCTGACCCGGCCGATCATTCCGTATTTGACGGAAGGCGTGGACGCGCATGCCCAGCTTATCGGCACGGCGTCGCTGATCATGATCGGCGGCGGGGAGCTGGCCGAGCTTCCAGAGCTGCTTACCAGGCTGAGCAACCCGCCCTTCGCGAAGATCCCGGTGCTGTTGCATATCGACCTGGTCAACGGTTTATCCAACGATGAATCCGGCTTGCGATACGTCGCGACGCTGAAGCGCATCGGCGGGATCGTGACAACGCGGCATCACCTCGCACCGGCGGCGCGCAAGCTGGGCCTGATGTCGGTCGTGCGCCTTTTCCTTCAGGACGGCCGAGCGGTCGAGCGCGGGCTCGGGGTGATCGAAAAATCCCGGCCCGATGCGGTGGAAGTGCTTCCAGGCGTCGCATTCCTGCAAGTGACGGAGCGCTTTCGCGATCTGCCCATCCCGTGCATCGCCGGCGGATTGATCCGCACGCCAGAGACGGTTCAAACGATTCTCGCTGCCGGGTGTAAAGCCATCAGCACCAGCAACGCCAGCCTCTGGGAACTGAACCGCAAAACATGACTTCGATCCTGATCCTCACCATCGCACTCATGGCCGACACACAACCGACCAGCGCCTGGACCGTCCGCGGACACGTTCCGCTCGATCAATTCATCGTCCAGGCGCACCGCGGCGCGGGCGAGCTGGCAGAAGAGAACACGCTGGCGGCGTTCCAGCTGGGATGGAAGCTCGGCTGCATTCCTGAATCAGATCTGCGGACCGCGAAGGACGGCGTGATCGTCGCGTTTCACGACAACGACTTCTCCCGCGTCGTCAAAGATATCCCCGCCGACTTGAAGTCCAAAGGGGTCAAAGATGTGACGTTCGAGCAGCTTCAAAAACTCGACGTGGGCTCGTGGAAGGGTGAGAAGTTTTCAGGCCGGCACGTCTCGCGCATGACCGAGGTCTTTGCACTCATGCAGGGCAAGCCCGAGCGCCGGCTCTACCTTGACATCAAGAACGTCGACCTGCAGCAGCTCGCCGGCGAGGTGCGGCGATACCAGGTTGAGAAGCAAGTCATCCTCGCCTCGACCAAGTACGACATCATCCGCAAGTGGAAGTCGCTCGTGCCTGAGTCTTCGACGCTTTTGTGGATGGGAGGGACGGAAGAGGCGCTGAACAAGCGCTTCGCAGAGCTCCGCAAGGCCGACTTTGCCGACATCACGCAGCTCCAGATCCACACGCACCTGCCCGAAGGCGTGACCACAATCCGGCGCGATGCGAAAGACCCTTTCAAGGAGTCCGACGCCTTCCTCATCGCTCGCGGCGAAGAGATCCGGGCACATGGCATCCTGTACCAGACGCTTCCCTATGGCGGATCGACGCCAGAAATCTATTGGAAGCTGCTCGACCTGGGCTTGATGAGCTTCGCGACCGATCATCCTGATGTGACGTGGGAAGCGGTGCGAAAATATTACGGGGAGAAGTGATGTCGCGCCTCGGCGAAGCGATCAAACGTGCCCGCGACACGCGCCACCTCGAGATCGGCCGTGGTGTGCTCAGTCGCGCGGCGCGGGTCTTTGGCCAGGTGTTTGGTAATGCCAAGCCGCTGGTCGTGGCCGACGCGAACACCGCGCGCTTCGCCGCGCAGGCTTTCCCCGGCGCAGAGTCGTTTGTCTTCGATGCGAGGAGTCTCTATGCCGAGCACACGCATGTCGAGCAGTTGGAAACGCACCTTCGCCCGATGCAGGCTATTGCCGTCGCTGTCGGAGCGGGAACGATCAACGACCTGACCAAGCTCGCCGCCCATCGCGTGGGCCGGCCGTATATGTGCGTGGCGACGGCGGCGTCGATGGATGGATATACGGCGTACGGCGCATCGATCACGCATCACGGGCACAAGCAGACGTTCGAATGTCCGGCGCCACGCGCCGTCGTGGCGGATGTCGAAGTCACCGCCGCCGCGCCGAAAGAACTCACGGCGTCGGGTTACGCCGATCTCATGGCCAAGATCACCGCCGGCGCGGATTGGATCATCGCCGATGAGCTGGGCGTCGAGCCGATCGATCCCTTCGCGTGGGAAACAGTGCAAGGCGGATTGCGCGAGGCGCTGGCGGGGGGGATCGAGCCGCTCATCGAAGGGTTGCTGCTGAGCGGCTTTGCCATGCAGGCGATGCAATCGAGCCGGCCGGCGAGCGGGGCGGAGCATCAGTTCAGCCACCTCTGGGACATGGAGCGCACTACCGATGCGTCGCACGGGTTCAAAGTCGGCGTGGCGACGATCGCGATCGCACGGTTCTACGAAACCCTGCTCGACTGGCCGATGCAGAACCTCGACGTCGCCGCCGCGCGGGCGGCGTGGCCGGATCGGCAGGCCGTGGAGAAATCGGTTGCCGATCTCTTTCCCGATCCGCAGGTGCGTGAGGCGGCCCTGCGCGAATCGCTCGCCAAGCACGCCACCGCTGACGCGGTGACGGATCAATTGCTTCGTCTGAAAAAGATCTGGCCCGATCTGATCCGGCAACTCCGGGTCCAGCTGCCGCCGTCGCAGGAGCTGGTGAAGATGCTCACCGCCGCCGGCGCGCCGACCGAGCCGGAGCAGATTGGATTTTCCCGTAATCGGCTGCGCCTCAGTTTTTACCAGGCCTATCACATCCGCCGGCGATTCACGGTGCTCGATTTGGCCGTCCGCGCGGGATTGCTCGATCAGGTTCTCGAGCGGATGTTCGAGACATGACGCTTGCTTACGCGCCTGCGGCCGATGTCGATCGCCGGTATCAGCACTATCGGCCGCGCATTCTTCTCTGGTCGATCGTTGGGTATGCGCTGTTCTACTTCGTCCGCAAGAACCTGCCGCTGGCGATGCCGGCAATGGAGCAGCATCTCGGCGTGACGAAATCGAGCCTGGGGCTGTTTCTGACGCTGCATGGTCTCATCTACGGCGTCTCCAAGTTCGTCAACGGTTTTCTGGGCGACCGCTATGACGCCCGCCTCTTCATGGCCGTGGGCTTGATCCTCTCGGCGATCATGAACATCGCCTTCGGCCTGAGCAGCGCGGTCGTGACGCTCGGGATTTTCTGGATGGCCAACGGCTGGTTTCAGGGCATGGGCTTCCCGCCCTGCGCGCGCCTGCTGACGCACTGGTTCAGCCCCAAAGAACTGGCGACGAAGATGTCGATCTGGAACACGTCCCACGGCATCGGCGCGGCGGCGGTGTTGATCCTTTGTGGATATTTGGTCGAGCGCAACTGGCGACTCTGCTTCTTCGTCCCCGCGGCGCTGGCGATCGCCGGGGCGGGGTTGCTCCTGATGTATCTCCGCGACACGCCCGAATCGGTCGGCCTGCCGCCTGTTGCGGGGACGGAAGTGGTGGAAGCGGAATCAGTCACGTTTCGCCAGGTCGTCGCCGCACGCGTTTTTGCCAATCGCTATATCTGGACCTTCTCGCTGGCCAACTTCTTCGTCTACACGATTCGCTACGCCGTGCTGGATTGGGCGCCGACGATGCTGAAGGAATCGAAGGGCATCACGTTGGTGCATGCCGGCTGGATCGTCGCGGGATTCGAGGTGGCGGGTATCGTCGGCGCGCTGGTTTCGGGGTGGCTGACTGATCGCTACTTCGGGGGGCGCTGCGCGCGGATCAGCGTCCTGAGCATGATCCTGTGCGGCGGGGCGATTCTGTGCTTCTGGCAGTCGCCGCGCGGACATGTCTTTTTGAATGGCGCGTTGCTGATGTCCGCGGGGTTCTTCGTATATGGCCCGCAGGCGATGGTGGGCATCGCGGCGGCGAACCTGGCGACCAAGCGCTGTGCGGCGACGGCGGTGGGGTTGACGGGGATTTTCGGTTACGCCAGCACGGTCTTATCCGGTTGGGGACTGGGGACGCTGGTGCAGCATTACGGGTGGGACCGGGCGTTTCTGCTGCTGCTGGTGGTTGCCGGGATCGCGACGGTTTGCTTTGTTGCTGCTTGGACAGCACCGCGGGATGGGTATGGGTGTTCTTGAGATGGAAGAGATCCCCGGGGCTCCGCTGCGCTGCGCCCCGGGGCGTAGCGCAGCGGAGCACGGGGATCGAACGATCGCACCCCCGTGACGGATACTCCGTGCACACCGTTTAAATGGCATCGTCCCATATCAAAAACCGCGCGGATGGTGCACCTACGAGTAGACCAGAGCACTCGGTGGGGTAGTGTCGTTATAGGACTGGGGCTGTTGACCAGGTCCTCTCGCCGCCATCGCCACGGAGTTGTTCATGCCCGCCAGAAAGAACCGCAAGACCCCCAAGGCTTCCGTTCTGCGCTTTGAACGCATGGAAAGCCGCCGCATGCTCGCGGCCCATGTCGTGGGCGATCCGACGGTCTATGCGACGATCCAGGCGGCGGTGAATGCGGCACTGGCAGGGGGCGTGATTACCGTCGATGCGGGCACGTATGGCGAGCAGGTCGTCGTCGGCAAGCCGTTGACCATCAAGGGCGCCCAGGCCGGCGTCGACGCGCGCATCGGGGCGCGGGTCTACAACCAGACGCCCGAGGCGATCGTCACCGGCACCACCAACGTCAACGGCAAGAAGACCAGCGCGTTCTATATCGCTTCGGACGACGTCACGATCGACGGCTTCACCATGCAGGGCCAGACGAGCCAGGCCGACACCGGTGCGGGCATCGTCATCGCCCCGGGCATGAGCGGAACGCACTTCTTCAACAACGTCGTGCAGAACAATGTCTCCGGGCTTTTCCTGGCCAACTTCAACCCGGCCAAGCCCGCGATCATCCAGCACAACCTCTTCCGCAACAACAACAACGCCGGGCAGAACGGCGGGCGCGGGATTTACTCCAACGGCTCGATCTCCGGCGGAAACCTCGACAACGTCATCATTGACGGCAACGCCTTCTTCAACAACCGCGGCACCACCGACACCACCGGCGTTGAGGCCGCCATCTCCATCCAGGCCTTCGCCACCAACGCGCAGAAGAACATCACCATCACCAACAACGTCTTCGATTCCAACGGCAAGGCCGTCCTGTTCTTCAATACCGACAACATCCTGATCGACAACAACTACATCACCAACACGCTGGACCAGTGGAGCGGGATGCTCCGCTTCGAGGGGAACAACCACAACGTCACGATCACGCACAACACGATCTACAGCAATACCGGCCCGGCGGTGGCGGTGGATGCCAAGGGTGTGCCGGGTGACAACTCGGGCTTCGTCGTCACGAACAACAACATTTACGGCAACTCGCTGGCGTGGGGGAGCAAGCTGGGCGTCGTCTTCGACAACACGGTCTACATCGGTGCGCCCGATGTGCGCAACAACTACTGGGGCGCCGCCAACGGCCCCGGCGGCGACGGGCCGGGCTCGGGCGACAAGGTCTACGGCAAGGGTCACACCAATGCCGGCGCGCAATGGTCCTTCTCCACCGGAGGGAACGAATTGTTCTCGCCGTGGAGCAGTTCGCTGGTCGGATCCGGACTCTTCCCCTACTTCGGCGCGGCCCCGACTGACAACATGATCGTCCAGGTCGAAGACTTCGATCACGGCGGCGAGGGCGTCGGCTATCACGACGCCGAGACCACCAACCAGGGCGGGAAGACCTATCGCAAGTACCAGGGCGTTGATCTCGAAACCACCACCGACAGCGGCGCGGGATACGACGTCGGCTACGTCAAGCCGGGCGAATGGCTGAACTACTCGATGTTCCTCCCGCTGGGCGGCGTGTTCACGTTTCAGGTTCGCGTGGCCAACCAGGGCGTCGGCGGAAACTTCCACTTTGAAGTGGACGGCGTCAACGTCACCGGCGCCATGACCATGCCCAACACCGGCGGGTATCAGACCTGGACGACGATGAGCAAGACCGGCGTCAACCTGACGGCCGGCAACCACGTCGTGCGGCTGGTGATGGACACCGCGCCCAATGGCTCGGTCGGCAATTTCAATTGGTTCAAGCTGATCAACACCGCGCCCGCGATGATCCCGCCCGCGATCCCGGGAGGACTGCTGGCGACGCCGGTCGATCAAACGCACGTCAGCCTGAGCTGGCTGGATAACTCCGACAACGAGCTCAACTTTATCGTCGAGCGCAAGACCGGCGCCGGCGGCGTGTGGCAGCAGCTTGCGACGCTGGGCGCGAATACGACCAGCTTTATCGACGCGACCACCGTAGGCGGGACGACCTACAGCTATCGCATCCGCTCGGTCGGTTACGGCGGAACGTCCGATCCGTCGAACGAATCCACCGCCACCACGCCCGCCGCGCCGACGATCGTCTACCTCAGCGATCTCACCTGGACCTTCATGGACAACGGCTTTGGCCCGGTGAAGAAGGACCTGGCCAACGGCGGATCGGATGGGCCCGACGGGCAGACGATCAAGCTCAACGGCGTTACCTACGCCAAGGGCCTGGGGGCGCACGCGCCTTCGACGGTCATCTACAACCTGACCGGCGGCGGGTACAGCACATTCCAATCGGACATCGGCATCGATGATCGCCAGACCGCCAACGGCTCGGTCATCTTCCAGGTTTTTCTGGACGGCGTGAAAGTCTTCGACAGCGGCGTGATGGGCGCGCTCTCGCCCACACAGAGCATCAACCTGGACGTCACGGGCAAGAGCGAGCTGAAGCTGGTGGTGACCGACGGCGGCGACGGCACGCAATACGACCACGCCGACTGGGCCGGCGCACGCCTGCTGATCCCGCCCGCGCCTCCGCTCCCGCCGAGCGCGCCGGCTGCGCCGACGAACCTCGTCGCCACCCCGATTTCCTACACGCAGGTCAACCTCAGCTGGGACAATGTTGCGGGCGAAACCGGCTACATCATCGAGCGCTCGACGGACGGCGTGACTTTCACGCAGGTCGGCACGACGCTCGCCGACATCACGACCTTCAGCGACACGACCGCTACGCCCGGCACGGCGTATTCCTATCGCGCTCGCGCGACCAACGTCGTGGGAGATTCGGATAACTCGACCATCGCCACCGCGACGACACCCGCGCTCCCGCCCATCCCCGCGATCCCGAGCGCCTTGAGCGCCACGCCCATCAGCTACAAGCGGGTGGACCTGAGCTGGAGCGACGTCGCCGTCGAGAGCGGTTACAAGATCGAGCGCTCGCTCGATGGCGTCACCTTCACGCCCCTGGGCACGACGCTGGCGGACGTCACGACCTACAGCGACCTCACCGCGGCCGCCAACACGCACTATTACTACCGCGTGCGCGCCAACAACATCACCGGCGACTCCGATGCGTCGGTCGCGGCGGATACAACGACTCCGCTCCAGCCGCTTCCTCCGTCCATACCCAGCGGGCTTACCGCTTCCGCGATCAGCGGGACGCGAATTGACCTCAGCTGGTCGGATGTCAGCGGTGAGACGGGCTACAAGATCGAGCGCTCCCTCGACGGGATCGTCTTCACGCCGCTGACGACCGTCGCTGCGGATCAGACGACGTTCAGCGACCTGACCGTCTCCCCCAACACCCAGTACTTCTATCGCGTCCGCGCGGCGAATGACGCCGGCGATTCGGACGCTTCCCTCGTCGCCAACGCGACGACTCCCATGGTCGCCCCCGCTGCGCCGAGCGGGTTGGCGGCCGTGGCGGGGCCGGGGTTGATCGTCAACCTCACCTGGACCGACGGCTCGAATAACGAAGATGGATTCCGCATCGAGCGCTCCACCGACAACGTCAACTTCGCCCAGATCGTCGGCGTCTTTTCCAACAAGACGACTTACGCCGACACCAGCGTCGTCGCGGGACAGCAGTATTACTACCGCGTGATCGCCTACAACAATGCGGGCCTGTCGCCCGCGTCCAATGTCGCCACTGCGACAGCACCGACCGCCCCCGCTGCGCCGAGCGGGTTGGCGGCGGTCGCGGGCTCCTCCGCCCAGATCACGCTGAACTGGACCGACAACGCGAACAACGAGACGGGCTTCCGCATCGAGCGATCGAGCGACAACATCACCTTCGCGCCGATCACCACGCTGGCCGCCAATGCGATCAGTTATATCGATGCCTCGGTGGTTAACGGGCAGACTTACTCCTATCGTGTGATCGCCACCAACGCCGTGGGCGACTCGGCGGCTTCGAACGTCGCCAGCGCCACCGTCGCCGCCGCGCCGATGGGGCCTTCGATCTCGGCGGACATCGGCAGCACCGGGGCCGCGGGCAGCACGAGCAAGTCGGGCGGCGTGTACACCGTCAAGGGCGCGGGCGCCGATATCTACGGCACCTCCGACGCCTTCCAGTTCAGCTACATGCAGTTGACCGGCAACGGCACGATCATCGCCCGCGTGACGTCGCTCCAGAACGTCGACGCCGGCGCCAAGGCGGGCATCATGTTCCGCGACTCGCTCGCCGCCAACGCCAGGGAAGCCAGCGTCGCCATCACGCCGCTCAACGGCATCAAGTTCCTGACCCGCAGCTCAACCGGCGGGCAGACGACGTCGGTCAGCACCGCGACCACGCTCAAGGCCCCGTACTGGCTCAAGCTGGTGCGCAGCGGGAACACGTTCACGAGCTACCGCTCCCCCGACGGCGTCACCTGGACCCAGATCGGCACGCAGACCGTCACCATGGGCAGCACGGTCTACGTCGGCCTGGCGGTGTCGAGCCACAAAGCCGGCACGTTGGCGACGGCGACGTTTGATAACGTGTCGGTTGTGTAAGGGAAAAAGGTTCAATTCTTTCTGAGTTGTTCACACGTATCCACCAGCACCCGGATCTTCTTCCGCGTGATGTCCAGCGGCACGTGACCGAAGCCGCATTCGCTGGTCAGCATCAACCGTTCAGGCGGGAAATATTCCAGTGCCGGTTTTACGCGATCCTTGATCACCTGCGGCGTTTCGATCTCGTCGCTGCGCTGATCGATCACGCCGATCGAGAGATCGCCCTTAAAATCCCACTGCTTCCACAGGTCCATCAGGTTGTAGCTCAGCGTGCAATGCTCAAGCGACACTTCATCGATCTTGACCTTGCGAAACGCCGGCACGAGATCGGTATATTTCGTGAAATAGACCCGCTTCCGCCGCGGGTTTCCGCCGCAGACATGCAGGCCGACGCGGACTTTGGGCAGGGAGTCGATCAGCTCATTCAGAACCCCGGCCGCCCATTCACTGTCTTCGGGTGATTCGGTCCACATCGGCTCATCGAACTGCACATAATCGCATCCCGCCGCGATCACCTCGCGCAGCTCGTCGGCCAGCACCTTCGCGTACGCCCGGCACAGCGCCTGATCGTCGGGATACAGATCCTTCCGCTGGTTGACGCTGAACCGCGTCAGGACATGCGGCCCGGTGACGGTCTGCTTCACCCGGCAGCGCTTGGGCGCCGCCTCGCGCGCCAGCTTCCAGTTTCGCGCCAGCTCGAAGCGCGGGTTCTTGATCTCATCGATTACGCGGGCGCACTCGATCCCAAACCCCGCTTCGCCAAAAGTCTGCTTGAGCATGCCCTCGAATGTGATCCCATCGAGACGCTTCTGATAGAAGTAGTACATGTTCTCCCGATAGCCTTCGCCATCGGTGACGATGTCCAAGCCGAGATCGCCCTGGTCCTTCGCCGCCCATTTGATCAGATCATCTGTCTCCGCGCGGCCGATGGAGGGCTTCTTGAGCGTGTCTTCAACGCTGGTGTTTCGGGGATAGCTTCCAACGACGGTGCTGGTGAATGGTTGCATGATTTCTCCAATCAAACAGAAGGCATTCCGATCTCGGCGCGGGCTTCGTTGATATGCGCGCGCACGCCTTCTTCGAGGGTGCGGGGGACGTAATCGATTTCGTGAATCAGGCGCTGGCCGCACTGGTTGTCGATGAGGGGCGTGCCGGGTTTGGATTCATCAAAGCCGATCTTCGCCTCGGGAATAAACCTTTTCACGATCGCCGCCAGTTCGGCGGCGGAGACGCATTGGCCGCCGTTGTTGAAGACGCGGTGCGATAGCTGGGGCTTGAGCGCCAGGCGGATCAGTTGCTCGGCACAGTCTTCCTTGTAGATCCAGGTGTCGCGCGTCTGCGGGCCGAAGGGGAGCGTGACGGGTTCGCCAACCGCAGGCTTGGTGGCGAAGTGTTCCGCCCACATGACGGCGCTGCGCTTGCGGCCATGGCCGAAGACGACCGGCGGGCGC
>JADMIO010814640.1_pt1 | contig 13977 bp, 25 predicted proteins | sample 8958161 | NCBI WGS metagenome assembly JADMIO01 (sample SAMN16585339, study PRJNA669376) | soil metagenome | isolation source: Crop rotation soil | place: USA: Cullars Rotation, Alabama | collected 2011 | reverse complement strand
CTTTCCCGGGGAAGAAAGGGTATTAGGGAGTGAGAGAGAGAGAGAGAGAGAGAGAGAGAGAGAGAGAGTATCGAGAAAAAAGAGAAAAACCAATTTTAGAACCTAAGACCTACCCCATATTCTGCGTGTATAACGGGTTCTGACTCGATGCCTTCGTGTGAGAGTGTGAGCTGGTGTGGGGAAAGCAAAAGTTGCCACACACATGATGAACAAAACAACTCGCTTTTCCTCCAAACCTTCAACTCCATAAGTGGCAGTGAGCTAGATAGCGTATTGGATCGTGGCCGCGAGGGTTTGACAAATGTTTCCTGCGCAGCATTGAGCACCACATCCGTTAACGAGACGCTCCTGTGGTGAAGAAAGAAGGCGATGTCGTTTCAACATTTTGGAGTTTTCTCGCCGCTTCATCTCTCCCACTGACCGCCTCATGGCAGGAGCGCCAGAGCTGCGCTTGAGACCGCGCTTGAGTTCCTCCCACGCGGCATCAAACTCGGCCAGGGTTGCTGAGTCGCTGGCATTGAAATCTGTCGACACGCCCATGCCAGGCCCTGCCAGCAGAGCGTTGAGCAGGCGCTGCCCCTTTGTGCTGTTAACTGGTGTCAGTGGCGACGTGATGGAGCTGGAGGCTGTGTGGCGGAGGGGAGGGAGGGGAGGGAGGGAGGGAGGAGTGAGGGTGAGAATTTCGTCTCAATAAACCTCTCCTCAAAAGCACTTACTGCTAGGAAATGCCCGTGCGGTTCGATCCGCTGGTGCATCAATCTGCCCAGGCCTTCTGCGTGTCCTGCGAACGACCTGAGGATTGAGGAAGGGAGAGGGAAAAACGGTGTGATGGACTGAGAAATTATCCCCACCCAAAAGCAAACACACCAAAGTAATGCTACTTTGACGGTGGAGTGCAGTGGCATCGACTGGTTCGCCAGCCTTGTCTCGGAGCTGGTAGAGGGCAGGAGATGGTGTGAAGATGGGTGGGGAAAAAAACAGCGAATATTTCATTTTCGCACCTCAATATCGCTGTTGGCAGGAAGGGAAAACGCCGTTAGCAATGACTCGCGCGGCAGCAGGCCGTCGATGAGCTGTGGGTGTGGGGGGGGGGGGAGAGCGGGACCGTGAGGCGAGTGGGAGCAAGGGGGAGGTTTGTTGTTTTGTGAACAAAAATTTAAAATAATCACATTTCTTTCTGCCTCACCCCGAGCCTCAATCTCCAATCCAAATGAAGCTCAAGGGCTGCGATGAGAGGGAGGGGATAGAGGTAGAGCACAGAGCAGAGAGGCTGACCAAAACAACAAAATCGCCCGTTTTTTTTTTCCCTTTTGTTTTGGACAATGGTCAGTTTGTGTTGGGTCTCACGTGCCGCTGCTGCGCCGCCCTCCGCCCCACATACCGAGAGCGACTGCTGCCGCTCGCCGTAGTAGACATGCAGCCGTCCGCTGCCTGGCGCGGCGGCTCTGGGCGCGAGCACCGCCGAGGCGGAGGAGGAAAGCGACAAACTCGAGCTGCTGCCGCTGCCGCCGCTGGTCGATGCCAGCGGTGCTGATGCTGTAACTGATGGTGCTGTGGCTGTAGCTGCTGATGGTGCTGCTGATGGTGCTGTGGCTGCTGGAGGGGAGATTGGCTGGGGTGTTAGTTCGACTGGACTGTGGTGCCGCAGCGGCGGTGTCTGCACAGTGTCCGACAGCAGGCCAATGTCGTCGGTCATGAGCAGCCTCAGCACCTCTTCTGCGTTCTGCCGCGAGAGCGAGCTCTGCCGCGAGGCCATCGCAGTTGTGCGCTGAGGCGTTGGTGGCGAGGCGGGCGGAGGGAGCGACGCAGAGGCAGAGGCATCGAGCAGATGCAAGACACTGCTGGTGCTGGCGTCGGCAGAGCCAGCAGAGCCCCCGCTGTCGGTCATGGGGATCTCGATTTTGAGGGCTGAGAAAAAAAAACAAAGATTTCAAAACAAAAAAAAACAAAAATGCGCGTTTTGGTGGGTGAGTGGGTGGCTTTGGGCCCGAAACGTGAGAGACGTAATAAGCAGTTGGGAGAAGAGTGGTGGATGAATTTTTTTTTTAATTTCTATTTTCATTTGATTTTTTTTTTCTCCAAACGTTGTCGCTCACTCTCCTGCCGGTGACACTTGCTCCCATAAGCACTAGCAATCAGAATGCTTGTGATTAGCAATACAATACGACGAAACAAAGCGGGAAAAAAAATCCTCCCACCAGACTTGAGTCAACTGTGCTTCTTTGTCCTTTCCCGCTTCAATGCGCCCCCTGCGCTGCAGCAATGTCCGTGAAAATCTCCAGCAGCGAGGCTTCGTTAAACTCAAGCTGCATGCCCGGGTAGCACTCGGCCATCAGCTCATCCATGCGATGAATGAGCTTTACAAACTCTTCTTGGATGCTGCGCCACACGACCACCTTTTTTTATTTGTGGGAAGGGAGGGAGGGAGGGAGGAGGGAAGAAGGAGGGAAGAAGGAGGGAGGAAGGAGGGAGGAGAAATGAGTTGGACGACAACGACAGTCACAACCCCTCTCCACCTCCTGCAGCTCACCAGCAGGTTTTCAAGGTTGATTTGCTTCACGACGCCCTTGTACGTGGCTTCGAGGCCCTTTCTGACCTGTTTTGGTTTTGTTGGTGGGAGGAGGAGATGGGTGTGGCTGTGAATAAAACATTCTTCCATCCATTTCACCTTTTTGATCGGATACTCTGCAATGACATCCTTGAGTTCTGAGCGGCGATAATCGTGGTTGAAGCCAACCTATGAGGTGGAGAAGAAGCATCAGGATTTTTTTTTCTTCCAGTTTTGAACTCTTTTTTTCCTGGAAAATGAAAAAAATACTCACATCGCTGGCCGGCGTGCCATTGCCGATTAACCGCTCAACGCCCTCGAAAAAGGTCTGGATTGACGAGACGAGAGGGGTATGAGATTGGCCATCCTTCTTCCATTTCTCCATTCACCACTCGTTCATCCCTTCTCCCCAAAAAAAAAAACTTACGCTCAAATGCTCCAGCGGACGTCCCAGCACACCCCTGACGTAGGCGCCCAAGTGCTCGCGGTACTTCTCATGCGCCACAGTGCGGTACTCTTTCAGCGCATCGAGCTTCAACTGCGAGATCTCGTCTGCAAAAAAAAAAGAGTTTTTTTTTTCGTCATATCAATTTTTTTCCCCGCTCCCTACCGTAAAAGCGGTGAAAGTTTTCAAACATCATGACTTGCGGGTTCTTGGCGTGCTCTGCTACAGCCTGGATCGTGTCGACGACGGCCTTGCCCAGTCGCTTGTAGGCCTGAGAGAATGTGAGAACGGAAAAAGAAAAACTAAGATTTCTGTCGAAAACCCCTTCCAGGCCAATACCTTGTCAATGTCTGGACGGCGCTCGGCCGGCATTGGTGCCAGCGTCTCGATTTGATGGACCATTTCCTAATGAAGAGGAATTTAAAATAATTATTTTTATCTCAACGTCTCTCTCACGGTAAACTGCGACACAAACGGCAGGAGTGGTGGCGGATCTTTCTTCCTGTTGTTAAACTCAAAGATTTCCTTTTCGCGCTCGTTCTGCACAGAGAGAGAGAAAAGAATTGTTGAATTTTTGGGAATCCTCAAATGCTTGAACGACTCACAACATAAGCGTCGAGATGGCGTTTGGCAGTGATGATGCAGGTGCCCAACGTTCGGAAGATGTATGGTGACTCGATTTGTGCGCGCTGCGACGTCACATCCAGCGTAACAAACATAATGAAGCTGAGGCTGAGTTTTGGTAGAAATAAAAAAATAATCAGCTCACAATTCCCTCCACAATCTTCTCCTTTTCACCCACCACCACCCCCCTCCCCTCAAAACTCACAATGGATCCACGTTGTTGCCCAGCTCAACCAGCTCCTTGACAAAATCTGGCACTCCGCCAAAGACCTTGCCCATCAAATCAGCCAAAACGTTGGCGGCTGCGGCGACTGCAGCTGCCGCATTCTGCTGTGCGCCGGGTGCATTGGGCGCTGTGCGTTTCGGCCCTCCCTCTGGCGGATTCGGTGCTTTGCGGCCGCTGCAAGTTGGGGGGGGGGGGGAAAAACGACGAGAAAACAATTGTGGGAAATGGAAAAGCCGGGTCTCCTCGCATCCGCTCACAGTTTGGGTGAGGCAGCGCCGCTTGAAATTGCCGTAGTGAGATGAATACGGGTTAAAGAACATAAAATGTTCAACCCCCCCCCCTCCACGAAACTAACCTGGTGCCCAAGCGCTCTCGCAGCTCCTTGACGTGGCTGTTGGTGGCGCTGAGGCTGTCCTCAGCTTTCTTTGGAGCAGGCCCTGCCTCTTCGCTGCCAGCAGCGTCTTTCGCTTCGCCAGGCGGAGGCGGGGCCGCTGCAACAACCGGCGCCAATCCAAAGAAGCTATGGCAAAACTTTTGCTCTGCAAGAATCGTTGGTACCAGCACTTCAATGACTTTTTGGAACGTCTTCGGGGGGGGGGGAGAGTTGGGAGACGGTTAGTAGCAGAGAGGATTGGCTCAAAAGCCAACCTCACCATCGCAAATTCTCTTCGCCGCTGAGGGCTCTCTTTGCTGTTCCTGTCTTTGCTCTTGGGCACCGGATGCTGGATAGAGAGGATGAAGATGGTGGGGAGGTGTCAATTCAAGACAATTTCGTTTCCCTTCTTCACTTCCTCTCCCCCCCTCCCAAACCGTAGATTTGATGTATTCGACCAGTCCCAGCAGCTCGGTCGTATACATCTCGCGCATCACAGTAAAGTACTCCTTCAGCACGTCTTCATACTTGGAGCCTTTGGTGACCCTGTCTGCCCGCCTCAGCCAGCTCAAAAGCTCAGTATAAGGTGTGAGCTGTGGATTGGGGGGAAAATTGATCATCTCAAGGCTGCGTCTCCTCCAGCTCCGACGTCATCTCTTCCTCTGCCCCACCTCGCCGTGGCGCCCACGGTGCTCTGGCAGGTGGATAGATGTAATTTTCACCGTTTGCGCTCGCGACGCAGCCTGGTTGAGGAGGTGTTTAAGTTGAACTTTTTCTTCATCCCCTCTCCATCTCAACAACCCCACCTGTTTGGCAATCAGCTTCCTCAAGTGGTCACGTAGCCTCAGACAAAACGTCTCCAGAAACTCGCGATACTCTTTCTTCTTCTTCACCACCAAGTCCAAGTAGTCCCAGCCTGTTGCGGAGAGAAAGGAAAAGCACAATCAAATCAAATTCGAGAATGCGAACCACTGCCACCCTTCTCTCCTCTCCTCTTCCTTCCCCCCCTGGTCCCCCACTCACCCTTTGCTGCACTCTTGTCCAGCTCCTCCACCGTTTTCAGCAGCGTCATGGCTGCGACCTGGCACTCCTGCACGCCCTTGGTCGTGGAAAGGCTCGACTTTTCCAGCACGTCGACCACCGAGTATGGCATCGACACGCGCTCCTACAAAGGCGGGGCAAGGAATAGCGGTGATGGAGAGGCGCGGAGACACGGGTTGTTGAACAATATTTCGCTTTCTCTTGTTCAAGGTAAACTCACCACCAGTGTCGCCACTTCATGCTCCAGCTTCTGGTGGTTGTCGAGCTGCACGCGGAGCATGTGTTCTTGATCAAATGCACGCGTGGCATCGCGGCGAATCGGTTTGATGATCTGATGATGGGGGAGGAGAAAGTGAAATTGTCTTTGTTTTCATTCCCACCCTCAAACCGAATCATAATTGTCCAACAGGTCCTCCAATGCAAACACGGCATTGATGGCTTCATCCAGCTCGCTCATCAGCACTCGGACCTGTGGGGGGGGGCCGTGAACTTGAAAAACTGCTAAAAATCACTTTCTCCCCCCACCCTTCCCCACCTCCATCTCGCTCTCCAGGATGGCCTGGACATTTGCCGACTCGAGCAGCTCCAGCTCGTCCTGTAGCCTTTCTGAGAGCACGCGCGTGTCGCTGTTGGTGCCGCCAAAGGCCGCCAGCACCGCTTCCACGTCGTCTTCTTCTTCGGCTGTCAGCGTGCGCGTCTCGTCCTCGAGATCTTGGTGGGGGAGTAGAAAAAGCTGTCAGATGCGACATTTGGTGGTTTATCCGCTAAGATTGACCCTCACCTTCGTCGTCCAGGTCGTCTTCCGGCTCAATGACCTTGGTTTCAACCACGGCTGTTTTTTTTTTTGTGTGGGAAGAATTGTTGCCATTTCAAATATCATGCCCTCCCCCACCAACCTTGCTCGACATCAATCTCTGCCACATTGACGACATTCGGCCCAGCCCCAGCCACATATATCCGCCGTATCTGGACAAAACAAAGGAAGAAGTCAAAAAGTCAGATCAAAGTCTTCACCCCTCGCACCCCTCCTCCTTCCCCTTCCATACCTGCAGCAACTTTGCCAGGAAAAACGCCTTTTCAGCGGCACTCGGCGCCAGCCAGTCGTACTGCATCCCTTCAAATGTCAGCGAAAAAATCTCCGTCTCTTCACCGCCACCGTCCACGGCCTCCAGCTCCTTCAATGTCCATGTGCGCGTCTTTGTTGCAGCGGCTGCAGCCGTCTGCTTCACCAGATACAATCGCGCCTGAGCTGGACCGGCCACACTGGCCGTGGCTGGTTTGTGAGGGGAGGAAGAAATTTTAAAAAAAAGCGTTACAAACTTCTGATTTCTGATTCAAAAATGGTTTTGGAGCTTGTGGGGAGTGGTTTTCAGAATCGGTGTACTGGCGTGGCACCGTGCGCAGGGGGGGGTTGGGCTCGAGGGTTTGTTTTGAGTATGTCGCCATAAGTAGTGATTGCCCCCCACCCACTCATCCCCCTCTAGCACAATCCACCTCACACTTCACACCCCACACCCACACCCCACACCCACATGCACTCACTGGTTGTGATGCACAGAAACGACCGCTTAAACTTCTTCTCCTTTTTCTCTTGCTCCTTCTTGTTGACGTCCGTCTTGCGCACTTGCAGCGTGTGCACAAGCTCCTCCTCATCGCCCCACAGCAGCCGCCGCAGTCGCAGCATTTTCCCAACTTTTTTTTTGATTTGATTTTTGAGGAAAACAAAAAAATGCAATCGCCAGCCCGGAAGCGCAGTAAGATCGGTGCTCCGCCGCCGACGACGATAACCACCAGCGTCGTTCTCAGTGCTGCCCTGTCCAGGCCTCACCCGTACGCTGTACAGCCCTACGGCAACGCACTGACGTCAGAGGGGCAACTGAGCGGCCACGCTGGGCTGGGCACCCTTGCAGCACTGTCCGACGATGCCATCCTCAAGGTGTGACGACAAGGGGCGCGTTGGGGGAGGGAGGGGAAGGAGGGAGTGTGAGGCTCAGATTAATTCAGACTTGCATCACGCCGCACCGACCATCGCTGGCTGTCCTCTGCAGCCAACACGCCTCACCTAATTCCCATCTCCTCCTTCTCGTCTCCCTATCTCCCACCTCAAAAAGATCCTCGAATTACTGTCGCCCTCCACACTCGCAACCTTCGCTCAGGCCAGCCGCGCCTGCTACGTCTTTGCACACCACAGCGACCTGTGGCGAACACACGTGCTGCGCATCGCACGAGAACGCAACAGCAGTTTTGCATATTCTACCAGCTGGAGGGACACTTGTGTGGAGTTGATGACGTTGACGCAATTCCCGCACACGCCGCTCGCCGTGCCGCCCCTCTACTCGGATGCCCTGTTCCAGCCGTGGGCATACGCGTCCATGGAGATTGATGCGAAATGGTTGCAGCGCGAGACCATCCCCCGCGTCTCCGCGCTGAGCGTTGATGATTTTATTGCGCAGTTTGAAACACCCAACCAGCCAGTCATCTTCACGGACGTCGCCAGTGCGTGGCCTGCGCTGCGGCTATGGACCGATGACTACTTGAGGATGCATTCTGTGAGGGCACAAGTGAAAGTGAAGGAAATAAAATTTTTTTTGTTGTAACTTCCAACTCCCCCGCCTCCATCTCACATCCAGCCACCAGCTACGCTGTTCGCGGCTGGGCCAGCACAAATGTCAATGAGTGATTACCTGCAGTACATGTATCAGACTACGGACGAGCGACCGCTGTATATATTTGATCGCAGTTTTGTCGACAAGGCTCCGCAGCTTGGGAAGGATTACACGTGAGGACAGGATGCGGGAAAGAGTCATCAAGGGCCGTTGTTCTGATGTCCAACTTAACCTCCAGAGTGCCGCCTTACTTTTCAAACGAAAACGACATGTTTTCTCGGCTCGGCGCCAAGGTAGGGCAACCAACCCTCTCCAACCAAAATCTCAGCCTCATTTTCTTCTTCGCTCCCTTTGCCCAGCGACCTCACTATCGGTGGCTGATTATAGGGCCAAAGAAGAGCGGCTCCTCGTGGCACATGGATCCAAACGGCACATCTGCCTGGAATGCGTTGGTCCGTGGATGCAAGCGCTGGATCATGTGTCCGCCACAATATACCCCACCCGGCGTCCTTTTGAGGTGTGTGGAGGGAAGTGGAGAATTAGAGTGTGTTTTTTATTTTAATTTTTCAATCACCTCGCCAAGCCCCGACGGCACTGCCGTAACATCGCCCATCTCGTTGATGGAGTGGTTTGTGAATTTCTACGACGCGCTGACGAAATCCGACATTCCATTTGTGGAAGCGACGCTGCATACGGGCGAGATGATCTTCGTGCCGCGCGGTTGGTGGCATGTGGTGCTCAATCTCGAAGATTCAATTGCCGTCACGCAAAACTATGCACCGCCTTCGCAACTGCCCCACACGCTGCACTTTCTGCGCGACAAGAGTGATCAAGTCTCGGGCGTGCCGAGGGGTAAGATTGTGGCGAGAGCCAAGTGATGATGTTGTTGCAATCAAACATATTTGATTTTCTCCCTGTAAGGCTTCAAACTCTACGACGAACTTTGCGCTACATTAGCACAAACAGATGCCGCTGTTCTCGACAGGGCACAAGCTGAATTGAATCGCATTGCCAACAGCAAACGCAGTCTGTGGTCAAGAATCACCGAACAGAGCCACTCCAACAGTCATTGTGCCAACGGCACCACCACTGCTTCCACCAACAACGAGTCTGGCTTTAGTTTTGGGTTTGGATAACGGGTAGATGGGCATTTTATTGGGTGAAAATGCCAGCAATGAAGAAGAAAAAAACAACATGAAACTCCCTCGTAACACAAAAAAATAAAAACCTCTCTACGCCTCGTCGTCATCTTTGGTGCTGGCTAACAGCTCTTGCAACCCCATGGGGGAATCCAGCAAGGCTGAGCCGCGTCGCGAGCCCCGCGTCTTGGGTAACACTTTGACGCGTTGTGGTAACAGGCAGTCCGCATAAGGGTACGGTGTGCCCTCGACCCGTGGCTTGAAGACGGTCGGCGCTGCACGGGGCTGCGCTTGCGGCGAGTTGGGTGTGTCGCGTGTCAACGCGGGTGCCCAACGCAGACGCGTCGTGGGCCGCGGTGCAGCTGGCGATTCTTCAAGACCCAGCATGGCGTCCACCTTTGGATGATAAAAAGGGGGAAGCAGATGAGTGTGAGAAGAAGAGTTCCTCAGGTTCCTAAAGGAGACCAAAAAAAAAACCTCACCTGTCGCAGAAACTCTTCTTGGCGTTCAATGTCCTCAGGGTCAGGCAGCTCAAAGGTGACGAGCGAGTGGCCGTTGTGCAGCGTGTTGAGGCGGGTGACGCGCTGCAGCTCGCGTTCAGCCTGGTCTTCGTCGCGGAAGCCCGTGGGCCCGCCGCGGCCGCGAGGCACCAGCGCCGCAAAGCGCGATCTAAAGTCGTCGTCGGACGGCGGAGCCAGCAGCGTCGAAAGGTTGCTGGAGGTGGAGGTTTGGCCAGGGGCAGCGGTGGTGGCAGATGATGACGCGGGTCCGTTGTCAAAGTCGATGGTGGCGGCGGCCGTGGCTTGGTTGAGCAGTTGCTCTTCCAGCCGCTTGCGATTGAGGCGGATTTTCATGAGCTGGGCCCGCTTGGCTTCGAGAGCGTCGTGGATGGCGCCACATGCAGTGGGTGTGGGTGTGGCGGCGGCGGAAGCAAATGACGGCTGAGCTGGCGGCAGGATGAGTGCGGGAAGAGTGATGATGGGTGTGGCCGCCGATGATGCAGCAGCAGCAGCAGCAGCCGGATGAAATGCTGGGCGTGGCACAGGGACAAAGCGTGGCGATGCAGCTGCAGATGCTGCAATCGCTGCAGCAACGACGGCCGGCGCATCCGTGGTATTGTTGTTGCTGCCCATCATGTGCTTGATGGAGCGGAATGGTGAGCTGCCGCCAGACAAAGTGGGCCTGAAGCCGCCGCCGCCGCCGCCACCCATCCCAACAGCAATGGGGTTGCGTCGCACAGGACTCACGGCCCGAGCCACTAGGCGGTCTACAGCAGCAGTCTTTTCGCGGCGCCGTTTGCATGCTAAGCAGCGGCGCCACCAGCGTTGCAGTTTGACAGCAGCGCGGTGCCGGGCCATGAGTCGCTCGACGTGGCTCTTGCGCTGTTTTTCCTCCTTGACCTTGACCAGGACTTGCGCGACGACCGATCTTGGGGGAGGAGGGGAGGGGGTGGGGAGAGAAAAGAAAAGTGAATCAGAGTTGTTTTGATTAGGCGGTAGAATTTCGAATCCCCGCACCTAAACTGAATGCGGAGGGTGCGCCGCCGCCAGTGTTTGACGAGCTGATTGGCGGCGTTGCGGGATTTGACAAACTGTTTCTGTGCTCGCCATCGGCGAAATGCGGCCTATGAGGAGCGAGAGGAAGTGTGAATTACTCGTGAATTTTTAATCCTCTCTCTTCTTCTTCTTGCGCCAATGACCTGAATGCGAATGGCTGCGGCGTTGGCCAGCGCGTCTTTCCTCGCTGAGGGGATTTTGGCCTGGGCAAAAAGACGGAAAATCAGACACCGTGTGTGAAGTGTGAAGCTGCAAGAAGGAAGAAAAAAAAACCTCACTGGTTCAATGTGCTGAAGAAGGGTGCGCCTGCGTCGTTTGAGCGTGGCTGCGATGGTGCGCTCTGGGGTCTTGACGGCGCCGAAGAAGACTTCTGTTTCCTGCTCGTCGCCGTCGGGCTGTTGATGTGGCGGTGGCTTGGCTTCGACTTGTGGTGGTTGAATGTGAACTTTGATTGCGTTGATGGTTGCTGGCTTGACAGAGGGGATTTTCACAATGCGCGTGGGCGTGGCAAGTGTCGTCGTTGCTGCTGTTGCGGCGGTTGCAGGCTTGGCTGCTCCGCCTGGCCGCGCAGCTTTTGAGGCCGAGGCTGATCCGGTGAAATTCGGTCGTGGCAGCGAGGATGTGATCCGCGTTGGTGTCGTGGGGACGGCAGAGCGGGGTGGGGTGGCAGTAGGTTTGGCTCCTGCTGCAGAGGAAGCAGGAGCTGGAGCGGCGGCTGGTGCCAACAGGGTGCTGCGTTTGGCGTTGGTGGTGGCAATCAGCGTCTTTGCCGCTTTTGCAGGCGGCTGCGCAGTGCTGCCAGCGGTGGCGCCGGTGGTACCTGCGCCGCCGACGTTGCGGCCTGCCAGTGGGGCGCGCTTCAGCATCAGGGAGAGAAAAACAAAAAGAAAAATGAAAATTCAGCTGAGTCAAAGAAATTTTTTTGAATTTTCGCGGCGCTGAAACAGTTTACTGTAATTTTTTTTTTCTCGCTCGACTTTCTGAGAGACCATCACAATCAAAATATATGGTGAGTGTGTCGAGAGTATGTGGAGTGTGGAGTGGAAAGTGTGGGTGAAGGCAAAAACATATTCAAACAGAAAAACAGCACTATGCCATAGTGGGGCTGGAGTGGCGAGAAAAGGGGAAAGTAGTACAAGGCAGTCGGTGCACGCTGTGTGTGTGTGCGCCAGTGGCGGGGCTGGGGCGTTGCTTTTTTTTGTTGTTCAATCAAACAAAATCAGTTGGCCTTCAGTTTGAGCGCACTGGCACCTGTTGGGAGGGACAGTGTAGTGTGGTCCACTGGTACTGGCAGTAACTTGTCAACAGAGTGGCTCGCTCATTTGTTTCGGAAACAATTCTGAATAAAAAAACCGTCACTTGCTTTGCGCAAAGAGGGCACGCACAGTACCCATCTCGCTACGGTTGCTACCACTGCCACTGCTGCCACAGCACCTCAGCCACCCACTCACCAACAAGCTGTTTGACAACACACTGCCACAACACCAAAAAAAGCTCTTCTTGTTCGGCTCTTGCGTCCTGCTGGTCGTCAGAGAACCCAATCATGTGAAACGACTGTGACTACTCGCTTTTCTAGCAGTCTTTATTTTGTAGTTAAAACATTTTTTTATTTCTCTTTCTAATCCTCGCAGTCCATCACCGCGTACAACGGCTCGGCCGTGGTTGCCATGAAGGGCAAGAACTGTGTGGCCATTGCCTGCGATCGCCGCTTTGGTGTGCAGGGCCAGACAGTCGGCACTGATTTCGAAAAAGTCTTTCAGATGGGTCCGCGCCTCTTTGTCGGTCTGCCCGGCCTCGCCACCGATATCCTCACTGTGTGAGTCTTAAGAGAGAGGGGAGGGGGGGGAGTTAGAAACGCACAGAGTATTATTTTCTCCCTTCTTCTTCTTGTATCACAACCTCAACATTTTCTTCTTCTTTCTCCAGCTCACAACGGCTCAAGTTCAAGCTGAACATGTATCGGTTACGGGAGGAGCGCGAAATCGAGCCCAAGACCTTTGTCAGCCTCATCTCCAGCATGCTCTACGAGAAGCGGTGAGGCGGTGGGGGAGGGTTTGGAAATGTGGTTTTCACAATTATATTTTTTTTTGTCTCACCCACACACCAGCTTCGGCCCGTATTTCGTTGAGCCCATTATTGCGGGCTTGGACAGCGACAACCAGCCCTATGTCGCCTCGACAGATTTGATTGGGTGCTCCATGGTGCCCAACGACTTTGTCGTCGGTGGCACCAGCAATGAACAGCTCTACGGCATGTGCGAGTCGCTCTGGCGGCCAGATATGGTTGGGAGGGGGGGGGTGGCGTGAGAGTGAGGAGTGAAGGAGAGAAGGAGGAGTTGGGAGAATTTATTCACAACACAATCCTCATCACAATCTCTTTCAGGAACCCGATGATATCTTTGAGAGCATTTCGCAGGCATTGCTCAACGCACAGGACCGTGATGCGCTGGCAGGCTGGGGTGCGGTTGTTCACATTATGTAAGGAGGGATTGAGCCTTGTTCATATTCTTAATTTTCTTTTTTCTCCCTCCATCCCCAGCGAAAAGGATAAGATTACAACGCGCACACTCAAGGGGCGCATGGACTAGGCGTGCGTCTTGGACATATGGGGTGGTCGTTGACTTGGGGTGGGGGTGTTCCTTTTTTTCTTCTTCACACTTTCAAAAGCATAACGAGAAAACAACAGCAAACTCCAAAATTCACTCTCAACAAGGAAAAATCACAGCAAAAAGCAAAATCCCGCTTCCCACCCCCCACACCCACCTCCAACTTCTACAAGCTGCTCTCTTCCACATCACCCACAGGCAGCGCCACTTCCAAGCGTTGAAGCGCAGCCAAAATCTCGCGCATCTCCGAGTCGGCCGACGCACGTTGGTGGCCCACGCAATCAAGAATACGATCCACAAACTTGCACGTGAACAAGAGCCACAGCGTCAACTCACGGGTTCTGAAGGGTTGGGGAGATTAAGGTTTTCGTTCATTTTTGTTAGAAACGGGTTGACTTTTTTTTCTCACCCAGCCTCGGCAATGCTGTCAAAGATGGGCTGTGCAGCCTGAACCACATGGTCCATGAGCAAGCGGCAGCTCTCTTGCAGCAAATTGCACAGCGCCTCATCGCGCTGCAGGTGACGCGAAAAGGCCGCGTTGCGGTTGCCGTGGCCATTGCCCGTGCTATTGAGCCGGAGTCGTGGCAGCTGTGCATCGTTGCGCTGCTGGCGCCACTGCGCCTCGGTCAGCTCGGCACAGCATGCTTGCGCGTCTCGGATGCATTTGAGCATTGACTCAAACACGGCCGTCACGTCTTCGCGCGGCAGCTTGCTGTAGTGCAGCTTGTACACTTCATTGGCCAAGTCGCAGTAGCGCGAAAGGATCTGAGCGGATTTAAAGACGTTTGGGGGGGGGAGGAGGGAGGGGGGAAAG
>JADMIO011130910.1_pt1 | contig 13978 bp, 15 predicted proteins | sample 8958161 | NCBI WGS metagenome assembly JADMIO01 (sample SAMN16585339, study PRJNA669376) | soil metagenome | isolation source: Crop rotation soil | place: USA: Cullars Rotation, Alabama | collected 2011 | reverse complement strand
CCGCGACTTCAAGTCACGTGAATTCCAAGCTTCGGATCCCACTGTGCTGGAAAGCCGAGACGGAGCTACCCCAAGCCGGACAGCCAGTCGAACCAGAGACACGCGCAGACTGGGCGAGGCAGACGCGCGGATACTAATGCTTCGAATTGCAGCCAAGATGCCAAATCGTCGGGCTACAACGGAGCAGTTCATTGGGGCGATTCCTGATTTGCACCAGTTGTCGAGACTTGACCTTCAACGCTCGAAGACCCGACCTCTCCAACCTCGATGGCATCAGATCGTCCGCAACGTCATCTCGCACCGGAGCCTTCCCGCGGGGCCCTTCGCGACCGGCCTGGCAGAACGAACGCCTGACGGGTTGGCAGTTACGAGGAAGGGTATCACCTACCTGCGCAGGCTAGGCTATCGCGACTAGACCGAGACACAGGTTTTTTGACTTCCCTCCGCTACCGGCTAGCGCCACAGTCTCACTGACGGGGCCTAATTTGATCGATCCACTGTTTTTCACTTCTGGCAGTCTGTTCACGCTCGATTACCTCGCCGAGGCGATCGCTGACACTCCTGAGTACCGATCTGTTGATGTCGCAGCACTGAGAGCGCAACTAGACGCGATTACGGCTGCCTTTCCCCAAAGCCATCTTACCAATGAAAGTCAGACAGAAGACGACTTCATTTGGCCCGTTCTTGCGGCAATCGGCTGGCACGACAGTCTTAGGCAACAAAATCTGACGGTCACGGGACGCGATGATGTTCCGGACGGGATTCTCTTCCAAGACACAGCTAAGAAGGCAGCTGCCAACGCCGAGACACAACAATGGAAGCGGTATGGGCATGGCCTTGTCGTGCTGGAAAGCAAGCGCTGGGCGAGACCTCTTGATCGTTCCTCAGGCCGCGATGAGGCAATGGCCCCCTCGACTCAGATGCTGCGGTATTTGCGTCGTATCGATGATTTGACTCACGGGCGACTACGCTGGGGCATTCTCAGCAACGGCGTGAAATGGAGACTCTACTGGGCCGGGGCGGGCTCAGTTTCCGAAGAGTTCCTCGAAATAAATCTGGCTCGGGTGCTCGGTCTGGACGAAACTGGCGACCCGGACTTGTTTGTGAGCGCAGAAGAACGCGACCACTGGCTCAGCGTCTTCGCGGTCATGTTTGGCCGTACGTCCTTCATTCGCGAAGTAGGGAACAAACCGACATTTCACGAACGAGCGCGGTCTGCTGCCGCATATTACGAAAAGCGGGTTGCGGACAGCCTTTCCGGCTTGGTGTTCGATCAAGTGTTTCCGAGCCTGGCCAATGCAATCGCAGTGGCGGCGTCGGAGGCATCTCTCGAGGATGTTCGCAACGCTGCGCTCGTCCTGCTCTATCGGTTGCTCTTTTTGCTCTACGCTGAAGATCGAGCGCTACTTCCCGTCGCGAACAGTCGGTATGATGACTATGCGCTCCGTAGGCTCCGCGATGAGGTTTCCCGACGCATTGGAGAGGGAGACGTCTTTTCAGCGTCTGCGTCGCGCATTTGGAGCCACATCGCGGATCTTTCGCGGATCATTGACGGCGGCGACGCAAGCGTCGGAATTCCGCCCTACAACGGAGGGCTATTCTCGAAAGAAGCCGCCAGCGGTCTGCTCGAGAAAGTGCGTATCCCGGACTCGGTTATGGCGCCAGCTTTGGACGCGCTCTCCCACGAACGCACTGATAGCTATGTTCGATACATCAACTATCGCGATCTCTCCGTTCAACAGTTGGGCTCTATCTACGAGCGGCTTCTTGAGTTCGAGCTAGTCTCGTCGGGCGGGCGCATTGAAGTTCGGCCTAACCTATTCGCCCGCAAGAACACCGGAAGCTACTACACCCCCGATGAGCTGGTGCGTCTGATACTCGACGAAACCTTGGCGCCCCTAATCGACGAAAAGCTGGAAGCATTCCGACTAAGACTCGAGGGCTTATCCCAAAATGATGCCGATGATTCTCGCCGCCGCGCGTTGCGTGAGGTGGACCCAGCGACGGCCATTTTAGGACTTCGCGTCTGCGATCCCGCTATGGGCTCCGGCCATTTCCTGGTCAGCTTGGTGGACATACTCGCGGACCATGTGCTCGACGCCGTCGCCGAAGTAACGACCCTCGCTCTCGAGCAGGGCTATCAGTCCCCACTTGTCGTCGAGATAGAAAAGATACGTGATACGATTTTGACCAACGCGAAGGCGGGCGGTTGGCTGATTGACGAAGCGCAGCTCGACGATCGGCACATTGTCCGGCGGATGGTTCTCAAACGCTGTGTCTACGGTGTCGATAAGAATCCGATGGCCGTGGAGCTGGCGAAGGTGGCGCTTTGGCTACACACGTTTACCGTAGGCGCGCCGCTCTCATTCATTGACCACCATCTCCGTGCCGGGGACAGTCTATTCGGCCTATGGGTACGCGACGGTATTAACAAAGCCGCGCAGCGCGGCGGCGGAGAGCTACTCTATGCGAAGGCTCTCCGCGAAGCACAATCCGCAGCGTCAGCGATGCAAGTAATCGAGCGACTGGTCGACGTAGAAATTGGCGAGGCTCATAAGTCAGCTGACACCTATTTTGGCGTGCGCGCACAAGTCGCGCCCTTGGATGGCTTCCTTTCCCTACTTAACGCAATCGATTGGCTAAATTTACGGGAGCCTGCTGATAAGATGGCCGTGCGGGCCTGGCTCGACGGAATTTTCGGAAATCCTATCGACATAGCCGAAGGCCGAACTGAACCGATCGTTGAGCGGGGGTCGCAGGGTGAAGGAGCCCGGTTTGCGGATATTCTCGCCAATGCGCGAGCGCTTATTGACGACGAGCGGTTCCTCAACTGGCAGGTCGCATTTCCTGGCGTTTGGGACAATTGGGCGAGTAACGCTCGCGAGGGCGGATTTGACGCTGTGGTCGGGAACCCACCCTGGGATCGGATAAAGCTGCAGCAAGTCGAGTGGTTCGGTGCGCGTCGCGAAGATATTGCGCTAGCACAGCGCGCCTCAGACCGCGCACGTCTTATCAAGGCTTTGAAAGACGCGGACGATCCCCTTTACTCGGCCTATGAGAAGGCGGATTTGCGCGCCGCTGAGACGGCGCGGATTGCGCGCACTTCGGGACACTACCCGCTGCTCAGTCGTGGTGACATCAATCTCTACAGCCTGTTTGTCGAACGCGCGCACTCACTGGTAAAGCCTGGCGGTATCGTTGGCTTGCTAACCCCGAGCGGAATTGCATCAGATTTCTCGGCGAGTGCATTTTTTGAGCAAGTTGCCACCGGCGGTCACTTGAAGTCACTGTACGACTTTGAAAACCGCCGAACGGAATACGGGCTAGAGCCGTTCTTTCCGGACGTCGACGGTCGCTTTAAGTTTTGCCTGATGGTTTCCAGCCCTGGGCGCACATTTGCCGCGGCTCACTGCGGCTTTTTCTTGCACAGCGTGGACGAGATTGGTGATCCGAAGCGCGCTTTCCCGATCACGGCTGCGGATTTTTCGCGGGTCAATCCGAACACGGGAACCGCCCCAATTTTTCGCTCACGAAGAGATATGGCGCTAACCACGGCAATCTATGAGCGCCTGCCTGTGCTAGTAAATCGCTCCAGCTCGGAGCCGCTTTCAACTTGGCCTATCCGCTACGTCAGAATGTTCGACATGACGAATGACAGCCACTTATTTCGAACGCGGGCCGAGTTGGAAGGAAACGAGGCGGCCTGGAATATAGGGGGCAATCTTTTCGAGTCAGCAGCAGGCCGCTGGGTCCCTCTTTACGAGGGTAAAATGGTGCAGGCATTCGACCATCGAGCTGCGAGCATCGTCGTAAACGAAGCGAACATGAAGCGCCCCGCGCAGCCCGTTGAAACAACACTTGAGCAGCACCAAGACCCTACTTGGCTGCCTAACCCGCAGTTCTGGGTTCTTGAAAGCAACGTGTCGCCAAAGGGTCGTTGGCATCTCGGCATGAAGCACGTGACGTCCCCTACGAACGTCCGATCTATGATTGCAGCGATTGTTCCCGAGAGCGGCGCAGGAAACTCGTTGCCGATAATCGATGTTGGGGGCGAGGCGGCAGCGGCCGCACTGGTGCTCACTAACCTAAACTCTGTGCCATTCGATTATGTCCTGCGCCAAAAGGTTCAAGGTCAGAACCTCAACTGGTTCATTGTGGAGCAATTGCCCTTCGTGCCACCCTCGAAATACGATTTGCCGTTCGGGCCGAAGTCCGCCGCGCAAATCGTCCAAGAAGCAGTGCTGGAGCTAACTTATACCGCCGAGGACATGGCGGCGTTCGCGCGAGACATGGGACACCTAGATAGCGAGGATTTGCCGAACCCTCCCTTTATCTGGAATGAGGATCGGCGTGTCCGACTTCGTGCCAAGTTGGATGCTCTGTATTTCATCCTTTACGGCCTCTTCGATCCCGCAGATCCGATCCAGAGCCGGGATGATATCTCTTATATCTATTCCACCTTCCCGATCCTCGAACGCGAAGACCGAGCCCGTTGGAGCAGCTATCGGAGTCGCGAACTCTGCCTTGCATGGATCAATGCACTATTGGCCGGGCAGCCGGACGCCGAGGTCGAAGTCTAGGCGAGCCGATGAAAAGCTTCAGCGCCGCGTATCACTCATCGAGATATCCAAGGTCTCGCAGGTAATCCACTCCACGGTCCGTGAGCGCGAGGCCATGATCGGTCCGGTCCGCTAGACCCAGCGCGAAAGGACCTCGAGGGCTATCCCTATGCGAGATCACATTTCGAATAATTTGGTGCCATTTGGGCTGTCGGATGCGCGTGCGAGACTGCTCCAAATCAATTGCGGATGGTGAAAACAGACGGGGAAGGTTGGCAATGAGCTCTTCTGTAGTCGCCCTGCGGTCGGGGAAAGACGCCGCCAACTTCAGCACCAGGAGTCTGGCTTCGGGCTCCCTGAGCCTGTCGCGCCTGGAGCGATGAAGTTGACCATATTCGAACTCTTCGCCGCGGCGCCATCCAACCGCGTAACTTGGCAAGTGGAATTCTTGTACTGCCCTCGTCACTGCGTATCGCACGTCGCGGAGATCGTCCATTCCGAGTTCGAGATAAAGCGTAGTGGTGCCCGCGGGATGGCCAGCATACGTGCGCAGATCAAAGCGCAACCAATTCCCAACGGTAAATGTCGCTACGAGAAAGCCGTCCAAGCCATCGGCATCTTCGCGCACCGCCGAGGTAAAGTACAAAAGTGGCCTCCAGAAAATCGCCTGCGGCACGACGTCACCGAGACCTTCGCGGACGTGGAACAGCCTGATCATTGGATGCTCATAGCTGGTGGTTCGCCACAGTAGCCCGTATGCAGGCAAACTCTTCGCCGCGTGCATCGAAGCGTTGTTCTACGCCGTCCGTTAATCCCAGATACCAACGCACTTCGAATGGCGATCCATTGCTGTGCGGTTCGATAGGCGTACGAAATTGTATGCCGCGACTGCCCGCTGGAATCGCTCCTGGATAGGCCTGAACGGTTGGCCATCTCCCTCCTCTCGGCGCACGGCCCCATATTTCGCTGCTTGCAACCTGCATGACGGCTATGGCCGCCGTTTGGGTATCGCTTTCCAATCGATGAAATGGACCCGGCATCCCCACTCCATTACAAACTACATAAGCAATACACGCGTCTCGGCTGCGCTGCCAAACTGCGGCAGTAGGGCGCAAATGAGGTAACCGCATGCCCGCTGTGCCGGCCGACTTCTCAGTAGCCGATGACCTTCTGCTCGAGGCAAGTCACGGGCGATTGGCGAACCACACTGTCATAGCTCTGAAAGAGGTGGGTAGGATCGGTCCTATCGTTGAAATAACTTTGGCGTCGATTTTTCATCGTCAACAGTATCGACGGATTTCGTTCGAAGGCACTTTTGCAAAACACCTATCTGCTGCGCTCGAAAAACAGTCTCCTTTCGGCAGCGGATATATAGATTGGGCTGGGGCTTTCCCATTGGGGGTTATCAACCCCGTGACGGCTGAGGCACCCCAATGGGATCTCTGGACGAAGCACGCTGAAAATGTCGCGGTATCCTCTGGACTGAACCGACACCTGGTCGCTGGGCTTCTTGGTGCATTGGTCGAGTTGCAGGATAACATCTACGAACATAGCGGGGCCCCGGATACGGGGGTGATAGCCTACGCTGTTACGCCGGCATCATTTGAGTTCGTCGTAGCCGATCGAGGCATCGGAGTTCTCAAAAGCCTGCGCGGTAATCCGCAATTTGCTGCGGTCGCCGATTCAGGTCGAGCCATCGAACTTGCGATCACCGACGGCGTTTCTCGATTTCCCGCCGAGAGTGGGCGTGGCCAAGGATTTCATCAGCTATTCCGGGCGTTGGTCGGCCACAACGCGGAACTTCGGTTTCGCAGCGACGATCATGCTCTGACTCTTCGACCGGGGAGTTCTGCGAGCACCGCCACAAGCACCTTGGCTCAGGTCGCGCCCCTAGGCGGCTTTGCCGTTTCTGTTTTTGTCAGCCACAAGGCGAGCACCACAGTTTAAGCGCCGATCAGCATGCAACCTCTCCAAATAGGTGTGGTGGCTGTGCACTGTAGCGACATTGTGGGCGAGCAGCGCGTCGAGGCTCTGGCCGACTGCAGTGGGATGGCTGTGCCAGAGCAGCTTTCCAGCTTCCGTGAAATATGCCTGCCTGCGGCAGCGGGTCTTGTTGAACGCGTCGGTGTCAATGACGGTCACACTAGCGAATGACGCACGGAGCTGTTCCAAAGCGCGAACACCTCCGCGAACGACGAGCCTTAGCGGACGGTTTATCTTGGTGGCGAAGTGCTGGAGTTGTTCTACATGCCAGTCGATACGGCTTCCTCGACCCGCGCCTGTCGCGAATTCGAACGCAACACACTCAATTTCGGAGCGATCCGCGACTAACATCGCCCACCGACGATAGTCTTGTTCGGTGCGTGCGTTGAGGTGCAGCGCCGCCGGCAAACCAGCGTTCGCCATCTCGATCCAGGTCAGAAGAATGCGTTTCATCGCATGCAGGTTGTCCGAACGCGGAACGTCAGTCAGCACGCTGAAATTCGGCGGTGTGATAAGCGAAATATCGAGGTTTCGCAGATCGTTTAGGAGAGCCACGCGATCGGAGAGCTCCCAGTAACGTTCAATCTTGCGGTCTCGCGCAACCCCGGAAACTACAAGTCGAGCGGCTGGATCGATGCCGAAATTGGTGCTCAGCGTTTCACGATCGCGAATTTTCAAAACGCCACTTTGCATGTCGATCAACGCGTAGAATGGCACCGCGACAATCGGAAAGTTGAGCGTTCCGTTTCGAGCGGAGCGATGCTCAATGAGCGGAATCATGCTCGGAAGTCGGCCGACCGGATTAAGCAAGGCCCGCGGCGCCGTCATGAGATCTAGACCTCCGACTTCCCGCAAGCGCTGGACAAATGCTGCCGGGTTACCTCGGCAGACGAGATCGCACGCCGTTTTGTCGATACACCTACAGTAGTCGTTGCAATCGAAAAAACTCGCCGCTTTGTGCGCGCCGCCGCAGGAATCGCGGTCAATGCAGGTCCAGCAACCGAGAGACATTCCTTCCGTCGTCGGATCATCCCACAAGGCTCGCGGACTGCCGATCGTCATCGGCGATTTTGCCACTCTCGCTTTCATTTCAGGCTGAGCTCCGCGCTGTTGCCGAACATTCCCACTCGTTCGACGATGCCCAAGGCGATGCCGCCGCAATCGGCAATTGCCGATTGCATATCCGCCCCCACACCGCGGATTGAGCCGATGCGCTGGTGACCATTGCAAACGACCAAGTTGCCTCCACTGATTTGGACGACGACCTGATCCCCTGCTTTAAGCGCCGCACAGCTATCTAGGCTGACCGAAACGGTGCGGCGCTGCTCGGAGAATTGGACGTCGAAAAGACCGGGTAGCTTCAGGCGGTCCACGCCTCCCTCCCAGCGTTTACGCCAGGACTTGCCAGACTGTTCGCGAATGAAATCGACGCCCATTATGCTGCCTCCATTACTGGCACGAAGGACTTGGTCTTGCCCTCCCGAAATTCCATCACGATTCCCTTGGCGGCGAGCGTCGCGAGCCGATTGTTCCAAGCCGTCACCCCGACACCTTCCTCTGGGCGCAAGCGAGCAAGTTCCGGCGCGGAAATGCGGTGATGCTCCATGGCTAGTTCCAGGGTGGCTCGATGCGCGCCATCGAGTTGTCCGAGAATGTGGGGCTCAGTCACCTGGTCGACCTCACTCAGACTGCAAGCCCAGATCGCGTCGTTGCGATCTTTCAAATAGACTGACAACTCTTCTTCGATCGTGCCGTTGGCGTTGGATACCACTGGATAAAGCGCTCCCATCGCGTTTCGACTGAAATCGCGGAAGCCCAGGACCGCTTCGCGCAGGAACGAACCGGTTGCGAGATCAATCCCCCCGAAGTCCAAGAATGCTACCGTCGGCCGCCCGATCGGTACGGTCTCGCTTATTAGGCTGGCCAAGATCTGGCGTCCCATTGCACTGCCGGCCAACGTGGTTCGACTAGATGCGATCTGTAGGAGTTTATATCGAATCATTTCCATCCTCACTGATGCCAGTGAGAATGATGATCTTTGTCTGGACGGTCAAGCGCGCGCGATGCGTGCGCCAGAAAATTCTGGGGATAACGCACGCGACCTTTGCGCGACGCAATTGAACGCCCCCCGTTTAAATCCAGTCTCAAGCTCATCAAGGGTGCGAACTCGACTGGACTTGGGCTCGAACCAGAGCATTGGTCTTTCATCGAGTCGCGGCGCTGGGGCGCCGCTGCCCCGACCGGCCGCGCCGGCGGGGCTGTGGGTGGTGGGGCAGCAGTTGGGCTGTCCCCACAAGGAGACCCACGATGACCAAGACGTCGAAGGCTAGGCGGAACGCCACTTCCAGTGTCAGCAAGCCAAGCAAGACTGGGGGAAGCAAGGCCAAACCGGCAGCTCGTTCAGACTCCCAAGTCGCTGCACCCGCACGAGCGCCGAAGTTACCAAGCAAGCAACAGCAGCTGGCTGCTCTGCTCGTGCGCGATGAAGGCGCCACACTCGATCGGATGATCGCCGCAACCGGCTGGCTCCCGCACACGACGCGGGCTGCGCTGACCGGCCTCAAAAAGAAGGGTTACGCGATCAGCAGCGACAAGATCGATGGCGTGCGCACGTATCGCGGGATCGCGCCGGAATGAGGCAGGGAGATTGCAACGAGGAGCTTGCCGCACTCGAATCGATGAAGCGCGAAGAGCTCCGCTTCGCCTGGGTTCGGCGGATGAAGACGTCTCCGCCGAACCTCAGCATGGGAATGCTCCGCCTTGCGCTCGCGCATGCCATCCAGTCCAAAGCCCTCGGCGGCATCACCAAATCGATGGACCGCAAGCTTCGCGAGGTCGCGGCCGGGAAGACAGAGCCTTGTCCGGGAACGCGGTTTACGCGTGCCTGGCGGGGCAAGATCCACGTCGTCACCGTTACCGCGGACGGGAAGTTCAGCTGGCAGGACAAGGACTATACCACCCTGAGCCAGGTCGCTTGCGTAATCACTGGCACCCACTGGTCGGGTCCTGCGTTTTTCGGCACCCGCAAAGGGCGGGCATCGTGAGCCGGGTCCGCTGTGCCATTTACACCCGCAAGTCGAGCGAGGAGGGTCTCGAGCAGGATTTCAACAGCCTCGATGCCCAGTTCGAGGGTTGCGCCGCCTACATCAAGAGCCAGGCCAGTGAGGGCTGGGTGCTTAGCAGGGAGCGCTACGACGATGGCGGCATATCGGGTGGAACGCTGGAGCGCCCTGCCCTGCAACGCCTCCTGCAGGACATTGCTGCCGGTCGGATCGACATCGTTGTCGTCTACAAGGTCGATCGACTGACGCGATCCTTGCTGGACTTTGCAAAACTGGTGGAAGCGTTCGACAAGGCTGGCACCAGCTTCGTATCCACCACTCAGTCGTTCAATACGACCACGAGCATGGGTCGGCTCACGCTCAACATGTTGCTCTCGTTCGCCCAGTTCGAACGCGAGGTGACCGCCGAGCGTATCCGCGACAAGATTGCAGCATCGAAAGCCAAGGGCATGTGGATGGGTGGAACCTGTCCGATCGGCTATCGTCCGGAGAGACGCAGTCTCGCGATCGTCGAGGAAGATGCAGCGCTCGTCCGTCGCATCTTCGCCCGCTACCTGGAGCTCGGCAACGTCCGGCTCCTGTACAACGAGCTGCTGTCGGAGGGTGTTCTGAAGCCCGTTCGCTTGTCGACCACGGGCCGAGCGCACGGTGGCGCACCGTTCAATCGATCAGAACTATACAATCTGATCAGCAACCGCGTGTACGTCGGCGACATTGTCCACAAGGAGAAGCACTGGCCTGGGCTTCATCCAGCAATCATCGACTTCGAAACCTTCGAACGTGCGCAGCAACTGATCAGCCGTCATGTGAAAAGTGATCGAAGTCCGGAGACCGCTGCCGAGCGCAGCCTGCTTCCCGGCCGCGTTGTTTCGCATGCGGGCGAGGCGCTCATCGCAACTCATACCTGCAAGAAGACGCCCAGCGGCCATCGTCGCTACCGTTACTATGTCTCGAAGCACTTGCACCAAGGCGAGCCGGACAGTGGTGGCATGCGCATCCCCGCACTCGAACTCGAGCAAGTGGTGGTGTCTCGCCTGACTGAAATGCTCGACAATCCGATCGCTGCTTCGGAAGGCAACTACGCAATCGGCGCAATTGTCACCAACGGCGCTGTGCAGCGGAGCCAGGAGCTGGCCGCCACCCTCCGCTCGCGACGGATCGACCATCATCGTCCGCTTGTTCGATCCTTGATCAAGAAGGTCATTGTCAGTGAGACCGCCCTCTCCATTCAGGTCGATTGGCGATCACTATGCAGCTTGCTCAAGATAGCGGCGGACCCATCCGACGAAGATATCCTGACCATCGAGACGACTGCGCGCCTGGCCCGTTCTGGTCGCGTACTTCGAATGATCCAGGCTGACAGCAGTCTGATCCGCCCAACAGTCGACGTCACCCTCATCAGACTGATTGTGAAGGCCAGAGACTGGTGGCAGCGCCTGCAGCACGAGCGTGGCCTCATGGTCAGCACCATCGCCGAGCAGGAAGGCGTCAATCATTCCTACGTTACGCGCGTCCTGAGATTGGCTTTTCTCTCGCCGCAAATTGTCCAGGCAATCATTGATTGCCGTCAACCAGTTTGGATGGACAGCGGCGCCCTTTGTGCTCCGGATGCCATCGCGGCCGATTGGGAACATCAGAAGCACCGTCTCCTGCAGGGCAGGGCCGCCTGAACTTCACCAAACGAGGCCGCACTCAGCGGCTACTATCATCGACCAGCCGTAGTCGAACCGTACTGTCAGAATCGGCGCCAGAGAATTCCCGGTCTATTCTGGCCTTTGATTGAGTTATGGCGCACCTCTGCAGTCAAGCAGCGCGCTCAAAATGGCGCGTTTCCGCGGTCGTCAGACAACATCAAAATATCTAATAGAGTCAATGACTTGAGAATGGCGGAGAGGGTGGGATTCGAACCCACGGTACGGTTGCCCGTACGCCGCATTTCGAGTGCGGTGCTTTCGACCACTCAGCCACCTCTCCGCTTAAGGGTGCGCGCTGGCCGGACGAATGCCGGCTCCGGTCGGAGGCGGCGCTCTAGCAGCGGTCCCCCGCCTTGCCTAGATAGAAGAGATGACGCCATTTGAACCTTTCGAACGTTTTGGTCCCATGGGACCGCTGATCGACATCCCTCTCGCCCGCTTCGGGATCGGCGAAGTGGTCCGCCACAAGATCTTCGATTTCCGCGGCGTGATCTTCGACGTCGACCCCGTCTTCGCCAACAGCGACGAGTGGTACGAAGCGATTCCAGAAGCGCTCCGCCCGTCGAAGGACCAGCCCTTCTACCACCTGCTCGCCGAGAATGCGGAGAGCAGCTACGTCGCCTACGTCAGCCAGCAGAACCTGATCGCGGACGACAGCGAGGAGCCGATCGAGCATCCGGCGGTGGCGACGATGTTCGAGAGCCTCGAGGACGGTCGCTACCGGCTCCGCGACCAGCTGCGGCACTAGTCCATACGGTTGACACCCGCGCCCCCCTTGCCTAGGCGCGCAAACTTCCCGAACGCGGCACGGCTTTCTTGAGCGACGCGCGCGCGGGATCACGAATTTGTCGAGGAAGAATGAACATGTTCGCAGTCGTCCGCACGGGTGGGAAGCAGTACCGCGTGCACCCCGGAGACAAGATCGTCGTCGAGAAGCTCGACGGCAACGCCGGTGACCAGATCACGCTCGGCGAAGTCCTGCTCGCTGGCGACGGCGGAGACCTCAAGTCCACCGACGGCCTGACCGTCGCTGCCGAGATCGTCGCGCAGGCCAAGGGCGAGAAGGTCACCGTCTTCAAGAAGCGCCGCCGCCACAATTATCGCCGCAAGAAGGGCCATCGCCAGCAGCACACGATCCTGAAGATCGTCGCGATCGGCGACCAAAAGGAGCAGAAGAAGTCGGCTCAGAAGACCGATGCTGCGCCTGCGAAGGCGAGCAAGAAGTCGAGCAGCGCTCCGGCTGAGGTCGATATGACCCCGACTGAGAACCCGGCGCCGAACAACGAAGCCGCGGCCAATCCGCCGGCCCAGAGCACCGACGCTTCGCCGAAGGCTGCAAAGGGCAAGGCGAGCGACAAGCCGACAGCGAAAACCCCGTCGACAGAAAATGCTGCACCTGCTAAGGCTGCAGCCAAGAAGGCCCCGAAGGCCAAGTAATCAGGACCGTATTTCGTCATGGCACATAAGAAAGCAGGCGGTTCGTCCCGCAACGGACGCGACAGTGAGAGCAAGCGCCTCGGCGTGAAGCTGTTCGGCGGCCAGCAGGCGCGCGCCGGCAACATCATCGTGCGTCAGCGCGGCACCAAGTGGCACCCGGGCGACAATGTCGGCCTGGGCAAGGACCATACCCTCTTTGCGCTTACCGACGGCCAAGTCGCGTTCCGCGACGGCAAGCTGGGCCGCAAATACGTGCATATTATGCCGGCATTTACGGAAGCAGCAGAATAGGAACGGTCATAAAGGGACCGTTCCCTCAAGGGGCGGCCCGGACGAGATCCTAAGAAGATCGAGACCAAAAAAGGGAGAAGGGGAGCCCCGGAAGGGGTCTCCCCTTTTTCATTGCCTTCTCCCGGAACTGTCACGGGCGCCGGTTAGGCGCCCGATGCGAGGAGAACAAGGCCATGTTCGCGAGGACGCCAAGACTGCTGCTGAGGCCGGGTTTCCCGGAGGACGCGCCGGCGCTTGCCGGGGCGATCAGCGACAAGATGATCGCGCGCAACCTTGCGGTCGTCCCCTGGCCCTACACGCTCCGCGACGCCGAAGCCTTCATCGCCTCCCCGCGCGACCCCGTCCTTCCCTCTTTCCTGATCTTCGAGCGCACGGAGAGCGAACCCAGGCTGGTCGGCTCCTGCGGCCTCGGACGTCGGCCGTCGGGCGCCGTCGAGATGGGCTATTGGATCGCGCGGCCTTACTGGGGCCGCGGCCTTGCCACCGAAGCATGCGGCGCGCTGGTGGAGATCGCCCGGGCGCTGTGTCTCGCCAGCCTCGAGGGCTCGCACTTCATCGACAACCCCGCCTCGGCCCGCGTGCTGGAGAAGCTCGGCTTCGAGCCGCTGGGAATCATCGCCCCGCGCATGAGCTGCGCGCGCGGCGAAGACGTGCCTGCGCGGCTGATGCGGCTGCGGCTGCGTAGCGATGTGGTCGAGGAAGAGGACGAGGCCCTGGCTGCCTAGGCCGCCCGCCTCACCTTCCGCCGGGGCTCCTCGCCCGAGGAGATCGCTCCATAAGCGGCGAGCAAGTGGCGGTCGTCCTCATTCCACGGGTGGAATCCGGGAAGGAAGAACTTCAACCATGCGCCGGCGATTTTCCGGAACATGCCGGGCCGCACCCAGAGGTGCCACAGCAGCAGGCGCCAGGCTCGGAGCCCGGTGACACCATCCTGCTGCATCAGTTCGAGTGC
>JADMIO010703440.1_pt1 | contig 13979 bp, 14 predicted proteins | sample 8958161 | NCBI WGS metagenome assembly JADMIO01 (sample SAMN16585339, study PRJNA669376) | soil metagenome | isolation source: Crop rotation soil | place: USA: Cullars Rotation, Alabama | collected 2011 | reverse complement strand
GCCCCGTCGTTCTCGCGTGTCATGAGCGCAGTCAAGCCCTGATGCACGAACAGCCCGGGAGCCACCTCGCTGACTGCAAACTCGAGTGGCTGCGCGCGCGAAACGGTCAATGCGCCCAGGATCGCGAACGCGCCAAGACTCCAAACACGAAGCGCCATACTTCTGCCTCCGTCCGATCACGAAGCGACGTCAATCGTCCGCTGTTCCCCGTCAAGCTGGTTTGCGCCGCAGCATCACGCAGATTATTCCTGTTGCATGCCGACGCTCGGCGCGCAATCTATGACGGTATTTCGATCGAGAGGAGAGCCGGCGATGACAAATGGCATGCAACGTCACCGCTTGCTGCTGCCGTTGATTGCGATCACGGCCACGCTCGCCGGCGCCGATATTGCACGACCGCAGACCGCTGACGGCCCCGATCTGTCGATCGAACTGGTCGATCCTAAGGTACTGAGGGTATGCGCCGACCCTCGCAATTTGCCGTTCTCGAACGACAAGGGCGAGGGTTTCGAAAACAAGCTCGGTGAGTTGCTTGCGGAAAAGCTGCACAAGAAACTGGACTATGTGTACTTCCCGCAAGCGACCGGTTTCGTGCGGATGACGCTGGCCGCGCATCGTTGCGACGTCATCATGGGCTTTCCGCAAGGCGACGACCTGGTCCAGGGCACCAACCCCTACTACCGCACGGCCTACGCGCTCGTTGCGAAACAGGGCAGCGGGCTGGACGATGTCGCGACGTTGGGAGATGCCCGCCTGAAGGGTAAGCATATCGGCATCGTCGCCGGCACGCCGCCCGCCACCAACATGGCCGTCAACGGCTTGATGGCCGACGCCAAGTCGTATCCGCTGATGATCGACACGCGCCTCGATTCCTCGGCAGAAGCCATGATCGGCGATCTGACCTCGGGAAAAATCGACGCGGGCATTCTGTGGGGCCCGATGGCCGGCTATTACGCCAGGAAGGCAAGCCCGCCGCTCCACGTCACGCCGCTTGTCAAGGAAACGACGGGACCCCGGCTCGCCTTTCGCATCGGCATGGGCGTCCGGCCGGCCGACCAGAACTGGAAGCGGTTGCTCAACCGTCTGATCCAGGAGAATCAGCCGGCCATCAACAAGATCCTGCTCGATTTCGGCGTGCCCTTGCTCGACGAAAACGACCGGCCGATCGGCGCGGAGACGGCGACAAAATCGCCATGAGTTGCAAGCTTGCGGTAATCATCCTTGCCGCATGGGTGTTTGCCGTACAGGCGAATGCGCAGCAAAGCGTTCCCGAGCCTGATGGATACCGCACGGACGATTATCGCGCGCCCGTTCCCGCCACGCTAGCCGGCGCACGCGTGCTCACGACCGCAGAGACGGACACGATCTGGCGCGCGGGCACGGCTGTCTTCATCGACGTGATGCCGCGCGCGCCAAAGCCCTCGAATCTGCCCCCCGGCACGGTCTGGCGCGACAAGCCGCGACTGAACATTCCCGGCAGTGTCTGGTTGCCGGACACCGGTTACGGCAAATTGGCAGAGACAACCGAAAGCTATCTGCAGCGTGGGCTCGCGCGTGCTTCCGGCGGCAACAAGGCGGCGCTGGTTGTGATCTACTGCCAGGAGAATTGCTGGATGTCCTGGAATGCGGCGAAACGAGTCCTGTCTTACGGCTATCCCAACGTGGCCTGGTACCCGGAGGGAACGGAAGGCTGGGAGCGCGCCAACCTGCCGGTCGTGGAAGCGCAGCCGGAGCCGCGGCCCGATGAGGAGAGGCCGCGTTGACTTTGGCCCGACCATCGCAGGACCGGCCGCTTTGCTATTCCATCTCCTGCTGGATGACCCGACCGAGCGCAAACAAGCGCTGATCGATCGCGGTGGGCACTTCGCAGACGAAGCTGATCACACGCCGCCGATCCTCGAAAATCCGCGCTTCCCAGATCAGCTGATTGCTGAGATCGTCGATCTTGGGCTGATCGGGCGGAGATGCGCCTTGCAGCGCTTGCAATGCGAGCGTATCGGAGCGGATCTTGTCCGCGGCCTCGCGCTGCTTGCGGGTCACCCGTTCGAGCCCGTTCAGCACCGAGTCGCGCTGGGCATTGAGCGTTTCGAACAGGCCGGCGAACAGGAGTTTGCCCGTCTCGGTCTTTTCAGCCGTTGAGCCCGTGAGAAATTCGGTAATGGCATGCTTGGCTTCTTCGAGAGGCGTCTTCCGTGCGGCCAATTTCGGCACCAACGCGCTCACCTTGGCGTCGTTCTTCCATTTGTCCCTGGCGTCGTCGAGCGGCGGACCCGCCCACACCGCGGCGAGCGAGATTTCCGGCACCTTGGCCTGCACGCACGGCCAGTCCGGATAACGCGGATCGGCGGCAAGGCAGCATTCGACGGATGCCGCGATGACGAAGATCGTCCCGATCAAGATGCGCCACATCATGTCTCGCCTCCGGCCGGACCGCGGCGGGTCAGGCCACGCGACGGATCATAGGCGTAGATCGCGCCGACCATGAACACCGCCGTGCAACCGCCGACCACCGCCAGCGAGATCCAGTTCGTCTGTCCGTACAGCGCGAAGCGTATCAGTTCGACGGCGTGGGTAAACGGATTGAACAGGCACACGAGGTAGAGCAGGGGACTGCCCTCCTGCACACGCCACAGCGGATAAAGTGCAGACGAGGCAAAGAACATCGGGAAAATTACAAAATTCATCACGCCGGCAAAGTTTTCGAGCTGCTTGATGCCGGAGGAAATCAGCATACCGAGTGCGCCGAGCATCAAACCGGAAAGGACCAGCGCCGGAAGCACCGTCAGATATCCGATCGGCGGCGGCGCAATATCCCAAAACCACGCGATCAGCAGGAAGGCATAGACCTGGAGCAGCGAGACCGCAGTTCCCGCCGCAAGCTTACAGAACAGCAGGTACCAGCGCGGCAGCGGGCTCACCAGAAGGGTGCGCATATTGCCCATCTCGCGATCGTAGACCATCGAGAGCGAGGATTGCATGCCGTTGAAGAGCTGGATCATCGCCATCAGTCCGGGCGCGATATAGACCTCATAGAGGATGTAGGTTTCGTATGGCGGGATGATGGAGACGCCGAGCACCTGACGGAATCCGACGGCGAAGATGAACAGCCACACCAGCGGCCGCACCAGCGCTGAAACAAAACGTTCGCGCTGGTGGAGGAAACGCAGGGCTTCGCGCCACACGATGCCGTTCAGGCAGGTGACGTATTGCGCGAACGAAAAGCCGCCCCGGTCTTGTCTGGTGGTCATGGAGCTCATGGCGCAGCAACCCCGGGTTCTTCGCCAGCTCCGGTCAAACGCATGAAGGCGGCGTGGATGTCATGGGCGCCGGCTTCAGCGGTGATCTGCGAAACCGGACCATGCGCGAGCATTCGCCCCTGATGCAGCACCACGAGATCGTCACCGGGCGTGATCTCGTCGAACAAATGCGTCGCCCACAACACGCCAATCCCTTGCTCCGTCACCAGTTGCCGGACATGGCCGAGAATATCGGCGCGGGCCTTGACGTCCAGCCCGACGGTCGCTTCGTCAAGCAGGAGCAGGCGCGGCCGATGCAGCAGAGCGCGTGCGATTTCCAGCCGCCGCATCTGTCCGCCCGAAAGGTCGCGCACCTTGCTGCCGGCGCGGTCGGCAAGACCGAGCCGCGTGAGCACGTCATCGCCGCGCAAGCGCGCTTCACCCCTAGCGATACCGTGCAGGGCGGCGTGATAGAGCAGGTTTTGCATTACCGACAGGTCGAGGTCGAGCGTGCGGGGCTGAAACACCACGCCAAGCAGGCGTAGCGCTTCGCCCGGCGCAACAAGGATGTCGTGGCCAAATATGCTGATGCGCCCGGCCTGAATTCCGAACAGCCGCGTAACGAGGGAGAACAGCGTGCTCTTGCCGGCGCCATTGAGGCCGAGCAACGCCGTGAAACCTGCCGCCGCAACGGTGAAGCTGATGTCGGTCAGGGCGCGCCGCGGTCCATAGGAATGGCTGACACCGTCGATCGACAACGCAGGCACCCCGGCCGGATCGTGCCGGGGGCGAGCGTCCAGGGATAACTGGCCGGCGGATGCGGGAGATGGCGTCATGGCTGCTGCGCAATCGTGATGCCCCAGGGCAACTCGCCGACCTGGATCGTCTTGATTACCTTCTGCGCGGACACATCGATCACCGAGACGTCGTTGGATACGCCATTAGTGACCAGCAGATATTTTTCGTCCGGGGTGAATGCCATGTGCCAGACCCGCTGCCCGACCAGAAGATACTTGGTAACGGCATGGCTGACGGCATCGACGACGGCAACTCGGTTTGCGGGGCCGAGCGCAATGAAAGCGGTCTTGCCGTCCTTGGTGATGCCGATGCCGACCGGCTGGATGGCTTCGCGCCGCAGGCCCGGAATGTTGAAGTTGATCTTGTCAGTAATGCTGCGCTTGACGGGGTCGATAACCGACACGGTGCCGCCGATCTCCGACGAAACCCACAATTCCGAACTGTCGCGCTTGAACTCGGCGAACCGAGGCCGCGCATCGACCAGTACATTGGCGACGATCTCGCGTGTTGCCGTGTCGATGAAATGCGCCATGTTGGTGGTCTCGGAGGTATTGATCAGGATCTTTCCGTCCGGGCTGATAGCCATGCCTTCAGGCTCGACACCGACCTGGATGTCGCCGACGCGGACGCGCTTTTCGAGGTCGATGACCGTTACCGTGTTGTCGTTCTCATTGGCGACATAAAGGATCTTGCCGGCGGCATCCTGGGTAAACAGCTCCGGATCGGGCCCGGAAGGCAGGGAGTCCACCACCTGCTGGGTGGCGGTGTCGATCACCTCGATCTTGTCGTCGTCGCCGACCGCGACCAGCACGGACTTTCCATCCCTCGCAAATTCGATGCCGCGCGGCCGCTGGCCGACCTTGATGGTTTTGGTGACGACCCATTTGTCGGTGTCGATCACCGAGACGGTATTGCTCTTCTCGTTCGAGACATAGGCGACAAACGCGGAAGCGGGCGTGGCGACTGCAGTCCACCCAATCAATCCACAGAGTAGAAACCGACGCCACATCCGCGCTTCTCCAAGTCTTCCATAAGGGTTGCGTCAACGCAGCTTGCACCTGGTCTCGGGCCGGTCGACGCCCAGCGTGTCGAGCTCCGATACCTGATGCAGAAAACCTTCCTGCGGCGAAACCGAGACTACCATGCGTCCGTCAACCAGCAGGATCGGCTGGCGGAGCTGCAGATTCCAGTCCCGCAGCGTCAGCCGCTGGCCCTTGAATGCCGCAACGGAAAAATCCGGCCCTTTGAGAAAGTCGTACACGGCCTTTGGGTCACCGGAATTGATGCGCGATGTTGCCTCGCCGATCATGCGCACCGCGGTCCAGGCCTGCATGTCCAGCGCGGTCATCCGCCGCGAATTCAATTTCACAAACCGGTTCTGGATCTGTACCGCGCCCCATTGGTCCTGAGAGGCGTCCCAGCTGGTCGGAACCAGGCCGGCCGAGCCGGCGACCGGTCGCGGATCCCAGGTTCGATAGGGCAGATAAGCGGCGAAGACCTCGCTCTCGTCGGCGGCGACGAGAACGTCGTAGCCGGGTGCCTGCTGCGTGAACACGGGCATTTGACGCTGGACCAGGGTTACACCGCTGTCGGTGCGCCGGGCGCCGCCGGTATCCTCGAATATCCGCTCCTGAACGATTTTTGCGCCAAAGCGCGCGGCCGCGCGTCGCAACGCCTCGGCGTAGAGCTTGTCTCGATCGTGCGAGCCGACCACCAGCAGCCAGCGCTTCCACTGTTTCCACACCAGGTATTGCGCCAGCGCGTCGGCGAGCATCGAGCGGGTCGGCGCGACATGGATGACGTTGGCGCGGCAATCCTGTTCGCGCAGCCGATCGTCGGTCGACCCCGCGTTCAAGAAAACGGTTCCGCGATCACGCAGTGCGTCAACAGCCTTCAACAGCGCATCCGCAGGGAGGTCGGTGATGATGATGCCGTTGCGGCCGGCGAGCTCCACCGCGGCCTTGGCGGCGTCCTCGCCTTCGCTGAGTTTGACCTCTTGCAAGGAAAAGCGCTGATTAAGAAACTTGCCGGTCGTATTGTTGTCCTCGATCGCGAGACGTGCGCCCGCAATGCCGTCGTTCTCCGCCGGCTGTTCGATCAGGGACAGTTTTGACTTGACGCCCGCCTGACCTAGATAACCGATACCGATCTCGGTCGGCTCGGCCGCGATGGCATGGCTGGCCACGATGCTCAGGCCGATCGCGCCGACCAACCATCGGATCATGGGTTCCTCCCTGTGCTCCTCCGTCTTGACCGGCGATGGGAGCCGTCCGTTTGCAGGCATTTCGGCCCCGCAAGCAGTCTTGACTTGAAACATGACTGAATTGTCCTAGCTTGCAACCCCGCATTTTGTCGTTGCGGAGTTCGGACGTTGGGATCACGATCATGAAAACGCTCTTCGCCATCGCCACGCTGGCACTGTTGGTATCGGCGCCGGCGCGCGCCGAGCTGCCGAAACTCGTCGTCTTCGATTTCGAATTGCTGGATACGAGCCTCGAAGGCGAGATGAGGGGGCCGCAAGCCGACGAGCACGATCGGCTGATACGCATCAGCGATCAGGTGCGCCGGCAGTTGACGGAAACCGGCAAATACCAGCTTCTCGACATCGCTCCCCTGAAGGCTGCGGCCGAAGGCAGCAATCTGCAGGCCTGCGGCGGTTGCGACGTCGACTATGCGAAGCGGATCGGCGCCGATCTGGTTATCACGGGAGTCATGAAGAAGGTCTCGACCCTGATACTCAACCTGACCATCTTCGTGCGCGACGTCCATACTGGACAGCTCATCACCGCAATGAATGCCGATTTTCGCGGCAACACGGATGAGTCCTGGGCGCGGGCAACGAGCTATCTGATACGCAACCGCTTGCTGGCGCCGAACTACGGCAAGCCGCAATAAGCTTGCGGGCAATTCAGGCTCTCAGGCGCGCGGCGTGCCAGCGCAGATGATCGTCCATGAAGGTGGAGATGAAGTAGTAGCTGTGGTCGTAACCGGACTGGCGCCTCAGCGTGAGGGGAATGTTCGCCTTCTCGCAGGCGGCTTGCAGCAGTTCCGGGCGAAGCTGCTCGGCCAAAAATGAATCGGCGTCGCCATAGTCCACCAACAGGTCGGAAAACCTGGCGCCATCCTCGATCAGTGCGACCGCATCATGCTTGCGCCACGCCTGCTTGTTGTCGCCGAGATAACCGCCCAGCGCCTTGATGCCCCATGGCACCTGAGATGGAGCAACGATCGGCGCAAATGCGCTTGTGGCGCGGTAGCGGTCGGGATAACGCAGCGCAACAGTCAGCGCGCCGTGACCGCCCATGGAGTGACCGAAGATGGATTGCCTGCTGGCATCGACCGGAAAATTTTCGGCGACCAGTTTCGGCAGCTCGTCCGTGACATAGCTCCACATACGATAGTTGCGGGAGAAGGGCTGTTGTGTTGCATCAACATAGAACCCGGCGCCAAGCCCGAAATCATAGGCGTTGGCGGGGTCGCCGGGCACGCCTTCGCCGCGTGGACTGGTGTCCGGTGCGACGAAGATCAATCCAAGCTCCGCGCATGAGCGGCGGAATTCGCCCTTCTCCGTCACATTGGCGTGGGTGCAAGTCAATCCCGACAGATACCAAACCACGGGCAGCCTTGCGCCATCAGGGTGAGGAGGGACGTAAACCGAAAAGGTCATGTCCGTCCCGGTCTCGCGACTGGCATGCTTATGAACGCCCTGCATGCCGCCATGGGATTTATTCAGCGAAACGGTTTGGATTGTCATGACCCTGCGATTCCGGTGCCGCGCGGAGCGACTTCAAGCCACGCCGTTCTCGATGGCCAGCCGCACCAGTTCGGCGGAGGTCCGCACGCCGAGCTTGTGGCGCATGATCGAGGAGGTGTTGGCAACCGTCTTGTAGGAGGAATGCACCATCCAGGCGATCTCGGAGAGGCTTTTGCCGGCGCTGAGCAGGCGCAATATCTCCATCTCGCGCGACGTCAGCTTCGTGAGCGGGCTTTGGGCAAACGCGGGACCCGCGAATGCAATGCTGCGCGCCATCGCCGGCGGCAAGTAAACACCGCCCCTTCCAACTTCACCGATGGCGTCAACAAGATCCTGAGGGTCTCCCGCCTTGGAGACGTAACCCTTGGCGCCGACCTCGATGGCGCGTGCCGCGAATACGGCATCATCGTTCATGCTGAACATGATGATGCGCGCAGACGCATCGCGCACGAGGATGCGCCGCGCCAGTTCAAACCCGGATACCGTCGGGAGGTTGATATCGAGCACGCAGATATCGGGGTGCTCCCGCTCGAAGGCGCGCTCGCCGCCCTCTGCGTCGGAGGCTTCCAGTATCTCGATCTCGAGATCGTCCGCGAACAGGGCACGACACCCCGAGGCAACGATGCGGTGATCATCGACGATGAGAACGCGCATTGGCATTGGTCCCGAAATACCCGCGTCGATCCCGTTGCTGCACCGCGTCAGGTGAACTGCTCGCCCGGTATCCGAGCGATACTTGCGTCGACAGTCATGCAACGCGAGCGATGTTGCTGTACGTTTCGATTAGATAGCTGCCCTTTTTGTCTGTCAACGCTCCCCCCTATGGCGAATCGAAGACGATTTCTCTCTCAGACAAAGACGACTTCGCTCTCGGACAAATGATATGTGGCAAAAACTCTCATTGCGCGCCCGCATCAACCTGCTGCTCGCGCTTGTCCTTACCCTCGGCTTAGCCGTCAATGTTGCGCGGCTCTTGCTCGAGGCCGGACCCCGCGTTCAGGCCGAAGATCAGAGCGTCATACGGCTGGCGCGTGAATTCATTGATACCATCGTTGCGGGACTGGACGAGGCTCCGGACCCCGAAGCGCGGTTGAACCAGATCGTTCACGACCTCAACCGGTTGCGTCACGTCAGCATCACGCGGCAGGGTGAAGCGATCGAACGATCCGGGAGAACCGACACTCCCGACGACGCTGACACCCGTTCGCCGCCGGCGTGGTTTGTCAGCCTTGTTCACCCCGAACAGACCACCGTGAACGTACCGATTTCGATCAAGGGAAAACCCGGTGCGCTGCTGATCACGTCCCATCCGAACGACGAGATGGCCGAGATCTGGGACGGAATTATCACCCAGCTGCAGATCGGCACAGTGATTGCGCTGGTTCTTTTCCTCATTACGACCAGGGTCGTCGGCCGGGCGCTCGCGCCGATCCAGACGCTTTCGCAAGCGATGACGAAGATCGAAGCCGGTGGCTACGACACGCGCGTGCAGCCGGATGGCCCGCCCGAGCTCGCTGCCATTTGCGGCAAGTTGAACCATCTAGCCGCGACGCTCGGCAACGCGGTTGACGAAAAGAGGCGTCTGGCCGCGCGCGTTGTGTCGCTGCAGGATGTTGAACGCAAGGAAATTGCGCGCGAGCTGCATGATGAGTTTGGACCGCATCTGTTTGCGTTGCGGGCGCATGCCAGCGCGCTGACGCGGATCGCGGAAACCGGGGATGCCAACGTGGCGGCCACGCGAAAGCACGGCGGTGCCATGCTGGAACAGATGAATGCCTTGCAGCAGTCCAATCGGCGCGTCCTTGAAAAGCTCCGTCCGGTGGGACTGACCGAACTCGGCCTTCACGAAGCGCTTGGCGCTCTCTTGCGTCTATGGCGCGAGTCGCACCCCGACGTCGTCATTGAGACTGCAATTTCGCAATCGCTGGGCGATACCGGAGAGACGGCCGATTTGACGATCTACCGCACCATCCAGGAAGCACTGACCAATGTCTTTCGCCACGCGGGCGCAACCAGAGTCAATGTAACCGTTGAACCCGCCGAATTGCCGACGGGGCTCACGCGCGCCGGGCGCGGCGGCGCTCTGGTGCGAGTCCGCGACAATGGCAGCGGATTGAAACCCGATCACAAGCTTGGCCTCGGGTTGACGGGAATGCGCGAGCGTATTTTGGCGCTCGGGGGCTCACTTACCATTGCCTCCGGGGACGGCGGAGTAACGGTAGAGGCCGTGGTTCCCCGGGACGTGCGTTACTGATCCGGGAATTCTTCCCGGCCCGTTCGGGACGTTTTGAATGGTGCACGGTTTTTTTGACGCCCTAAGATTACCCGCAACAAACCGGCAAGGGACCAACGCGGCCGGATTGGTGTGGGATGAAGCAAGATGGGCGCTCGATTCCTGTTGATCGGGACAATATCGCTGTGTCTGGTTCCCGGGTGCAACTGTGCTAAAGCCCAGAACGCTCCCGCAGGCAGCGAGGAGTTACCCGCCATCGAGGTAAGTCCGCCGGCCGCCGCCGCCAAGCCGGTCGGCAGCAGGGCCGGAAGTGCGCCTCGGGCCGCCGCCAGGAACTTGCGCCGGGTTTTTATCTACCCGACCGCGCCGGCGCCGAGCGGAGGAATAGCCGTCGACAAGGTGCCGGCAGCCATCAACGCGGTCGGCGCCAGCCAGATCGAGCAAACCAATTCGCTGAACATCGCAGATGCCCTGCAGAAATACGTTCCCGGCATTATCGTCAGCGACGCGACCGGCAATCCATTTCAGCCGGACATACAGTTTCGCGGTTTTGTCGCATCGCCCGTCGCGGGCACGCCACAGGGACTCGCGGTTTACCAGAACGGAATGCGCATCAACGAAGCGTTCGGCGACACCGTCCACTGGGACCTGATCCCGACAACCGCGATCAGGTCGGTCACCGTCGTAACCAACAACCCCGCCTTCGGCCTCAACGCACTGGGTGGTGCCGTCAACGTGCTGATGAAAGATGGCTTCAATTACAAGGGCGCCGAGATCAACACGATGGGCGGCTCGTTCGGACGCATCCAGAGTGCGGCGCAGTATGGCAAGCAGATCGACAATTTCTCCGTCTATGGCGCGCTCGAAGGCGTGCGTGACAACGGCTTTCGCAATTTTTCGGAGACGGCGATTCGGCGCTTCTACGGCGATGTCGGCTACCGGACCGATAGCAGTGAATTTCATCTCAACATCGGCGTCGCCAAGAACAATTTCGGCGCGGCTGCGACGGTGCCCGTCGAGCTGCTCCAGAACTATTGGGGTGCGACCTATACGACACCGCAGACCACGGAAAACCGCGTTGCCTATGTCAATCTGACCGCAAAGGTCGAGGCCACGCCAACCTGGACGATCGAAGGGGCGGCGCGCGTCCGCGCGTTCAATCAGAAGACAGTGGACGGCAATCCGACTGCGACACAGCCTTGTGCCGCCGATCCGGCGCTGCTTTGCTTCAACGACGACAGCACGCCGGCAAACGGCCTCAACGGGGTCCAGCTCGCAAATCCCTTCCCCGACACAGCGGTGCTGGGCCAGATCGACCGGACAACAACCCGTTCGGTTACGACCGGGGCGACCCTGCAGGCAACCAATACCAACCAGCTGTTCGGGCACAACAACCAGTTCATGATCGGCGCCAGTATCGACTCCGGCGTCACGCGCTTCGGGGCCAGCGCGGAATTGGGTACGATCGGTTCAAACTACGTCGTCAGCGGCAGCGGCATTTTTCTCGGGCCGTCCGGCGCTCCGATTTCGATCGGCCCCGTCGCGCTTCGCGCCACCAACCGCTACAGCGGTATCTATGCGCTCGACACCTTCGATGTGACCGATGCGTTCTCGATCGCAGGCGGCGGTCGGTTCAACTACGCGCGCATTCAGCTCGAAGACCAGATCGGCACGGAGCTCAATGGCACCCATACGTTCAGCCGGTTCAATCCGATGATCGGCGGCACCTACAAGATCACGCCCGAGTTGACGGCCTATGCTGGCTATTCCGAGGCCAACCGCGCGCCGACGCCGCTGGAGCTCGGATGTGCCGACCCTGCGCACCCCTGCATCATCGGCGCATTCCTCATCGCCGACCCCCCGCTGAAGCAGGTCGTCTCCCGTACCATAGAGGCCGGTTTCCGCGGAACGAAGGAGCTGAATATCGGCACGCTCGGGTGGAAGATCGGAGGGTTCCGCGCCACCAATGCCGACGACATCCTTGCGATTCCGAGCCCTGAACTGCAAGGATTTGGCTATTTCCAGAACGTCGGCCGGACACGACGCCAGGGCATCGAGGCCCAGGTCAATCTGACCTCGAAGACTCTGCAGATGTATGCGAGCTACGCTCTCGTCGATGCGCGCTTCCTCGATTCGCTTCAGGTCGGCTCCAACAGCCCGTTCGCCGATGCCGACGGCAACGTACCGATTGTACCCGGCAATCGAATTCCGGCGATACCGCGCAACCGGGTCAAGTTCGGTATCGACTACGCGGTCACCGACGCCTTCAAGGTTGGCGGCGACGCGTTGTTTGTCGGCAGCCAGTATTTTGTCGGCGATGAATCCAATCAGGCGGCGCGGCTGCCACCCTATGCGGTTTTCAACCTGCATAGTTCGTATCAGATCAACAAGTCGCTGCAGATCTATGGCCGCTTGGATAACATCTTCGACAACCGCTATGCGACCTATGGGACATTTTTCGATACCACCGACGTGCCCAACTTCGCCAATGGCGGCGCACCTTTCACCGACGCGCGTTCCGTCAGCCCGCAGCGGCCGCGGGCATTTTACGCGGGCCTGAAGGCGACATTCTAGAGCTGTTCGCGTAGCACGGCTGCCATCGAAAGCGCTCCGTCAGGGCCGGCTCCAGCGGACATAGCCGAACCACCCCAGCGTCAATGCTCCAGCGACCCAGAGCAGAATGATCGCGGCCATTCCCGCTCGACTGGTGACAGGTGAGCCCGCTTCATCTGCCTTGGCGCGGTACTCGATCATGATCTCTTTTGGAATGAGCGAGAGAACAAGCCAGATGCCCAGGGGGAGGATGATCAGTTCGTCGAGATAGCCAAGGATCGGAATGAAGTCCGGGATGAGGTCGATCGGCGAAAGCGCATATGCAGCAACGGCAACGGCGATAACCTTCGCGTACCAAGATACGCGCGGATCGCGGGAGGCGAGATAGATCGCATAACCGTCCCGGCTGAGGTTGCGCGCCCAGGACTTGATGTAAGAGAGCGACTTGATGGACGAGAGCATGTGTGGCCTTCCCGAACTGCCAAGTGAGGCTATCAAGGCCTCGCTATTTGCGCGCTCCCGTGAAAATCGCTCTCGATTTCGAATCAGCCGGTTTACATTTGAGGTGTAACCAATTGATTTTGTTGAGCGCGAGCCGCATTGATTTTACAGCCAAGCTATTGATATGTTGCGGAAAGAATAAGATTCTCGATCGGCGGGTCCCAGCTTCCGAGTTCTGGTGCGCCCGCCAAGCCAAGCCGCTGGTCGAAGCGGCTTTTTTATTTCGCGGTCAGGCTTCGCATCCTTGGCCTTGGGGAGCGGCAGGTCTGGTTTTCCGGAGAAGGGCGATGACGGTGATCTCGACGATCGATCAGCTTGAAGCGATCTACGGCTTTCCCAACGATGCTTCCACGGTGAAAGTCGCCGACCGCGTCACGCCGCCCTACCGCGTGTTGATCGAGAAGTCGCCGTTCGCAGCGCTGGCCACCAGCGGGCCCGAGGGGCTGGATTGCTCGCCGCGCGGCGACCTCGCCGGCTTTGTCCGTATCCACGACGACAAGACGCTGATGATGCCGGACCGCCGCGGCAACAACCGCATCGATTCGCTCCGCAACATCGTGCGCGATCCCCGCGTGGCGCTGCTGTTCCTGATCCCGGGCTCCGGCACCACGCTGCGCGTCAACGGCCGCGCGCATCTCTCCGCCGATCCGCAGTTGCTGGCGTCCTTCGCAATGGAGGGCAAGACGCCGCGCACGGTGATCGTGATGACGATCGACGAATTGTACTTCCAGTGCGCCCGCGCCATCGTGCGCTCCGATCTCTGGAATCCCGACAAACGCGTCGATCCCAAAACGCTGCCGACGCCGGGCGAAATCCTCGCTGGCATGAGCGACAACACGGTCGGCGGCGAGAAGTACGACAAGGAATGGCCGGAGCGGGCGCGCGCATCGTTGTGGTAGTTCAC